>Ga0181532_10001242_pt1 | contig 25010 bp, 17 predicted proteins | sample PEATcosm2014_Bin_33_FD_119768 | JGI IMG/M metagenome (GOLD analysis project Ga0181532, IMG submission 119768) | Peatland microbial communities from MTU Mesocosm Facility, Houghton, MI, USA - PEATcosm2014_Bin11_30_metaG | ecosystem: Environmental > Terrestrial > Soil > Wetlands > Peat | place... | reverse complement strand
GCTCGCCGGCGTGGCCCCGTGTTCGAACGCGAGCAGATAGGTAAACGGCTTAAGGCTGGAGCCGGGCGAACGCGGCGCCCAGGCCCCGTTGACCTGCCCCGCCGCAGGAGTGAAATAATTCTCCGAGCCCACCAGCGCGAGCACGTCGCCGCTGTGGTTATCCAGCACAACGATGGCGCCATTGGAAACGTGCTGCTCCCGCAGTCGCGAAAGGTGCTGCCGAAGGGTGCCCTCCGCGAAGTGATTGAGGTCAAGGGCGAGCGTCGTATGGAATACGCCAGAGCTTACGGCGTCCCGCCAGCGTTTTGGAGTGCGCCAGGCCACTGGCGCTTTGGAGGACACACGCGATTCGCAGAAAGCGCCAGTGTCCTGGCGCACTCCAAGACCTCGCGGAGTTTCCGACGGCTCCTCCGTGGCGAGCAGGAGGTCTATGAAATGCGGCGCCTCAAAACTGCGCTTTGCCGCCACCAGGCGCAGCGGCTCGCCCATCGCGCGCTGGAATTCATCCTCGCTCAGCGAACCCGCGAGCCGCATTTGACTCAGGACCCACTGCTGCCGGCTGATGGCGCGCACCAGGTGCGACTGAGGATTCAACCGGCTCGGGGCCTGAGGCAGCCCGGCCAGCAGGGCGCATTCAGCGGCACTAAGATCGCGCAGCGGCTTGGCGAAGTAGAACTGCGCCGCCGCCGCGCACCCGCGGTTGAAGTTGCCATAGTCCAGGCGATTCAGGTAGGCGGTCAGAATCCGCTGCTTATCCCACGCCTGTTCCAGCCGTAGGGCCTGCGCCGCCTCAATGAGCTTGGTCCGCAGCGTCCGTGGCCGCGGCTCGGCGAGCTTGATGAGTTGCTGTGTGATGGTGGACCCGCCGGAGACGATGTGCCGATGGCAGACCGCCTGCCACGCCGCGCGGAGGGTGGCGCGCCAGTCCACGCCAGGATGCCGCCAGAATCGCCGGTCTTCCGCCGCTAGTGTGGCCTGCACAAGTGGTTGAGGGATTTCGCCATACTCGACCAGGCGGCGGAAGGGCTGGTTGTCCGGGCGGACGGAACGCAGCGTCCGCCCGGTGCGATCCAGGAATTCCAATTCTGGAACCTGCCCTGTGAACAAAGCCGCTGGCAGCGGCACCCACCGGAGCGCGAGCCAACCCGCGAGAAGCAAGAGCACTCCCGCGAGGGCTCCCCACGCTGCTGTACGCGACAACCTGCCGGCCAGCCGTTGCCACGATGACGGCGTCCGGTTTGCTTCTGCGCACGGAGTCATACTCAACCTTCGGTGTTCCTTGTTCGATCCGCGCCGGGCCGGTCTCCCTCGTGGCCGGAGCGCCGGCATGTTGCCGGCTTACGAACTCCGAACGGCTTAAGCCGGCAATATGCCGGGGCTCCGTTCAATCTGGATGTCGTTGCGCGCATGAAGTATCCCGGTCAGCAGCTCGCGCCTCACTCTACTCCCTGGCTCGATAGGGTCTGCGTTCCCGACAGCCCATAGCGCTCGGGGTGATACATCGCCTCGACCTTGGCGGGGGGCGCGGTGACGCTGCCGGCCGCGCGCACCCTCGCCACGTAGCGCAGGGTGTAGTTGCCCGGGGCGACATAGTCCGCGAAGTACAAGCAGCGGTCTTTGCGAATCTCCCTGAAGTTGCTCATCCACTGGTCGCCAGCGTCAGCCAGGGCTGTAGCCGAGCGAGCCTCCTGGGTCTTGAACTCGGGATTGACGGCCTCCAGAATCGCGGGCAAGGCGTCATCCACCGCGAGATAATGCGCGCCCTCTCGGACCACCACGTTGAGCGTGACGAGCACCCGGTCACCGACGTGCAGGCCCTCCGGACCCCGCAGCTTGTTATCGTCATCCAGCCGGTTATAGCGCCGCTGCACGCTGAACCCGCGGTCCTGTCTGGGCACCTGCGTCTCAGGCGGGCGCGCTTCAATGAGCACGCTGGAGTAGAGGCGGTTGGTCGAGCCGTTCAGAAGCGCCACAACAGCTCCAGCAAGGTTGGTCGTCGAGAAGGTGCGCGTAAGAAGGTTGGTTCGCTCGTCCAACTGGAACGGAATGGTCTCCCCGCCGCAGATCAACTTGCCTTCAGCGGGCTGCAGCTTCCCTTCAACCTGCCGCGCGTATTCAGTCAACGCCAGCAACGCCCAGGCATCGCCCTGCGTCGTGCCCCAATGCGCTTCCCTTTGTTCGCGCATCAGGTCGCTCACCAGCCCGTCAATGACAGAGTCGGTTGGACGGTAGCGCGTCCAGGCCAGCAGCCGGATCGCCTGCTCGCGCGCCGGGCACCCGAAGCGGTCCTCATCAAACTGCCCTGCAGCCGCCCCCGGGCGCAGCAACACGCCAATCATCTCATTCGGGCCGTGGCTCTCCGCGATAGCTAAGGCCAGCAGCGCCCGATCCTCCAGGGAAAGCTTCTGGCGTAGCGCATACAGCTTCTCGTGGTAGGCCGGCTCGGCGTGGCCGGCCAGCGCGAGGGCGTAAAGCCCCAAGCAATAGTCAGGCAGATCAGAGGCATCAGAGCCGACTGACCGCAACTGTTGGCTCAAGTATTTCATCAGGGCCGCAAACTCCTCCCTTGGCACATCGGCCCCCTGCCGCTGAGCCAAGGCTAGAACCATTCCCCCGTAGGCGCTGGCCCACAGCATTGGCTCGCTGGCATGTGGCCAGTAGCCGAGACCACCCGACTCGGTCTGCATCGAGAGGAAGCGGGCAATGCCGGCGCGGATGGCCTTCTCGATATCATTCGTCCCGCGGTGAAGGATCGGCAGGAAGTTCGTTTGGTTGCGCAGGACAATCCAGGGCAGCAGGCTGGACCCGGTCTGCTCGGCACAGCCATAGGGATAATGCAGGAGCTGCAAGATGGTTTCGCCCAGATCGTTGAGGCGCGTGTTGGCGACGCTGATGGTGACGCTGCCGCGCCCCGCCAACAGCCGTGGGCTCGCCGAGGCCAGCAGGTTGGTCTGCGAACCCGCCGAGTGCCCCAGTAGAATCTCCCGCAGCATCGGCACCACGTGTCCTACCTCCAGAGTGCTCTGCACGGCGTCGGTGAAATCGCCCGCCGCGCGGTCTGTGAAGCGCGCCTTCCAGAGCCACTTCGCATCGCCGGGGTCAACGAGCGCCACGGGAAACTCAACCACCGCCGACCCGTTGGCAGGAACGGGAACGCGCTTGCTCAGAGCCCCCTCAGCGCCGTCGGCCCTGGCCTTGTCGTCGAGGGCGAGCGTGACCAGCACCTCGCCGGCATTCGCCGTCTGATTGTGTATGAGGCCTCGCGCGACCAGGTGGTCGGTGATGTTGGCGAATAAAGGCAGCGCCGGCTCGATGAGGAGCGGCTTGCTGACCTGGAAGGCGGATTGCCCGCTGCCAAACCGGCTGTTGGTGGTGTGGGCCACCGCAAAGATGCAATAACGCGTCAGGCTGTCGGGCGCAGCGAAGCGAGCGCTGGCCTGGCCCTGGGCATCCGTGGTCAGCGCGGCATTCCAGAAGGCACAGGCGAGGAAGTTCTTGCGCACATGCTCATTCCCGCCCCCGCCGCCCAGGTAGCCCTTGTTCTCAAACGTGAGTTCCTCCGAGTCCTCAGCCAGCAGGTTGGGCAGCGAGATGCTCGTTTGCACCCCCAGCGGGCGAGTCGCGTAAAAGAACCCATGCGGGTCCGGCAGGCCGTAATCGGTGAGTTGCAGGATGCCATCATCCACCGCATACAGCACGACGCCTGCCCCAGACACCGCCCCGCCGCCGGCACCGGATACTTGGACGGTCATCTCGACCGTTTGCGCAGGCAGGTAGTTCGTCGCCGAGGGCGTGACCTTCACGGCCAACTGGCTCTGCGGGTCTGCCACCGTGAGCTCGCAATACCCGATCCGATACTCCGGCTCCTTGATCTTCCGCGGGCATTCATCAGCGCCGCGGACCAGGGTGACAGAGACGAACACATTGGGCACATCGCCCGGCCCCAGCGGGACGCGGATCATCGGGGCGTTGCCCTCGAGCCGCGTGGTAAACGAGCGCAGGACCCTTTCACGTTCTACACTCACCAGGGCCGCGCCGGCGAAAGGCGCTTCCACGAGGATCTCCGCTGTCTCCCCCGGTGTATAGGACTTGTGGCCAGCCTTGAGCGTGAGCTCCACGTCATTGCGATAGTTCGAGCCGACCTCCGCACGGGCCGACACGTCGAAGCTGAGCGAGCTGACCACGGCGTGACCGCTGGCGTCCTTGGCGCTCGCCTCGACGAGGTAATGGCCGGCGGGCAGGATTGGGAACCCCGGCAGCCGGCTGCCTCTAACTTCGCTGTCAAGCTCCGTCGGCAACTGGATCGGCGGCACTTCGATCTCCCCCTGGAAGACGTTGGTGATGACCGCCTCGTTGCGGTACCGGATGGTCCTCCCCGCGCCCTGAATGCGGACGGGTTGCCAGTCAATGCGCTGCAAAGTGAGCTGGGCTTTCACGGGCTCCGGCCACAGTTGACCGTCGGCCCGCACCGCCACGACTTCCAGCGGCTGGGACTCGTCCGCCCTGAGCACTTCGGTTCCCTGTCGCAAGCCCAGGTAGAAGTCCGAACTATGCCGAATAAACTCCGCCCGGTGCGAGAGGGTCTGCTGGTTCAGGTCCGTGACCTCGACCAGCAGCGACGCGTTGCGGGGCTGGGGGGCGGTGGCATTGGCCGGCAGCTCCGGGGCGATGGTGAAGTTGCTCGACCCCGAAAGCATCCCCTGGCCACTCAAAGCCAGCGACGAACGGTGCCGCCTAAAGCGAAACTCGGAGTCGGTGCGCCGGAAGGTGAAACCACCAAAGCGCTCGGGCTTGAAATCAGAGTCCTCAGCTTCGAGCGACCACTCAACCCGGGCACTGGACAGGGCCTTGCCGAACAGGTAATGGGCCGCGACCGGCACCTCTATCCTCTCGCCTGCGCCATACACTGCCTTGGATTTCAGCGATATCTCGAAGGCGCTGGGCTCGAAGTCTTGCACCTGAAAGACGTGGAGGTATTCGTTCGTGCCAAAGCAAAGCCGGGCTGAGCAGGTGCCGCGCGAGGTGGCCGGCAGCGGCACCAGGCCCGACCAACTGCCCGACGAGCTGAGCGCCGCGTTGGTTTGGAAGAACGCGCGCCCGCGCGGGTCGAAGCAGGTCAACGAGCCGGTCAGCCCAGAAGGGACGCTCAAGCCCTGGTCGCCCCATTCCCGCACTAGCGCTTCCAAATGCAGGTCCTCCCCGGGGCGGTACACGTTGCGGTCGCTGAACAACATCACGCGGCGCGCGGGTTCCTGCTCATCAGAGCCGGTGCAGGGCAGGTTAAACTGATAGAGCCATACCCTGTCCTCCTTCAGCAAGGCCGCATGGAAATCATCCCCTCGTTGCACCGCAACCCATGCGGCGTTGGTGTTTGCTTCCAGGTGCGCCATGCCCGCTGCATCGGTTACGGCTTCCCGCAAGGGCTCATTCTCGTCGCTGAAGAGCCGGGCCGTGGCACCGGCCACGGGACGTCCGCTGCCATGCGAGAAGACAAAGACGTCCACGCCGGCGAGCGCCTTTTTCCACACCAGCCCGAGGTCGGTCAACTGAATCAGCGCCTGGGTGCCCAAAGCGGGGGCTGTCTCGGACTCGCCGGTCACTCGCGTTGCATCCAGAAATACGACTCCGGTTTTGCGGCCACCCAAGAGTCGGTCCCAGGCGAGTTCGAGCCGCTTGGTTGCGTCGAGCTCCGCTCCCACCTCGATCTGTCCATTGAAGACAGTGCGCCCGGGCACGATGTTGTAGTTCACCGTCCGGTAAGGTTCATCCCAGGCGCCGTTCTCCTGGCGCTCATTGTAACTGGCAAAGTAGCTCCCGTAGCCGCGCAAGGCGTGGATAGCCGTTTGCGGGTCCAGCAACTTGGCGCGAACGCGCACCTGCGGCACGTTCACGGCCATGAGCGGGAAGGAGCGGTTGCCACCGGCCAGTTGATCGCGAGAGAAGGCGGGGAAATACAGGCGCGGCGCGACGCGAGGCATCCTCACCGTAAACGCATTTGAGCCGGACAGCTTGAAGGGTTCAGCGGACTCGAAGCCCGGCCGCAGCTTCAGCGTGTACCAAGTGTCGCCTTTGAAATCCCCGTAAAGGGTTAGGCTGCGCCAGCCGCTGTACGCCAGGAGGTTCGTCGGGGCGGGACTGATCTCTATCCAGTCCGCGATGCCATTGGTTGGCACTGGTGGGACCGGCTTGGAAAAGGAGAGCCGAATCCACGGGCCCGAGTTTACATAGTGGTTGGCGTCGGCTTCGGTAACCACAAAGGGCGTGATATCGCCTACCGGCACCTCCGCCGCTTGACGCAAACGCAGGGAACCCTCCTGAGCCGGGGTGCCGGCCCCGACCACCAGGCGCCAGCCTTTGCCCAGCGGCAAGGCCTGGCGGGGTGTGGCGATAAGCACGTTCGCCATTGCATTGGTCGGATTATCCAACACGTCGCCCCCGCCTTCGGAGCCCCCGGCGAGTGTGACCGCGCTGAATTGTCGCACCCACCTCCGCAGGGAACCGCGCCCGCCCAATTGATAGAGCGCCTCGTCCACTAACCCTTGCCGCACGTCCGCAGGTATGCGCCGCCCTGCGTCGTCGCGGAAGTAAAGAAACCGCGCTGCTTCCCCAGCCCGCACGTCGGCATTGAAGGCAAGCTTGACCTCCGGCTCTGAAGTGGCGTTGGTGTTTGCGTGCCGCGGCAAGGACTCGGTAATGCCAAAAGGCGGCGTGGTCAGCCTGTGGTATAGCATCGCCTTCGATGCCCGGCCATCGGCGCATTGCAATCCGGGCCGCAGCCGCAGGCCGTAGCGCGTATCCAGCGCGAGAGGCTCCGTGGGGCTGAACACCCCGCTGTGCGCGCTCAACCAGGTGAAGGTCCCCGCCAGGGGCGGCGTGATGACCAGCGGCGAACTGGTTACCGGCACGCCGATCTGGCCGCCTTCGACCATCGCCTCATCGAACCTGAGTTCGAACGTCATGGCCGGAGTCGGCGGCCCTGAACTCAATACCAACTCGACGCCTTGTGACCGGTCGGCGGTTTGGCGGCACCCCGCCAGGGTGAGCCCAAGCAGGGCCAGAGGGATTAAGGTGGAGACGAGTGAACGGAGGGTCCGGCTAATTGATGCGTGCATGGCAATAACAGTTTCATTCGTTGATGATGTTGTTGGGCCATGGCGCAGCCGAAAATCAGAACAAGCGACGACACTGGTTACGCCAGGGCTTTTCTTCCTTGCACCTTGCTCTGTTGAGGAAGCCAGGACGGGATGCAGGCTTATGCGCCGCTTGAATACTCTTCAACCGGCGACTGGACTTTAGTGTAAGTGGCAATGGCTGTCCAGCATTATTATGCAAATCAGCGCCACCACCCGCGTTCAAGAATCGTAGCCGCCGACGTGCAGTCGGCGCATCCTTTCTGACGGGACACAAATCAGCGCCGACTGCACGTCGGCGGCTACGATTCCAGGTTTCTTGAAGGCGGCGTGCTCGACCACGGTCCATCTCCCGTTCCCGAGCCTCCGTGCCAGGAAACTGGGACCAAGCGGCCTGTTGGCTTTGGCGGAAGGAGCGAGCGTTATCAGTCCGGCGTCCTCGTGCTCTCCCGGGCTTCAGGAGTGCTGGGGTCTGGCTGGTCTGCCGGCACGGTCCAGAGGACCTCGATGGGGTCGGCGTTGGCCAGCGTTTCCTTGGCGCTCATGATGAGGGCGCCGTGTTCCCGCAGCCGGCCCAATACCTCAGCTAGAGTGGCCTCCCGGACACCGAATTGCGCGCGATAGTTATCGCTCAGCACGAACACCAGGCGCTCCTGCGCATCCAGCCCGACGGCAATTAGGTTCACCTGGATGCCCTGGAGCGCTGATTCCTGGGGCCCAATGAAGGCTATCCCGTTGTAAAAGCGGGCCATCTGCCCTTGGCTGAGAAAGCCAAGGCTGCCCTTCTCTGTGATGAACAACCCCTTGAACACCGGGTCGGCAATATCCTCTGACTCACCCAAACTGATGAACCAACAGTCGCACGGGCCGAACTTGCCCTCGTTCGAATTGCCAAATCGCTCGGCCAGCTTGGTATAAGTCAAGACGCCAAACCATTCAGGCGGGAGCGCGGGCTGTGCCAGGACCTCCTTTAGCCACAGGTTCGGCAGCGACCTGAGAAAGCCTGCTGGCTGGTAAGGGGACTCGGCCACAGAAGGCTTAGGGGGGCTCGCGGAAACAGGCGGGCTCGGCCGGGGTTCGGCCAGGCCCGGCGCCGGCTGCTCTGCTCGCGCCTCCGGCAAAGGCTCTGGCTTGAGCGGCGGGGCCGCCGCCGGAGCAGGCGGGGCCGGAGCCGGAGTCATGGTGGCGGAGGCGGCGCTCTTCGGTGCGGGCCCGCCGGGCGCGACGGATGGCGGCCCGGCGTTGGCATGCCGATTGACGGTCGGGTGATTGAAGACCGCCTTCAACTCCGCCGCGCTGAGCCGCAGGAGGTTCAGCGGCTGGCTCAAATGCAGCGTCTTCTCATGCCCCTCTTCATCAGTAACCGTGACGTTGTTTTCCGGACGCCAGGCGAGATACTGCTCTCCGCCGTCGGGCGTCTTCTGCTTGAAAACCAAGTTCGGGGGGATAAGCTTGATGATGATCTCCTTGTGCAGCAGGCCGCAGTGGTCCGCGTCCTGCAACAACTCCAGCGACTGCTCGTTCAAATGGTGCCGGTGGTTGCCCGGCATCCCGCCAACCGTCACCGGGAACTGGATATCGAAGCCGGTTGACGATGCGGGGTTCAGGAAGATCACCACCTCCTTGCCATGTCCGGCGGCCGCATCGGGAACGTAGCGCTGGTTGAGGACCTGCTCCAGCTTGGCGGCATCGTTCCGGCCCTTCTCGAAGCTGTACAACTCGCCGTCCAACTCGACCCAATCATGCAACGCACCCGCCGCCAGGGTGTGCGGTTTGCGCATCAATCCCTGCTGGTGGAGGCTGTTGAACCCGGCGACGCTCAACCCGACCGAGGTCAGCGTCTCTTTCCCTTGCAAGCAGTGGATGTGCACCTGGCCGCGCTTGTCCAATTCCACCTGGTAATGCAGCGGCTGCGCCCCGGGCTGAGCTGCGGCTGGCAAGGCGGCTGACAGGCTTTGTGGGCGGGCCTTCTTCCGCGCCAATTCCAATGTCTCTCGCTCGAAGAGGAGCCACTCATTGAAGAGTTGCTCGAGCTTGACACATGCCGCAGGATCATCGAGCCCAACGGTTCCCCCCATGATTCGGACATGATCCAGGGCAATCTCCAGGCCCGCGGGCTCAGCCGGCAGTTTGCCCGTGACCGTCCACTTGTAGTGATCCAGTTGATGCCAGTTCTTAAATGGCAGGAGTTGAATGGTTTCCCCGCCCATCGTGACCGTAAAGACCTCCAAGTCCGTTGTACTGCCAACTACGGCGGAGAACGCCAGGGACTTGGCGATTCTGATCTCAGCCGATTTGACCATGGCAGGACTGCCTTGCGGCTGCGCGCCCGGTTGTGCCGGGAGCCCTGATGCGGAGTAATTCTCCTTGCCGGGCCGGCCAGCCTGGCCCGGCGAGTTCTCCGCTCCTGGCGAGTTTGTCCAGTTCATGCTCACGGAGGTCCGGCGACAATATACCATGCGCCGAATCGGTTGCGATTTTAATTAGCCCGGCCCACCTTTGCAAGCGCTTTTTTCTATTGCGTTACCCCCAGCAGGGCGCGTTCAAGAATCGTAGCCGCCGACGTGCAGTCGGCGCATTCTTTCTGACGTGACCCGAATCAGCGCCGACTGCACGTCGGCGGCTACGATTCCGAGGTTCCTTGAACGCGTTCTGTTACCCCCAGGGGGCCGTTGACGCTGGATAAAGCTCCCCGGCGGAGGCACGAAGCGATGTAATTTGACATCCTCCCGGGGATCGGCTGCGATGCAGAGGCGAGCCTCACCCGAGCCTCACCGTATGCTCGCCGTATGCACACCGTATCCACACCGTAGATAACATTTGGACCCCTTTTAGCGTAACATCCTGGCCTGGTGTGACTTGCTAAAATGTCATCACGCAAACACACCCTGCTCGGCGCTCTCGCTTCGCCCGGAGGGTTAACTTGCTGTGGCGCTGCCACTTATAGCATTCTGTGGCTCATGGTTAGCCTCCTTTTGCTCGGTTTCTACGCATCCAGACCCGAAGCACGCGCGAACAGTGACCCTAAGTGATTTCGATTGACGAAGGCAGACTGGCTCGGAGCACAGCAAGTCCTTTTATTGCGAACTCAAAGGTCAGCCACCGGAGCCAGCCGCCGCTGACGTCCGATTTGTCTCTGAGCCAGCGATCATCGTGGCAGAGAAAGAGTGCTGCTTCGTCCGCAAGGACTGTCAGGAACCGCCGTACGCGGACCCGCATGTACGGTGGTGTGGGAGCCCGGAGGGCCAACCCTGCGGGCGACCCGATTAGGCGGCTGGTTACGATGCCTCATATGCTAGAGATGAACAATGCGAAGATATGAACAAATAATCAACGGTGATGTTGCAAGCAAGATGGTAAGCGTCCATGCCCGCGCCAAAGGAACCGGCCAAGCGTGAACATGAAGGCGGTCTTCGGCCAAGATAAACACACCCTGAAGGCCAAAGAACACTGCCATTTCAAAGGCTGCGAATGCGCCGAGTGCCACCAATGCCAGCCATGCGTGCATCGCGCCGCTGACGAGATAGGCACAGAAAAGTCCGAGGTCGGGGCGGTGCTGCCGCGCCAGCGGCAGGAAGACGAACCGGTGGAGCCACGCGCTCACCGGACGGTTCCATCGCTTGCCCCAGAAATCCCGCAAGCTGCGGGCGGCAATCGGTGTCTCTTGGATCGGACGCATGGCCGCGCCCGATGCCAGAAAACAAAAATGGATGAGGTCATTTAGAAACTCCCCCAGCGCGTAGAGTAATGTAATCCCGGCAACCAAGCGCCATAGCGCGATTACAGCATCGGGGGGATGCTGGGCGGGTGCCATATGCCGGAGGAACAAGAAGGCAGCGCCACCAACCAACCCCTCCAGGATAAAACGGCCAATGATGCGTCGCGATAGAACTGGCCGGATGCGCCCGGCACGCAGCGGATAACCCAAAGTGAGCAGATGCAGCAAGCGATACCGGACAGACCATTGCGGTGTCGCCGAGGCGGCAACCGTTATGGTGGCCATCAAGGCCATCATGCCGCCTAACGCTAGAATCGCCCGCCAGAACGAATCTACTGGCGCAAACCACTCCAGAATAAAACTACCGGCTAAAAACAGGGCGGCACACGCGCGCTGGCTGCGCCGACGCCCGGCTGCGAGCACCGCTGCCGCTATCAGCACAGCGTGTGAGCAATGAACAGCCAGTGTAAGCATCGGTAGTTGGAGAAATGGAACTATGCCAAAGCCGCCTAACGCCCACTCGCGCCGGGCCGACGACGCCTAATATGCAAACACAACGCACGCCCGGCGTCGAGTGCAGCGCGATAGTTAAGCGGTGTGGTCACGCCTTGCTCCTCCGGCTCCGCACGACCGAACGGAGCCATATGAAAATCCACGCGGCTTGAAACCCGGCGAACAAGACCAGCCCGAACGGTGGAACCAGCACGTCGGCTGTAAAACACAAAACGGTGACGACCGCAGCGACGGCGAGAACATCCATCCAGGAACGGCGCGTCACGATGAGCAGGCCCAGAACAGGAACGTAAAACGCAGCCGCAGCGATGAGCAGAGCAACTGAGCTGGTGTGCAGAGTCATAAAGGTGCTGCCGCTTAACGACGGCGCTCAGGCAGCGCGGGGCAAGCGCGTCCAGTATGAAACAAAACCCGAATCCCGCGCTTGCCTGCGGCGCTCTTGTTAGCGAGTGAGACGCTCATGGCACAGGTACAATTAGTGTCCCGCCTTTCCTTTAGCTGAAGTCACTGATAGGCGCAGGGTGTTCGATGTTAGCGTGGTTCCGTCGATCAGCCTTTTTCGCGTGGTGATCTTATAGGAGCCAGCCTCTTCAAGTCTACAGAGGTCACTGAACGCAAACTCAAACTCCATTGTCTCAGTGGGCGGTGCGCTTGTAATGAAGGCGGAACCGGCCATAAACTGCGACCTGCTCGGCGAAATGTCCTTCCCGGATGGTGAAACCACTACGCAGAAGAGACCGTTCCCTTCGTCTTGCCAAGTACCCCCGTCAATGCAGGATATCGTCTTGTTAGTCGAGAGGTTGCGGATCTGAACCCAGACGTTGAAGCGCTCGCCGACGTTGATCTTGCTCTTGTAGATGGGTGGGTGCCAGGGCGGGGGCTGGTACTCATTCGTGCCCGCGCCTATTCCGAAGGTGCGGACCCAACGACTCCCCGGCACAATGGCGCAGATCGACATCTGAGCGTTGTTGGTGACTGGGCCCCAAGCGATTGTAACCGCCTCCTGACCTCGCAGTTGGCAAATCGCCAAGAGAGTCAAAAGGCAACTGGAATATGCCTGTATCGTGCTCACGGTCCTGACGCTAACCTTGATTAGCATGGAAAGAAGTCCGTGATATTGGATATTAGGGCCCAAACATGGAGTTGACCCGAGTCCCGCCTCAGGATTAGCTTCATGGCTCAAACCTATGGGAAACCATAAGCGCAGTCAAGGCCACGCTCCGCAGCTTTCGCAGCCAGCGGTGGCGTACGAGACGGTGATTCCCAATCCCAAGCTCAAGCTCCTGGACCAGATCCGAGAGGTGATGCGGCTCAAGCACTACTCCACTGCCCGAGAGCTTGATCCCGACCCTGCGGGAGCACCTGGAGCGGGTGAGACTGACGCACCAGGAGGACCTGCGGGGTGGCCATGGGGCCGTCTTCCTGCCAGGGGCGCTGGACCGGAAGTACCCGGGAGTGGCACGAGAGTGGGGCTGGCAATACGTGTTCCCGGCTCGGGACCTCAAAGACCGAGCCGGTGGCGATCTCGATGAGCCGGGCGAAGTCAGGCCGCGATGGGCGGGAACTGCCCTCAGCGATGTTCGAGGAGATGGAGACGGCGGCGCGGCGCATCTGGTATCGCCCTCTGCCTGCCGTGCGACCAGAAAAGGGTTGTATTCCCCACCGCCGCGCCTAGCCTGTAGGCATCGTGATGAAGACGTTTGCCGAACTGAATTTCCCCGGCCGCCTGATAGCGGTGGAGGGTCTCGACGGCTCAGGGAAATCCACCCAGATCTACCTGCTGAAGCGGTGGCTCGAATTGCAGCAGCTTAAGGTGTATTTCAGCGAGTGGAACTCCTCAGAGCTGGTCAAGTCCGCCACGAGCAAGGGCAAAAAGCGCGAGCTGCTGACGCCCACGACCTTCAGCCTCATCCACGCCACGGACTTCGCGGACCGTTACGAGCGCCACCTGGTGCCGCTGCTGCGCGCGGGTTACATCGTGCTCTGCGACCGTTATATCTTCACGGCCTTTGCCCGCGACGTGGTCCGCGGCTGCCCCCCCGAGTGGGTGCGGGGCCTTTATGACTTCGCCGCGCTGCCCGACCTGACCTTCTTCTTCAGGTCCGACCTCGAGGTGTCCCTCAAGCGCATCCTCGAGGGGCGTCCGCAGTTGAAGTACTTCGAGGCGGGCATGGACCTGCGGTTATCGTCCGACCCCTACGAAAGCTTTCGCATCTTCCAGGGCCGCATTCTGGAACAGTACCTGGCGATGAGCACCGAGTTCAACTTCCTGGTCGTGGACGCCAACCAGGTGGTAGAAAAGCAGCAAGCGGTCGTGCGCGAACTGGTCTCGCAGCGGCTGCGCCTGGGAGACTTCCGCCGCGCCGAACGGGCACCCTCCAAACCACCTGCCGAGGCCCAGAAGAGAAGCCGCGAGGAGGCGCCGGTCGTATGAAGAGCGCTGGCAAGAATCAGATCGTCGTCCCACATCCCACTGCGCGCCGCTTTTATGGGCATGGCATCCCGGGCGTCGAGCTGGAACGGCTGGCCGGCAAGCTGATTGTGGTGGAAGGGGCCGACGGCTCCGGGCGTTCCACCCAGATTGCCAAGCTGGTCCAATGGCTGGAAGGCACGGGCCACGCCACTGTCCAGGTCGGGCTGAAGCGCTCGACGCTCGTGAGCGAGGAACTCGAACAGGCGCAGGAAGGCAACATCCTGAGCCGCACCACGCTGAGCCTGTTCTACGCCACTGACTTCGCCGACCAGGTGGAGAACCTCATCCTGCCGGCGTTGAAAGCCGGGTTCATCGTGCTGGCCGACCGTTACATCTACACCTTGATGGCACGGGACATCGTGCGCGGCATGGACGAGGCCTGGCTGAAGAACCTCTACGGCATCGCCCCGGAGCCGGACGCGGTCTTCTACCTCAACGTCCCGCCGGAAGAACTCGTGCAACGGACCTTTGCCAAGAACGCGACGCTTGACTACTGGGAGAGCGGCATGGACCTGGGCTTCTCGCGCGACATGTTCGACAGCTTCATGAGCTACCAGACCGCCATGCAGAAGACCTTCCGCCGCATGCAGACCACCTATGGGTTCACCATCGTGGATGGCATGCGGTCGGCGGACGCCATCAATGCGGACCTGCAGAAGAAAATCAGCGCCGTGTTGGCCGGCAAATAGGAAACACACCAGTCTATGGCTGAAACCAGCAGCAAAGCAGAATACGTCGTGGGCGTTGACCTCGGCGGCACGAAAATCCTCGCCGGTGTGTTCAAGAATCCCCAGGAATGCGTCGGCACGACCAAGGTGAGCACCAAGTCCCAGCGCGGCGTGGAAGCCGTCATCGAGCGCATCGCCCGCGTCGTGCAGGATGCGGTGGACGAGGCCGATCTCAGCCTCAAGCAGGTTGCCGGTGTGGGCATCGGCGCGCCGGGTGCCGTTGACTTTGGCGCCGGCACCGTCATCTTCGCGCCCAACCTGGAGGGCTGGAAAGACGTGCCGCTCAAGAAGGACCTGGAGAAGCTGCTCGGCCTGCCCGTCTTCGTGGAGAACGATTGCAACATCTGCGCGTTGGGTGTCCACGTCACCGAACTCAAAGCCAAGCCCAAGAACCTCGTGGGCATCTTCGTCGGCACGGGGATTGGCGGCGGCATTATCATCAACGGGGACCTCTATGGCGGCTTCAATCACACTGCCGGCGAAATCGGCCACATGGTCCTGGATGTCAACGGCCCCAAATGCGGCTGCGGCAACAAAGGCTGCTTCGAAGCGCTGGCCAGCCGCACGGCCATCTTTCAGCAGATCAAGGCCGGCGTCAAAGACGGCGAGAAGACTCTGCTCACCGAGATGCTCGGCGACAACCTCGCCGATCTTCGGAGCGGCGATCTTCGCAAAGCCATCCGCCGCGGCGATAAATTCGTCGAGAAGGTAGTCGAGGGTGCGGCCGAGTATATCGGCATCGGCGTGGCGAACCTGGTGAACATCCTCAACCCGGAAGTCGTCGTGATTGGCGGTGGCGTCCTCGAAGCGTTGGCAGATGAGATGATGAGCGTGATCGTGGAGACCGCGCAGGACTACGCCATGCCCGGCACGATGAAAGGCGTCGAGATCCTCCCCTCCAAGCTCGGCGACAGCGCCGGGATCACGGGCGCGGCGGTGCTGGCCCGCCGCGAGACAAAGTAAGCGGCACCTGCTTCGGGCCAGATCTGGAGCGTTCATACCTGCGAGTTGCCACAGGCGGGCCTTTGCTTTAAGAGCTTACCGCAATGATTGACCGGCGTGCGTTTTACGAGAGGCGGGCGCCCTTCAGGGTGCGCGAGAGCGGTCGCTACTACCAGCAGTTGCTGCGCCGGCACTACGCCTTCCTCGTGCCGCCCGGGCTGCGCGTGCTGGAAGCAGGCTGCGGGGTCGGCGATTTGCTGGCAGCAGTCAAGCCGGCGCACGGCGTGGGAGTGGATTTCAGCCCCGCGATGGTCGCCCTGGCGCGGCAGCGGCATCCGGAATTGGAATTCCAAGTCGCCGATGCCGCCGAGTTCTCCGCCGCCGGGAAGTTCGATTACATTCTCCTGTCCGACCTGGTCAACGATCTGCCCGACGTGCAGGCGGTGTTCGAACGCTTGCAAGCGGTCGCTCACCCGCGCACGCGGCTGGTGCTCAACTTCTTCAACAACCTCTGGCGCCCGGCGTTGAACGCCGGGGAGAAGCTCGGATTGAAGTCGCCTACGCTCCTGCAAAACTGGCTCTCGGCCGATGACACCAGGAACCTGCTCCACCTGGCTGGGTGGGAAGTCATCCGGACCGATGCCCACATCCTGTGGCCGGTCCGCACGCCGCCGCTGGATTGGCTCCTGAATCGCTGGCTGGCCCCGCTAACCCCCCATTTCTGCGTCACGGTGACGCTCATCGCGCGGCCCAAGCCCCAGCCCGCCGCGCGCCCACAGTACCGTTGCTCGGTAGTCATCCCGGCCCGCAACGAAGCCGGCAACATCGAAGATGCCGTCCGGCGCACGCCCGAAATGGGACTGGGCACTGAGATCATCTTCATCGAGGGCCACTCGAAGGACGACACGTGGGGCCAGATTCAGCGCGTCGCAGCCAAATACCCGGCGCGCAACATCAAAATACTCAAGCAGCAAAGCCGAGGCAAAGGCGGCGCGGTGCGTGAGGCCTTTGCTGCCGCCACCGGCGACTTGCTGTTCATCCTGGATGCGGATTTGACCATGCCACCCGAGGAGTTGCCCAAGTTCTACGAAATCGCCCGAAGCGGAGTCGGGGAATTCGTCAACGGGGTGCGGCTGGTGTATCCCATGGAAGAGCAGGCCATGCAGTTCCTCAACATGATTGCGAACAAGACCTTTGGCCTGCTGTTCAGCTTCCTGCTGGGCCAGAAGCTGAAGGATACTCTTTGCGGCACCAAGGTCCTGTTCCGCGCCGATTACGAGGCCATTGCGGCCAACCGCTCCTACTTCGGTGACTTCGACCCCTTCGGTGACTTCGACCTCATATTCGGCGCGGCCAGGCTGAACCTGCGGATGGTTGACTTGCCGATTCGCTACCGCGCGCGCACCTACGGCGAGACGAACATCCACCGCTGGAGCCACGGCTGGCTGCTGCTGCGCATGGTGATCTTCGCCGCGCGCCGGCTGAAGTTCATTGCATGAGGAGTGCGAATAAGACCGGATCAGGCAAGCGGGAGCGCGGACATTCCTGTCCGCCCTTGGCATGCAATCGCCCGGTGGCGGACAGGAATGTCCGCGCTCCTCACCGACACTCTTAATCGCATCCCTGCATGACCGCGCCGTTGACGCAGCACCAGGCCGAGATCCAGCGAAACCTGCAGGTCTGGGGGAAAAAGCCGCTGCTGCACGAGATCTACGCGGGCTTCTACCGCCAAATCATGGCGCTCATAGATGGCAGGATCGAAGGGCGCATCGTCGAGATCGGCTCGGGCATCGGCAGCCTCAAGACCCACCTGCCGCAGGCCATCGCCACGGACTTGTTCCCGAACCCCTGGCTGGACATGGTGTGCGACGGCTACGAGCTGCCGTTCCGCCAGCAGAGCCTGTCGCACCTGGTGCTCTTTGATGTCTTCCATCACCTGCGCGCGCCGAATGCCTTTCTGCGCGAAGCCCGGCGGGTGCTGGCGCCTTCGGGGCGGCTGATCCTGTTCGAGCCTTACGTGAGCTGGGCCAGTTGGACGGCTTACGGTGTGTTTCACCATGAAGGGCTCGCGTGGTGGCAGCCGATCAGCCTGGACGACCAGTTGCCGCGCCCGCGCGACTACTACGCGGGGCAAGGCAATACCACACGGCTGTTCTTTCGCGAAGAGGTTCCCGGCTGGCCGCAAGGCTGGGTCGTGTTCCACGCCGAGGCCTTCAGTTGCTTCCACTACCTGCTCGCGGGCGGTTACGTGAAACCGGCGCTCTACCCGGCGCGGTGGCTGGACGCGTTGCGGAGATTAGATGCAAAGCTCTCGCGGTGGCCGCGCATATTCGGAGGGCGCTGCCTGGTTGCCTTGCGGCCGGCCTAGCCGGCTGGCATATTCACTCGGTTTGGAGTATCATGGACCATCATGAATTTTACCCACGGGTGGCCGCTTGCTCTGAAGCGGCGAAACGTCTGCTGCCAAGTCTATGCCTGAGAAAATAGGATTCGTTGGAGTCGGCCGCATGGGCGCCAACATGGCCCGGCGGCTGAAGGACTGCGGCTATGAAATCGCCGCCGTGCATGATGTGAATGCCGCGGCAGCGCAAGCCCTGGCACAGGAGCTGGGGTGCCCGGCCGCAGGGGAGTTGCAGCAAGTGACGCAGCTCTCGGATGTCGTCATCACGGTCGTGACCGATGACAAGGCCATGAAACGGATTTACCGGGGCGGGCTGTTGCGCCGCGCCCGCGGCAAGCTCTTCATCAACTGCGCCACGATCACGCCCGAGGTGCATGTCTGGGTCGAAGCCAGGGCCGCCAAGGCCGGCGCGCAGTCGCTCGAAGCCTGCATGGCCTCGAGCATCCCCCAGGCGCGCCAGGGCACGCTTTACCTGATGTGCGGCGGGCAGCAGGACGTGTTCGAGCGGGCCAGGCCTCTGTTGGAGAAGCTCAGCTCGTCCATGCGCTACGTCGGCCCGGCCGGCAAGGCCGCCCAGGTCAAAGCCCTCGTTAACATGGTCATGAACATCAACACTGCCGCGCTCGCCGAAGGCCTGGCCCTCGGTGACGCCCTCGGGCTGGACCTCACCATGCTCCGCGAGGTCTTCTCCCAGACCGGCGCCAACTCGCAGGTGCTCAAGACCGACGGCGAGGACATGCAGAACCGCGAGCACTCCTGCTTCTTCTCCGCCGCCCACGCCGCCAAAGATTCGGGCATCGCCCGCAAGCTCGGCAAAGCCCAGGGCCTCACCCTGCCGCTGGCTGCCGCCACGAAGAAGCAATATGACCGCATGACCGCCGAGGGCCTGGGCGAACTGGACAAGTCGGGCGTTGCGGAGCTGACGTTCAAGGGCCGTCACGCGGCCAGCACACCAGCCCCGGCGTGATCGGCCCAATGGCAAACGCGGGCGCCCAACCGCAATCCCCACCCGGTTGTGACTGACCAACTCTTCCCCTGCGGCCCGTGGACCGGTTTCTACAACTACCGCCCCGGCGACCGCCATCGGATGGACCTGCACCTGACCTTCGCCAACGGCAATATGACGGGCGACGGCAATGATGACGTAGGCCGCTTCCTGATTAAAGGCCGCTACGATGCCGCCAGCCGCGAGTGTTACTGGACCAAGAGCTACGTCGGCGCGCACAACGTCTTCTACCGCGGCTTTCGCGAGGGAAAAGGCATCTGGGGCAGGTGGGAGATCAATATCTTCGGCCACGGCGGCTTTCATATATGGCCTCGCGGCGCGGGGGAGGGCGAAGCGCAGAGCGAAGCAGCAACCCAAGCCGAACCGGCAGATGCCATTGCGACGGAGGTCGTCGCTCACCCCGCCGACGCGCCAAGTGTCCCCTCAAAATGAAGCTCCATGCCCACTCCGGTAAGGACGCCTCGCCGAGGCGTCCGCAGCCGCCCGAACACGGACGTTTCGGCGAAACGTCCTTACCACGCCTGCGCCACATCGCCAACCTCTGGACGCTCGTCTGGTATCCCTCGAAGGAAAAGGAGTGGCCGCTGGAACGCAAGCTCCGCGCCGTGAAGGACGCCGGGTTCGACGGCTTCACCACGCAGCTCACCTCCGGGCACGCGAGGCTCGCGGACCGGCTCGGGCTTATCCGCGTCGGCTACTTTGGCTCCGGCAACGCCAAGGAGTTTGCGCGATTGCTCCGTCAGCAAAAGGATGCCGGCGCGCATCATATCAATGTGCAATTGGCTGACCATGACACCCCGACCCACCGCGCGCTCAGCCTCGCCAGGCGCCTGATGGCCGCGGGCAGGAAGCTGGGCGTCGAGCCGGCCATCGAGGTCCACCGTGACACGTGCACCGAGACGCCGGAGAAAGCCTACGCCCTGGCGGATGCCTATGAAGAGGCGACCGGTGAATTGCTGCCCATGACATGGGACCACTCACATGTCGCCGTGGTGAAGCACCTCCTCGCGCCTTATTGGCCGCGGCTCGGCGTGCGCCCCGACCTGATCCGGCGCGCGCAGCAGTTCCACTTCAGGCCCTTCAACGGCCATCACTGCCAGGTGCCTGTGACCAATGGCCGCGGCAAGCTGACGCCCGAGTTCCTCGATTACGCGCCGTTCGTGCAACAGGTCATGGAGACCTGGCTGGCGACCGCGGCGCCCGGGCGGGAGATGTTCGCCGTCCCCGAGATGGGCCCGCTTTGGCTGGGCTACAATCTGCATGGCCTGCCCAACAGTTGGGAGGACGCGAAGGTATTGCGCGGCGAAATCCAGAAGTGCTGGCAGCGGGCCCTCCGCGCCAGGGCGTCGGCCGCCCATGCGGGTAGGAGGTGAGTGCGTGGGAGAAGTAGTCCGGAAGGTTCCAGTCCAGCACCATTGTCCCTGCCCGGACGACCTGCTGAAAACCCCCTAACAATCGAGGAACAATCGAGGAACAACCGAGGAACAATCCGGGGTCACACAAGGGTTGCACCGCCCTCGACGGCCCTACCCCCGCCCTCCCCAGGCGCCCGTGATGGGAGCGCCTGCCCGGCAGCGGCTGGCGCTCGGCGTTGGCTTGCCATGCCGGGCCGCACTGCTACAGTGCGCCCAGCGTCCGCCAATGAATACAGGTGCCCAGAACACCGTCCCGGCCCCCAATCCGCTGCCGGGGATTGCGTCGGACCGATTCGCGGCCTGGGTCGAGCATTGGCGCCGGCCACGCGGTGGGTCGGCGGTGAAGGCATGGCTGGGGCTGCTCGCGCTGATTCTGCTGACCGGTGGAGTGGTCTATGCCACCGGTGGCACGGGCTTTGTGTGGGTGCACCTGATGTATGTGCCCATCATCCTGGCCTCCGGGATATTCGGGATCCGCGGCGGGTTGATAAGTGCGGCGGTCGCGGGAGTTGTGGCGGGGCCGTTGATGCCGCTCGACGTGGCCAAGGCCATTCCGCAGGACACGGAGAACTGGGTTCTCCGCAGCCACTTCTTTCTGCTGGCAGGCGGCTGCGGCGGGCTGCTCTCCTCATGGGTGAACCGCCAGTTGGAGCGGCTGCGCGAGACGCACGCCGCGCTGGTGCGCGCGCACGAGGAACTGAAAGCCGCGCAGATGATCCTGATCCAAAACGCCAAGCTGGAATCCGTGGGGCGCCTGGCTGCGGGCGTCGCCCACGAAGTGAAGAACCCGCTGGCGGTGATCCAGCTCGGCCTGGATTACCTCACCCACACTGTGAAAGGCGACAAGGGCCTGGAGGAGACGGTCCAGGACATGGAGGACGCCATCAAGCGGGCGGATACCGTGATCAAAGGATTGTTGGACTTCTCGCGCTCGGAACAGCTTACCCTGGCGCCCTGCGACCTGAATGCCATCCTGGATGAGACGCTGTTGCTGGTGAAGCATGAGCTGACGAAGAACCACGTCACCGTCGAGCGAGACCTGCAGGAGAACCTGCCGCCGGTGGAGCTGGACCGGAACAAGATCAAGCAGGTCTTCATCAACCTCTTCATTAACGCGATCCAGGCGATGGGCAGCGCGGGCGGCACGCTCGGCGTGCGGACACGGCGGCAGCGGTTGACGCAGGCGCAGGCCGACTGGGGCGGCAAAGCGTCGGGCGGTTTCCATGCCGGGGATGACGCGGTCGTGGTGGACGTGGAGGACACCGGCACGGGCATACCCGAGGATAAGCTGGACAAGCTGTTCGACCCATTCTTCACCACTAAGGCGGTGGGCAGCGGCACGGGGCTCGGCCTGTCGGTGAGCCGGAAAATCATTGAATTGCATGGGGCCGCGATTAGGATTTCCAACCGGAAGACCAATGGCGCTGCGGCGCAGATTATATTTAGACCAGGCGAAAGGAACCGATCATGACGACTGTGAAGAAGAGAATCCTCGTGGTGGACGATGAACCCGGCATGACCCGCATGCTACGGCGCAACCTCGAAAGCACCGGCAAGTACGAGGTGCGGACGGAAAACTCCGGAGACGTGGCAGTCGCCGCCGCGCGCGACTTTCACCCGGACTTCATCCTGCTGGACGTGATGATGCCGGGCGTGGACGGCGGAGAGGTGGCGGCCCGGCTCAAGGAGGACAAGGCGCTGCAAAACATCCCCGTGGTGTTCCTGACGGCCATCGTCAAGAAGGACGAGACGGCGCCCACCGGCAGCAACATCGGCGGCTGCGAATACCTGGCCAAGCCGGTCAAGCTGGAGGACCTGGTGGCCTGTATTGAGAAGCATCTTGGGAAAGGGTGAAACGTGATGCGTGAAGCATGATGCGTGATGCGGATCAGTCCCGCAGGCGCGGCAGAAAGCACGACGTAAGAGCGGCGGGCAGGAAAAGAAATCCAGCGTAAAACAGGACCGCGCGGTGGTCTCCAACGTGCGAGAAGAGCCCAAAGAAGACAACGCCGAAGGCAGAGATGACACGCCCGATGTTGTAGCAGAAGCCTGCGCCGGTCGTCCGCAGTAAGGTGGGGAACAGCGGCGGCAGATACATGGTGAACAGCGCGAAGCTGCCCTGGCAGAAGCCGATCAGGGGGAACCAGCAAAACAGGGCGACGTGGTCGCGCGGCACGCAATACGCCCCGAACATCGCCAGGAAATAAGCGAGGAACATGGAGACAATGGTCGCCCGGTACCCGATGAGCCGCGCGAGCCAGCCGGCAAAGAAATTACCCAGCACAGACGAGCCGATCACGACGTACATGGCAGCGCTGGCGAGGCGGTTCTTCTGAGCGTCCGTCCAGTTCAGCACGTCCGGCAGGTTGCGCACGTGCTGCTGGTGCCAGAACATGAAGGCCCAGTGCGCGGTGAGCGAGATACCGCACACCAGCACGACCCACAACGTGATGTGCCGCACCTCGCCGCGGAAGAGGTTGCGCACGCGCGGCAACTGGTCATGGGCGGCTTCCTTGGCGGCGCGCCACTCGGCAGGCTCGGGCACGGCGCGGCGGATCCAGAACACCAACAGGGCGGGGAGAATCCCCACCAGGAACAGATACCGGGGCGGCGCGGCGGCCAGTATGATGTTGGCCAACCCGGCGCCCAGGATGCCGACATTCACCCCGGTCTGCAGCACGGCGGCGATCCACGGGCGCCACTGGCGGGGCCAGGTTTCTGACAGCAGGGAGGCCCCGACGGCCCACTCGCCGCCGATGCCCAGCGCAGCCAGGAATCGAAAGATGAGCAAGTGCCACCACCGCTGCGCAAAAAAGGAAAGCCCAGTGAACGCGGCATACGTCAGGACCGTCAGGCTTAGCGCGCGCGCGCGGCCCAGCCGGTCGCCAATGCGGCCAAAGAAGCCGCCGCCCAGCGCCCACCCCAGCATAAAGCCGCCCTGGACGATTGAACCAAAATGCCCGACGCGCGGATCAGTTGTGGCGGCAGCTCCAACCAGTTGGGCAACAAACGGCGCAGCCACCAGCGTGTAGAGGTGCATGTCCAGGCCATCGAATGTCCAGCCCAGCCACGCGGCGATGCCCGAGCGCCATTGCTGGCGCGAGAGCTGGCGCAAGTGCGTGACTTCGCTGCCGCCGCCCTCGCCAGCTTGCGTCCGGCCACTTGACTTTACCAGGTCCATGCTTTACGGCGCGAAGATGCGGGAATGCTCGCGGCTCATGCGAGCGGAAAAGCATGCCGCGAGCGCCGCCGCGGCGCCGGTGGATGGGAGGCAAGGCGACCGAGAGGCTAAAAAAGCGCCATTTCCTTCGTATATCCATCGTAAACCCATCGTATATCCATCGTAGAACCTTCGTTGCAACACGCGCACAACACGCCCACAACCCGCGGGAGGAGACCCCCTGCCCGGCTACCGCGCCCCGCAGCCAGCGGACGTGCCTAAGCCGTATCTATGCAGTTGGTTGTGGGGAGCGCACGCGCCTCGCGTGCTGCCGACGGCGCCCCGCCGTTGGCGCCGTCGCCCACCGGCGGCTCACTGTTGGGTGGTCCATCCAGACGGGGGAGCATTCGCGGCGGGGCGCCGCGAATCACACGCGAGGGCGCGTGCGCTCCCCACAACCAACTGCATAGATACGGCTAAGGCGCATAACAAGTGCTCGCCTACCGTGTCACGCGGCTCGCGCGCAACTGAGGGCTTGACGTCAACCGGGGATGTGGTTGGATTGCAGGTATGAAAACCAGGATTTTAGCAGTATCACTCGGAGCACTCGCAATCGTGGCGGGCTGCGTCAGCACGGTGAATGACAGGTCAACGGTGGCCAACCCGTTGGTTAAGGACAGGCTCGAGAATCGTTACGAGCGGAGCATGGACCAGGTTTATGACGCGTCCCTCTGGGTCATGAAGGCGCTCGGGACAGTCTCGCGCGAAGGCATTATCAACCCCGGCACCAACGAGGTGAAGACTATCGAGGGCAAGGTTAACAATCGTACGGTTTGGATGAGGGTGGAGTCGGTGGACCCGAAAGTTACCGCGGTGACGGTCCAGGTCCGCACAAGCACGGGTGCTTCGGACAAACCGCTAACGCACGACATCGCCACGCAGATTGCCGTTAGGCTAACCGAGCAAACCCTCGCCCCACCCGGGCAGTAGGGGCAATCGCCTGCCGGCCCGACTCACGGATTTGCTCTGCGCTCCCGGCTCAGACCAATATTCTGCTCGTAAGAGCCTAGCTTCACGTCCTGGTTCTTTGCCTTTGCCTTCAGCTCCAGCTTCAGCAGGGCCAACCGATGCCGCGCCATCTCGGCGGCAGCCAGGTTGGGAGCGCGATCTACAATCCTCTGCAAGGTTTCCCGCGCCGTCTCGTAACTCGCCCCACTCCGGATCTGCAAGTCGGCCAGCAGGTTCAGCCAATGGACGACCAGCTTGGCCGGCTCGCTGGGGTCCTGGATCAACTGCTCCAACTGGTCGGCCGCCAGATCGAGCCGCCCGTAGTGGTCGGCATAGATGACGGCCAGCTTCTCTCGCGCCTCGCTGTCCAGCGGGTGCTGCTCCAGGTGTTTCACGTACTCCTCCGCCTGTTGCGTGGGATCGGTGCCAACCGGCCGCAAGTGCTCCGAGCTTTGCAGCAGCCCCACGTTTCGGACGCCTTCGGCTACGAGGTATTTGCGGCGGTCATGCGGGGCG
>Ga0181532_10001240_pt1 | contig 25035 bp, 23 predicted proteins | sample PEATcosm2014_Bin_33_FD_119768 | JGI IMG/M metagenome (GOLD analysis project Ga0181532, IMG submission 119768) | Peatland microbial communities from MTU Mesocosm Facility, Houghton, MI, USA - PEATcosm2014_Bin11_30_metaG | ecosystem: Environmental > Terrestrial > Soil > Wetlands > Peat | place... | reverse complement strand
TGCTGATCGCCTTCCTGCTCCCCGGCCTCGATCACCGGTTTGGCTGGTCGCACACGCCCTTGTGGCTGACGACGGTTGCGGAGGCATTCGTTCTCGGCGGCTACCTGATGATCTTTTGGACATGGAAGAGCAACAGTTTTGCCGCGAGTACGATTCGAGTCGAGGCTGGCCAGAGAGTGATTTTACCGGGCCTTATGGCATCGTCCGCCATCCCATGTATCTGCGCGTGGACATATGGTTGTTGTTCACGCCCCTGGCGCCGGGCTCGTACTTTGCCTTACCCGTCTTTGCCCTCCTCATCCCACTCATCGTTATTCGCCTGCTCAATGAGGAAAACGTTCTTCGCCAGGAACTACCCGGCTACTCCGAATATTGCCTCCGCACCCGCTTCCGGCTCGTGCCGCTCCTCTGGTAGACCGCGCATCATTCGAATGACAGCAACTTCAGCGTGATAGCGATGAGGGAATCCATCAAGCCTAACGATAGCAAAGGCGGGGGCGTTCGATGGAAACTCGTAGGCTCCTGATTCCAACCTAAATAAAGTTCTTGACATTACAAATTGCAATGTTACAATTGCAAATTGTAATATGAAACTGGGCGAGAAAATCCGTTACCTGCGGCTGGTCGAAGGCACCCTGCGCGGTATGGGCCGCGAGATGACGCAGCAAGACCTGGTGGTTGCGCTGAAGAAGGAAATGGGCAGCGGACTGAGCCAGTCGTACTTGTCGCAGATCGAGAGCGGAGCGCGGCCGCACCTGACCAACGCATCGCGCATGCTGCTGGCGCGCTTCTTCAAGGTGCATCCCGGGTATCTCGTGGACGATCCCGAGGGCTATCACACGGAGCTGACCAGCGATCTGCGCGCCAAGGAAGACCGGCTCGACCTGTGGCTGATCAACGGAGCGGAGCAGTTCGCGCGCGATCCCGAGGTGAGCCAGGCGTTGTTGCAGGTGGCCAAATATAAGGATTCGCGCAAGTGCCTGGTGCTGCTGGGCGCCATTTTGGAAGCGCCCGAATTGGTCGAGCGGCTGACCGAAGTCTTAAAGCCTAATTTGGCGGAAGCTCCGCATCGGGGCGCCGGGAAGAAGAAACTGGCGGGAGCGAACCTATGACGTGGGCAATGTTCTATCTCGTGTGCTTTCTGATTGGAGTGACTCTCAGCGCGCTGTCGTTCCTGGGCGGGAGCTTCCACATGCCGCATGTCCACCTGCATCTTCCGCACGGAGGCGCACACGTCGCAGGTGGAGCGCATGCTGGAGGCGGAACGGGTTCCGAGATGCCGTTCCTGAACTTCGGGACCATCGCGGCGTTTCTGGCGTGGTTCGGAGGGACAGGCTATCTGTTGACGCGTTATTCCTCGCTCGTGGTGGCAGGAGTATTGACGCTGGCCATCGTCGCCGGACTGGTGGGCGCGACCATCGTCTTCTGGTTTGTGGCGAAGGTGCTGCTCAAACACGATCGCGACCTCGATCCGGCAGATTATGAGCGCGTGGGAGTGCTGGGCCGCATCGGCAGTCCGATTCGCGCAGGCGGTACGGGGGAAATCATCTTCTCGCAGGAGGGCACTCGGCAGACATGCGGCGCTCGCAGCGAAAACGGCGAGGCCCTGCCGCGCGGCACCGAGGTGATTATCACTCGTTATGAGAAAGGCATTGCGTACGTTCGACGGTGGGAAGAGATGGCGGAAGAAGAAGGAAGCAGACGATAGGTGGAGGTTTGTATGGTTGATCTATCCATCACAGAGGGAAACTTGCTGATCAATGTTAGAGGAGCCGACAAACTGTGGGCTTTCAAGAGTTCGCTCGAAATCCCTTTACACCACGTCGCCGGCATTCGGGCCGACCCCAGCATCGCGAAGGCCTGGTGGCACGGATGGAAAATTCCCGGAACCAGCGTTCCTGGCGTGATAACGGCTGGCACCTTCTACCAGGACGGAAAGCGAGTTTTCTGGGATGTTCACAATCCCGACAACACGGTCGTGATTGAGTTGCGAGACGAACGTTACAACCAACTCGTGGTCGAAGTTGCCGACCCGGACGCGGCGGTTGCGCTGATGCAAGCGGCACTGCCGCGTCAGTAAGCGTGCAATGCGAACTTTCGAAAAATCTAGTTGCGAATTGCTAGTGGCTGGTTGCCTTTAAGGAGGCCTATGGGATTCCACATACCAACTGAAGTACTAATCATCGCCTGGACGGCGGTGGCGGCGGTGGTGCTGTTGACCGCCATCTTCGCCCGGCTCTACCGCAAAGCTGGGCCCAACGAGGTCCTGGTCGTGTATGGATTTCGCGGTACACGCGTGGTAAAGGGACACGGCACGGTCATCTTCCCCATGGTTGAGAACTGCCGTGAGCTGTCGCTGGAGCTGATGTCCTTTGACGTCGCCCCTCAGCAGGATCTGTATACCAAGCAGGGTGTTGCCGTCACGGTCGAGGCCGTGGCGCAGATCAAGGTGAAATCCGATCCCGAATCCATCTTGACCGCGTCTGAGCAGTTCCTCACCAAGGCCCCGCAGGACCGGGAAGCACTGATCCGGCTGGTGATGGAAGGACATCTGCGCGGCATCATCGGGCAGCTCACGGTGGAAGAGATCGTGAAGCAGCCGGAGATGGTCGCCGACCGGATGCGCTCAACCTGTGCCGATGACATGAACAAGATGGGGCTGGAGGTGATTTCGTTCACCATCAAAGAAGTGCGGGACAAGAACGAGTACATCGCCAACATGGGGCGTCCGGACATCGCGCGCATCAAGCGCGATGCCGACGTTGCCACGGCCGAAGCGGAGCGCGACACCGCCATCCGGCGTGCGATCGCGCTGCGCGAGTCTGCCATCGCCAAAGCGCAAGCCGACCAGGAGCGCGTCGCCGCCGAGACGGCCTCCCAGGCGCGGCAAGCGGAGGCACAACGCGATCTCGAAGTGAAGAGGGCAACTTACAACGAGATGGTGAAGCGCCAGCAGGCTCAGGCTGACAAGGCGTATGAGATTCAGACCAACATCATGCAGCAGCAGGTGACCGCCGAAGCGGTAAAGGTGCAGCAAGTCGAGAAGGAACAGCAGGTGAAGGTGCAAGAGGCCGAAATCCTGCGCCGCGAGAAGGAACTGATCGCTACCGTGCTGAAGCCGGCCGAAATCGAGCGCCAGCGAATCGAGACGCTCGCCAACGCCGAACGGCAGCGGCTGACGGTCGAAGCCGAAGGCCATGCCAGCGCGATTCGCGCCCAGGGCGAGGCGGAAGCCGAGATCATCTTCAAGAAGGGCGACGCCGAAGCGCGGGCGATGAACGTGAAGGCCGAGGCGTATCAGGAGTACAACCAGGCCGCCGTGGTGGACAAGCTCTTCACCAACATGCCGGAAATAGTGAAGGCACTGGCCAGTCCACTAGCCAATGTCGATCGCATCACCGTGGTATCCACCGGCGACGGCAACTCGGCCGGGATGCACAAGATCACCGGGGACATCGCGCAAATGGCGGCGCAGGTGCCGGCACTGTTCGAGGCACTCTCGGGCATGAAGATGTCGGACCTGCTGAGCAAGGTAAGAACACTTGGCGAGAAACCCGATCGGCCAGGTGAGCTGCCGGCAAGTGAAGGCGAGGGCAACTCCAAGGCGGCAGGAGCGAGTAAGTAAATCGGACGAGTACCCACACAAGCAAAAGCCGGCTTGGATGGGGCATCCGGGTTGTAGTGGAAAGAGTTTGATGCGCGCTGAACGCACATTATGACATTCAGCAAGGAGCAGTTATGGCATTACTCGATCGCGTAGCAACGCTGGTGCGGGCCAACCTCAACGATCTGGTGGACCGCGCGGAGAATCCCGAAAAGATGTTGAAGCAGGTCATCCTGGATATGGAGAACCAATTCATGCAGGTGAAGACGCAAGTGGCCATCGCCCTCGCCGACCTTCATCTGTTACAGAAGAAGAAAAAGGAAAACGACGACAAGCACAGCGAGTGGATGCGCAAGGCTGAGCTCGCGGTAGACAAGAAAGATGATGGCCTTGCGCGGGCCGCGCTGGAGCGGGCTATGAGCTTCCAGCAGCTTACGGAGAGCTTCGACCAGCAGATCGCGGACCACGAGGTCCAGGTAGAAGCCCTAAAGTCGGCACTCAAGAAGCTGGAGCTGAAGCTTTCGGAAGCCCGCGGCAAGGCTGACCTGCTGATCGCACAGCATCGCCGCTCACGAGCCGTGAACCGCGCCGCCGATGCCCAGACCACGCCTACGGGCGAGAACCGTACCTTCGAGCGCATGCGCTCCAAGGTTGCGCGTGAGGAAGCTCTGGGCCAGGCGAAAGGTGAGGTGCTGGGCGACGACATTGACGGCCGGCTGCATGCTCTGGAACAGGAACAGAAGATTGATGCCTTGTTAGCGGAGATGAAGGCGAAGAAGCGCCTGTCTGCGTGATTTTGGACCGTGCCTGCAGGAGATCGGGAACCAGTCGTGCCAAGGGAGAGCAGAAGCGCTAAAATGACGCGATGGCCGACTCGCTGTATCTGAGTATCTGGTTCCCCGGCTTTCGCGAAGGCGAGATGATGGCGCGCACGGTCGGGGTGCTGCGCCAGTTTCCCTATTCGGCCTTGCGCGAAGGGATCACTTATCTGTCAGTTCATCCGGTCTCGTGGTCGGAGCCGACGGTGCTGGAGCGCCGCTTCACTCCGGGGATCTCGCCCGAGGAAGCTGCCGATCTGGCCAGCGAATTTGCGCATGACGATTTCGCCCTCGTCTTCGAAGCGTTCTGGGACCTCTGGTTCCCGAGCGACGACGAGCTCGGCGATAGCTGGGTGCAACGCCCGGTCGCGGTGCGCTTCCTGGTGCATGGAGCGCAGTTCGACGATGGGATTTACAGCGAGGACGGCCACGTTGAAGTGGACTTCGGACTAGACTCTTCGTTCGTGTATGAGGGCTTGGAGCTAACGCCGGTCGAACGGGACCACCTGCGCGCCAACATCGCCAAGCTGATGGCATTCTCAAGTGCGGTCGATAAGAACTGCGCCATCAGTGGACGCGTGCTGTGGTCGGAATCGGAAGACAACCTCGCTCAGAAGCTGCTCGCCAAACTGCAACAGATCCAGTAGGGCGTTGTGGTCAGAGCGCTCCGTTTTTCCACAGAAGTCGAACACCGTGACAAAGCTGTAAGTCTTTGTCTTCATACGAAATTCACTGCCATGTAACTGGACTGTAACAATCGCAGGGTAAAAACAGCTACGGAACTTATATCTGGCCCCATCTCTGGAGGAACCTACGTGATTCGCTCTCTCAGGGTACTTGTCTGCCTTGCTGTGCTTGCGAGCTGCGCGTTTGCGCAGACCAACCTCAACGGCGCGGGCGCCACTTTCCCGTATCCGATTTATTCCAAGTGGTTCAACGAGTACCACAACCTGCATTCAGATATTCAGATCAACTATCAGTCCATTGGTAGTGGCGGCGGCATTCGTCAGGTGCAAGCGGGAACGGTCGATTTCGGCGCCACTGACGGCCCAATGACTGACGAGCAGATTGCTGGATCCAAGGTCAAAGTACTGCACGTCCCGACGGTGTTGGGCTCGGTGGTCCCGGCTTACAACATCCCCGGCGTAGGCGGTGAGGTGAAGTTCACTCCCGAAGCGTTGGCCGGAATCTTCCTCGGCAAGATAAGCAAGTGGAATGACAAGGCGATCACATCAGTGAATCCGGGGGTCAATTTCCCTGACCAGAGCATCACAGTAGTACACCGTTCTGACGGCAGCGGCACTACCTACATCTTCACGGACTACTTGTCTAAGGTCAGCCAAGACTGGCAGAGCGCGGTAGGCAAGGGTACCTCAGTGAAGTGGCCCGTAGGCCTGGGCGGCAAGGGGAACGAAGGCGTTGCCGGTTCGATTCGCCAGTTGCCCGGCTCCGTTGGTTACATCGAGTTGATTTACGCGCTGCAGAACAAGATTCCCTTCGGCGCCGTGCAGAACTCCTCAAAGAATTTCATCAAGGCCAGTCTGGAGAGCACGACCGCTGCTGCAGTAGGTGCCAAGATGCCGGTCGACTTCCGGGTATCGATCACCAATCCTCCCGGGAAGAGCGCCTATCCAATTGCCAGCTTCACATGGTTGCTGATTCCGACCGATCCGGCCGATGCCAACAAGGGGAAGGTCCTGAAGGACTTTCTTTTCTGGATGTTGGACAAGGGCCAGACCATGACCGAGGCCCTGTCCTACGCTCCGCTGCCCAAACAGGTAGTAGACACGGAGAAGGCAGCCATCACCAAGCAGGTCAAGCCTTAGCGGCCAGCAACCAGCAGCCGCTTCGCTTTAACTTCTGTAACACTCCCGTAACACATGCCTGATAACGTCGATCCGATGAACCCGCCGGAACCGCTTGGAGAGCTCCAGAAACCCGTCGTGGCGGTTCCTTCGCTGGCCCAAGTAGGCAAGGAGTCGAAGACGGGTGTAACTGCCGCTGTTCTGCGGAAAATCCGCAGCACCCACCCGCGCAGCAGCCGCATTCCCGACGCCGTGTTTGGCGTGATTATTCTCCTCAGTGCGATATCGGTCTTTGCGATCGTCGTGTTAGTGGTATGGGAGCTCATCTCTCAGTCCCGGATCTCCCTCCATCAGTTTGGAATCAAGTTCTTCTACGGGCATGACTGGGACCCGGTTAACGGTAGCTTTGGAGCGATGCCGTTCATCTACGGCACGCTGGTCTCCTCATTTCTTGCGTTGCTGCTGGCGGTGCCTCTTGCCGTCGGAGTTGCGGTGTACATCACCGAGATGTGCCCGCAGCGCCTGCGCGCCAGCATCTCCTTTCTGGTGGAACTGCTGGCGGCGATTCCCAGCGTCATTTATGGACTGTGGGGCATCTTTGTGTTGGCCCCTCTGCTGCGCGAGTATGTGGAACCATTTCTTGCCAGGACACTAGGTTGGACGGGCTTCTTTTCCGGCCCCGCTTATGGCTTAGGCATGCTGGCAGCGGGGATCATCCTGGCGATCATGGTTGTGCCGGTCATTGCGTCGATTACGCGCGAGGTGATGACGGCTGTCCCCCAGAACCAGCGTGAGGCCGTGCTGGCTCTGGGCGCCACGCGCTGGGAGATGATCCGCATGGGTGTTCTTCGCAATGCGCGCATCGGCATTGTGGGCGGCGTCATTCTCGGACTGGGACGAGCGCTGGGCGAAACCATGGCCGTTACCATGGTGATCGGCAATCGTCCCGAGGTGGCGAAGTCACTGTTTGCTCCGGGCTACACCATGGCCAGCGTTATCGCCAATGAGTTTACCGAGGCCACGGGCGATCTGTATCTCAGCGCTCTGGTGGAGATCGGGCTGGCGCTGTTCATTGTGACTCTAATCGTGAACGCCTTGGCACGGCTGCTGGTCTGGAGCATCACCGGAGGTACTGCGAGGGTGCGTGCCTAATTCCGCGCCGACACCTGCGCCGCAGGCGGTCAGTCTCTGGCGCCGCTTTAGCAATCAGGGAGCGACCGTATTCGCCGTCCTGGCTGCCATCTTGGTGCTCGTTCCCCTGCTCGCCATTTTTGTGTACCTGGTGATTAAGGGAGTGGGCTCGATTAACCTCGCCTTCCTTACCAACACTCCGAAACCCCCAGGTGAAGCAGGCGGTGGCATGGCGAATGGCATCGTCGGTACGGGGCTGATCCTGGCGGTCGCCAGCGTGATAGGGCTGCCACTGGGTATCGGCTCGGGCATCTATCTGGCGGAATACGGGCGCAACCGCTTTGGCGACTTGATCCGCTTCACCGCCGATGTGCTGAACGGAGTACCCTCGATCGTGATCGGCATAGCCGCCTATTCTTTGGTAGTCGTTCCGCAAAAGCACTTCTCCGCATTTTCCGGTGGCGTAGCGCTGGGCATTATGATGATTCCCACGATCGCGCGCGCTACGGAAGAAATGCTGCTGATGGTGCCGAATGTGGTGCGCGAAGCGGCCTACGGACTGGGCATTCCCAAGTGGAGAACCACGCTTTCCATCTCGCTGCGTACAGCCTCAGCGGGCGTGATTACGGGCTGCATGCTGGCTTTCGCTCGCGTGGCAGGCGAAACCGCCCCGCTGCTGTTTACTGCTTTCGGAAATCAGTTTTGGAACTTGAAACTGAATCAGCCCACCGCGGCACTCTCGCTACAGGTCTTCACCTACGCCATCTCGCCTTATGACGATTGGCACAAGCAGGCATGGGCAGGAGCGCTGATACTGATCCTCTTGATCGTGGGCGCGGTTGCGGCTGTGCGCATCACCACCAGCCGTGGAATGTTGAAGGGGGGAGCGTAGCGCTCATGGGTGTCGGAATCGAAGTGCGGGGACTGAACGCCTGGTATGGCAAGAACCTGTCGCTAAAGGCCATCGACATGACTGTGCTTGCGAATCACGTCACTGCGGTCATTGGTCCCTCAGGTTGCGGCAAAAGCACTTTCGTGCGCTGCCTGAATCGCATGCACGAAACCATTCCCGAGGCCCGCGCTGAAGGCTCGGTCAAGATTGGCGAGATGGACGTTTACGGCAGCGGTTCTGACCCGGTTGAGGTGCGTCGTCGTATCGGCATGGTCTTCCAGAAACCGAACCCGTTTCCTACGATGTCGATCTACGGCAACGTGGCGGCGGGCTTGAAGCTGAACGGCTTCCGCAACCGCAAGCAGATGGACGAACTGGTGGAGCGCTCGCTGAAGCTGGCCGCGCTGTGGGAGGAAGTTAAGGACAATCTGCACAAGAAGTCAGGCGCAAGTCTTTCAGGCGGACAGCAGCAGCGGCTGTGCATCGCTCGCGCGCTTGCCGTGGAGCCGGAGGTGCTGCTCATGGACGAGCCGGCGTCGGCATTGGATCCTATCTCGACCAGCAAGATCGAGGAACTCATCTTCCAGTTGAAACAACACTATACGGTTGTCATCGTAACGCATAATATGCAGCAAGCGGCGCGTGTGGCCGAGTTCACCGGCTTTTTCCTGATGGGAAGCCTCATCGAGTACGACAAGACGGAAAAGATTTTTACCACCCCCGCTGACAAGCGGACGGAAGATTACATTACAGGCAGGTTTGGATAATGCGCAGCCGCTTTCAACAGGGACTCGACGAATTGAAGGAGAAACTGCTGCGGATGGGCGGTCTCGCCGAGCAGGCCATCGATCGCGCCAACGAAGGGTACCGCACCCGTGACAGCAAGTTCTGTCAAATGGTGTTCTCGGGCGAACCCCTCATCAATGAAGCCGAACGCGAAATTGATGAGCTGGCGCTCGACCTTTTGGCCATGCAGCAGCCGATGGCGATTGATCTGCGTTTCATTCTCGCCATCGTGAAAATCAACGCCGATCTGGAACGCGTGGGTGACCAGGCGGTGAACATCGCGCAACGGGTACTCAACCTGATCGGCGAACCCGAAGTCGAACTGCCGGTGGACATTCCGCGCATGTCGGACAGCGTCAGTACCATGGTGCAACGCGCGCTCGAGTCCTTCCTCGATGGCAAAGCCGAAGTGGCCGAGGCAGTTCTACAGATGGACGGCATCGTGGACCGCATGAAGGACGAAGCCTTCGTGGTGCTCGTCCAGAAGATGTCCGATGAGCCGCAGTGCATACGGCAGGCGTTGGATGTGATGCTCATCGCACGCAACCTGGAACGAATCGCCGACCACGCCACCAACATCGCAGAGGACGTGATTTTCTGGGTGCGCGGCGCGGATGTGCGGCACGGGGGCTCGCACTTTCCGCGATAGCTCCGACTCAAGGTGCCTAACTAAGTTCCTGCCGCCGGCATGTCCGGCGGCGCTGTTGTTTGCGGCAGAAAAATCCCAGCCAGACGCACGGGGTGCTGGCTGGGAAGGTCGCAAAGGATGGTCGAATCAGTGGGCAGTTTTTATCTAACAATGTCCATCGGCAGGGCGCCGCGAAGCTTTAAGAGAGGAATAAAATTGCGTTCAGCATGATGGCCGCTCAGCGCACTATTTTTCACGTTGATATGGACGCCTTCTTCGTCTCGGTGGAAGAGCTGTTCAACCCGTCGCTGAAGGCGAAGGCCGTGGTGGTTGGCGGGCGGCCGAATGAGCGCGGCGTGGTATCGGCTGCGTCCTACGAAGCGCGCAGGTTCGGGGTTCATTCGGCCATGCCATTGCGGACGGCCGCCAAGATGTGTCCGCACGCCATCTTTGTGGACGGGCATCCCGAGCGTTATCGCGAGTACTCCGCCAAAGTTTACGAAGTCCTGAACCGCTTCTCGCCCAAGCTGGAGATGGTTTCCATCGACGAGGCTTACGTGGACATGACGGGCACGGAGCGCCTGCATGGTCCTCCCATGCGCGCGGCACACGCGCTACATGCCGCAATGCAGGTCAGTACAAGGCTGAATTGCTCGATCGGAATTGGTACATCGCGGCTCAACGCGAAGATTTGTTCTGATCAGGCCAAACCGAATGGGGTGCTGTGGGTGGTACCAGGTGCGGAGATAAAGTTTCTTGCTCCGCTCGATGTGCGCAAGATCCCCGGCGTTGGAAACGTGATGGAGAAGCGCCTCCAGGAACAGGGCATTCACAGAGTTGGTGATCTAGCGGAACGGGATGAGCGTTGGCTGGAGCAGAACTTCGGCGCGCTGGGATTGGCGCTCTCCGGCAAGGCGCGCGGCCTGGACGCAGGCGCGTGGTTCGATAGCGATATCGGCGAAGACGTTGGGCCGCGCTCGATCAGCCACGAGCACACGTTTTCTCACGACACGGACGATCGTCAATTACTGGAGGCAACTCTGGCACGATTATGCGAGATGGTTTGCCGGCGGTTGCGGGAACAGGACCTGCACACACGCACCTTGCAATTGAAGCTGCGCTATGCGGACTTCCGCACGCTCACGCGGGCGCGAACTTTGGAGCAGCCGAGCTCGGTTGACTCGGAAGTGTTGACCGTTATTCGCAAACTCTTCCGTGCGAACTGGAACGGCGGAGCGGTCCGGCTCCTCGGGGTGCACGCCGCGCATTTCGAAGAAGAGAGCGAGCAGCTCAGTCTCGGGGGAAAGACCACGCACGAGAAATGGAACCAGGCGTTGTCGGCGGCCGATCGGCTGCGCGAGAGATTTGGAGAGCACGCCGTCTCCCTGGCTACCGGCATAAAGGCCCGTTTTCGCGAACGCACGCATGAGAACCCGGCCGGTCTGCCGGGAAAGCGGCGCGACGGTTAGCGCGGCCCGCGTGCAAGCAAACATCGTAGACGGTCAGACGTCACAGACAGGTGTGACATCCGCGTTTAACCTCATTGTCAGCATGTGCCTTGCAATTCCAGGAAAGATCCTGAGCACCCAGGGAGAAGACTTCGCGCGGAGCGCGCGGGTGAGCTTCGGCGGAATTGTCAGAGAGGTAAGTCTGGCCTACGTTCCCGAGGCCACGATTGGCGACTACGTGGTGGTTCACGTGGGTTTCGCCATCAGTCTGTTGGACGAGGCCGAGGCCATGCGCACCTTCGAGTATTTGAAACAGATGGGTGAAGTAGACGAGTTGGAAAATCTGCCCGGGCAATGACAAGACCCGAACGCCGCTGGAGGCTACAGAGTTGCCGGCCGTGGGCGGGCACCGAAGAAGCTGTTACCTGACAACTGAATTACGCTCCGACCAGCCGCTCCAGCACGGCCTTGTTGCGCACGGTGAGAGTCGATCCTTTGAGCACCGCGATTTGCCGCTTGCGGAAGTCGGCAAGCACGCGGGTGACGGTTTCGCGCGATGTTCCGATGATCTGCGCGATCTCTTCGTGAGTGAGCGCCAGCTTCACCTTGGGTTCAGCCTGCTGAGGACTGCCCGATGTCCATTCCAGCAATAGCCGCGCGAGGCGCTCCGGCGCTGAATGTGACAGGCCGAGGCTGCGGATCTGCTGATAGGCGGTCTGGCAATCCTTGCTGAGGTGTTGCGCGGCCTTCAGGCAGGCGTCGCCGTGCTTTTGCAGAAAATTCAGGAAGTCGTCGCGCTTGACGAAATTCAGTTGGCAGGGCTGGCCGGTTTCGGCAGTGATCTCGTACGGTGTGCCTGAAACCGTAGCATGCATACCCAGAACTTCTCCCGGCTGCGCGATCTTCAAGATCAGGGTCTTGCCCTCCGACGAAGTAGTAGAGAGCTTTACCCGGCCTTTGCACAGCATGTAAATCCCACGCGGTGCCTGACCTTCCACGAAGAGCACCGCGCCGGCGGGATACGAGGCCGTGTACTTGATGTGATCGAAAGCCTCGAGGGAAGTTTTAGGAAGAGAGCAGAAGAAGCTGTCGGTGCGCAGCTTGCAAATCAGGCAATTCTCCACCAGCTCAAAGCCGTAAGGTGCCCCCACGTTTTCCTCCGAAGGTACTTCCCATGCTATCACTTTACCGGCTCCAGCAAACAGAATTTCCGCTGGCGGGAAGGCGCTGGCTACATACCTCTTTCGTGGGAGTCGAGAAATAGCGGGGCCGCGCCGTTCGGGCCTCCCCGTGTACTCCGGTGACGCACGTCACACGCACAGGTATTCAAGGTCACAGACCCCGGCCCGCGCCGCGAAGGAAAATCTCGCCCACAACGGCTCAATAGGCGGGAGGCGAAGGTCTTCATAACTTCACCTGTCGGGCCTGACCGGCGAACTCAAGTTCCCGGGCAGGAGCTGGAATTCAAAGTTTCGGCTTGCTTATGCGCACCTTCAGTCTGAAGCATCGTGACCACTCTCCTCTACCCCACGTCGCCTCCCGCCAATGGGTTTCGCCGGGTCTGGCCGTGCCCCGGCCAGGCAGTAGTGGTTTGCCGCACCAGGTTGAGTGGGAGGTCGAGTTCGCGATGGCTAATGAACCCGTGACAGCAGGCGCATACCTCGCACCAGTCCCGCCCTATGTCGTCCGAGGTTGGAGATTCTTATTGCTCGCATGAAACTGCGATGATAACGTTCTTTGCTCCATAGGAAGGGAGAATCGAAATGGCTTTAGCAACAGCAACAGAAAGCGTTAACTCAATTGAGGTTGGCAGCACCGGGTTGAACCGTTGGTGGCGGGTCATCGGCGGCATGTCCATGAATCTCGCGCTGGGCACGCTATACGCATGGAGCGTTTTCGTCGCGCCCTTGGAGAAGGAGTTTCATTGGAAGCGCGCCGAAACCTCAACCATCTTCACCATCGCCGTCGCGGTATTCGCTTTGACGTTTATTGTCGCCGGACGGCTTCAGGACAAGTTCGGCCCCTTCTGGATTTCGCTTACCGGCGGGGTTCTGGTGAGCTTGGGCTTCTTCCTCTGCGCCTACACCAGCAGCCTCAATTACCTGTTTATCTGTTTCGGAGTGATTGGGGGCTTGGGTAATGGTTTCGGCTATTCCACGCCGATTCCGGTCATGTCCAAATGGTTTCCCGACAAGCGCGGTCTCGCAGTGGGACTGGCGGTCGGCGGCTATGGAGCCGGATCGGCCATTTTCGGCCCCTTGTCCGCCAGCTACCTGATCCCAAATTTCGGCTGGCGCACCACCTTCCAAATCCTGGGTGCGATCTTCCTGGTCATGACCGTGATCGGCGCCTTCCTGCTGAAAAATCCTCCCGCCGGCTTTAAGCCTGCTGGCTGGACGCCCGCTTCGAGCTCTAAATCCGCTGCGACTACTTATGACTTCTCCCCGGGCGAAACGCTGCGCACCCCGACCTTCTACTTCATGTGGATTGCCTATGCCCTCGGTTGCACCGCAGGTCTGATGGTGATCAGCCAATTGGTGCCTTTCGCCAAGAGCGTCGGTATCCCCAGCACTATGCTGGCTTCTCTCGGTCTGGTAGTGGGCGCGGTCGGCAATGCCTCGGGACGTATTCTGTCCGGCTGGATGTCGGATCACCTGGGCCGCATCAACGTCTTGCGCTTGATGATCGGCATCTCCATGGTGGCTATGCCCGTTCTTTATGCCGTGGGCGGCAACGTCGTTGGCCTTTTCGTCATGCTGTTCATTGTGTACTGGTGCTATGGCACGCAGTTATCCGTAAACGGCGCTGCCGCTGCCGATTTCTGGGGCACGAAGAATGCCGGAATCAACTACGGGATGCTGTTTACCGCATGGGGCGTGGCTGGCCTTCTCGGCGGTCGCATCGGCGGCAAGCTGTTTGACAAGTATCACAACTACCAGATGGCGTTCTACACCGCTGCGGTCCTGGCACTGGTGGCGCTCATCTCCGAGTTTCTGGCAAAGCGTCCCAAGCATATATGAGGTCGTGGCCGGACTGTTTTGGCAGTCCGGCCAAATTTCTTGGGGTTGACGTTGGTTGGCGGGTGATTGGCCCGCTGCGATTCGTTGAAAAGGAGTTTTCATACTATGGCTACTGCAACGAAGTTATCCGAAGCCCAGGACGTAACAAAGGGAGCAGTTGACGAGCACACCGCACATGCCGTCGCGCACCACCTGGTGAGTCCAGTAACGCAGAAGTGGATCGAAGAAGGAAAGCAGGATCCGGAAGGTTTTTGGGGACGGGCGGCCGACCAGTTGCCATGGTTCCGTAAGTGGGACAAAGTGTTGGAGTGGAATCGGCCCACCTTCAAGTGGTATGTCGGCGCAAAAACCAACCTGGCCTACAACGCGCTCGATCATCACGTTAAACGCGGATGGGGCGGCCACACGGCGCTGATTTACATCAACGAGCGTGGCGAGCGCCGCATCTTCACCTATGCCCATTTGCTCTACGAAGTCGAGCGGGTGGCGAAGGCGTTGCGCGGCATGGGCATCAAGAAGGGCGATCGCCTCACCATCTACATGCCGACTTCTCCGGAAGCCATCATCCTGATGTTGGCGACGGTCCGCATCGGTGCCATTCATTCCGTGGTATTTGCCGGCTTTGGCGCGAAGGCACTGGGCGACCGCATTCAAGCCAGCGGCTCGCGATTGGTCTTTACGGCCGACGTCACCTATCGCAAAGGCAAGGACACACGGCTGAAGGAAATCGTAGATGACGCATTGCTGAACGCGGGCGACAAGGTTGAGCACGTCGTCGTTCTGAAGCGGACGCCCGGGGAGACTCCAATGCGTCCCGGACGCGATCTTCTATGGGAGCATTTTCTGGAGCATGGCGCTGGGGAAAGCGGCGACTATGTCGAGATGGAAGCCAACGAGCCGGCGTTCATCCTTGCCACTTCTGGCACGACCGCGACACCGAAACTGGCGATCCACACTCATGGCGGCTATCAGGTCCACATCCACAGCATGGGACAGTGGCTGTTTGCCTTGAAGCCGACGGATGTCTGGTGGTCCACTTCCGACATCGGCTGGATCGTTGGTCACAGCTACATCGTGTACGCGCCATTGATTGCGGGTGCGACCACGGTCGCCTTCGAAGGCGCGCTCGACCATCCGACTCCGGAAGGCACGTGGAAGACATTGATGGAGGAGTATCGCGTCAGCGGCATTTTCACCTCGCCAACCGCTGTGCGATTGCTGATGCGCTACGGCGACGGACCGTTCGGGAACATCGATTATAAGTACCTTGAGCGGGTGTTTTGCGCGGGCGAAGTTTTGAACGCGCCGGCATGGGAATGGCTGCAGGAGAAGATTTTCAAGAACAAAATTCCCGTGATCGATCACATGTGGCAGACCGAAACCAGCGGGCCAGTGTTCGGCAATCCGTATGGGCTGGGAATGTTGCCCATCAAGCCGGGCTCCTCGACCGTCCCCATGCCAGGCATTGATGCCGAAGTGGTGGCCCTCGACGGTACGCCGTGCGGCGTAAATGAAAAAGGCATCATGGTGATCAAGCGGCCCTTCCCGGGATTGACCCCGGATTTGTGGGGTGAAACGGAACGGTACGGCCGCGATTATTGGCAGATTATTCCCGGCGTCTATTACACGGGGGATTCGGCGCGGATCGACGAGGACGGGTACGTGTGGTTCGCCGGGCGCGCCGATGAGATCATCAAGATCGCCGGACACCGCATAGGTACCATCGAAGTCGAGACCGCTCTGCTTGGTCATCCCGCGGTGGCGGAATCGGGCGTCATAGGCCGTCCCGACGAGCTGCGCGGCGAAGTGATCTCGGCATTCGTCGTGCTCAAACAAGGCCACATTCCCTCGGACCAATTGAAGCAACAACTGCTCGATCAGGTGCGCCGCGAACTTGGGCCGGTGGCCGTCATCGGAGAATTGAACTTCGTGGACATGCTGCCTAAAACGCGCAGCGGCAAGATCATGCGGCGCGTACTGAAGGCTGTGACGCAGGAGAAGAACCCCGGTGACATCACCACCATCGAAGACGAAGGTTCGGTGGAGGAAGCTCGGCATGCGTGGCATCAGATGAGGGCGGCGCTGGACAAACAACCGTTATCATCGGGGGCTTCCAAGGGGAAGTGAACCAGGCAGTATTGGAGTTTCCGGCCCACTACAGTAGCGGGCCGGCCCATATAAGCCTCTACCGGTTTTTGTTTTAGGAAGGGGCGAAAATGGGTTACATCGGCTAACCAATGCAGTAGAGTATTAACGCAAAATACAAACATTCAAAGGAGTGACTGATATATGGCTCGAACTCTTCCGAAGCAGAATGCGGTGGTCGAGACTAGTGCGGCTCAGATCGCAGTCCATTGGCGGGAGGAAGAATACTATTATCCTTCCGCGAAATTTGTCGGCCAGGCAAATCTGACCGATCCCGATGTCAACGAACGATTCAGCGAGAAAAATTTCCCGGAATGCTTCCGGGAGTATGCCGATCTGTTGGACTGGGACCAGTACTGGCACACCACGCTCGATACCAGTGATCCGCCGTTCTGGAAGTGGTTCGTGGGCGGCAAGATCAACGCCTCGTACAACTGCGTGGATCGTCACCTCGACAAATACAAAAACAAAGCGGCGATCATCTTCGTCCCGGAACCGGAAGGGGAAGCGACCGTATCCGTCACCTACCGCGAACTCTATGTGAGAGTGAATGAATTCGCGGCGCTGCTGCGCGATTTCTGTGGTCTGAAGGCCGGAGATCGCGTCACCATTCATATGCCGATGGTCCCCGAGTTGCCGATTACCATGCTGGCATGTGCCCGCCTGGGGGTGATTCACTCGGTGGTGTTTGGAGGCTTCAGCGGCGAAGCTTGCGGCATGCGCGCCGCCGATTCAGGCAGCCAGGTTCTGATCACGATGGATGGCTACTATCGCAACGGCAAACTGCTCGACCACAAAGCAGGCGCCGATATAGCGCTGAAGATAGCCGAGCAGGAAGGCCAGAAGGTGGACAAGGTCCTGGTCTGGAGGCGTCACCCAGGCCAGAATGCGTCCGCTACACCGTTTGTGGAAGGGCGCGATTTCTGGGTTGACGAGATCCTCCCCAACTACTCCGGTGAAATCGTAGCTCCGGTTCCCATGGATGCGGAGGCGCCGCTGTTTCTTATGTACACCAGCGGCAGCACTGGAAAGCCCAAAGGCTGTCAACACCGCACGGGCGGCTACCTCGCCTATGTGACGGGCTGCTCCAAATACATCCAGGACATTCACCCCGAAGATGTGTACTGGTGCATGGCCGACATCGGCTGGATTACCGGTCACTCGTTCATTGTCTATGGACCTTTGGCCCTGGCCGCCACCAGCGTCATCTATGAAGGTGTCCCGACCTTCCCCGACGCCGGCAGGGTGTGGAGAATCGCCGAGCGCCTGGATGTCAACATCTTCCACACCTCGCCCACGGCCATCCGCATGTTGCGCAAATCCGGTCACGATGAACCCACCAAGTACAACTACCATTTCAAGCACATGACCACGGTGGGAGAACCCATCGAGCCAGAGGTCTGGCGCTGGTATTACGAGACGGTGGGCAAAGGTGAGGCCGTGATTGTGGACACATGGTGGCAAACCGAAAACGGAGGATTCCTGTGCACCACCAAACCGGCGCTGGATCCCATGAAACCGGGAAGCGCGGGCCCAGGTATGCCGGGCATCTACCCCATGATTCTCGACGAAATGGGAGAAGAAGTGCACGCCGGCTCGGGGAAGGCGGGGAACATCTGCATTCGCAATCCCTGGCCAGGCATTATGCAAACCATTTGGGGTGAACGCGACCGCTTCGTTGCTCAGTACTACGCTAAGTACTGCAAGGATACCAACAGCAAGAGGTGGCAGGACTGGCCGTATTTTGCGGCGGACGGAGCAGTGCTTGCCGTGGATGGCTATTTCCGGATCCTGGGACGCGTGGATGACGTCATCAACGTGGCTGGTCACCGCCTGGGCACAAAGGAAATCGAGTCTGCGTGCCTGACGGTTCCCGAAGTGGCAGAAGCGGCAGTGGTACCGGTGGTGGACGAGATCAAAGGCCGCGTACCCGAGGTCTATATCGTCCTGCAGCCTGATATACTGCCAAATCAGCATGAGGAGATACTGGCCAAGGTCAATCATGTCATTGAAACCATGATTGGTAAGATTGCTCGCCCGCGCCGGATTCTCATTGTCCCGGACATGCCGAAAACACGGTCCGGCAAGCTCATGCGGCGTATTCTCGCGGCCCTCTCCAACAACATGAACACGGGAGATATCACCACTTTGGCCAATCCTGACGTGGTGGAATCGTGCCGGGTACTGGTGCAGGGCAAAGAGGCCGTAGCTCTGCAAGAAGGACCGGAGGACTTGAAATCATTTGGGTCAGTGGATTAAAGCCTGACTCAGGGTCCGAAGGATGAAAGGTTCGGGGCGCTGCGTGCGCCCCGTTTTTTCTTAGGCGTCTGCGGGAGGCAGTTCCGTCTCAGGGTAGAGCGACAACTGTGGCTGGGGCTCAGGTTGTGCCTTGATCACCTCTTGCGGGTGCGGCGTAGTGTAATGCACGGAGTCGGCGGACACCATTTCGGCATGCCGCTTGTACCAAACGGTGGCGCTCGCCGTCTGCCATAACCGCGCTCCCAACTGTACCAGCATGACCAGTTCGAGCAGAACAAACGTTGCCCAGATCGCGGTCGGCGGAATTTTCGTCCAAATCAGAAACGCGACGAGCAGGCTTATCCAGGCGACCAGGCTAATGCAGAGGTACATCCACAGCAGAGTTCGAAGCTGCCGCACGGTTATAACGCAGGCCATCCACATGTTGGGCCACATGCGGCGTTCCTTCTCCGCGACGGCGCGCACCTTGGCGATGTCGAACCACAGCCGCACAAACAGCGCCAGCAGAACAATAATGATCATGCCCACCAGCCAGATGCCAAAGCCGACCTGATCGGCGGGGACCTTGTCGCCGAGGTAGTCCGACGCCTTCTCGACGTGAAAGTACGCCTCGCGTATCAGGGCAAAAGGAACGAGAGAGAACAGCGTGAGCCGCACGAACCGCCAGAGAAACGCCCCCGAAGCGGTGAAGAAATCGCCCGTGTCGAGCCTGCGGTCCTGACAATAGACCTCGAAGATGCCGCCGCTGACGAACAGCATGAACAGAGCGAACAGGAACGCAAACACGTACGAGCTAGTCGTGAACCGAAACAGATTTACCTCGGGCAGGCGCTGCAATTCGTAGAACATCCCCAAGTCGAAGCCGCTTACGAGTTGCTCTCCCGCGAGGGTGTGATGCAGCGCCCGGTTAAGCTGCAAGGCCGCGGGAAGGGTTCCCATCGCGCCCAGTACAGCGTTCACCGCGAACACCCACCACAAGATACTTCGGCGGCGCCATACCAGGCTGGCCCCGGCAGCTACTAAGCCTTGCTTCGCATTTGCCACCGTCTCTTCCGTCATACCAGCCAGCTCAGGAAGTGGGCCAAGAGTTGCGTGAGAAACATCCAGTAGGTAGCGATCTTTTTGGTCGCTTCGCGCTGAGGCTTGGTCACATAGCTGTTGTTCAGGTAATTCGAGTCCAGCGTAATCCTATGGTCGGGATCGAGTTCCACCGACCGCACCTGCGCTTGCTTGTGATACACGTAGCGCACCCAACGGTCTCTGCCGTCCCAGCGCTCGCGAGTGCTCTCGCCATTATCGAACTTGATTTCGGTCTCGACGGGGAAGATAAAGTCGCCCTTGCGTTGCAGGATCACTTGGGTCTCGTACATGGTCTCGCCCGGCTTCTCAGTCGCGTCTTTCTCGTACCAGTTGGTTGGCGTCGAGTCGGCCCGCAGCACCACATAGTCAAACACCTGCGTGCCATAGACGGCCTGGTCCCAGTACCACTTCAGGTCGCGGCCGGCAACTTCGTTCACTGTCCGCAGGAAATCCTCCTGCGTGGGATGCGTGAAGCGGTATTTCATGAAGTACGTGTGCAGTGCATTCCGTAGAGTTCGCTCGCCGACGATCGCCTCCAGCGAGATCAGCATGGTAGCCGTCTTGCCGTAGGTAACGCCGGCATATGACCTCTCGCTCATGTCGGTGTAACTGGGGCGCGAGAGCGAATCCGTTTCGGCGACTGGCAGATAGTAGCTTCTGAGGACCGAGCCATCACCCTCCTGCACGCCCAGCAGGTTCACGCTACTCGCGTTGCGGCCGTACATGCTGTCGAGCACCTTCACTTCGCTGTAACTGTTGATGCCTTCGTCGAGCCAGCCGTTTTCAAACTCGTTGGTGGCTACCATTCCGTACCAGTACTGGTGCCCGAACTCATGCTCGGTGACCAACTCGGTCTCGTGATTTCCCTTGAAGGCAAACCAGTCTGTACCCGCCGTGATAAACGTCGGGTATTCCATGCCGCCGGCTTCCTCGCCTCCGTGAGGCGGATCGACAACCGTGATCTGCGCATACGGATACGGCCCGTACCATTGGTCGAAACGCTGCATGGTGCCCTTCAGGACATCCACGTAGCGCTGCCAGGAGCTCTTGTGGCTGGTGTAGCTGAGCAGGCGAATCTTGACTGGCCCCACACTGCCATCGAATTGACTCTCAATCACTTTGAAGTTCGGATCGGCAGTCCAGGCGAAGTCATGGACATCCTCTGCGTGGAAGGCGACTGTTTTTGTGCCGTTGCCATTGTCGCTATCGCTGGTCTGCACGCCGGTTGCGCCGATGACGTAATCCTTCGGCAAGGTGATCTTCACGTCATAGGTCCCGAAGTCGGCGAAGAATTCAGTCATGGCGTGGAACTGGTGGCAGTTCCATGCGGCATGCCACCACACACCCACTTTCGGAAACCACTGTCCGGCAAGCAGGAACCTGCGCTTGTAGCCAGTCCGGGCAACGACCTCAGGAAACTTCGCCCGAAACGTAATCTTGAACTGCACATCCTGGCCCGATGCTATCGGATGCGGCAACCGAACTTCAAAGACTGTCTTGTCATCGGGATTGCCGTCGTCGGGCGAGATGAATTTCATCTGTTTCGTGAGGTCGCCCATGCCCACGACTTCGAGCGAGGTCACCTCATTGGAGCCAAAGTCGTTGTCATCCCACTCCGCCACCCTGCTGGAGCGGAACCCGCCATCGCGATGCGCCTCACGCACCCAGGTTGACTTCGGTTGAAACGCGTTCAGATACAGATGAAACGGGAAGCGGTCCAGCGGCTTGCCCGTGAGATTGCGATAAGTGAGCATCTCGGTGGCGTCAACCGTGTGTTGAGCGGGGTCGTACTTCGCATCGATCTCGTATGCCACAACTCTTTGCGACAGCGGCCCCAAGACCTTGGGCGCAAACGGGCTTTGTGCCGCCAAGGAAGCGGAGCAAAATAACCAAACCGCGAACGGTAGGACAAATCTCTGAAACTGCATTCCCGATCTCCGACTCCCTGAGACAAGATATTAACCATATCGCGAAATTCCTGCTGTAAGTAGTACACTTTCGCAATTAAGCCGACGAGTCGAGCGGAGGGTACGATGACTGGGCCGCGAACATTCCGATCCTACGACGAGTTCTTCACTTTCTATCTGCAACAACACAGCGACGTGGGAAACCGGCGGATGCATGCCATCGGAACGGCGCTGGGTCTCATCGTTGCGATCGTGGCCTTCGCGACCCATCATCCCTGGTATGCGTTGCTCTGGATTCCCCTGGGCTACGGCTTCGCCTGGACCGGGCCATTTCCTGCTTGAAAAGAACACGCCCGCAACCTTCGGCCATCCCTTCTGGTCGTTGATCAGCGATTTCCGGATGCTGGGCTTGATGATCACCGGCCGGCTCGGCTCACGATTGCATGCGGTAGATTCTAGCCGGCGGTCGTGAACACCATGGCATGGTGGTTGGGACAAGGCCGCGCGACCTACCTAGAGTCATCGGTCGCGACGGGCGCATCCTCGCACCGGACCACGAACCAAAGGCGCCGGGGGCTCTCGACCATGAAAATCGCCTTGGAGCTCTTGCCGGCTCCTTGCTTGAGCGCAGGCTGATCAACGGCTATCGGGTTGACAGAGGCAAGAATACTACACGCTGCCCTGCTGGGTTCCCCCTGGGCCGCGGGCTCGCTTGGACTACTCTGATCGTTGATCAGCGATTTCCGGATGCTGGCCCTGATGATCACTGACCGGCTCGGTCCGCGGCTTGGAACGTTGCAATCATGAAACCCTGGCTACAATATTTCGTAAGACTGACGCTACAAATCTCTAAGAACCAGTATGTTTGGCTTCCAGTTCTCTCTCCACACCGCTGTATCTAATTGTTAAGAAAGATCTCTTCCATTCACGGAATCCTGTGAAATTCATGGCAACCGCATTGCTTAACACTACACAGAAGTTTGTGGGGGATAATGGCTCGGAATCGCATTCCAAAAGCCACTCACCTGTCTTTTGCGTGCGGTCATGTCCTCAAACGAGCGATTCGTCCCATAAGTTGAATCGTAAAAGGAGGATCGAGCAGCGAGTCGAGTTAGAATATTTTCCAACTTCCGCGTAAGAAAAACCAATTTCTCAACCTAACGAGTCCGCCACTTTGAACGAACAATTAGAAGGAGAACCCCATGACCAAGATATTTCGGTTCGTGGCAAGGTGTGCGATCAGTTTTGCATTCGCCACATTGTCGATTGCGGTCGCGCAGACCTATACGGCGGTCAACTATCCTGGCGCAGCCCTCACCGAACTAATTGGCGGCCCCAATCCGCAGGGCACGAGCGTCGGCGGTTACACCCTTACGGCTGGGGGAGCCCTTCACGGTTTTACGGTGAGAGCAGGGATATTTACGTCGTTCGACCCTCCCGGCTCCACATTTACGACTGCCAACTTTATCAATCCGCGGGGAGATATTGTGGGCGGTTACGTCGACTCAGCTGGCGTCAGCCACGGTTTCATTCTGAGTGGAGGGACCTACACAACGGTCGACTACCCAGGCGCGGCTGGTACCATTCTCAGTAGCATTAACCCCTCCGGCGAAATGTCAGGAGCTACCTGTTCCGACCCCGCCTGTGGCGCCTTTGGCGCTACCAACGTTACCCACAGTTTTCTAGTATCGAAAAAAGGCGTCTTCTCGGCGACCTTCGACCCACCCGGTGCAACGAGTAGTACGACCAGCGTGGTGATCCCATCTGGCGCAGTCGTTGGTGCTTACACAAACCTTAGTGGAACTACATGTTCCACACAGTGCCAAGGGTACATGCTGTTCCATGGGACGTACGCCACAATTAATTATCCGGGCTCTGCGTTTACCTTTGCTGGAGGGGCTAACGCCGAGGGCAACATTGTGGGGATTTATACCGATGCTTCCGGCAACGGACACGGCTTTCTGTTTAACGGCGCTTACACGTCGTTCGACTACCCCGAAGCCGCCTTCACTGAGGCAACAGGGATAAACCCTAGCGGTGTCATCGTGGGGCTCTATACTGACTCGGCGGGCGCTACGCACGGCTTTATGCGAACGCCGTAAACGATGATGGTTGGACTCACCCATTAACATTTTCCTAGTGGCCTCTCTGCAACGCACCTTTCCGCGCCGCGGGGAGGCCATTCTGTAGTCGTAAGGTAAACCAGGTTATCAATCTGCTGCCCCAGCGCGATTTAGGCGTTCAATATTACATTTCTCCTGCTACACTCGCGGCAATGCGAATCCTTGGGATCGATTGCGGCGGCGAATACACCGGCTATGGCGTGGTCGAGCAGGACGGCGATGGCGCGCTGCATCACCTTTGCAGTGGTGCCATTCGACTGTCGCCGCAGGAAGCGCTGGAACTCCGGCTCAAGAAGATCTCCGAAGGGCTCGCCGATATTATCCGCGCCTATTCGCCGGAAGAGGTGGCCATCGAGGACGTGTTCTACGCCGTGAACGTCAAGTCGGCGCTGAAGCTGGGACACGTGCGCGGAGTGGCGATGCTGGTGGCGGCGCAAGCAGGTCTCGGGGTGGTGGCTTATTCTCCGCTGTCCATCAAGTCTGCGGTTGTGGGCTACGGCAAGGCGGAAAAATCGCAGGTGCAGGTGATGGTGGCGCGCCTGCTGGACCTGCCGGCGCCGCCCGAACCTCCTGATGTAGCCGATGCGCTGGCCATTGCCATCTGCCATCTGCACACCGCCGGAACCTTGCGGCGGCAGCAAGGCACCGCTACCAGAGAGTCTTAGGGGGTTGCTCTTCCGTCTTCGGCATCAGGCAATCACCTGAGACATGCCAACAATCGCCCTTATAACCTACTGCTGTCGGCACCCTTGTCAGGCGAATCGGCATCCAGATCTAGCGACCTGCGGCTTAGGGTGTCGACCCTCTGTTAGCAGGTTGTCCGCAGGGAAGCGGCCTCCTGGCAGGAGGGACACCGTCTTCTCCTGCGGCCTGCTCCTCAACTCTTTCCGTAACCGCCGTACTTCGTGATAGACCCCTAAACCATTCCGCCACGAATCGTCTTTTCCACCTCGTCTGAAGGGGGCTCTGTGCTGAGAATCGAGTGGTATTGCGATGCTTGTCAGATGGAGAACGTCTGTAACGTAACCAGGGGGATGCATTTTTCGCGGTCATTTTAATGGTAAAGAGAGACCACGAAAGCGCTAACCAATCTTGTGACCGGGTAAGAATTCACGTCCGGCTGTTTCACCCGCCTCGGTCTTCCACACCAAAGCACCGCTGGCCTAAATGTTAGCATGTCATGCATTACATACATCTCATATATTAGTATCATGAGATGCCCAAATCGACTTGTAAGTCTAATGGAATCTGTATTTTACATATAACACAAATTGGGGTGTTCACTTCACTCCAGTAACCACTACAGGTTGTGGTTTAGAAGGAGCAAACAAAATGAGAAATAAAACCACTGTGAAACTGGCAGAGAGCGTTTCATATTCCTCGTTGACG
>Ga0181532_10001238_pt1 | contig 25067 bp, 23 predicted proteins | sample PEATcosm2014_Bin_33_FD_119768 | JGI IMG/M metagenome (GOLD analysis project Ga0181532, IMG submission 119768) | Peatland microbial communities from MTU Mesocosm Facility, Houghton, MI, USA - PEATcosm2014_Bin11_30_metaG | ecosystem: Environmental > Terrestrial > Soil > Wetlands > Peat | place... | reverse complement strand
GGCTTCCGGCGTCCGGCAAACCCGCTCAGGCGGTTTATTGAATGAAATTCTAGAGCAAGCCGAAGGTGGCGGGGCCAGTGTTGCGCCTTCCCGCGCTCCCGACGAGTTGCGGGAATTCGTTCGACGCGTGACACAGCCGCACCTCATGACTGCTGCCGACCCGCTTCAGGCCGAAACCATTGGCATGATCGATCGCGCGTTGAGCGCGCAGATGAGGGCCCTGCTGCATGTCCCCGATTTCCAGTCGCTCGAAGCGGCATGGCGGGCCATCTTCTTACTCCTGCGCCGGATCGAAACTGGTTCCCAGCTCCAGCTACACCTCATCGACATCTCTCAGCAAGAATTGGCAGCCGATTTGAAATCATCACAAGACTTGCGCGCGTCAGAGACCTACCGGCTGTTGGTTGAGAGAAGCGTAGGCACACCCGGCGCCGAACCGTGGGCGGTGATTGTGGGCAATTACACTTTTGGACCGGACCGCGAAGACGCCGAACAGTTGGGCAGTCTTGCCAGAATTGCGAGAGCAGCCGGGGCGCCATTCATCGCGGCAGCCAACGCTCGCTTGCTCGGGTGTGCTTCCCTGGCCGAGACTCCACATCCTCGAGACTGGCGACTGACGCCGGAATCGGATACCGCTGCGGCCTGGGCTGAGTTGCGCGGACTTCCGGAAGCCTCTGCCATCGGGCTGGTGCTCCCACGATTTCTCCTGCGTCTGCCGTATGGAAAGAAGACCGATCCGATCGAGTCTTTTGATTTCGAGGAGATGCGGGAAGTGCCCGCGCACGAAGACTACCTCTGGGGTAACCCCGCGTTTGCCTGTGCTTTGTTCCTGGCCCAATCCTTCAACGGGCAGGGATGGCAGATGCGCCCCGGTATACACAGCCAGATCGACGGGCTGCCGCTGCACGTTTACCAGCAAGAGGGTGAGTCCGAACTGAAGCCTTGTGCGGAAGCGTTGCTCACCGAGGAGGGAGCCGAGCGCATCCTGGACAACGGACTGATGCCCCTGGTGTCGCTGAAGGGGCGGGACGCCATTCGCTTAGTGAGATTTCAGTCGATCGCAGATCCGCCGAAGGCACTGGCGGGTCGATGGAGCGGGTAAAGTTTTCCGTTTTGGAAATCACTTAGGGAATCTCTGAACAACCAGTGTTGCCAAGCCGGTGAATGATTCCGAGGCGAAAAAGCGCATCGGGGGTTCTTGGGGCTCGCTCCCCCCTTTGCGCTGCCAGCCGCTAGCCAGCGAGGGTTTGACCTGAGACTCACTATGGTGGGGGCAGACGTGGGGCGGGGTTTCTTGAGGGTGTAGAACAGCTCTCCGCCTAGTTTGTCCTTCAAAGTCGTTGGATCGCTCGGCGTCAAAATACCGACGAAAACGCACCCCTTCCCGAGCCGAATTGATGGTTAAGATCAGCTAAATGAAGAGATTTCGGCGTACTCTCTTGGCTCTAAGCGTCGCTTATGTGTGCGTGGCTCAGCAGCGCGAGGTGGCTATCACGTTTGACGATTTGCCGTACGTCAGAGAGGCTGACCGCCAAACCGACTACGCCTTCGATGCTTCGGAGGCCAGAAATATCGATCAGAGGATTCTGGCGGCGTTAAGCCGGAACCACGTTCCTACGACGGGGTTCGTAATTGAAAAATGCGTACAGGAGATGGGCGCTGCACACGGCACGTCCATCCTGCAAAACTGGGTAAAACACGGCTTCGACCTGGGAAACCACAGCTATTCGCATCCGGATTTCAATCAGCTCTCCATCGAGGAAGTCGAGCACGAGATAACGGCTAGAGAAGCAACTTATGTGCGTGTGATGGAAAGTGCCGGCAAGCAGCCACGCTACTTTCGATTCCCCCTGAACCACACAGGCGACACACAAGAGAAGCACGACGCGATCGCGAACTTTCTGGCCAAACGCAACCTACAGGTTGGCGACCTGCACAATCGACAACTCTGACTACCTGTTCAATGACGCTTACCTTCGCATGCTGGCTAAGCGTGATATCGCGTCCGCAGCAAAGCTACGCTCTGAATACCTTGCCTATACCAGTGCAGAGATCGACTATTACGCTGGGCTCACTAAGAAAGTCTTCGGTTATGAGCCTCCGCAGGTGATGCTATTGCATGACAGTCGACTGAACGCCGACATCATCGAGCAGCTTCTTAAGTTGTTCCACGATAAACAATACAGGTTTGTCAAGCTCGACGAAGCGCAGTCTGATCCGGCATACAACACACCCGACACTTTCATCACAAGCTTTGGTCCAATGTGGGGCTATCGTTGGGCTGCGGAGCGTCACGTTAAGGTGAACGGAACACTAGCGCCTGACCCTCCAGCGTGGATACTGAAGTATGGAAAGAATTGACTTGCCGATCCAGAGCAACGACTCAACGTGTCGGCCGGCTTCGACCGTTAAATACCAAGGTCAGTCTCAGGTGGTGGTGTAGCGCTTCATTGAACGGAACGCCTGCTCCGGAGGAACGGTGAGTCTGAACTGAATGCCGCCGCCCCCATATCGTTTCCCGCCGTACAACGCGCTCTCCTGTTGAGGGGCAGCCCGCCCGACGTAAACCAGCGATCCAACGGGAAGGTCCGCTTCCAGGTAGTAATCGAGCCGGTTCCATTCCAGAAGTACGGCAGGATTATCGCGATCTTCCGAGCGATGCATGTCCGAGAGGCCCAGGCTATCGATAGATTTGCTGGGCCGCGTCGATGACCACCACCAGCCATCCGGTGTTCCCGGTTTTCTTTGGCTGACCAATCCGCGAACAAAACTGGGGTGGTCCATTCCAAAAGGCGCCTGCAGTCCCTTGGTTTCAAAGCCACGATACACCGTAACGATCCGTTGCGTCCGCAATAAGAAATAAGTCTCCTCGACGAATGTTTTCGCGAGATCCCCCAAACTGCCGGGGATCAAAGGAGCTGTCGGAGCTTTGTAAAAAGAAACCTGCCCCCGCCAACCAATCAAAGGCATTCCGTAACTTGTGCGACTAGTCAGATCATTAAGCAGAGTCTTCTGATAGTTGCTGAGCATTGGATCCTCCGAATGGAGACGATACTCGGATTCGGTCAACAATACCGGCATTATGCAACAAGTTTCTGCCAATCTCTATTCAAAAGAATGACCATCCCTAAAAATGGCGAGGGCTTCTCGAGCCGTAGTTCGAGCCGGTTGGATAGCCTCACGAATGGCTCCAGATTCACCAGCCACACAGTCATCAACAGATCCGATTCACGCGCACGCTAAGTTCTGGCAACAGCTTTGTCGCCTTCGTCGATGCCGTCGGCGAACTAGACAGCACACCCTGTGTGCTGGAGTGGAAGACTGCCTCCGCCCGCTATCCCGAGGAGCCAAGCGGCATTGCGGCCCTGGATCCCCAGCTGGTCTGCTATTCCTGGATGACCGGCATCAATGCAGTCGCTCAGGTCGTCTTCGTTCGTAAGCGCACGGTTGAAGTCCAGTACTTGCGGGCTACTATCACCGACCAACAGCGGCAGGAGTTCGAGATCCTGGTCGACGACACGGTCCGCAGAATCGAGTCGGAATTGTTCCTGCCGCACAGCGGCATCCGCTTCCCCCAGAACCCGTGTACCACCTGTCCCTTCCTCGGGCTTTGTCTCGATCAGCGCGATCTGGTGGAAGCTGGGCTGATCCGCAAGCCGGGAGTCGATCTTGGTCTGTTTGACGAACTTGCTTACTAAGAATCCGCCTATGCCGCCCAAACTCAATCGCCGACGCGCTGAGTTGGTAATGAGCCGGATCGACGCGATCCTGGCCTGGGAGGCACGGCATGAGAACGAGCGCGATACCAGGTTTGCGGAATTGGGCAAGTGCTTGTGCGAAGTGCGGGCCGGCCAGTACTGGCGACTGGAGAAGCTGAAGTCGTTCGACGAATTCCTGGAGCGGCGGTTCCCGGAGTCCAGGAGGAAAGCCTACTACCTTATGTCGATTCACGAACAGCTTCCACCCCAGGTGAGGAAGGAACTGAAACAGGTGGGATGGGCGAAGGGGCTGGAGTTGGCCAAGCTGGCGCGCAAACAGGGTCAGCACTTCGAAAGTGCAACCTGGTTGCACAAAGCCAGACATATGCCCAAGGCGGAATTCCAGCGAGAAGTGGAGAAAGAGCTGACCGGCAAAGACAGCGAGCCTTCAGAGCTGATCTTTTTCAAGGTCTATAACAGCCAGATCCCGGTCATCGAGCAGGCGATCGAGACCGCAGCCTTGATGCTTGGGTCGGACAAGTCTCGAGGCTACTGCCTGGAAATGATCTGTGCGGATTTTCTGGCCGGGGCGGATCTCGACAACGGGAATCCCGAAGTGCTTTTGCAGTCGATTGTGCGGCTTTTCAAATTCCTGCCTGGTGAAGAAAGATACACATTTCTGCGCCAAGCTACCGAGAAGGCATCGTGATCCGCATTACACCCAAGCGTCCTCGCATCCGACTCGATGCAGAAACGTACGCTAGACTTCGTCAGCAGGTGTTGCGCCGAGACGGATGGAAATGTCAACTTTGCGGCGCCATCTCGAACCTTGAAGTTCATCACCAGCGGCTGCGCAGTCATGGCGGAGATGATTCAGAGCAGAACTTGATTACGCTGTGCACCCAGTGTCACTCATCAGTTCATGCCAGTGGGCGACGATCTTGCTATATGACTCCTTCACCTACATTTCCGTTTTGAAGTTGGACCAACCCGCCACATGACCGGGCTAACGCCTGTATTCATGGGAATGTGACGGCTTCCTCTACCAAGGGCGAACTTCGAAGACGACGGCGGTGGCTCTTGCAGTCAGACACGGTCGAGCGTATGTTACCAGTCGGCGGGGAAATGAATAGGAAGCGTTGGCTCGTTCCTTCGCTTCACAGCTGGCGCGGAGTTTTGAAGATGGCCGATTTTGTTGTGTCTCTCAAACAAAGCGAGTACCAGTCGAGCCTGAATGCGCTCCGCTCGTATCTCGAAGAGAAACGCACCGGATATCTCGATATCGCGTTGAAGCTGCCTAACTCTGCTGTACCAGTCGAGTTACAGATGCGATGCAGGGATCTTTATGTGATCGGCTTCAAAGGAGCAGATGGCTGGTACCACTTTGATAATGAAGAGGGCGGCTGGGGAAAAAGCTGTGGGGTGGGTAGCAACTACAATAACCTTGCGCCTGTGACGCAGGTAACGACGGCCTCGGTCGACAATCTCGGCGAGTTAGCCAGTTTCCGGTCAGGACAGAAACTCAAGACGGAGCTGGCCGTGATTGCTGTCGCCGTAATCAGTGAAGCTCTGCGTTTTGCAACCGTAGCAACCTATTTCACAGGGTTGTTTAATGGCTTCTACAAAGGCTTTCCGCTGGGCCCGACCGTACCGCTGAAGGCGCTTAAAACGAAGTACTTTCTGAACTGGGATGAATTGACCAAATCGAGAAGTACGGATGTGCTGATTAAGAAGTGAGTCCGCCGTTATTCGGCCGGTTTGATTACTTTCTGACCTCGTCATTTCACTGACATCGCCAAGTTTGCGTTGATCATGAACGGCATCGGTCACTATTTCTGGATGGCACGCTGATAGCAGCGCACCGGCTGGTCATCCCTGCCTCCGCTTCAGCCGCTTGCCGGATTGCTGATAGAGACGGCGTTGCCATTAGCGGCGACTGGCAGGGGATCTTCCCTGAAATGGCGTTAAGGCTTTCTCATGGAACTCATCTTCTGCTGTCCGACCTGTGGCATCTTCGCGGTTGACAACCGTTCCCCCGGTTTCTAGACTTGCAGTCCAAGTGCCATCCAATGCTTTTGTTACGCTCCTCGCTCGAATCGCGCGAGCGGCTTCTCATGCTTGTGCTCGGTTGGCTCAGGTTTGAGCCGATTCCACTGGTGGCATGTCCATGTCTCCAAGGTGGGTAGTCAGACCATGCAAGTGACGCTGGAAATTCAGGCGGGTGCATCTGCCGGGCAAGTGATCACGTTGCAGCCTGGCCAGTCCGTACGTGTCGGACGTACTTCGCTTGCCGACTTTTCGTTTCCGGGTGACCAGCACATGTCTGGTGTTCACTTTCTCCTCCAATGCGACGACAAAGGCTGTTTCCTCCAGGATCTATACAGCGGCAACGGCACTCTAGTGAATGGACGGCGCATTGAATCGGCCTGGCTGCGAAGCGGAGATGTCGTTATGGCGGGTCAGACCACGTTCTTTGTAAGCATATCCAAAGAGGAAATAGCAGTTCCGGTGCAGGTGGAGGAGCCTCGGGTTGAACTGACACCGCAAGAGCGATTGGTACACATGCTGCGGCACGACTTTCAGCCGTTGTACGCGATTCTGGATGCGGCCCGCGAGCCCTCGGTGTTGAAGGTTCTCGTCGAGTCGGGCGCCGAACACCAGTCACTGTTTGAGGGTGCGCAGAGTGCGCAGCTTGCTCACTTCGCGCCATACCTGGTTTGCCTGAAACCAGATTCACCGTCGATCGAGACGGTGGTGCGGGAGGGGTGGGGTAAGAGTTGGGGAGTGTTCCTGACATGCGAACTCCCCTTAATTGAAGTTAGGAGACACTTCCGCCGCTTCTTGACAGTGAAGACCCCGGACCGCAAGCAAATCTATTTTCGATTTTACGATCCGCGAGTGCTGCGCCTGTTTCTACCGACTTGTCTGGCAGAGGAAATCAATTTTCTTTTCGGCCCGGTCAAGTATTATCTGATGGAAGATGAGAAGCCCGATGTGCTGCTCCGGTTTTCGAATGCGGGGCGCGGAGTAGGCAGGAAGGCGCTGCCGCTGGCGATGCCGAAACCTTCTCCGGAGCAGGATTCTTCCAGTCCCGGAGTTGCCAACGCACACTGAGGAGAGCACTCGATGTTGACGATTCGTCCGGAACAAATCTCGGTGCTCTCGCAGGCGCAGGCAAAAAGTTTCGAAAACCGGATGCTAGCCCATTTGAGGCAATTCTTTCCCAAACAGTGCGAGGCCATTGACGAAGCGAAACTGCGGGAGACCATTCAGTATGGAATCAGGAGCGCCGCGGTTTACGGAATCGCTGCCGAGCGCGACGTCTGCAAATACGTCGATTTGATAATGGTTTTGGGCCGTGATTTCGATAAGGATGAGAAACGCCCCTGGGCCAGTCGAATTCTGGTGGGCCCGGACGGTCCCGGCACAAGAATCTCGGTGTTGGTTGAGACTGCCGAGAAGCACCTGAGAAAGACGTAGGCCGTGCCGAACCCTACCCCACCACCGGCGGCAGCGAAACCAGATGCAACGCCGCCGGCAGCGCCTGCACCACCTCCAGCTACGGCCTCGCAACTGAGCGCGGCGAGCCAGGCGGCAAACGGCAGTTTCAGCTCATCGTCAGTGGGCAATCCGGTGAGCGAGTGCTCGCCGAGCGCAGTGGGACCGGCTCCGCCGCCAGCTCCTGTCCCAACGCCTACTCCTACACCTCAACCGACGCCGGAGCCCACGCCGTCTCCAATGCTCCCCTATAGTCCGGCCCCCACTCCAGAACCCACGCCAGGCCCGACGCCAGCTCCAACGCCCGCGCTGACGCCCACGCCCACACCGACGCCAACACCAACCCCGACGCCGACGCCCACGCCGACACCAACTCCGACGCCGACACCAACACCAACACCAACACCAACTCCAACCCCAACCCCGACGCCGACCCCAACTCCGACGCCCACGCCCACACCCGCTCCCACGGCCTCGCTGTGGGTTCGCATCGCCCTGACACAAAAGCAGGCCGCAGACGAGCCGGGAAGCTTGCGGCTACAAGGCTCGTCGGGTGGGTTCAACCAAACGCTCGCCATCAAAAGCAGATTCCAGGCGAACGAGAACGGCACCACCGTTGATATACCCTTTCATGACGTTCCGACGAACCACAGCTATTCGCTCGTCTACATTGGAGCCGATGGAACGCAAACGATAGTCGTCAAGGACACTCCCTTCGAGAAATTGCGGGATCCTGCGCCGCCGACGTAAAATAACGAGCTCGCCCAAGGCGGCTCGTAGGAGAAAGACATGAGCGAGGGTTTGATTGAGCAGATGATCCGGCTGCAGCGTGAACTGCAGGGTGCTCCACACATCAACGCGCCCATTATCAGTACGGCGATACCTCGACCTGTAGATCCTTTCCCCACGTCGCCCTACGCTGATCCCTTCGTCGTATCTTCGAAGCTCCAAAACGCGCTTACCACCGCAGTCCAAAATGCTGGCAGCGGTTCAGGCGGTCTGATGGGGAACGTGTCAAAGATGACCTTCACCGTGGCGGAGCTCACCCCGGCGCCGCCATTTCCCATGGGCGGCTATCACGATACGGAGGTCGACTTCATCGCCAGCGAGGCCAAAGTCGGGGTCATGTACGCCGCTTACGAATTGAGGGCCATGGCACGGCGCTTTCTCGCCGCGAATACCTTTGTCCAGAATACGGATTTCTTCAATCTGATCAATTCGATACAGACCCCGAAATTCCTCAACGCCGTTCCCCTGATAAACTCCGCCGGCAGCCTGATGTTCGGATCGCGGGATTGCCGTAAGCCGGATTACCAGTCGCTGTTTACGACGACCACGAACCCCGATGGCACGGTGGCTTCCGTTGACTTCTCGACCGGTTTCACAGATCCACTCACGCAAATGGTGGTGATGAGCGACGATCCCTCGTCCACCACCTGTATTCACGACATCGGATACAGTTATCTGAACGGCGCATTGAGCGCTGGCGGGTTCTTCGGCGGGTCGAGCGGCGTTTGGGTGGGGAGCGACTACAGCAATGGCAGTAGCAACTGGCCTACACTGAGGGTCGTTCAATCGACCAATGACGGCATGGCGACAATTACAGGTACAAGCCGTCAGATGGCGAAGATGCTTGCCTTGATATATACCAACGCGTTGGTGGATAAAGGGACTAGTTCCGCCGCGGACAACGGGGCTGCCGGAAGTTGCGCTGCCATGGCGAATCTGGTTGGCCGCGCTGCCCAAGAACTCTGTTGCTTAACCTCTCCGAGCATTCCGCAATCCAATTTTGTGTACAACAAGGTCGGCTACAGCTACCTGGGACGTATCCCCGGTCAAGGAACTGCCAACTCCCAAGTGTCGGTGATCAAGAACGTGGTCGCGAGCGGTCGCACCTACTTAATAGCGTGGCAGAACTTGGTGACTCCCAACGAACCCTGCGGTCTCAACAGCGACCCAAATGTGGCTAAGGTGACGAAGGTCATAGTTGACACGATCACTCAGTACGAGAAGTGAAACGAGGATACACCGCTCCAAGTAAAGCAGCTCCCTCGGAGGACTCTTTTGAGAATGTGACGGGCGACCGCGTAGTACCGGAAGCATCGGTGGTCCTGCCGGCCCACAACGAGGGCTCTAGGCTGCTCCAAACCTTGGCGGCCATCCGCGACACGACCAACCTCCGCTACGAAGTCATCGTGGTCAATGACGCTTCCACCGACTCCTGCTGCGATGCGCTTCGCGCGAACGCGTCGCCATTCGAGAACCTCGTGCTCGTGGACCTTCCAGAGCGCGATGGCGTAGCTCACGCTCGAAACCTCGGCGCACAGCACGCCAAGGCGCCTGTCTTGGTCGCTATGGATGCTCATTGCATTCCTCGCCAGGGATGGCTGGAGAAGCTTCTGGAGGAACTTCATCAACCCGGCGTCGGCATCGTCGCTCCGAAGATCAGCAGTCTGGAATGCCCGGCCGCTACCACATTCGGTTTGACTATCCGCGACCGCGAGCTAGGCGTCGAATGGCTGCACCAGCGAGCGAATAAGCCCTACCCGGTCCCGCTGGTGGGCTGCGCGTGCATGGTCATGACCCGGGAGTTGTTCGAAGCGGTGGGCCGCTTTGACGCCATGCGTAGCTATGGAATGGAAGACGTGGAATTGTGCATCCGTGTCTGGCTTCTCGGGTATTCTGTGACGATGGTCCCTGACGCTGAAGTGGCGCATTGGTTCAAGAAAGAGGCGTTTCCAGTTGGATGGCACGATCACCTGTACAATCGTTTGCGAACTGCGGTGCTGCATTTTGATGGGGAACCGTTGCGGCGAATCCTGGCTTCCCTCCAGACGAAGCCAGCTTTTTCCGACGCGGTAACCAGCCTGCTGATGAGTGACATTTGGACGCGCCATCGATTCGTGCGCGACCAGCGAAAGCATGACGCAGATTGGTTCTGCCGAGAATTTAAGATCGACTTATGACCAGCCTGAGCATTATCGTCATCAGCCTGAATGAGGGCGAATCCCTGCGCCGCACTGTCGATAATCTGCGGGAAGGCCTATCGGATTCATCGGAAATCATTGTTGTGGATGATGGGTCTACGGACCGGAGCACGGACTTTCTTAGCGAGGGCTACGCTGACGTAACGCTCTTGCGCCCGGAGGCCCGGCTGGGCGTCGCCGGGGCACGCAATTTCGGGGCGAAGCATGCCAAGGGCGACGTTCTAGTCTTCAGCGACGCTCATGTCTTGGCGCAGCCGGGCTGGGCTGAGCCGCTCCTGGATGTACTGGCGCGCCCGGAAGTGGGGGCTGTCGCGCCCGCCATCAGCGCGATGCGTCCAGCCGCCGTCGAGTGCACCGGGTACGGTCAAAAATGGAGCGACTCCAGCCTTGCAGTGGGATGGCTTGGCCAGAGTGGCAGCACACCATATCCTGTGCCGCTGCTTTGCGGATGTTTCCTTGCACTGCGCCGTGACGTCTTCACGCGGATCGGAGGGTTCGACGGCGGCATGGTGTTGTGGGGCGCGGAGGACTCCGAACTGAGTATTCGCCTGTGGACCGCCGGGTACGAGTGTTGGATGGTTCCCGAGGTTGAAGTGCAACACACCTTCCGCGCCCAATTCCCATATGAGGTGAAATGGGAGCCGGTGGTTCACAACCGCTTCCGGCTAGCGAGTATACATTTTGGGCCGAGGCGGCTGCTTCGCGTGGTGGAGCGCCTGAAGCACTATGACGAGTTTGCGGCCGCCAGCGTCCGGCTTCTCTCGGGCGATCTGGGCGCCCGGTCCAACCAGATGCGTGCGTTGCGCCGCTACGACGATGACTGGTTCTTCCGCAAGTTCAAGAACGAGCTCAGGTCCGAGCTGTCCGACCTTGCTTCCGCGAGCCCGGTAACTGTGAGCGTCTCGCAGGCTCCTCGCGTCAGCGCTTGCCTGGTTTCCTGGAAACGGCCGCAGAACCTGCCGGTTATTGTTCAGGCGTTGCGTCGTGTCGATTTTATCGACGAGATCCTGATCTGGAATAACAACCCTGAGGTCCACTTACAAATCTCTGACAGCAACACCCGCGTCATCCAATCCGATGAAAACCAAAGCTGCTACGGACGGTTTCTATGCGCGGCCCAGGCGCGGAACCCGGTGGTCTATGTGCAGGATGACGATGCGCTCAACCACGATATCGCCGGGCTGTACGAACAGTTCCTTCGCGAGCCCACGTGTATCTCTCACGCTTTGGCGCCAACGCACTGGAACGAGCGGAACCGCCGGACTTACGGGGAGTCGCATGCCGCACTCCTGGGCTGGGGTGCGTTCTTCCGTAAAGAGTGGCTGGCGGTCTTGGAAGAACTGTCCCCGCCCGTGCGCCAGGATTCGGTCTTCCGCCGTGAAGCCGATGCGTTCTTTACCGTGCTATTGGAGCGCAAGCACAACGCCGTGCCTGGCCAGATTGCGCACCTCGAGGGGCACTCCACTCCCGGAATGGCTCTCTGGCTCGATTCGCGTCATCGGCAATTCAGCGGATTGGCTATCCGCCAGGCACTGCGGCTGCTGCGTCTCAAGAGAAATCCCGCGCTCCCGCCGCCCTGGAACGTAGTCATTCCTTGTCACAACTATGGTTGTTATTTGCGAGAGGCCGTGGAGTCCGTCCTCGCCAACGATGCGGATTACGAAATCCACATCGTTGACGATGCTTCGAGCGATGAAACCTGCGAAGTGGCGGCCAAGTTATCCGAGCAAAATCCCCACATCCACTACCTGCGCAATGAGGATTGGCGCGGCCCTGGTTATTCACGAAATCGGGGAATCGCCGCGTTGGAGAGCGCGTTTGTCGCGCTGCTCGACGCAGACGATCTAATTGGTCCGGACTACCTTTGCGTGGCCGGCCGAAGGCTCCTGCGCAGCGCCGACGTAGTGAATCCCGACGCGACCCTTTTCGGCGCCAGGCAAGAGAGCTGGATCGTTCCGGACGAAACGACGCTGGCGATGTTGCTGCAGCGGAACTCGGTACACTACTGTTCGGCGTTTCGACGAGGGTTTTGGTCGCAGATAGGAGGAGTCGATGAACAAATGCCTTGCTGGATGGACTACGAATTTTGGATCCGTATGGCAGCCGCCGGAGCGCGCATCCGCGGCCTGCACGGCAATCACTTCTTCTACCGCCAGCACGCCTGCAATCTCACCAGGAAGGCGAATGAAGTGAAGAACGAGCTTCGGGAATACCTCCGCACAAAGCACGCCAGTTTATATGGCGCCTGATTGCTGTGGAATTTGCTGCACCAGCTTCCCCGCAGAATGTTTCAACGCCCGCTTTCGAATGACAGCGGGCGTGCAGCCTTCCGGCTCGCCCGACGTTGTCGCGCCGAATTGGCTTGTTTTCTTGCGTGAGATGACGCCAAAAGCAATGCCTGCATCTTTGGCTCGGGATTTGTGCCTTTCCCAGGGATCCCCATCCGCCTATCAGGATTGCCCGTCCGTACTGAAATCGCATGGACATTAGCTCTGGAGCTCTGGGAGGCACGACATTAAGCAGCCCCGCCAAAAGTCCAGTCTTTTGAGTTCGCTCCTCAAAGCCGCCCCTTGCACAAACACGGGTCGAGCAATTAGGAAATAATGTCATCGGTCGCTGTCTTCGGGTGAAGCCCTTTATGGCGTGATTACAAAGCTTCGACACCGGAGGGTCAGCACCACGTAGTAGCTCGCAAGTGCCAGCGTAGCCACCAGTACAGTACGCCTACGTGGCCGGAATGACCAACGTTCCATGGCGCTCACAACCATGCCGCCCGTCATTGCGATCAGACCATGTTCGGCGAACGCGCAGGCGAGCATTAACGGCCAGCAACTGCAGACGCAAGCGACTCCGATGGTCCCGCCGAAACGAAGACAGTCGCGATCAGCACGCCAGCCGAGCGGCGCCAAGGGCAGGGTACGATGGCATGCGATCAAAGCGCGTTTGTGCATCGTAGTCAGTTGCCACAGGGCGGCAGCCACGAAACCCAGCGCTGCCGCGGAGTAGTTGTGCGCCCAAGATCCTTGCCTCATCCCCGCGACAACAATGCCCAACACCAGCCAAGGCGCAAAATAGCCGCCGAGAAATCCCGCGATGGCGCGATGCCGCCTCGCCCATAGGCTGCCGATAGCCGTCACCCACACGCTGTAGAGCACCAGTGGCAGCATCATCGCGGCTGCCATCAGCATCCAGTATCCGAGTTCCTGTGCGAATGACATCCAGTGGTGAGCTTCATGCCCAGCGTGCCGCCAGCCCTGGAGCAGCATCAGAGCCCAAGCCAAACCACAAAGCGCCCTGCTCCACCATTCCGGATGCAGCCAGAAAAAGTACTGCATGGCGGAAGCCATACGGACGCGCGCATTGGTGAAAGTAGAAGTCATTCGATGAGGAGACTTACTCGGCCGACCGTGACTTGAACGGGGTAATTACCCGAGGGCTCTGGAATGAAGGACAGCTGCAGGGTTTTGCCGTCCCAATCCTGGCGGGCAGTCAAGCGAAGGTAGAGATCTGTGATGTCCCGAACGAAACTTAGCCCGTTCCCAGGATGGCCCCCTCCCGTCTTGCTGGCCTCCACCATGCCGAATGTCGATATTGTCAAGGCGTACTGGCCAGGGTATTTCTCCGGCTCCTCTCCTGGCGGCAGATTGACGTAAACGTCGATCGACGGCGCCGGCATCCTCGACGTCACATTCTCCACTCGAAGGAGCACGCGTTTCGGCGAGCCGTCCTTGCGCAGGAGCGCCGGCCCGGTGGGCGCATGAACCTCTAGCGGGGTGGTGGTTGCGCTTTTGCCTATTTTGATCGGGGCGCTGGTGGCGCCCACCGTTTCTGGAATGGGCGGCTTGGATTTTTGCTGGCTCTTCGGATCCGATGGTGATTGCATTCTCGACTCCTGTGGAACAATCGGTCCCGCGCCCGCTCGCTGGACGGGCGCCACAACGCAACCCTGTAACGTGATAAAGGCAGCGACCATCACGTGAGTGAAAGGAGATGCCGGTCCTCGTTGATGCAAGCACATCGAGTGGCGTGATCCCACGTTATGATACTAAGCTCCCTTCAAGGGATCGGTTGTGTCGTCATATTCGTATGACAGGGGAGGATTTCTGGTATTTAACACCTGTTTCACCTGTAGGTCGCCATTGCCTTTCGTCCGGTCATGGAACTTAAACGACTGGTCGAGCCATTTTGCATCGTTCTTATCGTTCCGATCGTCCGGGTTTCGATTCGCGCTCTTGCGCTGAATCCATATCTCCCACAGCCGGTCAACATTGCAATGATGCATCCAAAAAATGGGGTCGAGCGCCGCCTGCGTGAATAGGCTCATCCAGGCCGTCCCGTCCCGCGCGATTCCTCCCGTGGCGACGTGCATGGAGCCATGCGGTTTGCCCTCTAACACCCCATCGCCAGCGAGATCTGAGGGGATTTTAGCGTCGGGGGGACCCTCACCGCCGTGCTGGGGCAGTGAAGCGCCACCTCCAAATCCGGCGTGGTGGGTAAAATCCGAGGGTATCAGGCAGAGAAATCCCTTATCCATGCTATCAGCACCGCCAAGTCGGTCCCCGTTATTCGCGATTTGGGGGGGCCGGGGGGGCACGCCGGGGAGGGAATTGCGCTGCGGGATAGATAAGAAGTTTTTTGTCCCGTCTGGAAAGTTGGGGGGGCGACATTGAGTCGGGATGCGTTGATCCCCGTCTGACGCCGTCCAATCCCAATACGGCAGCGCCCAGTCTTTTGGGCCACCCAATGCCGCCACCTGATCCATCACGATCTTCTCGAAATGGTGCAGGTACATCCGATGCCACGGCAGAAAAAACCAGGACCCATGCTGGCATTGCCTCCAGAACGTCCCTCGATCATCAGGGAGATTGTCCTCCCTGCGGGCGAGCGGATCACGGTCGAACGTATTTGCCAGATCGGCTGGATCCACGCGGCGCAGGTTGAACGATTTGGTTTTATCGCGGGGGTCGAGGGCGTCCACGTCCGGAAAAGGATAATCGTGAATCGCCGCCTGGTAGCGCCAACTCAACGGATTCTTGATGGGCAGCGCTTGCATCTTTTCGATCGCCCGGCTGAAAAACGCGACAATTTTCTTCGGGTCGGTAACAGCCAGTGATTTGATATTCTGCCGGATTCGGACCGGCGACGGCACAGCCGGCCTCCTTACCACGCCTCCATTAGCCATCCCTTTTCACCTCTTCACGGCGATGTCACTGCCCGCCTTCAAAACCGGATCACAGTTTTCATGCGTTGCTTTGATGGCATCAATTGTCGGCTGATTCAAAGTCCCATTCTCGACGATATCCCCAAACTGCGGTTTGTAATCGCGTTGGAAGGCACTGATGGGGTCACCCAGCCCGGGAACGGGTACTGGTGGATTCACGTCATATCCCAGGTTCTCCATCCGGGTCCGCGATGCTGCTTGCGGGTCGGCCTCCGGAATGTCGATCGTCACGTTCATATTGAATTCGTACTTGTAAGCGTTCACCGGGTTCTTTTCATCGTCCTGATCGGTGAATACCTGTGGCGGGGGCGGAGGCTTTGCGCTATCTAAAGCTTTAGGGCGGCTCCATTTCACATTTACGGTTGCCGGTAGCTTTGTCACCCGAAACGTGATGATGGCATCGTCTTTATTGCCACCAGCTGAAGATCCGGGAGGAGACCCCGGAGTAGTTCCCAGCGGGCTTGGAGCGTCGCCCGTTGCGCGGTCCGGCCGCGGCTCTTGCCCCTGCTCGGTTATCAGGCACGGGGCGAATGGAAGAGGCCGGGCTTGTGGGTCAAACAGCCGGATCTTGACAATCGTCGATAGCGATTCACACGGTGAATTGGTAAGAAGTCGGTCATAGAACCGGCATGCGAAAGTGTCCCTTTTGTCTTCGAAGTTGCGATCCTTATCGGCTAGGCGCATGCTCCGCCGTTTCTCACCATCCGACCAGAATCTTTTCTTGCAGCCTCCCACGCCCTCTGTGGCTCGCGGGCAGGGCCACTTTGCCGGATCGATCTTAGTTCCCTTCTGGAACAGCAGGCCCAGTACCCTACGGTTGGGGGCGTTGGCATCGTTCCTGGCTGTCTCGTCCTTTGCCTTGTCGAAATCACTGTTCCTTTTCCGGGAAAAGATCAACACCGGGTTGAATTCGCTGCACCCCTGGAAATCGCCTTTGCCCTTGGGATCGGCCCCCTGGGCGAGAAAATCTTGCTTTCCCACCTTGAGGTCAGGCGGGCAAAGCTTTTGCATGTAGGCTTTGATCAGACCGCTATCCGGTGTGCCGGCAGGAAGGCCTGTAAAGGACTGCATCGTATGCCGCTGTCGTGCTCCCCACTTCTCTTCACTAGACACTGCTTGCCACAACTTAACGGCGGCGTCCGGATCTGTGCTGGAGATGAGGAGCGCGTAGATGACGGTTGCCCGGCGCCCACTCAATTGTTTGTTGTAATCGTCGGTGCCCACCGGGTCCGCGTGCCCGAAAACCGAGAGGGGAGATTCGGGGTGCTCCTTGAGGAGATTCACCAAGAGCCGCAGCTCCGCTCGGATGTCCTTCTTATCGTCGACGAGATCAGATGTGACGAATGAGGAGTCAAAGCCAAATCGAGCGTCGTCCACGCGCCAGCAGGCGATGGGAATCAGGCGCAATCGCGCGGTGTTGAACTGATCCGTGGTTGTGGGGCCGACGAGAAAATCGAAGGCCTTAGGGGCCGGGTGCTTGCCGGATCCTCCACCGTCCGTCGTGTGAAGTGCGCCCTTTTCTTGGTCGACCATATCGTTTGCCGAATTTCGTCTCATTCGCGACTTAGCAACCGTGCACTTGCTTAAGCTTGGCCTGGGTCAGCGGGCCGCAGATGCCGTCCACCGTCAGGCCCTGGTCACACTGGAATTCCTCTACCGCGGAACGAAACTGCTGGTCATTCACCTGGCCGCCGGTACTATCGAGGCTGTTCCCCCCGCCGGAGCCCGTGGTGTTGCTGCTGTTTCCGGGGTCTGCGTTGCTGCCGCTTCCCCCCTTCGCTACGTCAGGATCCCCAGCAAAGTATCCCAAGTTGTTCAGCCTCGCGATCTGGCCGGAGATTTTGTCCACGGGATCGAGATGCCCGATTTTCACGGGAATGATGACATCCTGGAACGGCGTCTCGTCGCCCCTAATAACCAGCGTGGCCTCGCGCGCGTTCAGGGGAATTTCCTGCTCGATGTGTCCTTTGCTGTCGGTAGTATGCTGTGTAACTTCGCCTTCCACCAGCAACGCGCACACCGAATAGGCAATCGGCTTCTCGTAGATGTCCTCCAGAACCAGACGCAACTTGAGAGGCTCCTTGTTTACCTGGAAGATGTGCCGTTTCTCGGTATTGCCGGATTCCTCTTTCTTTTCTTTACGAGGAACGAAGACTTTGTCGCCGGGAAACAAGACATTCGGATTCTGGCGCTTCTGTTTCAGCTCAGCGTTATGGGGATCGTCCCAAATGAAGTGGTAATCGGGAAAACCGTGCTCCTTGGCGATTTTGGAGAGATGGTCTCCTTGCACGACTCTGTAATAGGCTCCCATCGCACGTTTACCTCTGACCAACTTTCTTGGCGCGAAACCACAGACTTCCACGCTGCTGTGTTACTCACTTCCGATGCCAGATCCTCTTGTCAAGCTTCGGGAATGTAATCTTGCATGTTCCGGGGTCGATTCCATCCACGCGTGCCAGGCCCATGTCATCCAAATTTCCGTTCACAGTTGAGCCATCCGGCAGTTTGATCTTGTACTCCTCATTCGGTACGGGCTTGCCTTGCTGGTCGAGCAACTCGATTTCGATCCAGGACTTTTTGTCCTGAGAAACGACATTGCTTGTCTGGGCGGCAGAACCTGCCGCCTGCGATAGAGCCTCTCAACCCGGACATGGCTGGATGAAAGGCGTACCGGTGGACGATCCTTGCGCGAGAGACTGGGCAGCGGCTCCGACACCCGCCATGGCCTGTCCGAGGAGGACCAGAGGCGGAACGGGCGTGACGATCACCGGGGAGCCCATACCCACCTCGCCGATGATCACAGTGGGCTCACCCATGACGATGGGATTGGCGGGCCCCATGGCCAAGCCTGGTTTTTCCACCACAATGTCGCCGAGCCGGCACGCCATCATGTTGTTGATGAGCACCGTCGGACTGCCCATTAGCACGGAGCCGACGCCGTCTGCGCCGCTGATGCTGACCGCCGGGCAAGCGTGCTGATCAATCGTCGCGCGCCATGCGGGCAAATTGCCGATGAGCACGTTCGCACTGCCCGGACCGGGGGCGAGAGGCACAGCCGCGTGGGTAGTCGGATCGGTTATACGGGCTGCCGGAGGCACATTAACCTCGTTTGGCCACCTTATAAAGGTGCTGTAAATGTTCTTTCTGCAAATGGCGCACTACTGGTTCAACTTTCCACCCTTGCTGCCATCATCCGCCACGTCGGGATCCTTCGGATCGGTCGGCGCATCGGGACTGTCAGGAGAATCTGGACTGGCACCTGGACCACTTCCTGCAGACCCCCCACTGTTGATAAGCACCATAGTTCCCTGAATGGTAACGCCAGCCGGCCCAATGTCCACAAACCCGCCCGGCCCCTTCAACGAGAGCTGCATGCCAGCTTCAATGATAACGGTCTGCCCTGCCTTCAAATGAATCGTCTGAACAGCTTCCATTGCGTGAGTCTGCCCTATCTTTTCATTGCGAGACTGCCCCACTTGAAGCGAGACATTACCACCAATCTGCGTCTTTTGGTCTTTGCCGACTTGAAGCGAAAGATTGCCTACGATTTTTTCTTTTTGGTCACTATCAAGCTCGATGGACTGGTCCCCGCCAATTTTCTGCATCTGCTTGCCGTTGATCTGAAGCGACATGTCACCTTCGATTTTTTCGAAGTGCGTGCCTTTCACGTGCCCATGCTTGTCGCCCTCGACGAGTTCCTGTTGATTAGACTTGACGATCAAGTGCCGATTAGCGCCGACGAACTCACGTGACTCCTTCTCCACCCGCAAATCCATGTCTTTCTCGGCGTTCATGAAGATCTGCTCGCTACCCTTCTTGTCCTCGAAGCGCATCTCGTTAAAGTTGGAAGTGCCGCCTCCTTTTGAACTTCGGGACAGGAAGGTGCTTCGCGTCTGGTTGTCGGGAAGCGAGTAGGGAACGATCTGCTCGGCATTGTAGACACGGCCGGTGATGAGTGGCCGGTCGGGGTCTCCTTCCAGGAAGTCGACGATCACTTCCTGGCCCATGCGCGGGATCCACATCGCGCCCCATCCTGCTCCCGCCCAAGGCTGCGAGACGCGAATCCAGCACGAGCTCTTTTCGTCCTTCCGTCCTAGCCGATCCCAATAGAATTGCACCTTGATACGCCCGTATTTGTCCACCCAGATCTCTTCACCTGACTTGCCGACAACTAAAGCAGTTTGGGGGCCTTGGACAAAGGGTTCAGGGGTTTTCCTCGGCGGACGGAAAGGGACACTGGCGGGCATGCAGTTGAAATGGTTCGAGTAATGTTCGCCAGCGGCTTCGTCGCCCATCGTATAGCTTCCCTCCACTGACGCAATGTGCTGAATCTCAGTTAAGACATAGGAGGCATTCATGTCGTCCCGGTAGTGATCTTCGAGGTCGAACTTGTACCCGGTAGTGAAGGCACGGCAGACGCTGGACCCACTGACCACCAGATGATCTGCCTCTTCCTCCTGCATGCGAATCGCCGCCAGATTCTTCCCCTGTGATTTGTTCAAATACTCGCCCGGATAATCGTAGATCTCGAATGCGCTGTTGCCGCCGACATTCACAACGGTGGGCTCGTCCGACATGAGGTTCGCACTGGGAGTTTCGAAATTGTAATCGGTTAAGGAGTACTTGCCGGTGCGCAACTCCTGCTCCACATGCCAGCCTGTGATGACATCTTCCGCATCCAAATCACCGACCGTAAGATTGTAGTGAGCCGTCGATTGCTCGGGGCACGATTCGTGCACACTCTCGGAATCGGCGATTACCAAGGTGTGTTTGCCATTTTCATGCTCGAAGAAATAAAAAATCCCGTATTGCTCCATCAAGCGCGACACGAAATTGAAGTCCGTCTCTCGGTATTGGACACAGTACTCGCGCGGCTCGTAAGTCGAAGTCAGTGAAAACTTGTAATCTTTGAAGCCGCGAGAGTCAAACACCGCCTTGATGATGTCCGGAATGGTCTTTTCTTGGAATATGCGGCAGTCAGCGATTCGGGTAAGGAACCAGAGCCAGGGTACGACCTCCATCTGATAATGCGTGAAACGCAAGTCGGAACCGCTCTGCGCAAATCGACTCACGAATCCATTGAAGTAGCGTTCGGAGTCGTGGGCTAGCGTGACTCTTATCGTCACGTTCTTGCCAACGATGTCCTTGAAGGCGATGGAATCATTCTCGGACAACACGTCAAGATCGAACTTGAATATCTGTGAAATGGCCTCGTAGCCCGTGAACCCTTGCAACAGCAGGACATCTGCGCCTAAAGGCGTTTCAATCGCGATCAGCCTGTTTTGCTGTGTGTAGGGCATAAGATCTGTCACTCACTTACTCAGGCAAACCCCAGACTATGAACCACTGCAGAGCCCTGACTCAATTTCAGCGTGGACACTAGTTGACGTTTTTCTTCCCAGCGTTGCTGGGTTGTTTTCGGTATACGCCGGACAAATTCACATTTAATCCGCACCCGCAGTCGCCGTGTTGCTCGACTCCAGCCGTGTGCTCCTGAAGAGTTACACGAATGCGACAGTTACTGTCTTGGTCAATATACATGACCTGGCAATTCTCCACTTTTAGCGCACCTGTTTGCACATCGCAGGTGTTCAGGTGGTAGCTGCCAGATAAGTTGAGTTTTACCTCGCCGTCTTTCGTCTCCTCGATTTGGAGAAAATTTCCACCCTTTTTAACATACTTTCCTGCAGCGTCACCAGGAAAGGGGCAGCTCGCTTCTGCCAGGGTAAGTAATAGCAATGCCAGTAACATGGCCAATCGTGTTAGCTCAGTAGCTCATAGCTGCTAGCGCGACACGCCACCCACCTAGAGCTCTGTTGCTGCCAATTCCTGCTGCAGCATTCTTAGCGCATCCTGCTCTTCCTGTTGAAATCTTTTCTTGACAGCCGCCTGTACATTCTTCTTCGAACTCGCAAAATAGACATTTACTTTTGAACGCTCGGCATAAAGTAGGGCAATCATCTCCGCGTCATTAACCCCGCGCGCAATGGTGCTTTTCAGTGCATTCTTGAAGATAATCTGCGTCCCGTTGCCGTGCTGAACCGCCATGGACCAAACCACGTTCTGAAGCGCTCGAGACCGTTGATCTACATCAATTCCGAAATTCTCCTTGAGCTTCGCTGCCTGCTTGTCATAGTGAGTCGTCTTTATGAAGTCGTGTTGGGCCTGCCGGAAAGATACGCCATCGCCGTGAGCCAGCTTGACCCATGCTGCCCGAAATTTCTTGCGACCTTTCGTTGCCGCATCAGACCCCCCGGCCTCGTTGAGCGGCTTAGCGAGCTCCGGACTGCTCACCCGCAGGAAATCCATAAAGTCATCAAACGTGCCGGGTATGGTTGCAAGTTGATACGTTCCATAGCTCCATCCGCCGGTGCTGTCGTAGCCGATTGCTCCCGGGTTACCGCTCGACTCATACCGCGCGCTGAGAGCTCCGAGTTCCGGAAGGGCCGACGCTGGATTTGCCGCCGGTCCCTGAGGCTTGCCGGGGCGGCTCATTTCCATCACAACAAGTCCAGAGTAGGGCAATGCCGAATTTTGCTCGGAACCAGTGGCTCCTGGCAACGCCGAAGCGGCAACGCACATGGTGCCTTCATCGATCTCAACCGGGTTGACCACCTGGCACACAGGACCAGGAGTCTTGTTACCCGACATACTCCATCCTCCAGACAATAAGGAAAGAGAATCAGGAGCAGATCACGCTATGAGTACACGAACTGCCCTTCTTCACTAATGGCCACATGAATCGACCTCAGCTTCTCGCCTTCTGCCATGCGACCCAGCAACTGTCGCGAGATGTCCGGCAGCAGCGAATTGGTCAGAATATTGTCCACGTTTCGGGCGCCGCTCTCGACTTCCGTGCAACGACGCGCGACCTCACCAATCAGCGTATCCTCATAGGTCAAGCTAATCTTGTGGTTCTCCTGAATCCGACGCTGAATTTTGTTCAATTTGAGAACGATGATTTTCTTCAGAGCTTCGTCTCGTATCGGATAATAAGGAACCACGACCATGCGGCCAAGGAAAGCTGGTTTGAAAATCTTGTTCAACTCTGGCTTAAGCGCCTGAACCAGAGCCTGCGGGCTGGGTGCGGTTTCAGGATCCGCGCATAGCTTCATCATCTGATCCGTGCACGCGTTCGTCGTCAAGATCATGATGTTGTTCTTGAAATCAATCTGTCGGCCCTCTCCGTCCTCCATGATCCCTTTGTCAAAGACCTGGTAGAACAGCTCCAGCACGTCAGGATGGGCTTTCTCGACCTCGTCCAACAATACGACTGAATACGGACGCCGACGCACGGCTTCAGTCAAAACTCCGCCTTCGCCGTAGCCGACATATCCCGGAGGCGATCCCTTCAAGGTGGAGACCGTATGGGCCTCCTGAAATTCCGACATGTTGATGGTAATCATGTTGTGCTCTCCACCATAGAGGAGATCGGACAAAGCCAGAGCTGTCTCGGTTTTGCCGACACCACTTGGCCCGACGAGCATGAAGACGCCAACTGGCTTATTGGGGTCATCGAGGCTGGCGCGGGAGGTTTGAATTCGCTGGCTGATGACGTCGAGAGCGTGAGGTTGCCCAATCACTCTATTGCCCAGCATACCCTGCAACAACAGGATGGTGGCGATCTCATCCTTCATCATCTTGCCGGCGGGAATACCCGTCCACCCTGAGATGACTTCGCCGACAATCTGTGCATCCACGCAGACGCGGATCAGCCCCGCCTCTCCCTGCAGGGCTGAAAGTTGGGCTTCCAGCGCGGTGAGCTGGGACCGCAGCTCGGCGGGACTAGGCTCAGGTTGGGGCGCCGCAACGGTTGCGACGGCGACAGCTGCACCTGTCGCAGAACCGCTATTCGATGCAGGGATGGGGGCATCCATCGGTTGAGGAAGCGCTGCCGCAACGTTCGTGCTGTGGTCCTCCGCTGACGCGCTACCCTCCAGCTTTATCCGGATGTCGCGAATCCGGGTGACGAGGTCGCGTTCCTTCTCCCACCGCTCCCGGAGAGTTGCAAGTCGCACTTCGACCTCGGATTTCTTCTTGGCAATGTCTGACAGTCTTTCTTCGTGATCGACACCAACCGCAGCCTCGCGCTGCAGGATCCGCTGCTGCACTTCCAGGTCGTCGATCTGCCGAACGGCATCTTCGATGGCGGGCGGAGTGGTACTCTGGCCCAATGACAGCCGGGCACATGCCGTATCCAAGACGCTAACTGCCTTGTCGGGCAGTTGTCGCCCCGCCAAATATCGGTGAGACAAGCGCACACCAGCGGCGACTGCCTCATCCAGGATGCGTACCTGGTGATGTTTCTCCAGCGAGCCAACGATACCGCGCATCATGACCATGCACTGAGGTTCGGTTGGCTCCTCAACTCTTACGACTTGAAATCGCCGCGCGAGAGCAGCGTCCTTTTCAAAGTACTTCTTGTACTCTGACCAGGTAGTGGCAGCAATCGTACGCAGTTCGCCGCGAGCCAGGGCAGGCTTAAGCAGGTTGGCTGCGTCGCCCTGGCCGGCCTGCCCGCCCGCCCCGATCATGGTGTGAGCTTCGTCGATGAAAAGAACGATCGGCGTTGGCGAAGCTTTTACCTCTTCGATCAGTCCTTTCAACCTGTTTTCAAACTCCCCCTTCACGCCTGCTCCGGCCTGCAATAGGGCCAGATCAAGGGTTCGGATGGTAACGTTCTTCAGAGGCGGCGGCACATCGCCCTGTGCCACGCGAAGCGCAAATCCCTCTACCACTGCCGTCTTTCCCACTCCCGCCTCACCCGTCAGAATCGGATTGTTCTGCCGGCGGCGCGTCAAGATGTCGATGATTTGACGGATCTCAAAATCTCTCCCCAGAACGGGATCGACCTTCCCGAGTCGAGCGTTTTCGGTGAGATTCACCGTGTACTGATCTAGGTTGGGCGTCTTGCCGCCCCTAGCACGCGCCGGTGCTGTCTCGCCCCCCGCTTCCGTTGCCGCTTCGATCACCTGCTCGTTCGAACCTGTCACGATGGAGAGGAAGTCTTTGCGAAGGGCATCGACCTGGACCTTTTGGAACTCCCGGCTGATTTCCCGCATCAGACGAGACAATTCTTCGTCAGCCACCAGTGCCAGGACCGTGAAGCCGGTACGGATCTGTCCCGCGTTGAAGTCGATGGAGCCAATCGTCCAAGCTTCTGTCAACATCTTCAGCAGAGTCGGGCTGAGGGCCGGGGTTCTTGCATTTCCCGACTTCAATCTATCCAGGCTTCGTGTCAACTCGGCTGCGAGGCGTGATTTGTCCACCCCGAAGTGTTGCGCGATTTGACCGAAATCGCTATCGGTTACGTCCAGCAGCTTCATCAGGTAGTGTTCAATCTCAATGTCATAATGTGTGCGTGCCAGGCAAAGTCCGGCCGCCGCCTCAAGTGCCGAGCGTGCCGTATCGTTCAACTTCCCGATTAACGATTTCAGATTCAGACCCATATGGTTTTCCCTATAGCCTCAGAATTGTGTCCCCAGGATCCCTGTCAAGCGGTACCGACTTCATCCAAGTAACCCAACCTAAACGAGGGGGAGCATCACCCTCGTAGCCAATGTCACAACCGGGTACTTCTTCGCGCTTAAGAACCAGCTGAACCTCAAAATCAATTTCATCGTTGGAGAAGAATTTGACGATTGCTTTGAGCACATCAAAGGC
>Ga0181532_10001236_pt1 | contig 25076 bp, 19 predicted proteins | sample PEATcosm2014_Bin_33_FD_119768 | JGI IMG/M metagenome (GOLD analysis project Ga0181532, IMG submission 119768) | Peatland microbial communities from MTU Mesocosm Facility, Houghton, MI, USA - PEATcosm2014_Bin11_30_metaG | ecosystem: Environmental > Terrestrial > Soil > Wetlands > Peat | place... | reverse complement strand
GGCGGCGGCTGCACCAACTCGGGCGCGACCTACACCATGACCAGCGGCACGACGGCCTGCTCGGTGACGGCGACACAGGCGGCAGACTCGAATTACGCGCAGGGGAGTGTTTCGGGCAGCGTGACTGCGGCCAAGGCCTCGAATACGGTGACATTCACTACGCCGCCGCCGTCGAGCGCGGCCGACAACAGCATGTTTACGGTGGCGGCCTCGGGCCTGGGCACGGGGGCGATCAGCTACACGAGCGGCGGCGGCTGCACCAACTCGGGTGCCACCTACACCATGACCAGCGGCACGACGGCCTGCTCGGTGACGGCGACACAGGCGGCGGACTCGAATTACACGCTGGGGAGCGTTTCGGCCAGCGTGACGGCCTTGCCGGCCAACCAAGCTACCTTCACCATCACTCCGAATCCAGCGGCGGAAACCGTGACCCGAGGCGTGGTGGGCGGGTTCCTCCTCAAACTCCAATCGGTGAATGGTTTTAACGCCAACGTGACGCTGACCTGCTCGGGCGGCCCGGCAGGTTCGTATTGCGTCGATTTTCCGATGACCGTCAAAGTGAATGGCACAGACTATGCGGTCTCCGGAATCTTGTTCCCCAAGAACTCGAACCCCGGCACGTACGTCATCACTTTCACCGGTGTTTCGGGCTCACAGACCGTCAAGGCGACCGCGACGTTCACGGTGAAGTAAGCTGGTGGCGGGCGTATCCGACATGACCGATATACGGACGCGCTCGCCCAGGTTGTTCTGACGATGAAGAAATGATCGGCAGGTTAGAGCGGTAATTCCTCAAGGGGCACGCTTCGGCGTGCCCCTTTTTTGTTGCGGAACCGCCGATATTCTTTGCGGACTTTGCGTTCTTTGCGGCTTTGCGTGAAACCGGGTTGCCAGCTTAGGGACTATTTCACGTGGCGTGTCAAAATCAGATTCAAATACTTGTCCACCTCGCACCTGAAATCCGGCGGGACGACGGTAGTCGAGCTATATTCGACAATGACTGCGGGGCCTCGCAGCCGAGTGCCTGCCGCAAGCCGCTCCCGGTCGTAGACAGGGGTGGCGCGAAAGCGCCCGTCAAACCAGACGGGTTTGGATTTCATCTTGGCTGGAGCTGCAACCCGTATCTTTTGGGCGCGCAGTCGCGGCTTGGGAGTTCGAATCACCAGGCGAAGGCGCAGGTTCACGATCTCGATCGGCCGCCCCACATGAGAATATCCGTAAGCCCGCATGTGTTCCTGATCGAACAGCCTGCGAAAGTCTCGCTTGAAAGGCACCGAAAGCTCATAGGACTGGCCGGCGTAGCGAAGGTCCAGGCGCCGTTCGGCCCGCGCTGACTGGGAGGGAAAACCTTCCTGTTGAAGCTCCGAACGTGAGGCACGCTCCATTCTTGCAAAGCGCTTCTCGAGTGCGAGCCAGAGGCCGGCTTGCCCTCCATCGGAGGTTACAGGAAGGAAGACCGACCGGACAGAGTCTCGGACGATATCCGAGAGCAGGATTCCGAGCGCGGAGAAAGCGCCGGGATTCCGCGGCACGACGACTTTGGGCAGCCGCAGGGCGCGCGCCAGGTCCGCGGCGTGCAGCCCTCCGCCGCCGCCAAAACAGACGAGAGCAAAGTCCCTTGGGTCGTGTCCGCGCTCGACGGAGATCACTCTCAAGGCCTTCTCCATCGTGGCGCTCGAGACGGCCACGATGTCAGCGGCCAGTTGCGGGGCAGTCTTCGAGCCAATCTCCCTTCTGTGCAGTCGAAGGAATTCTGCGAATCCCTGCTCTGCCGCGCCGAGATCGAGCCGGAACTCCCCGCCCAGAAAGAGGCCGGCGTCGAGGCGCCCAAGCAGCAAGTTGGCGTCCGTGACGGTTGGTTGAATGCCGCCGCGATGGTAACAGATCGGTCCAGGTTCCGCGCCGGCGCTTTCCGGCCCCACGCGCAATGCGCCCCCCGCGTCCAGTCGAGCCAGCGATCCGCCGCCCGCCCCCACCGAGTGAACATCCAGAACAGGAACTGCCACCGGCAACCCGCCCAGAGTGGTCTCATTGGTGGTGCGGGGCACGCCGTCGATCAGGCACACGTCCGTCGACGTGCCTCCCATATCGAAGCTTATGGCACGCGACAATCCAAGTTGCCGGGCAAGCCAGGTGGACGCCACAACGCCTCCGGCAGGCCCGGAGAGGATCGTGCGTACAGGCTCGCGTGCCGCTCGCTGCGCGGTGGTTATTCCCCCGCTGGACTGCATCACGTACACGCGGCCCGCCTCCCCTGCGCCACGCTCGAGCCGCTTAAGGTATTCACCCATGCGTGGGATCAGATAGGCGTTGATGACCACCGTGGCCAACCGCTCGTATTCACGGAACTCCGGGAGAATCTCGTGGGAGACAGACACGGGCAGTTGTAAGGCTCTTAGAGCCGCTGCCACCACGCGTTCATTCTCAGGATTGAGATACGAGAAAAGGAAACAGAGAGCGATGGAATCGGCATTCATTCGCTTGAGGTTTCGGGCCAACCGGGCGATGGCGGCTGCTGACGGCCGCCGCAGAACCTTCCCGCTGGCCGCCGTTCGCTCCTCAATGCCGAAGCGCAAATCGCGCGGCACGAGCGGCGGAGCGGGCCGCGCCGCGAGATCATAAAGCCGGGGGCGGGCTTGGCGGCCGATTTCGAAGAGGTCCTCGAAACCCGCCGTAGTGACCAGGGCTACGCGTGCTCCTCTCCGCTCCAGCAGGCTGTTGGTGCCCACGGTTGTGCCATGGATGATGTCGAGTGAGACGGTAGGCCGAAGCGGCTGCACCAGGCGGCGCACGCCCTCGAGGATGCCGCGCGAAGCATCGTCCGGCGTCGAAAACACCTTGAGGATCTTAACCTCGCCTCGCTCAAGGATCACGCAGTCCGTAAAGGTTCCGCCGGTGTCAACGCCAATGCGCATGGTAAATGCAGGAGTCAGGATTCAGGAGTCAGAAGCGCGCAATGGAATGGTGTCTCCCGACCCGTTATTGGCTGTCATCCTGAGTGCAGCGAAGGATCTCCGCAGTTGATTCTCAATTGGCGTCCGCGACAGACTGCCGAGATTCTTCGCTGCGCTCAGAATGACAGCCAACGCGCACGTTTGTTCATTCTGACTCCTGGCTCCTGACTCCTGCCTCCTGCCCTAACGGAAACGCCGCGTGAGCGGTCAGAGTCACATCGGCAAGTTGCCCGGCTTTCAGCTTGTAGTAGCCCGCCGAGGCGATCATCGCCGCGTTATCGGTACACAGCCCGGGGGAAGGGAAGAGAGCACGAATTCCCTGTGCTCGAGACGCCTCCAGCATGCGTGCGCGCAGAAGGGAATTGCAGGCCACGCCGCCGGAGACAAACACGGAGTCGACTTGCGCGGCTTCGGCTGCCTCCACGGTACGCTGCACGAGGTTGTGGACGACGGCGTTCTGAAAACTGGCTATAAGGTCCAGTGTGGCCTGCGAGCAGTGGGCCCCCAGTTCGTCGATTGAGACGTTGTCGCGCGTCTGGCGCCACGCTCGCCGTTCCTCCGCTTCGAGGGCCAGGGGAGTGCCGCGGACGCGGTAAAGAACTGCCGTCTTAACTCCGGAGAAGCTGAAATCCAGCACGTTGCCCTTCATCTTGATGCGGCCAAAATCCACCGCCTCTGCATTTCCCCAGCGGGCCAGTTGATCGATCAGCGGCCCGCCCGGGTACCCCAAAGCGAGCAGTCTTGCGACTTTGTCAAAGGCTTCGCCGGCTGCGTCGTCGCGCGTATGTCCGAGGCGCCGGTAATTAAACATCGCCGAAGGTGAATTGGCAGCGGGGCTGAGTGCCTCGACCAGGAACAGACTCGTGTGACCACCCGAAACGACCAGCACCACCGCAGGGAGTTGCGCCTCTTCCGCCACCTTTCCGGCCCGCTGGTCCATTTTGTTTTGCAGCAGCACGGCCTGGATGTGGCCTTCCAGATGGTTCACGCCCACCAGCGGTTTGGCCAGGGCGTAGGCCAGCGCCTTGCCGTAAACCAGACCCACCAGAAGCGAGCCGATCAGCCCCGGTCCCTCGGTGACCGCGATGCCGTCCACGTGGCATACGTCCACTCGCGCCCGTGCGCAAGCTTCGTCAACCACGGGCCCGATCTTGCGCAGGTGCTCGCGCGAAGCCAGTTCCGGCACAATCCCGCCGTACTTCGCGTGGAGTGCCACTTGCGAGGCGACAACGTTGGACAGTATTTGTTCTCCGTTCTCCACGACGGCCGCGGCGGTCTCATCGCAACTCGATTCAATCCCGAGGACCAGCATGCCTAAATCCTAACACAGGTGGAAAGCAACGCCCGGAGAACCTCGACCCTGGCTTATTACGTAATGTCGGAAGGCTTGAACTTGTCAATAGTCCCGCCCATGCCGATCTCGAGGACGGAGTCAACCTCGAAGGGCGCGGTCAGGAACTTCATCAGCTTGGCAGCGCGATCTTTATGCACCGCGAACTTGTCCTTCGTGGCTTGATCCTTTGCCCAGCACCAGGGGTCGCAATTCTCGTGCAGCGCCGGCAATTCGACCAGCAGTTCCTTTTCGGGCATGTCCAGGCACTTTTGGACGTGGTGCTTCATCGCGTCGAGGATTTGATTCTTCGCGCCGTCCACGCCGGATTTCGCGACGCCTGTGCCATTGTGCGTGCCGGATTGGCAGAGCTTAAGCCAGTCCAGCGTCACGTCCATTGTTTTCCTTATTGCGAGGCATTTTTCCCGCAGCTTGTCGATGCGCCGCGAAGCCTGTTCCGCCGCCATGGCCAGCGCGAGAAAGGAATCGCAGACCGCGCCCTCCCCGGCCCTGTCAATAAAATTCAGCTGGTGATTCGTGAGGGCGGTGTTCAGCTCCCGCATCGCTTCCTCGACCTTCCATCGATAACGGTCCAGCTCCTCAATACTCAACGACTTCAATTCGAACTTGACAATTTCGGCATCGTCCTTCCCGGCCTTCGCCGTCGCTAACTGTCGCTTGCGGTATTTCTTTTTCGCAAAGTCTTGAACGCACTTCTCCACTGTTCCGATAATACTGCCGAGGCCGGGGATCGGAATCGCAGACAAGGCGGTACGCCCGGCGGCTCCGAGCAGAGTGATTCCTTTGCTGGCGAACGACCCAGGTGACGAACCGGCGCTGCGGAACATGTGCAACTTACCCGAGTGGCCAACGCGCTGAAGCACTGTCTTGTTTTTTACTCTTTCCTTCGCATAATCGAAAATATCTTCCAATTCCACGCCCATGGGTGGTCCCTCCCGTAGACCTTAAGCGAGAACGCTCTTGTTCTCCGCTTTTTGCCGGGTTAGCCCGGCGCATGAGATTTCGTCTGGATTTTCCCTGCAGGAATATTATATACGAACCTCAGGCTGGGAAAATACTCCTCGCCGCTCGCGCTTTTGACTCGTATCGGATGCTGGCGGTACACTGGCTTGGTAGGGTGACTCGCTAAAACTGACCGATGCCGAGGTACTCATGAAGATTCGCAAAGCGGTTCTGCCTGTTGCCGGTCTTGGCACGCGCTTCCTGCCCGCCACCAAAGCGCAACCCAAAGAAATGCTTCCCATTGTGGATAAACCTCTGGTGCAATACGCGGTCGAGGAAGTTTCCGCTTCCGGCATTCCCATGGTGATCTTCGTCACCGGCCGGGGAAAGACGGCGATCGAGAACCACTTCGACGTGTCGGCGGAACTCGAGCAGGAGTTGGCGGGAAAAGGGAAGCAAGAACTCCTGGAGCAAATCCGCTCAATCTCGGGGCTGATGCGATTTGCCTACGTGCGCCAGCAAACCCCGCGAGGCCTTGGGCACGCGATTCTCACTGCGCGCGACCTCGTGGAGGACGAGCCGTTTGCCGTGGTGCTCTCTGATGACGTGGTCGCGAATCCGGTGCCGTGTTTAAAACAAATGTTGGCCGTCTTTGAGCGCTATGGCCGAAGCGTTATCGCAATCGAGAAGGTGCCTCGCAAAGCTGTGGGGAGTTACGGCGTAATTCGCGGCCGGATTATGCCCGACCCAGAATGGCAAGGGCGGCTGTTCCGCATCGAAGACATGGTGGAGAAGCCCGCGCCGAGCGAAGCGCCCTCCAATTTGGCCGTCATCGGTCGATACATCCTGACACCGGCAATTTTCGATGAGCTGGCGGCTACCACGCCAGGGTCGGGCGGCGAAATCCAACTCACCGACGGCTTGCGGCGCCTGCTCACCAAGGAGCCGGTTTATGGTTACCTGTTTGAGGGGAAACGGTACGATGCGGGTGACAAGCTGGGCTTCCTTCAAGCTACGGTGGAACTGGCGTTGAATCGCCCGGACCTGGGGAAAGAGTTCCGCAAGTATCTCAGATCGTTGAAGCTGTAAGAGAGATCTGGCGGAGCGACTGGCGGAACAACGGGCTTATTTCTCTTCAGGTTTCTTTGCCGCAGCAGGCTTGTCTTGGGATTTCTTCGACTCTTCCGTCTTTGCGCCGTCGGTGCGTGACCCCTTGTCTCCATTGCCAGATTCTGAGGAGCTACTCGCAGGAATGGTAGACGACTTGTGAGCATAGTCCGTCACATACCATCCGGTCCCCTTAAACTGGATGGCTGACGACGATATGAGCTTTTCCAGCTTGCCTCCGCACTTCTCGCATGTGGTCAGGGGAGAATCAGAGAACTTCTGGATTTTCTCGATGCGCTTTCCGCACTTGGTACACTCGTACTCGTAAAGCGGCAATTTGACCTCCTTACAAAAACCTTTCTGAACTATTATATCGCACCGTCCAGCCACATCAAAGCCGGGTAGTGTCCTAAATGTGTGTTTGCCGGCGTCTTAAACTCGAAGCTGTTCTTGGCCTGCAACTCACAGCCCCGGTCGATGGCCCATTAGCTTTAACCAGCCAGGGCTGCCAGAGCCGCGGAGCGGCACCAGAAAGTAGCCCACGGCGTAAGCCGTGGGACCCCCGCACGGCGTTCGTATCCGCATCCCCAGAGGGGCGAGAGCGACAGTGCCGGGGTTTCTGTCGACCCTCTGTGCTTATACAACCGGGGACGCTCCTCGATCCCACGGCTTACGCCATGGGCTACTCTCTGTCGACCCTCCGGGCCTCTGGAGACGGCCAGTGAGCGGTACGTAGAACTCCTCGTTGTCATTGTGTGAACGAGTTGATACACTAGAGCTGGTAGAGCGCACTTGATGCCTATGCCGCGAACCTCCGCTTCCGACAAGCCGGATCTGATGGATCCTCTGGAGGATCCCACCAACGGGTCTAGGGGCAAGCTCTTTGTAGTTGGCACGCCCATTGGGAATCTTGAGGACATTACTCTGCGCGCCATCCGTGTCCTCAAAGAGGTGGATCTGATTGCTTGCGAGGACACACGCCGCACGCAACAATTACTCAACCACTATCAGATTCACACGCCCACATTAAGTTACCACGAGCACAACGAGATGACTCGCGCCCCGGAACTGGTCATCAGGTTGGCGGAGGGAGAGAACATCGCCCTGGTCAGCGACGCGGGAATGCCCGTGGTGTCCGATCCTGGTTTTCGCCTGGTTCACCTGGCGGTACGTCACGCGATTCCGGTGATCCCGGTTCCCGGCGCCTCAGCCTTTGTGGCGGCTCTTGCTGCATCGGGGTTACCGGTGGACAAGTTTCGGTTTCTAGGTTTCCTCCCCGCCAAAAGGGCGGCCCGCCGGCGTGCCTTGGAAGAGAGCAAGACGGCCACGAGAACGCTGGTGTTTTATGAGGCCCCCCACCGCATCCTCGAAATGCTGCGCGACCTTCGGGACATCCTGGGAGATCGCGACGTGGTCCTGGCGCGTGAAGTAACTAAGGTCCACGAAGAATTCTGGCGTGGCACGGTCTCCGCGCTATTATTGCGGCTGAAAGGCAAAGCCATCAAAGGTGAAATAACCCTCCTGGTAGGAGCTGCCGCTGCGGCGGGAGAGAGCCAGCCTGCTGAATCGCCGATCCAGGCCGAAATCCAAGCGCTGATGGCCGAACGCGGACTTGATGAGCGCGCGGCTATGAAGGCCGCTGCCAAAGCACGAGGCATCTCTCGCAGCGAAGCCTATCGCCTTTTGCAGGGCGAGAAAACCAAGTAAGGCTAATCTCCCCTGGTTTTCCTTCTACCTCAACTGATTCATTAGAAACAGCGGTCTGCCGCCAAGTCACCTTCAGCGTAGGACACTTCCCAAGATCCGTATGAGGAGGGAGGCCCCGTGGTCACTCGAGGCCCCGTATTTGGGCTTGCTGGCAAGACTTATCGCGGTTGACAAACATCTAACAACTACTCGGACATTTTGTCTGTACACTTTTGCTCACTACTCTCTCTTTTTCAGCAGCGCAACCATATATCACGACCTAGGCGATGAGGACTGCGCGCCACAGTTTGGCGTCCTGCCCTAAAGACCTGCTTTTGCTTGCCGATGGAGTTATAGAAGAGAGGCAGGCATGCCGACAGAGATCAACCAAGCGGAATCAGCACGTTTGGAGAAGGAACAGAGTCAAGAGGCCAGGGTTCGGGCCCTGCTCGCGGAGGGCATCCCCACTCTTCCCGCCTATGTTTTTGAGCTCAGTTCGCTGTTGAGTTGTGTCCCTGTGGACCTGAGGCGGGTCTGCCGGGTAATTCGAACTGACCCTAGCCTCGCCGCGCAGGTCATCCGCCTATGCAATTCGGCGATGTTGGGTCTGCGGGGCAGAGTCTCGCACATCGAACACGCGGTCATCCTCCTGGGGACGGAGCGGCTGAGGACCCTGGTGCTGACCTGTTCGCTGGTCCAGCATTTGGGGAACTTGTTATCTTCCGCGGATTTGCAGTCCTTCTGGCAACACAGTTTGTTGACCGCGACCCTGAGTGAGCGTTGCGCATTCTCTCTCCGCTACCTGGAGACCGAGCAGGCGTATCTGGCGGGGCTCCTCCACGATTTGGGGGTTCTGCCTCTGCTCCTGCTCTCGGCGGGATCGCGAGACCCCAAGCTCGCTCCGGGCTCCATCGCGTGGGGAGAATCCGTAGAGCTCGAGCGGCAACAGGCCGGCGTTGATCACTGCCTGGTGGGCAAGTGTATTGGTCTCAGTTGGAACTTCGCGCCGCAGATCATCGAGGTCCTGGAATATCACCATCGGCCTCAGGACGCAAGGTACGACCGGACACTGGTGGACATCGTTGTCGCTGCCGATCTGGTATGCCAGGTGCATGGGGTACGGGTTGGCGGAGCGCCTTCTCAAATCGCGCTCGTCGACCGAAACGTCTACAAGAGCCTCCTCGATAATTCCGCCCAGAGCTTGACCGACGCCGAAAAAAGCGAGCTCGCAAAGGTGCTGGAGCTGGAGTTTCCCGAGATTATGCATTTATTGGAACTGCCTATCGCCGCGATATGGGGGTGATACAGGGATGAAACCAGCACGTGTTTTGATTGTGGACGATTCCTCCGTGATGCGCAAGATTGTAGGTCGCTCGCTACGACAGGCAGGTCTGGACGTGCTCCAGGTACTCGAAGCGTCAAACGGCTCGGAAGCTCTATCCCTTGCCCGAGACAATCCCCTGGATCTTATCCTGAGTGACATCAACATGCCCTTGATGGATGGGTTGGAATTCGTACGACAGCTCCGCGGTATCGAGTCCGCCCAACATACCCCGGTGGTCATGATCACGACGGAGGCAGGGGAGGCCCACGTGGTGGAGGCCCTCTCTCTGGGCGCTTCCGGGTACATTCGGAAGCCCTTCACACCGGAACAGATCAAAGAGCGCGTTATCCCACTGCTTCGAGGTTAATCATGGATCAGGAGATCGCTGCAGAACCGGAACGAGTTCGGATCCATCTTTCCGCCCGAGCCGCCGGGCCCTGCGCCCAAGCTGTAGACAAAGCCACTGGGGCCGAGCTATCAGCGGCTCAGCACAATTGGCGCGAGGAACTGACGCAGGCGAGCCAAGAAGTCTTTGAGATCATGGTGGGGGACTCTCTGACCGTGCCCAGCGAGCCGGTGCCGGTTTTTGTCCCGGATTTCGCCGCGATGGTTGGCATTGCGGGCAGTTTATGCGGATTGGTGAGCGTGCGTACAACCTCCGAGTGCGCCAGAAGAATCGCAGCCAAGATGCTGGGCGACGATGAGATCGGCGCCGCAGAGGCTGCACAAGACGCTTTCGGAGAGGTGTGCAACATGATCGCCGGAAGTTTTAAGGGAAGGATTTCCGGCCTGGCGGACGCTTGCGCGCTCTCCGTGCCCACCGTGATCTTTGGGAGAGATTTCACGCTCTTCTCACTTGCCCGCGGAGAGCATCACGAGGTGACCTTCGAATTTGAGGGCAAGCTCCTTTCCGTGAGCTTGGACCTTCAGGGCTAGTATTCCGGTCGCTTCAAAGGCGGCGTTTCCTGCTGGCTATTGCCTTCCGCATCACAAAAATGCTTGACGGCAATATTTCATTTGCGTATCATCAAAAACAGTATGGCTAAGATTCTTTCTCAATGTTGCTGTTGTACTGGGCCCTGCGCAGGGCGCTGTCGGTTGTTCTGTAGCTAGCCGGCCCAGCGAACGTTGAGAAGAAAAACTCCCCAATCACCTCTGTAGCGCTTCTCCTATTTCTTCTCGCCTCTCGTAGGCCGGCCTGAGCAAGCTGTCCCTTGCACCTTGGGTGGACGCGCTTTTCTAAACTCGTTCCCCCTTTGATGGACATGCGTTCTCGTTAATAAGCGGCAAACAAACTGGGCTCAGAAAAAACAACATCTAAGGGAGGCGCCGGTCAATCGGATGCCCCTACACCTACGAGGAGAGTGCAATGCAAAAGCCAACCATGGAAGCAGAATTCCCCCGATTCCAGCCTGCGACCGAACGAGGGAGCGTGATCAACCGTGTGCGCCTTCGGACGCGCTTCGTTATGCGCCTACCGATCTTGCTGCTGGCGATGTTTCTCGGGCCATCGCTGGTTCTGGGGCAAGGTGAGGCCTCCATTTCCGGCCTTGCCACCGATGCCGCCGCCGGCGCCATTCCGCAAGCCACGGTTCGAATTATCAACACGGAGAAGGGTACGGTGCGCACGGTCCTCACCGACGATGCAGGCCGCTATGAAGCTCCCCTGCTAGCCGTGGGCGAGTACGAGGTATCCGCCGAGAAGGCAGGTTTTAGCACGGCGAGGCGGAGCATCTCCCTGGTGCTGGGACAGCACGCCAATGTCGATTTGACGCTCTCCCTCGCAGGAATCCACCAGGAGATCCTGGTGGAGTCGGCCGCCTTCGCCCCCGGGGTGAACACCGCCGACGTATCGGGACTCGTCAACGAGCGCCAAGTGAAGGACCTGCCGCTGAACGGCCGGAGCTACGACCAACTCCTCACGCTCAATCCCGGCGTCATTAACTATACGTCGCAGCGAGCCGGCGGCATCGGCACATCAAACTCGGTCGTGGGCAATATGTTTTCGGTTTCAGGCCGTCGCCCGCAGGAGAATCTCTACCTCCTGAACGGTGTGGAATTCACCAGCGCGTCGGAGATCAACAACACACCCGGAGGCGCGAGCGGGCAGCTTCTGGGCGTGGACGCGGTGCGGGAATTCACCGTCGTCAAGGACGCGTACGGGGCCGAATACGGGAAACGCCCCGGCGCCCAGATCAATATCGCCACCGCCTCCGGCTCGAACCAGTTGCACGGCAACGCGTACGAGTTCCTGCGCAACAGCGCCCTGGACGCACGGAATTTCTTCGATCAGGCGCAAATCCCCAACTTTGAACGCAACGAGTTCGGCGGATCGCTGGGTGGGCCGGTAAAGAAGGACAAGACGTTCTTGTTCGGGAACTACGAAGGCTACCGTCAGGTTCTGGGCCTGAGCGATGTGACGCTCGTGCCGGACGCGGCTTCACGGGCGGCTGCGGTGGCCGGCATTCAACCGCTACTGGGCTTGTGGCCCCTGGCCAACGGGCCGGAACTGCTGACCTCGACCGGGTCGAAGAGTGGAATCGCCAGGGCCTTCAGCAATCCCCTGCAACACATTCGCGAGGATTTTGGGACGGTACGCTTGGACCAGAATCTCTCCGCTAAAGATTCCTTCGCGGGCGTTTACACGGTGGACGACAGCGGCTCCAATTCGCCGACCACCAATCCCTTCAGCATCACCGATATTTTCTTGCGTGAGCAGGTGGCCAGCCTGAGTGAAACCCACCTCTTTTCCTACAACGTGCTCAACAAGGCCACAGTCGGATTCTCCCGCGGAGGCTTCTATTTTAATAGCGGAGTCGATGGGCCGGCATCCGCCGTGCCGGGTGGCTGGATCCATGCGGGCCAACCGGTTGGAGCCGTGGTGATTGGCGGCGGCACGACTCTGAACGGCGCGTCGCAGCTCACCAACGGAGGCACCAACGCGGGAAGCAACCTTGCGGCCGCGCGCAACCTGTTCACAGCCACCGATCAGGTCAGCATCATCCACGGCATCCACTCGATCAGCGCGGGCGCGTGGTTCGAGCGGCTGCAATCGAACAGCGATCTGCTCCAGGACCAGTACGGACAAGCTTCCTTTTCCAACCTGCCGGGCTTCCTGGCCGGCACCGTGAGCACGTACACTTACGCCCCGTCCTCTACGCCGCTGTCGTGGCGTTCGCTGGAGGGTGCGTATTTTGCCGAAGACGCGATCAAAGTGCGGCCGAGCCTTGAGCTTCGCCTGGGTTTCCGGGGAGAGTTCACGAATGGCTGGAATGAGGCATACGGCCGCGCGGCGAATTACGACTTTGGCTCGAGTGGAGTGCTCTCCACCCAGCCGGTGATCGGCGGCTCCGCGTTATCCGTGAATAACGCCAAATTCCTTCCTGCCCCCCGAGTGGGTCTGGCGTGGTCTCCCTTCGCCTCGAAGAAAACCATAATCCGCGCCGGGGGCGGTCTGTATTACGCGCTGAATGATGCCTTGGATTACCGCCTGGACCAAGTCGCTCCCTTCAATACCGTCTATGCGGACAAGAGTATCCCGTTTTCAAGCATCGCTCCGGATGCGGCCTACAAGTCGGCAAAAATTGTTCCGAGTGGGGTGCAGCCGAATCTCCAGACGCCGGCGGTTGAATCGTACAACCTCACCCTCGAACAGTACCTTTCTCCCAACACCACGCTCAGCGTCGGCTATATTGGCTCCCACGGATACCACGAACTTCTGTCCATTGACGCCAACGTTCCGGTTCCAACCATTTGCCCGGCGTCGCCCTGCCCGGCAAGCTACCCTGCGGGAACCTGGTACAACCCGTCCACGGCGACCCTGGCCAACAAGTCGCTGACCAATTCGACGCACTGGTTCTCCGAGGGCGTGAGCTCCTATAACGGTCTGGAAGTAGACGTAAACCATCACTTCAGCCATGGGCTGCAATTTCGCGGCGTCTATACCTATGCGAAGGCTCTGGACGATGGCGACAGTTTGAATACCAGCGTCGCGACCAATTCCCCAGCGTTCGCTTCCAATCCCCTTGAGCCGAGTTGGGACTATGGCCGGGGCTCATTTGACATTCGCCATTCCGGGGTCATCAATGCGACCTACGACCTCCCGTTTGGAAGAGGCAAGGCGTTTCAGGGCAGCCCCTGGGTGAATGGCGTTTTCGGAAACTGGCAACTCAGCGGAATTGAAACCCTCGGGTCCGGCTTGCCCTTCACGCCGCAATTGTCTTATAACCCCGCCAACGACGGCGACAGCCGCAATCCGGTTCGGCCGTCCTGGAATCCCAACTTCAGCGGCCCGGTGATCGAAGGCGGCACCAGCCGGTACTTCAATCCCGCGGCTTTCATCCAACCCCTTGCCGGCACGTACGGCAACGTGGGCCGCAACATACTCCAGGGAGCAGGATTGGCCACGACAGATTTCTCCCTGGCAAAGAAGTTCTATCTCTCCGAACAGGTCGGCCTTCAGTTCCGCGCCGAGTTCTTCAACGTGCTGAACCACACCAATTTCAACACGCCGAATCCGGTCGTCTACACCGCGGCAACGGGAGGGCCTTCGCCGACAGCCGGGGTGATCACTGCAACCTCGACCACCTCGCGGCAGATCCAGTTCGGATTGAAGTTGTTGTTTTAGCTAAAAGGAATTGAGCCCCACGGCGCGTTAATCAGATTGGGACGCCCGGGAAAAGCTAACTGGAAGCTGTGAAAAAATCCCGGCCGAGAGGTAGCGGCGGGTTTACCCCGCCATATCTCCAGCGTTTTCAGAACCACGATGGCGGGATAAACCCGCCGCTACGATTTTTTCACAGCTTCCTGATACGGTTTTTCGGAAGCTCGACAGGAACCTTGCACTCAGGGGCGGTCGGACTGGCTGGTACAATTGCGCCGCGGCATGAGCGACCGCATCGATTTCGGCTTCGACGCCGAGGTGGGGAATGACACCAGCGGCAGCGTGGGCGGCACGTTTAAGGTCGCCGTGCGATACCGGATCGCCAAGGGCCTTCGTCTCGAGGGTGGCGCCGGTGGGGCAGACGGCGGATTTGGCGGCCGCAGCCTCAACGCCGACGCTGCTGCTACCCTCGGCGCCAGGAATCAGGACAAGACGTCGAATTACTACGCTTCTCTGCGTCTTGCCGGGTCGCGCGGCTGCATCAACTTATTTTGTGCGGGCGATTCGGGAACGGACCACTCGCCTGGCGCGCTCATCCCTCTGGGCGTGATCGGCACGACCGCCCGCGTCGCGGACAACGCCCACTTCGTCCTTGAGGCTGGACTCGGCAGTATCTTCTCCCGCGAGGATCCTCACGGCACATATATTCACTTTTCCATCGGGTTATTGTTTGACGCTGGCAAGAGACGCAAATAAGGCTTTCACGCTTATATCGACGGGCTGGCGACGCTTCAACTGAGATGGTAGGCCCTTTTACGGCTATTTGGATTGTTTTGGGACTTTCCAGTCTTCAGTCTGCAGTCTCGCTCAAGTAGGGTCGACCTGCGCATACAACCAAGAGATTATGCGCCGCTCGGGAATTGGAGCGATGTGCTACTTCGGCAGCCTGACTTCCACACCAGGTAAATACGTATTGACTGGATTATCATCGCCTTTATAGTCGTTCGATAGGGCGTGCCGCAGGTGTTGTTTCAGTTCCTTCTTTGCAGAGTCAACTGAATCCATGACAGAGTAAACGTCCGACATATCCATCTTAATAGTTCGGCCCTGTGAGACATCAAAGGGGATTTTGTCGCCTTTCCGGATGATCTGCACAGTCGGAAGCTTGCACATGTGGCGCACGCCTAGCTCATAAAAGGCGTTAGGATTGCTGAAGGACAAATCGGCTACGCAGATGCGAGCCTTGGCGAGGCACTCAAAGATCTGCTGGGTGATTATGCCCGCTCGATCAATCTGGTCCGCGCGTCGAGCAATCAGGCCCAGTTCCGATACGACGGGTTCGATGACGTTCTTTAGCACCATATTTGCATGACGGCGCTGCGCGCTGTCTTCGTCGCCAATCGGCGTGATGACGAAACATAATCGGTCAAATTCGGTCGCGGCGCTGACCGGCCCACCCGACTCCGCCGTCTTTTCCGCTGCCACCGATTCCACCGGACTTTCCATAGCAGCAGGCGGTTGTGGAATTCCTGTTGACTTCGGGTCGAGTCTTACGATCATCGAGCCATCTTGTTGTTGCTGTAAGATCCCTGCAGTAATGCCGTTTTCGCGTATGAGGGTTTTGGCTTCGTCGATTCGTTCGCGAGGCACTCCATATTTGCGTTCGAGGATGTTGCCCAAATGCTCCTCAGCGGGGAACGGGCTTCCGTTGTAGTCGGTAAAGAATCGGCTTAGAACCACAGGAGTCAAGACCGCCTGAACCGTTGCCTCGCGCTCTTCATTCGGCGAAGTTGGTGCGAGTATCTTTCGTCCGATTTCTGATAGCGAGTACTTGTCCTCGTCCTTTTGGACCAGATTGTATGCCTGGGCAGACCAGAGGTAATACTTGTTCTGGGCCGAGGTGCCAATGTTCATTGCGCCAGCAATATCTTCCCACGTTGCAGGGCCCCCGTGTAGAGTATCCCGGAGCGCCCTCACTACGCGAAGCGCCTGTTCGAGCGACCTCCGCGGAAGTTGATCAGCCGACACTTTGACGCGAGTTCCGTCCTTGACCTGGCGATCTCGTTTTCTGCGTTTGGCCCTCGCACGCGTCCTCGTGGCGGTTTGCCCCGGAATTGTTTCGTCCCCAGGTCTCGCTCGCCTGCCCGCACTCTTCCGCTGACCCTGCTCGATTCCGTCCTCTTTCGCTGGTTCAGACATATGCTTACTCCCTCCGGCGCGGCACGCTCAATGCCGCTACCCACACAGTTGACGCGGTATACGTTTCGTGCCCTCACTCATTGTTCTTCGGTGGGGCGCTTCCGATTAAACGAGTCTCCGTGTACGATCTTGGCAAGTACGACCCGCTACTGCGGTTTTGCTTGTTGCAAGACCAACGGTTTTAATTTCTCGCCATTGATCATTCTCTCCAGAGAGTCAAGATCTTCAGAGAATTGGGCAGGCGCCACCACAAGATAGCGCCAAGCGCTAAAGGTTTCCCCGCCACCGGTTGTTATCAAATTTCTCGCGCCCGCCAGTTGCTGGAGTGCTTGGTCCTTTTCCCCCATAACTCCGTAAGCGAGAGCCAAGCACTGCAGGAAGTTGGCATCCACGTGGGCCCGTTCGTGTCGACGGTCTAATACTTGCTGGAACAGATCCCGAATAGGACTCCCTGTCTCGCCCCAAACAGCCATTGCGTAGTTAAACGCCTCCTCCAACGGGAGGGTTCCTTGCGAAGAGCCAGGGGGCATAAGTACCTTCCTTGCGTCAGAGAATCGCCTCTGAGCGATCAACGACAGTGCGATCGGATTCCGAGTAGAGCTGGGGAGCTTCAATTGGGCCGGCTCCCGAGACATCAGTGATCTGACAAGGCCGTCCGCTATCGATCTGGTGTTGCTCGATGACATCAGTTCCACAGCGAGTGAGGCTTGGTCCCCCGAATCCAATGCATGTACGGCAGGTGACGTCGTCACGTTTTCAGCTTCGTGCGAATCCAAATCAGCAAGTAGTCTAACTGCGCCGACAAGCTGCCAAATGGGTACTTCGGCCAGGCTAAAAAGTCCCTTGAGATCAGGAATCGCCGCACCGCGATTGCCCAGTGAGAAGTTCATTTCGGCTCGTGAAAGAAGGAGGTCAGCATCTACCAGGCCGACGTTCGACGCGTCATTCAGGATCGAAACCGCCTCGTCATATTTTCGCTGCTGCTTTAGCAGGTTGGCGATTTGTCGCAGGATTTCCCCGTCCGCTGCATGTCTCTTTCTGATTTCAGACAGGCGTGCTTCAATGTTCGATAGGGGCATGGACCGGGTCGGTCTATCCTGAAGTTGTCTAAGAAACTCCAGAGAACCTTCCCTGTCCTCCAGATTGTTTCGCCTGATTACTTTCTCCAGCCGGCGGTATTCCTGAGCGAGGCGGCTCTTTGGACGGGCCACCGTGAAAACCGCTTGGTTAAGAAGCGCAAGGCTTGGATAGTGGTGAATTGTTGCCGCCAACTCATCGTACTCCAGCGACTCTTGCAGGCGTCTGACGCTGCCCGCAAGGATATCCTCTTCATCATCAAGATCAGGCACATTCGACATGACGAAGTGCAGTCTGATTTCCTTTTTCCTGGGCGAGTTTGCCTCGTGACGTATTTGCTTGACCACCTTCTCTAGCCCGCTCCGATTCTGCTCGTTCGGAAAAAACAAGACCACGACTGCGTCTGGAAGTTGTCTAGTGCAAATCCCGCCCACGTCTGTATGCCCTGTTCGTGAGTCAATTAGAACGTAGTCGGGTCGAATGACGTTATTCCACTGGGCCTTCAAATCTTCGAACAACAGGTACCCGTCCGATTCGGTATAGAGTCGCTGCCAATCGATACTGGCCAGTCGAAATGCGTATTCTGAATCCTGTTTTCCGGCGGGCATCACCCAAAGTCCTTCGCTGTGCTGATCGTCCACTGAAGCGCGGTGGACAAAATCTTTGATATTCGGCGCAATGCCGGTGTTTCGGAATCTGTCGACAAAATCAACGACGCCCAGCGCTTCAGGGCCTGGACCGGCCAGATTGAATGTGTCAAGGCCCGGGGCTTCTAGGTCGAAATCGACAATTAGAACTCGGTTTCCAGACAGGACCAAGTCCGCCGCGACATTTATCAACGCCATCGACCGTCCCACGCCACCCTTGAATGAGTAGAAGGTTACGGTGTACATGATTTCGGGCCTCCGCTACATAAGGAAGGGACCGCGCAAAGAGAACGAGCGGGCTTCGGATTGAACCGCGATCACATCTGTGAGATGGCTAAATCGAACCTCGTAAGTTGCGGCCACGTTTGCGCTGGGTCCTTTTTGCGTCTTCTCCGCTTGCCGCTTTTGTAGGCGCTCTACATTTGATTCAAAGCTAAGCAGATACAAGAGTTGATCGTTCGCAGCATTCTGCAATAGTTGGCCGGTCTCCCATCGCGCCAGGGAGGCTTCCCCGAATCGTGTTAAGTCTGCAAACTCCGCGCGACTCATGTCGTACCGCCTGCGTAATGCCGCGATCTCTCCGGGTGTCATGAGTCCCAGATGCTCGCAGACGGCAGCGTGCCTGATATCCTCAGCTTCCTCGTCTGTGTACTGAAACCCACATTCGCCGCACCTTCGCACAGGAAGCTCGACGGGAATCTCAGTCGCCTCCTTCCCGCTACCATAGACAATGTTCTCCGTTTCGAACACTGTCGAGAGGCTCTGTTTGCCGCAGTTCGGGCATTGAAGCTCTAGACTTGGTTTATCGCTTTCCCTCTCTACCATATGTGACCTCTCGTCTATTGGGTGCGCTGCTCGTAACTGTAATGAAAGCTGCGGCCGAATACGCAACCAGCCTTGATCTGAATTTTTACGTAGAGCCTCGGTTGACGCGGTCCGAGATCAACGTTCATGACGTAAGCGCGTTCGCCGGGAGGGTTCGACAATATGACTTCCTCAATTGCGTGCCCCTCTTCGAGTAACGCGGCCACATACTCCCATGCTCCTGGGTCCGAGAAGTACCCACCGAATTTTGGATGAGCGACACTTCTTGGTTGCCAATCACAAGGTGCGTTCTTTGTGAAGATGACTCGCCGGGTTTTTCTATTTCTGCAAAGACGGATGAGCTCTTCGCGAACAGCTTCGAAATCTGGCGACATTGTTCCTCTGCAACCATCTGAGCGCAGGCATGAAAAAACTCCACCTCATCTTCAGTGCCATACATATCATATGATATTATGCCGTGTCAAGATTAATTTTAATTAAATCATTTAGCAGTCATATGACATTTTCCATTCTCTCAAAAAGGAAACGACAGTCCCGACTGGCCCTGAACATCCCCAGATTTTTGCTCCTGCATCAAGTGGGCTTTACGACTCCTGGAAACTCTGATCTCGCATCGCACTTTGCCCCACGCGCTCGCTTCGCGATGCGCCGCATTGCGACTGATCTCCAGCGTGCACAGGACAAATCCTTTGCACGCCAACTGCGCGAGGGCCAAAGGGAAGGATGTCGGTGGCTCGACCTATAGTTCCTCGTTAAGGTTGGCAGTTCACCTGGACATATAGTCGGAAAACCGTAGATGTGACCTGGGCCGGAATGACCGGCGTTCGGCGGCAGGGGCAAGGTGTAATTCCCGGGCTACGGCCGAGCCGCTAAATGACATCTCCTTACAGTCACGGTTCCTGGCGCGTTGTGTGGGCGGTCTGGGCGAAGAAATTCGCGAAGGTCCGCAAGCTTTTTGCACTTTCCGCTTGACAAACCCAGGGGTATCTGATAGCCTATAAATGTGGTCATTTTGTGGACACATTGTCGTGGGCAAGCTTCGTACCGTGAGGAAAAACGCAATAGTCCCGGAAGTCGGGAAATCCGGGGCCGGGAAAGAACGAAAAATAGTACGAACGAAGCCAGTACGTTATTGAAAACAAATGATGGCTGTTGCAAAACGAACTAAAACGAACTGAAATTGAGTGCTCAAATGCGTGCCCTAGAGCCAAACTTCGAGGTTTTTGACATCGCACACCTTCGCAAGGAGAAACGGGCTGGTGCATACGGTGCCTTTGAACGTCTGCGATGCGCCGAAGGCGCAGTTCGGCCAGATTGTGCCGAGCGCCCTGACCTGTCCCTTCGGGACATCGCAGACCCCACACGTCGGGGTCTGAGCCATCCGGGAATGGAGTGGCCGGGGCCGAAAGCTGGTTGTTGAGAGATGTTTTTTGGCGGAACAAAGCGAGAATGTCTATGAAAACAAAGGACAACGACAATTAGTCCTCTACATCCTCCATGCCGCTGAGGCCAGAAGCGGTTTCACCTACCATCTTCACGCCACAGGACGTAGCGCTGCCCGGCTGGCAGTTCACCCCCGGCAGGCTTTGCCCAGTGCGGCCTGACTTTCCGGCAAATCCGTACCAGAAGCTGTCCCGCTCTGCCCACCCCGCATGTCTCAGAACCGCTTAAGTTACTGCCCCACAAGGAGTTATTCCCCTGCTCGGCGGTTGGCAGTTTGGCCTCTCCGCTGCACTGTTCCTGCACGGAGACAAGAAACGTGGACAGCGGCTTCTACGCGGCATTTACGGGCTTGGCGGCGCAAACTCAAGCGCTGGAACTGGCCGCCAACAACCTGGCGAACATCAGCACGACCGGCTACAAGGCTCAACGGGAGTTCTACAAGTCACTCACCGCCAGTCTTGGGAACACCGGCCCAAGGCCATTGAGTTCATTGAATCAAGCCGTCAACAACTACGGCGTGCTGGGCGGCGCGACGGTCGATACTCAGGCCGGAACGCTGGAGCGCACCGGCAACGACCTTGACGTGGCCATGGAGGGCTCCGGGTTCTTCGTCATCCAAACGAAGGCAGGGTTGAAGTACACACGCAACGGGAACTTCCGAGTTGACACGGAAGGGCAGGTGCGGACGGCCTGGGGGGATCCCGTGCTGGACGATCAGAATCAACCGCTCGAGATTCCCAGCGGGTCCATATCCGTCAGTACGGACGGCACGATCTCATCGCAGGGCGGCGTGGTGGGGCGCTTCCAGACGGTAGACTTTGCGCCGGGTACGGCCTTGGCCCCCGAAGGCAACTCGATGTACTCCGCCCCCAAGGGCACAGCTACACCCGCCACCGATCCGCAGGTTCGCCAAGGGATGCTCGAGGCGTCCAACATGAGTCCGATCACCGGCACCATCGGGCTGATCATGATTCAGCGGCAAACCCAGCTTCTGCAACAGGCGCTTTCGATATTTCATAACGAATTCAATAAGAGCGCTGCGGAGGACTTGCCGCACGTCACATAGCTTGGCAGACTGTCGCAAAACGGTGTAGCGGCGGCTTTACGCCGCCATCGGACGTTGATGGAGCTCGGCGCATGGCGGGGTAAACCCGCCGCTACGCGAGGAGAGGGAAATGTTTCGCGCCTTATACACTGCCGCCAGCGGCATGATCGCTCAACAATACAACCTCGACAATGTGGCGAACAATCTGGCCAACGCCAGCACCGCCGGCTTCCGCGGCCGCCGGCTGCAATTTGAGGATCTTCTCTATCAGGACCTGGTGGCGCCCGGGGCGGCTGCGACACAGCAAACGAACTTCTCATCGGGACTCCAGATCGGATTGGGATCGCGCACCGCCACGTCCGAAGTCCTCCAGACTCAAGGGGACGCAACCAACACAGGGAATCCACTCGACCTGATGATTCAAGGGCAGGGGTTTTTTCAGGTGAAACAACCGGACGGCCAGATCGCCTACACGCGTTCCGGCGCCTTTCAGATGGACCAGCAGGGAAACATCGTGACGGCGGATGGTAATCCTCTGCAACCCTCCATTACCATTCCCTCCAACGCCCAAACCATCACCATCGGCACGGACGGAACGGTGTCCGTTACGCTTCCTGGCCAACAGCAATCCCAGCAAGTCGGGATCATTCAACTGGCCACTTTTCCCAACCCCGGCGGGCTACAGAGCGTGGGCCAGAACCTGTTGACGGCGACAACCGCCTCGGGCGAACCCGTGGTGGGAAGTCCAGGAGGCGCAGAAGGCTTAGGCACCCTCCAGCAAGGGATGCTGGAACAATCCAACATCGACGTTGTTCAGGAGTTCGTAGAGATGATCCTCACCCAGCGCGCGTATGAGGCCAACTCGCGGGTGGTCGAGGCCGCCAACAGCATGTTTGAGAACTTGAACAATATCAACCGGTAGAAGGGCAGGATTCAGGAGTCAGGAGTCAGAAGTGCACAGTCAAATTCCTTCTTCGAGCTTCCGGCCATTGAGTGCTGACCCTGTCTGCCTGCTCGCAGTCGCCGCTCTGGCCCTCTTCTTGGTTCCCGAGCCGATGCGCGCGGCGGGCTCTCTTCAACCTCGAATTCGCATTCCGAAATTCGCTGAGGTGCAGGGTGACACGATTAGACTTTCGGATCTGCTTCCACCGGACGCTCCGGCCGATCTGGAGCAGATAGGCGCTCGGATCGCCTTGGGTGACTCTCCCGATCCAGCCTGCCAGCGTGTCCTCTCCAAAGACCAAATCGTGCTGCAACTGCGCGAGTTTCCTTCGATCCGTGAACAGCTCGAACTCCCTGAGCGACTGATTGTTTTTTGCAAGCAACGCCGCCTTTCACCTGATGAGATCTGGGCCGCGATCGAAAGCTTCCTGGCGGCAGAAGGACTGAGCGCTGCGGGCGTGGTTCTACAGAGATTGCCCAGCTATCAGGCGACGGTGTTTGTGACCAAACGGGATCCCGGGCTCGTGGTCAAACTGATGGAGCCTGATCGCGTCCGGCGGCAGATTCGTTTCTTGTTGTGGACTTCCAACGAGCCGCAAGTCTTGCCGTTTTATGTAACCGTTGAGGAATCGCCCCGGACCGCGGGCGGGTTGTTGTCGAGCCACACGGATACCGCGCCGACAGCCAGCCTTGCCGTGAACCCGGAGGGGCTTGGGAAGGCAGATGAAGAGAGTTTTGCAGGCTTGCTCCTCGGCAGCCGGGCCGGTGTCCCCTCGCACAAGGGCAGGTTTACACCGCCGGCGGCGCCGCCGGCCACCATGATGGTCACCAGGGGCAAACCAGCAAAGTTGGTGGTTGAAACGCAGACGCTGCGCATGACCGCGCTGGTTACTCCGCTCGAATCCGGCGCCCAAGGGCAGGTCATTCGAGTCAAGAACCTGGACACACAGCGGGTGTTCAAGGCGGAAGTGGTCGGCGAGGGCCTTTTGCAAGCAGAACCGGCAGGAGAATAACGGGGAATGACCTTATGTGGCTAGATGCGCGCCAGAGCCTTAAATGCTTTCTATTGATCTTTTTCGTCGCGGGGGGCTCATGGGCCGCCCAAACCAAGAAAGAGAAAAACGCCAATGACGCGGCGGTGGAAAGTCTGGCTCAGTACATCCAGCGGGTGCGGGCGACCGCGGCGTCCAACTCCGCGCTCGGAACCCTTTGGGTTCCGCAGGGACGCTTTACTGATCTGTCTGCCGACGACAAAGCAAGGAACGTCAACGATACCATCATCATCAACGTCGTCGAGCAGACGACGGCCGAGGGCGATTCGAGCGTCAAGTCCGCCCGAACGTTTACCGCCAGTTCAAGCATCAGCGCCCTCGGGGGCCTGTTGAAGTCGAACAACGGCTTGCAGAATATCTTCTCGCCTCAGTCGTCCCAAGCGCTCAACGGCGCAGCACAGACCACTTCGGATAGCAGTTTCAGCACCAGCTTAGCGGCCCAAGTGGTCAGCGTGTTGCCCAACGGATATCTGGTCGTCGAAGCCGTCCGACATATGGACATGAATAACCAGCGCCAAACCCTCCTCGTTCATGGAGTGGTTCGCCCAAGTGATATTGCGGTGGATAACTCGGTGTTGTCCTACCAGATTTTCAACCTGGAAGTGCAGCTGATCGGAAAAGGAGTGCTGAGTGACGGCGTCAGGCCGCCCAACAAGCTTATCAACGCAATTCTGAAGTTAGTGGGGTTTTGAGATGCTAGACCGCCTGGGCGGACCTCAGAACGAAAAGCTGATCGACTTCTGGGTTCGCGACGACCTGTTAGCGTAAGGCATCCTGAGGGGGGACATGAGATTCTGTGGTTACTTGCTTGCGATCAGTTGGCTGGTGGCATGCGCGCAGCTTGTTGGCTCGAGTCGCGACCCGGTGATCCGGCCCGTGCGCATTCAGGACATTACAACCGTCGAAGGGGTTCGCGAGAATTCTCTGATCGGGTATGGAATGGTGGTTGGACTGAACAACAGCGGCGATCGGCAGCAAACCCTGTTTCCCGCGCAGACACTTGTGAATATTCTGCGAAAAATGGGAGTGCAGTTGTCGGGCTCATTAACCTCCATGCAAGTGCGCAATGTGGCGGCGGTATTCATTACCGCAACTCTGCCGCCGTTTTCAAGCCCAGGGACTCGGATCGATGTGGATGTCTCGTCGGTGGGCGACGCAAAAAGCCTGGAAGGCGGAGTTCTGCTGCTCAGCCCGCTCTACGGAGCCGACGGTCAAACCTATGCAAACGCTCAGGGTTCGGTGGTACTGGGCGGCTACACGGCCGGCACGCGCACCAACTCCGTGCAAGTCAACCATCCCACTTCCGGCCAGGTACTGGGCGGGGGACTGGTCGAACGCGACACCTCGTTCGATTTGGGCAAACTGTCTCAGGTGGCGCTGGTGCTCCGCAATTACGATTTCGCGACCAGCTTGAAGGTGGCCGAAGCCATCAATGGCCGGTTCGGGCAAGACTTCGCGCACGCCGTGGATGGTCGCCGGGTGGAAATCAAGCTGCCGGAGACGAACCGGGAGAGCGTGGCGCGTTTTCTGGCGCAAGTCGAAGAATTGACGGTCGGCGTCCAGGAACCCGCCAAGGTTGTGGTCAATGAGCGAACCGGAACCATAGTCCTGGGACAACACGTGAGCTTGAGCGCCTGCTCGATCCTGCACGGCAACCTCGCGATTGAAATCATCACCCAATACCAGGTCTCCCAACCTGAAGCGCAGTCCCAAGGGCAGACCGTCGTCGTCCCGCAAACCACCGTCCATGCCAAGGAGAGCCCCGCTAACCGGATGGAGTTGCGGGAGGGCGCCACGGTGCAAGAGTTGATCAGCGGATTGCAGGGCATCGGGGCGACAGCGCGCGACATTGTGGCCATCCTTGAAGCCATTAAGG
>Ga0181532_10001234_pt1 | contig 25086 bp, 22 predicted proteins | sample PEATcosm2014_Bin_33_FD_119768 | JGI IMG/M metagenome (GOLD analysis project Ga0181532, IMG submission 119768) | Peatland microbial communities from MTU Mesocosm Facility, Houghton, MI, USA - PEATcosm2014_Bin11_30_metaG | ecosystem: Environmental > Terrestrial > Soil > Wetlands > Peat | place... | reverse complement strand
CCTCTCGCCGAAACGCGGCGTCATCTATGATCGCGCCGGGCGCGAACTGGCGATGTCGATCCAGGTGGACTCGGCCTTCGTGGTGCCCTCGGAAGCTCCCGATCTTCCCAATACCATCAGCCTCGTTACACGCATCACGAAAGACGATCCGCGGGTTGTGCTGGCGGATTGCCGAGCCCACAAAACGTTCTGCTGGGTGGCTCGAAAGGCGGACGCGGAAGTGGTCGACCGCATTCGTGCGCTCAATCTGCAGGGCGTCCACTTCCAGAAAGAGCCGAAGCGTTTTTATCCCAAGCGCGAGTTGGCGGCGCAAATTCTGGGCTACGTTGGCACCGACGATCAGGGACTAAGCGGACTCGAGCGGCAATTCAACGAGCAACTGCAGGGCAAGCCGGGCAAGTTGATGATTTCCGTCGACGCGCGCCGGCAGTGGTTTGCCAGCGTGGAAAAGGAACCGGAGTCGGGCAACAGTGTGGTTCTCACCATCGACCAGAACATTCAGTACATCGCCGAACGGGAACTCGAGCGCGGAATGGAAGAGACGCAGGCGATCGCGGGCACGGTGATCGTGGCGAATCCTCACACCGGCGAAATTCTGGCGCTCACCAACCGGCCGACATTCAACCCCAATATTCGGAAGGAAATTAAGAACGAAGCCCTGAAAGACCGCGCGGTCAGCGACGTGTACGAGCCGGGATCGACGTTCAAGATGGTGACCATCTCCGCCGGCCTGGAAGAAAAGGTCACGCGGCCCGACGAAATGTTTGATTGCCAGATGGGATCGATCGTTATCAACGGCATGCGCATCCGCGACAGCAGGCCACACGGCATGCTCTCGGTCGCCGACATTATTGCGGAGTCGAGCGACGTCGGCGCTATCAAAGTCGCGCTGCGCCTGGGCGACGAGCGTTTTTACAAATACATTCGCGCCTTCGGATTTGGCCAGCAAACCGGGATCGAGCTTCCCGGCGAAACACGCGGCCTGACGAAGCCGGTGGAACGCTGGTCGAAAGTTTCGATTGGCGCAATCTCCATGGGCCAGGAGATTGGCATTTCGCCGCTGCAGCTCGCGTCCTTGATTTCGACGATTGCGAACGACGGCGTGCATGTGCCGCCGCGCATCGTTGCGGGGACGATCGCGCCACAGAATACTCCGCAGACTATCGTTTTCCAGCCCGCGGCAGGGACGCGGGTGATTTCATCCCTGACTGCCGCCCAGATGCGCCAGATGCTGCAGGGAGTGGTGCTCCACGGCACCGGGCGCAAGGCCATTCTTGAAGGCTACAGTTCGGCGGGCAAGACGGGGACGGCTCAGAAGGTGGACCCAGCTACCGGCGCTTACTCGAAGACGAAGTATGTGGCGTCGTTTGCCGGGTTTGCTCCCATCAACGATCCGCAAATCGCAGTGGTGGTGATTCTCGACTCCGCCGTCGGCTTGCACCAGGGAGGCCAGGTCTCGGCGCCGGTTTTCCAACGGATCATGCAGCAGGTGCTTGAGTATCTGCACGTGCCGCATGACGTGCAGCTTCCGCCCAGCCGCCAGGTATTGCTCGCTCGCCGCGATGTCCCCGACGCGAGTTTGGAAGAAAGCTCGCCCGATCATCTGGGCGCCGCACTGGAAATGGCCGAAGTCACGGAAACACCCGCCATGCCAGCCGCGGTCAAGCCTGGCACAATTGGAGCGCAGGTTGTTGCCGCAGCTCTCACCGCTAAGGCGACTGGAACTGAAGCGGATCAACCAGTGACGGCGGGTCCGACGACTGGTGCGGGGAGTTTGGCGGCTACACCATCTGCCGCGTCATCTGCCGCACAATCCTCCTCACAAACAGCGAATTCACCTCCGCAGAAATTGTCGGCCAGCGGTACGGTTGTTCTCGACGTGGAGGATGGAGGGATCCTGGTGCCGTCCTTCCTGGGCAAGAACCTGCGCGTGGCCATCGAGGCCGCACAGGATGCCGGCCTTGACCTCGATGCTGTCGGCAGCGGGACTGCCCGCGAACAATCGCCCCTGCCCGGTGCGCACGTCGCGGCGGGATCGCGCGTTACCGTGCGTTTCGGTCGATAGGTTTGGCCTTGTGTACTTCTGTGTCCCTTTGTGTCCCCTGTGGTTGCAAAAAAGGCTTGAACCACAGAGGACGCTGAGGTTCACAGGGGAACCAAGCTTCCGGCTATTTATAATCACTCCAATGACTTTTCAACAGCTTCTGCTGGGTGCCGAGGTCCTCTTTCAGAGCGGAAACCCGGCGGTTGCCGGGGTGGAATACGATTCCCGGCGGGTGCGTCCTGGAACTGTGTTTGTCGCCATGAAAGGTGAGACCAGCGACGGCAATCGTTTCATTGATCGGGCCATTGCTGCGGGGGCGGTTGCTATCGTCACCGACTCTGCGGCTGAAACTCCCCGCCCCTCGGTCGCTTGGGCGCAAGTTGTGCACGGACGCCGCGCGCTCGCCCGCCTGAGCACGAACTTCTACAAACGTCCCGCCGAACGAATTGCGAACACTGGAATTACAGGCACGAACGGAAAAAGCACGACCGCGTTCCTGATCGAATCCATATTTCAGGCGGCCGGACGCAAGACCGCGCTCGTTGGGACCATCGAATATCACGTTGCCGGGAAGATTCTGCCAGCGCCGCACACCACGCCGGAAGCGCTGGAGCTGAACCGGCTGTTGTCGGAGGGTTTGGGCCTGGGAGTTACCGAGGCGGTGATGGAAGTGTCATCGCACGCGCTGGAACAGCAGCGTGTTTTCGGAATTCCTTTTGATGTGGCCGTGTTCACGAATCTTACGCGCGACCATCTCGATTACCACGGCACGATGGAAAATTATTTCCGCGCCAAACAAATGCTTTTCGAGGGTTGCGGGACGGACCCGCCGCGCGCCGCCGTTCTTAACCTTGACGACGAATACGGCCGCCAGCTATTTAAGATTTGCAAGAAGAAGAGCGCGGTGGTGCTCTCTTACGGCTTGACCTCCGGCGACTGTGACTTTCGTGCCGAGTCCGTCGACATCACGCCGCGGGGAACCCGTTTTCAGATGGCCACGCCGTCGGGAAAGATCGCGATGTGGACTCCGCTGATCGGCAATGTGAATGTGTACAACGTGCTGGCAGCGTCCGCCGCGGGATTTGCACGCGATTGTTCCGCCGAAGCGATCGCAAAAGGAATCTTCGACCTCACCAATGTTCCCGGGCGCTTTGAACGTGTGGATTGCGGGCAGCCTTTCACGTTGGTGGTGGATTATGCGCACACCGACGACGCGCTTCGCAACCTCACCGCGCTGGCTCGCGATTTTGTCGCCCGCGCCGGCCTCAAGGGCAAGGTCATCACACTTTTCGGATGCGGTGGCGATCGCGATCGCGCCAAGCGTCCGCTGATGGGCGAGGCCGCCGGCAAGGGTAGCGACTTCGTCGTGCTCACGACGGATAACCCGCGCTCGGAAGATCCGCTTGCCATCATGAATGATGCGGTCGTTGGATTGCAAAAATCCGGATTGCAGAAGTCCGGCGCAAAGTATTCCATGGAGCCTGATCGCCGCAAGGCCATCGCGCTCGCGGTACAACATGCGGCCCCGGGCGACATCGTGCTGCTCGCGGGCAAGGGGCATGAAAAAGTGCAGATCACAAGGGATGGAGCGATTCCGTTCGACGATGTGGAGGTGGCGCGCGAGAGTCTGCTGGCCCTTGGCTACGACTGCAAAGCCGCTGCGAAAGCGGGCACGGCGGGGAAGACGGCATGAAACTCCTACTCTCCCGGATCGCGGAATTCATTTCTCCGATTGAACAGGCTGGCGGCCAGTACGACGGTCGCGCCACGGTCCAGGGATATTCCATCGATTCTCGCACCGTGCCACCCGGCGATCTTTTCTTTGCGGTCAAAGGCGAACGCCTCGACGGCCACGATTTCGTCGAGCAGGCACTGAGCCGAGGCGCGATTGCCGCAGTGGTTCGGAAAGATCAGTTGGCGCGCTACTCCAACCCCGCCGGTCTGCTTGCCGTCGACGATACTCTCGTTGCGCTGCAGACATTGGCCACGGCGGTCCGAAAAATGTGGGGCAAGACCGCCATCGCCATTACCGGATCGATGGGCAAGACCACCACCAAAGAAGCAATGGCCCATTTGCTCATGGTCAGGTATCGCGTGCATCGCACCAAGGGAAATTTCAATAATCATTTTGGTTTGCCGCTCGGCCTGCTGACGCTTGAGCCGGAGTACGATCTCGCGGTGGTCGAAATGGGGATGTCCCACGCCGGCGAAATCGCCGCACTGGCTCGCATCGCCCTGCCGAACCAGGCTGTGATTACCAATGTTGCCCCGGTTCATCTGGAGAGCTTCGACTCCATCGCTGGAATCGCGCGCGCAAAATATGAATTGATCGAAGCTCTTCCCCACGGCGGTACCGCCGTGCTGAACGCCGACGATGAATACGTCAGCCAGTTTGGCCGCGACTTCAAAGGCAAAGTCGTCATGTTCGGATTGAAAACTACGGCAGGTGTTCTGGCCGATGTGCGGGCGGAGAACATAGAGACTTTGGGGCCCGCAGGCACGCGCTTCGATCTGGTCAGCCACGAAGTGCGCCAGTCCGTGCAAAGTCCGTTACTGGGCAAGCACAACGTATACAACGTGCTCGCCGCGGCTGCGATTGCGTTGGAGCACGGCGTTGTACCGTCAGAGATCGCCGAGGCGCTGCCGTCTCTGCAGCCCGCCGACAAGCGCGGACAGGTCGTCCAACTGGGTAACATCACGGTGCTGTACGATTGCTACAATTCAAGTCCGAGGGCGCTTATGGCTGCGGTCGATACTCTGGCTGCGATGCCGGCGCGGCGCCGGATTGTTGTCGCCGGCGAGATGCTGGAACTCGGAGCCAGCGGCGAGCAACTGCATCGCGAGTGCGGACGTTATGTGGCGGGAAGGCAGGCAGCAAATAAATTCGACTTCCTGCTGGGCGTGCGGGGTTTGGCGAAGGCGATGGTGGACGCGGCTTGTGAAGCGGGGATGACGGCGATATTTGTGGCAACTCCGGAAGAAGCGGGCGAGTGGTTGGCGCGCGAGGCTCGCGACGGCGACGTTGTGCTGCTGAAGGCGTCACGCGGCGTGAAGCTGGAAAAAGCGCTGGAAACTTGGCGAGGAAAATTTGGGGTTTAACTTTCTTCCCAACGCTTGGGGCTTGGTGAGGGTGTCCGACGAAGGGCTTGAAGCACAGGGAACACAGGGGTTCACGGAGAACCACCGCGTAGCTCGTGGGTTTTCAGGCGCGGGGATCTAATCATTGAGGGATTTAATCATTGAGAGCTGACAGCTGAGAGCTGACAGCGGGTGTCGGAGGCGGATTGCTTTACTGGCTGCTCTACCTGAAGCTCTTCCATTATTTTCCGCCGTTCCGTATTTTTCGTTATTTGACTTTCCGCACAGCCTTCGCCAGCCTCACAGCCCTTTTCACCGGGCTGATTGTTGGGCCCATCGTGATTCGGCGGCTGCGCGATTTCCAGATCGGGCAGTACATCCGCGAAGAAGGGCCGCAGGCTCATCAGAAAAAAGCGGGCACGCCGACCATGGGCGGTTTGTTGATTGCCATCGCCATTTTGGTGCCGACGTTACTTTGGGCGGATTTGAGCAATCCGTTCGTCTGGATCGCCGTGTTTGCCACCCTGGCGTTCGGTGCGATCGGTTTTGCCGACGACTATCTCAAAGTCATTCATCGCCGCAACCTCGGCCTCACGGCCCGCGCCAAGTTGGGCTATCAGGCCGCGGCCAGTGTGCTGATTGCGATCGCGCTGATTGTCTTGCAGCACCGCAGAGAGTATTCGACCGTGCTGTTCGTCCCATTCTTCAAGCAGTTTCATCCTGACCTGGTGATTCAAAGGTGGGCGGCTCATCCGCAACTCTGGCCGCTGGGGTTCCTGCCGTTCATTGCGTTCGTGGTGATTGTGATTGTCGGATCGAGCAATGCCGTGAATCTTACCGACGGCCTCGACGGGCTGGCCATCGGCTGTACGGTGATTGCGGCAGGGGCGCTCGCGGTTCTCACTTACCTCAGCGGGCACGCCACTTTTGCAACGTACCTTGAATTGCAGAAGATGCCGCAGATTGGCGAGCTTACAATTTTTTGCGGAGCCATGGTCGGTTCAGCCATTGGATTTCTCTGGTACAACGCGCATCCGGCGGAAGTGTTCATGGGCGATGTCGGTTCGCTGGCGCTGGGCGGCGCGATCGGCACGGTGGCCGTCATGATCAAACAGGAACTGCTGCTGCCGTTCATCGGAGGTATCTTTGTCATCGAGGCGCTTTCGGTGATCCTGCAGGTCGGTTCCTACAAGTTGCGCAAGAAACGCATTTTCAAGATGGCGCCGATCCATCATCACTTTGAACTGCTGGGCTGGTCGGAGTCGAAAGTGATTGTGCGCTTCTGGATTGCGTCACTGGTCTTCGCTTTGTTTGCGCTGACGACGCTGAAATTGAGATAAAAGAATCTACCACGGAGTCACGGAGACACGGAGAAAACCGGACCTTAATTGTTCTCTTTGTTTCACTTGGTCAGTGGTGAAACTAACTTTATGGAGCTTAACAACAAACGCGTGCTGGTTGTCGGTCTGGGCAAATCCGGCGTGGCCTCCGCGCTGTTTCTGAAGTCGCGGGGCGCTCGCGTCACCGTGTCGGACTCCAAGCCGGAAGCCGAACTTCGCGATGAAATCCTGCTCCTGCTGGAGCATGGGATCACGGTCGAAACTGGTGGCCACGGCGACCGCACCTTTCGCGGACAAGACCTGATCGTCGTCAGCCCGGGTGTGCCAGTCGATGCGCCGCAACTGGTGCAGGCGCGCAGTCTGGGAGAGCCGGTCATCGGCGAAATCGAACTCGCGGCGCAATTTCTGTCCGGTCCAATCGTTGCCATTACCGGAGCCAACGGCAAAACGACCACCACCTCATTGGCCGGTGAAATTATTGCCGCCGGAAATTTTCCTACACTGGTTGGCGGCAATATCGGCACGCCAGCCATTAGCTTTGTCGATCAAGCCGGGCCCGCGACCTGGACGGTGCTGGAAGTATCGAGCTTCCAGCTGGAGACGATTGTTACCTTTCGTCCTCGGATCGCCGTGATTCTGAATGTCACACCCGATCATCTCGATCGCCACAAGACTTTCGCCAATTACGTCAACGCCAAAGCGCGGATTTTTGAGAACCAGGGTGCGGATGATTTCACCGTGTTCAATGCGGATGACCCGGCCGCCGCTGGATTGGCGGACCGTACTCACGCGCATTTGTTCTGGTTTAGCCGCAAGAAGGAGATTGAGCGAGGTGCCTTTGTTCGCGGCACTCATATCTATTTCCGCGACGGCCGCGGCGAACGCGAGATCGTGCCGTTGGCGGAAGTGCCGCTGAAAGGCGCTCACAACCTGGAAAATGTGCTTGCGGGAGTTTCCATCGGATGCCTGGTCGGCTGCCAGCCCGAACAGATTCGCCATGCTGTCCGGATTTTCAAAGCGGTGGAGCACCGGCTGGAGTTCGTGGCGCGGGTCGGGGGCGTCGATTACTACAATGACTCCAAGGCTACTAATGTGGATGCCACGGTCAAGGCGCTGGAATCTTTTCCGGCTAATATTCACCTCATTCTCGGCGGCAAGGATAAAGGCAGCGACTACACGGTGCTCCGTGACCTGTTGCGGCAGCGCGTGAAGCGCGTGTATACCATCGGAGCGGCGGCGACCAAGATTGAATCACAGATTCAGGGGGCTGCCGAAATCGAACATACGGAAACTCTGGAAAACGCGGTAAGACGCGCCAGCGAATCGGCTGCGGCAGGCGACGTTATTCTTCTTGCCCCGGCTTGCGCGAGTTTTGATCAGTTCCAGAGCTACGAACACCGGGGCAGAGTTTTCAAAGAGACGGTGCATTCGCTGGGCTTGGCGCGATCCACGTAGGGGCGATTTCGTCGAGCGTTACTTTCCGAGATTTTGTCATCCCGAGCGAAGCGAGGGATCTGCATCTTGCGGCGAACTGCAGATCCCTCGCTTCGCTCGGGATGACAATTCAGGGAGGATGTTAGCTCGTTGGGAACCAACTCAGTTATCTTCTCGTCTCGATCGGCATATGAAATTCCTCCTTGTCTCTTCGACTCCGTGATGAAATGGATTCTCTATGGCCAAGCGGGTTAGCGTCGATCGCTGGATGTTTACCGTGACCACGATCCTGGTTTTTGTCGGGCTGGTCATGATCTTCAGCGCCTCGGCGGTGATGGCCAAGGAGCGATTCGGGTCGGCTTACGAATTTCTGCTGAAGCAACTGGTTTGGGCGGTTGCGGGACTCATCGTAATGATCGTGGCCATGAAGGTGGATTACAAACGGCTGCAACATCCGGCGCTGGTTTTTTCGTTTTTAGGCCTTACTACTCTTCTGCTCATCTCTGTTTTTTTCCTTGATCGCGCCCATGGCACGCACCGGTGGTTTCACGTCGGGCCCATTTCTTTGCAGCCTTCGGAACTGGCTAAACCCGCACTGATCCTGTTTCTCGCGTGGTTTCTCGAGGATAAAACTAAAGCCATGGTCATGGATGATTGGCGTAATACGCTGATCCCCGCGGTTGTGCCCACGGCAGTTTTTCTTGGACTGATTGTTTTTCAGCCCGACCTCGGCACCGCGATTGCCTGCGCGGGCATTACCGCTTGCGTTCTGTTCGTCGCCGGCATCCGCTTGCGCTACTTCGGATACGCTCTTGCCGCTTCGCTGTTGCCGCTTTATTTCCTCATCTTTCACGTTTCGTACAGGAAAGATCGCATCCTGGCTTTTCTGAATCCTTATGCCGACCCGAAGGGATTCGGCTTCCACATTATTCAGTCGCTGATTGCCGTCTCTACCGGCGGCGTTACGGGGATGGGGCTAATGGAAGGAAAGCAGAAATTGTTTTATCTTCCGGAACCGCACACGGATTTTATTTTCGCGGTCACGGCGGAAGAGTTGGGGCTGGTGGGCGCGCTTGCCGTCATCATCCTTTTCGCGATCTTTCTCTGGCGCGGGACCCGGGCGGCGCTGCGCACTCAGGACAACTTCGGCCGCTTGCTGGCGGTCGGAATCACCAGCATGATCGTGCTGCAGGCTTTCATCAACATCAGCGTTGTGCTGGGGTTGATGCCTACCAAAGGGATTCCGCTGCCCTTCGTCTCTTATGGCGGATCGTCGCTGTTTGTGACGCTGATGTGCGTTGGCGTGCTGCTGAACATCACCAAACAAGCAGAGTAGGGGCGACCGCAGCAACCAGAGGTATCGAGTTCGCCCGTTCCACTCGGTCACAGGAGACCTTGCGGCTAGAGTGCCGAGAAATCTCACCCAGTCTTTCGGAACGAACCAATGGCACCTTGGTGGCAGTGCCCCGGGCACAATCGTGGTCGGGAGCGGACTGCATCGAAACAATCCATTGTGTGCGGCATTATTTTAGCCATGCGTCGGGAACTCGTATGGATTGAACAACAGCATTTTCGCGGTTTTGGTTGTTCCGTGTGTGGCTGGCGGTTCAAACCCCTTGGCAGACCCCCCGGCGCATCTTTCGATGAGATGATGCGCAACTTCGAGTTGCAGCGCGACAAGGAGTTTACAGCCCATGTTTGCGTTGATCAGTCGAAGAGCGGGCAGCAGGACGGGCACGAACGCTGACAAGGCGGCTGCTGTGCTTTCCGCAGGGCAGAGATGCAGTGGTCCGTCAAAGGCAGAAAGGTCCTCACTTTCCGAAAAAGCAACCCTCGCGGATGCGGCGAGGGAAGCACGGTTACTGCAGCGCCCGATCCAGTTCCCAATGGTTACGTTTGCTTCGCAATAGTTTCGTTTACATTGTGCTCATAACGCTGTTAAACTGGGTGAGCAATTGGGCCCCCTCCGCCAAAATCGCTTCGGGAGAGGTGCGCGGAGGTATTTTGGACATGTCACTAGTCCGCGTTCTCGTGGTAGAGGATTTCGAACCCTTTCGGCAATTTCTCTCCTCGACACTGGGAAAAAGACCGGAATTTCAGGTCATCGGCGAAGTGTGCGATGGATTAGAGGCGGTTCGGCGAGCTGAAGAACTGAAACCGGATTTGATTCTGCTCGACATCGGACTTCCGGGACTGAATGGGATCGAGGTCGCTCGACAAATTCGCAGGCTTGCTCCGGAATCCAAAATAATCTTCGTGAGCCAGGAGTCTTCTCCTGAGTTGGTAGAGGCAGCCCTTAGCTCGGGCGGGTTGGGCTACGTTTTAAAAACAAAGGCAGGCACCGACCTGCTACCTGCTATCGAAGCGGCTCTCGAGGGCAGGCAGTTTGTCAGCAGCGGTTTGATTTCCGGTGACTCCAGTTAAGCACCCACGCTCAAGCCGCATTGGGACAACGGAGCGCGGCATTGCATCCCTTTTTCCGGTTGAGGGATCACTTTTCGAAGCACAGATTGCAAGTACCGCCAATTCCGGTTCCGGGGTCGTGAACCGCGAATAGCCGCACTCCAGACAGACCAAAACTTTCGGGAATACCAGAAGGCCAGGTCTGTCGATATTTCTGAGGCCGCTGAAATGGATGTTTATCTCAGCGCTGAATTCCTCCTGAGTGTCCGACGCGCATTGCGGGCAATGCATAAAGCTACCTCCCAAACCGCGTGGTTTACGTGACCGAGAAACGCCTGTCTGATCAAAATTGCACACATCCGCAAAATCGCAGTCTCCATGGCAACCACCCGATCTTCCGGCCTTTGTTCCGGCCTTTGTTTCGGCCTTTGTTCCGGCCTATGTTCCGGCCTCTTTCTCCATCGCGAGCAACTGCTCTTTGCGCTCTATGCCCCAGCGATAGCCGCCTAGCTCGCCATCCTGACGCACTACACGATGGCAGGGGATGGCCACGGCTACAGGGTTGGTGGCGCAGGCTCGGGCTACGGCTCGGGTGGCTTTTGGCATGCCGATCTTCCTGGCCACCGCGCTGTAGGAGCGCGTTTCTCCTCGAGGAATTCTTTGCAGAGCTTCCCAGACTCTCCGTTGAAAGGCGGTAGCTCTTATGTCGAGCGGAAGCGAAGGATTAGTTTCCTGTCCATTGATCAGGTGTAGGAGGCGCTCTCGCCATTCGGCCAGGGCGGCGTCATCGCGGCGGCGGGTGGCGAAGGGAAACTCGCGCATCAAGGCTTGCTGCAGTTGCTCGTCGTTCTTATTGTGATTGTCACTGTGACTGTCGCTGTCATTGTGACTGTCGCTGCGGGCAAATCTGTCGGCGAACTGAATGGCGCAGATTCCCTTGTCGGTGGCGGCGATCAGCATGCGTCCTAGGGGCGAGCTCGCGATGGTGTAACGGACTACGGCTGCTACGGCGCCACGACGGTATTTCTCCGGCGTCATGCCGAGTTGAGTGGCGGTACGCTCGTAGAGACGGCTGCTGGAACCGTATCCGGCGGCGTAGAGCGCGGTGGTCACGGAGTGGCCAGCTTGCAGATTCTGTTTCACCTGGCGCAGGCGGCAGGCATCGATGTAGGCCTTGGGCGAAACTCCCAGCACTGATTTGAAAGTCCGCTGCAGGTGAAACGCACTGCGGTGGAATTCTTTGGCCAGCAAGCTTAGCGTCAGGCGGTCTTCAATATGCTGCTCGATGTAGCGGCACATGGCGTGGATCAGCGCCGATTGCGGATTTCCGTCCACCGCCTTGGGACGGCAGCGCAGGCAGGCGCGATAGCCGGCCTGCTCGGCCTGGAGAGCGTGATCAAAGAAGCTCACGTTCTCGCGGCGCGGGCGTTTCGCGGGACACGATGGACGGCAGAAGATTCCGGTGCTCGAGACGCCAAAGACGAAGCTGCCGTCGAGCGCGCGGTCGCGAGCGGCGACCGCTTGCCAGCGGCGGGCGCTTAGCTGAGATGCGGTCTGAACTGCCATTCGTTGTTCTTCGTTGTTGTTGTTCGATTCTGGAGTTCGCTTCATCGATGCTTCTTTCATGAGTATCGCATTGGTGGCCATGGAGGTAACATAGGGCAGATGACAGCGCGCGGACTATCCGAATGTTGCGGTCAAACTCTGATTTTGCTTCATACCGGCTTGTTTTTTGGGTCCGCCTTCGTTCGACAAATCTTAACCACTAGGGGACACTAAGGTACACAGGGGAAGACTACGCAGGGAAAACCAGGAGGGTCTTGATGAATGGCAATTTGAAACGCAATCGCAAGATGATGGGGATGGTTTTACTAGTGGCGCTGGTGGGGTCGGCTGCGGCGCAGGTTCTTACGGGCGATCAGGTTAAGAAAGCTGCTCCGAATTCGTTTTTCTTTGCCGGACAGAGCGCGGCGGTGCAGATGCGGAATGCGGCTGGAGTGAAGAACTCTGCCGGCAAGCTGGTGCTGGCGGGGCTGGTGGATACGTCGGGGTATTCCACAGCCATCGCGGAGAAATACCAGGGATTCCTGATCACCGAAACCAAGCTCAGCTTTGACGGAGCTACGCTGGATCCGGGAGCCTATGGATTCGGCTTCAAGGATGGCAAGTTCACGGTAATGAACGTGGCGGGAACGGACGTGTTCTCGATCGCCAGCCAGAACGACGATCAGCTCAAACATCCGGTTCCCTTGAAATTCGAGAAAGACGGCGCTGGATATCGGCTGCATGCGGGCCGGAAATATGTGGTCGTGAAAGCGGACTAGGAGCCAGGTTTCAACGTTTCAAGGTCTCAGGGTTTCAGAGGAAACCGGGGGTCTCATCCGCCCAGCCGGGCGGGGGCGCCCGGCTCTCCAGCTGCAATTCAACTTACCGTCGTAACGTGGGTTCGTTACTCATAAAGTGCAGATGCTTGCATGCCCAGGTTTCGTCCAATCCCATTTCCGGCTAGTAACTCCATGCGCACCATTCACTTACGTTTTCCCCCTCATATGGTTTCATGGGTGCACTATTCCTTTATAAAGCCCAGAGCGTATGGGCGAGTTTGGGGGCACCTTGACCGTCATTTACAGCTCTGAAGACTCGACTTCTCGGACCACGGCGCGGCCGGCAGCCATACTGCCGCTGCTGGTGATTTTGTTCGTTGTCTCCTACGTCATTCTGACCGCGCTGGTTTTTGAGCAGGGCCAGACCATTGAATCGCAGCGCGGTTTGATCCGCGAGATGCTGAAGGACAGCACCCAACTGGCCGCGCTGAAAGGCAAGCTGGCCCGCGACGACGGCAAGGGGTTGAAAGACAAGGCGGCCGTGCAGGCGGAGGGTTCGGCGCCGGCGGAGCATAAGCAAGCGGATTCCGGCAGTCCCGCAACCGGGGCCAAAGCTCCGGATAAAGATGCAAAACGACCGGGTAAGTCGGCCCGCACCACGAGAGAAGTTCCGGGGAAGCCGGCCGCGGATTTAGAGGATGTCCGTCGGTCCACGCAGGTGATCTAGCAGTCGTACGGGCGCGCGCAGTGCGCGCCTCGGATTAGGATTTAGAGCGGATCGACGATTAGGAACAGCGAATTTGAACCGCCGGCGAAAGTAGTTCAAGTTGTAAAGACAGCAAAAAGAAACGGTTCTGTGAAACGCGGCCTTTTGTGGGGGCCGTGATGGAAGTGAGACCCAATCATGAAGACCCTGGCCCTAGCCCTTGTGCTGTCCCTGCCCGTCCCGAAATTGTCACCACCAGCTCAGCTCTCCTCCACCCCCAGCCAACAGCCCGCCAAGAGAAAAGGAGGGCAATGGTACTTTGCCGCGAATGGGCACGCCGTGTACTGCTACGGACCGGTGATGACCATTCCGCAAGGGCCAGGAGGCCTGGCGAGAGTTGCCACCTTTTGCCGTGGCGATCGAACCATGGTCCCGCTGAAGGACTAATTCGTCCTGCTGAACGATTAGCTCCCGCCTGCGGGCCGGATCAGTTGCGCGTGCCCCACACATTCGCCGGGTGCCCCACAAAAAGCATAGCGCATAGGACTCGCTTCCGGTCACTCAAAATCCCCTCCGGCGCGGTCAATGTGAGCGTAATTGAGATATTACGTCAACCATCTTGCAAAGCGTTCCATTCGTGAACGAGGACTACGACAAGTAACGGGTGCCTGGCGCAACCAGGCGTTAGCACGCAAAACTCCCGCCCCGCAAGATTCACCGCATTTGCAATGCCTCTTTAGGGTCTCAGCCATCCGACCGCACCCAACACGGGACTCCTCCGCATTGACGCACTGGAGTACACTTGTGCCAAATTCAAGCCAACATCAACGGGGGGGGCACAATGAAGCTGAACAAGATACGCATCTTGCTGGGAGGCATTGCCGGCGGCGTCGTGTGGACCGCCTGGGGCTTTTTCGTGGGCATCCGACAGGCTCCGCTCTACGCCGCCATGCAGCAAAAAGGATTGTTCCTGAAGGAACCGCGCTATTCGCTTTTCACGCCGATTTGGATTCTGCTGATATTCGTGATGTCAATTCTGATCGCGTATCTCTACGCCTGCGCTCGAGGGACGGCCGGCCCGGGGCTGAAGACGGCTCTCAAAGTCGGGATGATCGTCGGATTCTGCGCCGGTGTCCCCGGCAACTTTGGACAAGCAGCCTGGTCGCCGATTCCGCGCATGTTGCCCCTCGGATGGATGCTCGACCTGTGGGTAGGCTCGATCCTGGCCGCCGTAGTCGCGGGATTCTTGTACAGGGAGTGAACGGACGAACATCCGGTAGAGACGCGGCTTGCCGCGTCTCTTTTGCGGGAAAGACGGAGCAAGCGCCGTCTCTACACACCTATTTTGCCGTCTCTACAAACACGGCCGTGCCATAGGCAAGAACTTCCGTGACCCCCTGCATCAGTTCCGTGGCGTCGTAGCGGGCGCCGACGACGGCGTTGCCGCCGATTTCCGCAGCGTGTTGCAACATCAGGTCGAACGCTTCGGCGCGCGTCCTCTCGCACAGATTGGTGAGCAGGGTGATGTTGCCGCCGACCAGCGTCTGCAGGCCCGCCCCGATGGTTCCGAAGATTGACCGTGACCTCACCGTGATTCCGCGCACCACGCCCAGCGTGCGCACCACGCGAAAGCCATCAAGCTCGAACTGCGTAGTCACCATGTTATGGGCGACCATACGCCGGTTACGGGATAATTGCCCATCGCTCCTCCGGAAAATACTCGGCGCTAAAACCTTGTCGCGACGATGACGTTTCATTCTAATTCAGCGTCGATCACAAATTCTCCGCCGCCGGCACCCCAACTGACGCGCAGCACATTCGGTTTGCAGCAGACCTGGCAGTCCTCGACGTAACGCTGCCGACTCCCGGCGGACTCATCGACGGTAGTCTCGTTCCACTGCCCGCAACCGCCGCAAACATAGCCGCTCACCATGAGGCCATTCTAAGAGCACCTGATGCGCTTCGTATCAGGGCATCGCTTTTAGCGATGCCAGAAACTCCCGAAATCTCACGCCCCTTTAGGGGCTGAGAATCGAAGTCCACTCTCCCACAGCCTGTATAATCGTCCTCTTCCCCGGAGGCTTCATGCTCTCGCGCCGCCGTTTTCTACAAACCGGTTCGCTCGCTGCCGGCGTCAGCGTAGCTTTGCCCACGTTGGCCCAAGCGGCCGGAGATGATAAATCTCTTCCGCCAGCCATCGCCGATCTGCGCACGCTGCGCGCAGAGGCCAAGCCCATCACGGTCGCAGAGCGCGCCGCGCGGCAGGAAAAGGCTCGCCAATTGATGCATGAGAACAACCTGTCCGCCATCGTACTGGCCCAGGGCACCTCCCTCGCCTACTTCACCGGCATAAGCTGGGAAGGCGGAGAACGCCTCTTCGCCATGGTGTTGCCCGCTAAAGGCGAAGCCTTTTACGTGTCCCCGGCATTTGAGGAAGGCCGGGCGCGCGAACAGATCGCGCAATCGTCCGATAGCAGCAAGCCCAACTCCAACTCCGATTCCAGCTCCAACTCCAATGCCGACGTTCGCGTCTGGCAAGAAGACGAGAGCCCTTACTCCCGCGTCGCGCAAGGACTCGGCGACCGCGGCATCGCAACCGGAACCATCGGCGTCGAAGAGACGATGAAGTTTCTCTTCAGCGACAACCTGAGGAAAGCCGCGCCGGCTGCGACGTTCACGAGTGCGACTCCAGTCACCGCCGGATGCCGCATGATCAAGAGCGCACACGAAATCGACCTGATGCGACTGGCGTCGAAAGTCACGTTCGCCGCTTACGAGGCCACTTACCTTTCGCTGAAGGTGGGCATGACGCAGCACGATGTCGAACAAATGCTCGAAGCAGCGCACCACGCGCTGGGATTCGAGGGTGGCGCCGATGTACAGGTGGGCGAGTTTTCCTCTTTCCCGCACGGATCCGTTCAGCCGCAAATCATTCGCGAAGGCACCATCGTGATGATCGACGGTGGCTGCTCGGTGGAGGGTTATCAATCCGACATTACGCGCACGTTTGTATTGGGCCGGGCCAGCGACAGGATGAACCAGGTCTTCGCCATCGTGCATCGGGCCCAGAGCGCAGCGCTGGACGCGGCGAAGCCCGGAGTGGAAGCCGGTTCCGTGGATGCCGCCGCGCGCAAGATTATCACCGACGCTGGCTTCGGCCCGGATTACAAGTACTTCACGCATCGCCTGGGACACGGCATCGGAATGGACGGCCACGAGTGGCCGTATCTGGTACGCGGCAACCCCACGAAACTCCAGCCGGAGATGACGTTCAGTGATGAACCAGGCATTTACATCCGCGGAGAGTTCGGCATTCGTCTGGAGGACGACATGCACATCATGGAAGGTGGCGCAGAATTGTTCACTCCGCAAAGCCCTTCGCTGGAGAACCCGTTCGCGAAGGTGTAGAGCGAGCGCCCCCGCCCGCTGCTCTTGCAGTAGTCGGAACCCGGAACCTGATCTTCTATTTCCGCGGAACTCTATAGTGAGAAGCCAGCACTCGCCAGCCACTTCCCGTCTTGACCCAGACGTCCGTCAGGCGGTCATGATATTCGAAAGGTTTGCCGCTGGATTTTCCCTTCTGATAAAAGACCCCGGTCACTACGGCGATGTTGCCACCGCCGCGCACTCGCACACGCAGATCCGATAACTCGGCAAATTCCACCTTAACCGTAGAGTCGGCAGTGTGTGTTATGTATCCCGCTTTGCTGTATGTGTTGCCATCCTCAACCGTAATAATGAAATCCTCGGTGAGGAGCTTAGCCAGGACATCTAAGTCTCGGTCCTTGTAGGCCTCTGTCCACTTTTCTTCAAGCTTGCGCACTTGGCCGGCTACGGCGTCTGGTTCTTGTGCAGTAACTCGAATTGTAAGGCAGACGAGCAGGACAAGACTAAGCGCCGACGCTAAGCGGATCCTCATGACACCTATCTCATAGCAAACCCGTCGCCCCTGACAAGTTCCTAACGTAACCGCTCACGCCGGGGTTTCGTATCAGGGCATCGCTTTAGCGATGCCACCAGGTCGAGAGATTAAAGGGTCCCTTTAGGGGCCCGGCGTCGACATAACTTAGTCGGACATCTGCCAGCAATCGAGCCAACGACTAACGACCAACGACGACCCTCACTCCACCACCCACTCCCGCACCCGGCGCAGCAGCGAGGCGGGAGCTTCCGCTTCCAATACCACCAGACCGTCCTGATACTGGCGGGAATAGATGCGCGCGCCGGCCTCTAACTGCGCCAGCATCTTGCCTTCTTTTTGCGGAATGCGCAGGCGAACACGCTCGGGCCGGTCTCCTTCGAGTACAGCATCGATGCGATCGAGCAGTGTGGTCAGCCCGATTCTTTTTGCCGCCGAGACGTGGATGGTCTGCATGTTGTCACCGAGATCGCTGTCGCGCAGCGACTCGCGCTGCTTGGGCGGCAGCAGATCGATCTTGTTCATCACTCGCAACCGCGGCTTCTTGTCGGCTTCGAGCTCCTTGAGGACGCTTTCGACTTGCGCGTCCTGCTCGGCGGAAACCGGGCTGCTCGCATCCGAGACCTGCAGGATGAGCGTGGCGCGTTGTACTTCTTCGAGCGTAGCGCGGAACGCCGACACCAGCGTGTGCGGAAGATGCCGTATGAAGCCCACTGTGTCGGAGAACAGAATTTTGCGTTTCGAAGGCAGCTCGGCGCCTCGTATGGTCGGATCGAGAGTGGCAAACATGCGCGACGAGGCCACCACGTTCGCGTTGGTGAGGGCGTTGAACAGCGTGGACTTTCCCGCGTTCGTATAGCCGACCAACGCCACCAGAGCCACCGGAACCGATTCGCGCCGTTGCCTCTGCTGCGCCCGAATGCGGCGCACATTTTCGATCTGCTGCTTGACGTGCCGGACGCGGCGGAAAATCTTCCGCCGGTCGGTCTCCAGTTGAGTTTCGCCGGGTCCACGAGTGCCGATGCCGCCGCCGAGTTGCGACATTTCCACTCCACGTCCCGCAAGCCGCGGAAGCATGTATTCGAGCTGCGCCAGTTCCACCTGCAACTGACCTTCACGAGTGCGGGCGTGCCGCGCGAAGATATCGAGAATCAATTGCGTGCGATCGATGACCCGCGTGTTGACGACGCGCTCGATGTTGCGCTGCTGCGAAGGCGAGAGGTCGTGATCGAACAGAATCACGTCCGCGGAAACTGAGGCTGCCGCGCCCGCAATCTCCTCCAGCTTGCCCTTACCGATCAGTGTGGCGGGATCCGGCCGGTCCTTGCGCTGCGTGAATGCGCCGGCGATTTCCGCACCCGCGCTCTGCGCCAGCGTCCGCAGTTCGTCCAGCGAGTCCTCAGACGTGAAATCGGAGCTGAAATCCGAGGAATCCGTCGGCAGGGACGAAGACAAAGACAAAGACGGAGACGACGACGAGGCGGCTACGCTCGCGGCGTGATCGCGAGCCGCCTGCGCTCCCGCCGTGATGGCCGCAGAACCTGGCTTTCCCGCGTGGTCTCGCGTGCGAAACTCCACCCCCACCAGGAACGCGCGTTCCTGCTGCTCCGATGGATTCAGCACCGCCTTGGGCGCATTCCGCGAAATACCGCGGCTGCTCACTCTGGAGTCATCTCGGCGCAAGCAAACTCACTCTATCCCTCGGTCCCGGAAGCCGGATTTTGAATCGCCGCTTCCCCGTGGGCCGCCACCGCCGTCGGTTTCGCATCCGTGTGGCTGTAGGCGCCTCGCGCTATCACGACCGTTGAAATCGCATGCTTGAAGATGAGCTGCTCCTGGTTGCTGGTTTCCAGCACCACCGAGTACTTGTCGAACGATCGGATACGGCCTGTCAGCTTCACCCCGCTGACCAGATAGATCGTAATGTTGTGCCGTTCCTTTCGTGCCGTGTTGAGGAAGGAATCCTGAATGTTCTGTTGTGCCGGCTTGGCTTCCATTTGCCGATCTCCTTTTTTCTGTTTCGATGCTGCGCCATGAGCTTTTGGGAGGGCAATTGGCTGCAGCTCTCCTGTCGGCTCCTACAATACGGCCTTGCCTCGCGCTTTTCAACATCCCGCGCAATAATTTTCCTGGCAGCCTGTCCCGACGCCTGGCGCGCCCAGCGGTCCGTTTCTGCCCGTCCAGAAGAATCGTAGTATCTGACTCTCAGACACTACCCCGATGGCCCGGGTTTCATTTCCGCCGCCCGCCATCTACAATCGTCAGTTCCAGAACAGAGAACAGGAGCGCTGACCTTGACCGATATCAACCTCCCCACCGACCCCAACACTAACCTCCTGATGCTGTTTCGTTGGCTGCATTTTGTTGGCGGCATAACCTGGCTTGGCCTGTTGTATTTTTTTAATCTTGTTAACGTGCCGTTCATGAAGGAACTTGATCCCGTCACCAAAGGAAAAGTCCTGCCCAGCCTGATGTCGCGCGCGTTGTGGTGGTTTCGCTGGGGATCGGTCCTCACCGTGCTGATGGGCCTAGCATACTGGGGCAACATTGTCGGCTCTGACGCCAAGAACGGGGGCGCATCTTCCGGCGGTCCGATGGGAACTTTCTTTGCCATCTGGACCATCGCCTGGGCGCTCATGTATGCCTGCACGATTCCCGGGAAAGGCGCGCTCGACAAAGGCCCGGTGCTCGCCGTGATTTATACGGTAATTGTGGGCGCAGCCTCCTGCTTGTTTTTGCGCTTGAACGATCATGGCTGGGAGAGCAATCGCCTGCTCGCCATCGGCATCGGCGGAGGCATGGGTTGGGTGATGATGCTGAACGTCTGGGGGGTGATCTGGCGCGCACAGAAGAAAATCATCCAATGGACTGCCGACAACGCGGCCAATGGCACAGCGATCCCCGACAAAGCAAGGTATCTCGCGCGCCAGGCGTTCCTCACCTCCCGCGCAAACTTCGTGCTGTCGTTCCCCATGTTGTTCCTGATGGGAGCGGCAAGTCACTATCCGATGTTTGGTAAATAGCGTTTGGCAAATAACGCCCGTGTAGAGACGGGGCTTGCCCCGTCTTGCATCGTCCATGAACCCAGCTCGAGCACGAACGGGAAGGGCACGGCTTCAGCCGTGCCGCCTAGAGCCAATCAACCCGAGGGCTTTAGCCCCTGAGGGCCACGGCAGTTTGCACCTTCATTACGAGGTGGCTTCCAGAGTCTGGAAAACAGCATCCGGAGATATCCACTTCTATTGGGTCGTATGAGTGAATTCCTGGACACAATCGTCGAATGGTCGGGTGCCCGAGAAGACTGGCGTCCCATCTCGCGCTGGGCCGTCCTAGCTTGGCTTGTCTTTTACGTTTTCTTCCTGATCTACGCCTTCAGCATGTATGGCGGCTATCTGTTCATCGACTCCGCCAACCTAGTCGTCCACGAAGGCGGCCACTTGCTCTTCTTTTGGTTCGGCCGAACGCTCGGACTCTGGGGAGGAACCATCCTGCAATGGCTGGTCCCACTGCTGCTGGCCGCCTATTTCTTCCACGAACGCCAGCCCGCAGCCTTCGTGTTCTGCCTGTTTTTCTTTTTCGAGAACTGGCTCTACACCGCCACCTACATGGCCGACGCCCGCGCCATGGCGTTGCCCCTGGTGACCGCCGGAGACTCCGACTACATCGAGCACGACTGGAACACGATTTTCTCGAGCCTGGGAGTCCTGCAGTACGACACGACCATCGGCGCAATCGTGCGAACGCTAGGCTGGAGTGGAATGCTAGCCAGTGTAGGCTGGCTAGCAACGCGCCTAAGAACAACAAAGCCGTAAGTGGAGTGACGGGCGTCCTCGCCCGTCCACCGCAATCTCAACCCTGAGTTGCTCGTTCCTGCCGGGTCCCTCAGGAATGCCATTCACTGAGATTCGTACCGTCAGATCAATGAGCGTAATGGGGATGCTTCGCCGATAATCGACTCGGGGTCGTGTTTCTTCCCGATCTCGACGGCTTCTGGTGAAATCGCCGCGATTACACTCAGAACCCGGCCACCTGGAGCCGCTGTCAGTAGCACGACCGAGCCATTGTGTGGTTGCAACAAAGCTGGTCCAACTGTTCTATGCTGCGAAACGTGGCTGTCATGCTTGCCGTAATTCTCGCCATAGTCATTGGCGTTTTCCGTTTGATCGCCCCATACTGCTCGGCGGAGCCTTCGGTTTGCGGTGAGCGCGGTGAGAGAGATGCACGTTCTGATATAGCTCGGGGGAATTATGTGGTACTAGGGTATGGACTGCCTGCAACGCCTGTAATGGGTGGTACGGATGAACAGAATACCGAATGGGCGTCAGAGTATGACCAGTGCCTACGGCAACGGTACGGAGTAGAATTCCGCACGGTTGCCGGCGATGCTGGGACAGAATCCCAATTCGCTTACTACGACTCCTACGATGCAGTAAGCACTGCCGCCATCAAGCAGAAATTCGGCCACGATGTCTTTGAAGAGTGTGTTTACGTAGCTATCAAGCGTGTCGGTGGTACGCATCCAACAGCAAAAGGAAACTAGCTGTTGAGAACACGGTTTGCACTCAGAACCTCGTCACCGAGCTTTCGCTGCCAGCAACCAAGGCTTGCCGTCAAAATGCGCAGGCAACGCGAGGCCAAACAGTTTCAGGATCGTAGGCGCGACATCCACGATCGCAGGTTTCTCTGCGATGAACTTGTGGCTGGAAAACAAGACGCCAGGAACGAGCCGCGGATCGATACAATGGTCGCCGCTCCACGCCTTGATATTGTCTTCGAAAACCTGGCCCGTAACTTTGCCCATTACCGAATCCCACGAAGCGCGATAACCGGCGCCATAGCCAACAATCAGGTCTGGGGAGTTTTCCGTGTACGGCCCACGATAGACATTGTCGGCAATAAACACGCCCGTTATCCCCACCGTGCCAGATGCCGGATCGACCAGCCCATTCAGTTTTTGCTGCAGCTCGGCTCTCAATGTTTCAACTTCGGCCGGATCCACAATTCCCTGCTTCTCGCGGCCTTTGATGTTCAGATAAAGTCCATTGAGGCCCATGGTGTAGGCGCGAGTGCGCGACCAGTCCACGTCCTCGAACCAGTCGCCGCTCTCGGTTTTGCCATCCTTCAACGTGAGATATCCGTTCTGATGCAGCCACGCATTCAAATTCAGGCAGCGTGCAAACGACTTGAATCCATGATCGGAGAGCACCATCAGCAGCGTGTCGTCGTCAATTTTTTCCATCACGCGCCCAATCAGGCGATCCATGCGCTCGTAGAGTTCCTGAATCACCGGGGGATGCTGACTGTGCGGGACATCGCGGGCGGCTGGATGATCTTCTTCCAGATAGCGCCAGAACATGTGCTGCACGCGGTCGGTAGTATCGAAAACGCAGGTGCAAAGTCCCTGCCTCGTTTTGTCCAGCGCATCAAACAGCATCCGCTCGCGATCTTCATGATTGCCGTAAGCCTGCGCCAGAAACGCATCGTCATCAAGCACGTGCTCGTTAAGCGCCCACGTGTCTTCCGCCAAGCCGAGCGTCGCATACGCACCGAAGAGCTTGGCCAAGTAAATGGAATACGTCACCGGGTGCGAGATTGGCAGGTCAGGATGCCCGGGATCGATGTTCACCGGCGTGACATAAACTTCAACCTCCGGCGAAAGTTCCTTGAGATAAAACCGGCAGATGCCATGCGCCGTGAAACCCAGACCAGCCTTGAATTCCGCCGGAATCCACTCGGAGTACTCCCCAACTTTCAGCGCAAATTTTTCCGCACCCACCACAAAGCGAGCCGATTTAAATCCCGGATCCGGCCGAATTTCGAAATTCACCCGCAGCTCCGTTCCAGCTTTCTCCGCTAAGGGGCTGTCGGGTCCCGGGATGTACGAATGGCAAACCCCATTCTTGCGCTCGATCGGCACACGCACGCCGCCTTCGCGAAACTTGTCGCTCGATGCGCGGGTCGTGCACAGGCAAAACGTACCCTGGCTACCCTTCAGGTCGGGCACGCACATCCCGGAGAGCAACACGCCCTGAAACTTCTCTGGAGGAAACGTAACCGGAACGCGAATCACGGAACTGAAAATTCCGGCATTGCCCAGCCAGTGCCAGAACGGGGTGCCCTTTCGCATGCCTTTGATTTCGGTTTTGCCGAAGGGAATGGAATACTTGCCAATCTTGATATGCCGCTTCGGCCCTTTGATTTCAGCCGACGAAAGAAATGGAAGATAGTTGCTGGTGTCGCGCGCCAGAAAGTCGTAAATGTTGTGTTTGCCCGGATTCACTCCGGTCATGAAAGTCGACCAAGCCACCGGAGAAATTGGCGGAAACGTCGTGCGCAGCTTGCTGAAAGTTCCTTTGTCCCGCAACTTCGCCAGATTCGGCAGCCGGCCTTCGTTCATAAAGCGGTCAGCGAGGTCCGGGTCCATACCGTCGAATCCCAAAATCACCGCTCGCTCAAACGTCGCCTTTCCGTATGCGTTTCGCCGCCGAATGAAGCGGAATAACTGGCGGAATGGCCAAGTCATCAGCGCATAGAACGAATAGAGAAACGCAACAAAGATCGCCCAGAACGACGACAGCACCGCAAATCCCGCACCCGGTCCGGCGTAAGCGTGAGCGAGCGCTGGCAGGAAAATAAAGGCGACCAGCAACACCCGTGTGGCGCGGGCATTCCTGCCCGCGAAATGCATGCGCTCACGACGGACTGGCGGGCATCCACACCTTCGCCGCACCTTCATAGCCGACGCACGCAGGCGGGCGAGGGCGACCGCCCCACACGATCTCTTCATATTTGAATCCCCAAAACTTCTTTGAAAATAAACCCTGCCACCATCGACAGAATGAAGAACAACCAAATCCAGTTCATCTCATAGCCCGCAATGTCGATATCGCGATCCGGATAATTGATCGCAATGGATTCAATCGGACTCTTCTCCGGCAGTTCCGGCTCTGCCGACGAGAACATACGGCGCCAGAATCGTCCACGCAATCGAACGGTCGAGAGGCGCGGCAGATCGCCACCAACACAAACCGACTTCGTCGCGCTCTGTCCGGCCGCGGCGACCTGCACTTCATATTTTCCCTCTTTTGAGCCAGCCAGTCGCCAGACAATCTCACGTGCCGTCGGAATGTGCACAGGAGGCGCAGTCATCGTGATCTCCGGCGGCAAGCCCAGAGTGACGTCATTCAGCGCGTCGCTGCCGCTGAGCCGAACCGTCAAGAGAAACGGCGCGTTGACCGCAACCGGCGCTTGCCCCAGATAACGATCGATCTGCACGATCAGCAAAGTGATGGGAATGATGACGTACAGCAGTGGCTTGAATGCTAGCTTCAGGTAGCGTCCGGTGCCGCGCAGGATCTTGCCATAAGAGCCCATCACCACCGGAATCTGATCGCGATACAGTCGCACCGCCAGCAAGTGCGCCTTCAGTTGATCCTTCGCAACGCCGATCGCTTTCTGATCCGACGTGTAGCCGAAAACAACCACCATCACCAGCCCGACCACCAACGACAGGACGACGACAATCGCCAGCGGACTAGTCAGCAGAAACGAGTGAAACGCCGTGATTGTCACGGCATGCCCCGCGATCGCCATCGGGTTTGAAAGAGCAGTCAAGCTACTCGATATACCCTAATCCGCGCAGCCGCTTTTTTATCTCCTCTTTCGATGTGCTGCTTTCGTCGGGCAGGATTTTCCTGGTTTCCTTTTCCAGCATATGGATCACGAATTCGTCAATCGATTCGTATCCGGCGGCATCCGAACACTGCTTGACCTTCTCCAGCAGTTCGCCTTCGATCTTCACTTTGTGTGAACCAAACATGATTTCTCCCGTTCACAAT
>Ga0181532_10001233_pt1 | contig 25092 bp, 24 predicted proteins | sample PEATcosm2014_Bin_33_FD_119768 | JGI IMG/M metagenome (GOLD analysis project Ga0181532, IMG submission 119768) | Peatland microbial communities from MTU Mesocosm Facility, Houghton, MI, USA - PEATcosm2014_Bin11_30_metaG | ecosystem: Environmental > Terrestrial > Soil > Wetlands > Peat | place... | reverse complement strand
CAACGCGATCCGGCCGCGCGCCAGAGAGGGATGGCTGGAAAGCCCGTAGAGCTCCTGCACCTTGACCGAAAGCGTGGGCCCGCCCTCGGCCGCATAATCGAGCGCGATGCGCGATCCGGCCGGCGTCTCGAAATGCGTCGGCGCCTCCGCCTCGACGCGCCGCTGCATCTCATAGGGCAGCAACACCTTCAGCGCCGTCTCCAGATCGTCGGGTGTGATCGCGGAAAGACTCGTCCGGCCCTCGATGAAGGGCGCGAGCCAGTCGCCGACGCTCGCAGCTAGCGCTTTGTCGGAGAGATCGGGCCAGGCGTCGTCGGGCTCGGCGCGGCGCAGAAAGGCGACGCGGTCGCGCCATTGCGCCAGCGCCTTCGTGAACGGCAGGCGCGCGATTCCGCCGCCGTCGGCTTCCAGCGCCGCGATGCCTTCGGCGAGCGCGCGGGCGGATTCTGGTCCCGCCGGCGCCGGCAGGTTTTGTTCGTTGAGGACGATCGCGCCGAGCCGGCGTCGTTTACGGGCGCGCAGGGCCGCGCGGTCGCGGTCGAAACTGATCTCTTCGAGGCTCGCGATGTGTCGTCCGGCGACGCTTTCGAGATCGGCCTCGCTCAGCGCCGCCGCCGCGATGATCCGGGCGGCGCCGGCGCGGCCGGAAATTTCCGCGATGGCGAGAAAGGGTTCGCGCGCCAACGCGAGATGCGGCTCGAGCATGGCCGCGCGCCCATTGGCCATGAGGAATTCGCCCGCAGCGCCGCGCGCTTTGGCGATCCGGTCGGGAAAGGCGAGGGCCACAAGCCTGCCGCAGTCGATCGTCTCCACGGAGTCGGGCTTTTCCCCGCCGGCTCTTTGCGCGAAGGTCCGCGCCAGCCGGCGGGCGTCGTCCGCGCGCGGCGAGCGCTCGCGCCGGAAGCGCTCGAGACGCTCTGCAAGGTCGGGCGAATCGCCGCCAAGGCCGCGCTCGACGAGAAGGGTCGCGACTTCGGCGGCGGCGAAGGCGGCGCCCTTGGCCGCGGCGGCCACCATCATTTTGGCGAGGCGCGGCGGCAAAGCGAGGCGGGCGATGGCCTTCCCTTCCGCCGTCAGCGCGCCATCTTCGTCGATCGCGCCGATCTCGCGCAGCAGCGTTCGCGCCTCCTTGAGCGCGGGCGCCGGGGGCGGATCGAGCCATTTGAGGCTTAAGGGATCGCGCACGCCCCAGGCTGCGAGGTCGAGGACGAGGCCGGAGAGGTCCGCCGCCATGATCTCCGGCGGCGCAAAAGCCTCCAGCGCGCCGGACGCCGCCGCCTCCCACAGACGATAGCAGACGCCGGGCTCCGTGCGGCCCGCGCGGCCGCGGCGCTGATCGGCCGCGGCTATTGACACCCGCACGGTCTCCAGCGAGGTGAGGCCCCGATCGGGTTCGAAGCGCGGCGCGCGGGTCAGCCCGCAATCGATGACGATGCGCACCCCCTCGATGGTCAGCGAGGTCTCGGCGATCGAGGTCGCCAGCACGATCTTCCGCGCCGGAGCCCGGATCGGGGCGATGGCGCGATCCTGCGCGGCGCGATCGATCGCCGAATAGAGCGGCGCGATCTCGATTTTCGGATCGGCGATCCGCTCGGCGAGCAGCGCGGCGGTCCGCTTTATTTCCCCTTGGCCTGGAAGGAAGGCGAGAATCGAGCCCTCTTCCTCGGCCAGCCCGCGCAGCGCCGCCGCCGCCACGGCGCCCTCGATCCGCTCGCCGGGCTTGCGGCCGAGATATTGCGTCACGATCGGGAAGGCGCGGCCCTCGCTAACGATGACCGGCGCGTCATTCAGCAGTTTTGCGATCCGCGCGCCGTCGAGCGTCGCCGACATGACGAGAAGGCGCAGATCCTCGCGCAGCACGGACGCCGCGTCGAGGCAAAGCGCGAGCGAGAGGTCGGCGTCGAGCGAGCGCTCGTGGAATTCGTCGAAAATCACCAAAGCGACGCCGGAAAGGCCGGGATCGTCCAGAATCATGCGGGTGAAGACGCCCTCGGTCACGATTTCGAGGCGCGTTTTCGCCGACACAAGCGTTTGCGCGCGAACCCTGAGGCCGACGCTCTCCCCGACGCGCTCGCCAAGGCTTGAGGCCATGCGCTGCGCGGCGGCCCGCGCCGCGATGCGGCGCGGCTCCAGCATGATGATTTTCCGGCCCTCGGCCCAGCCCTCGCTCAGAAGAACGAGTGGAACCCGCGTGGTCTTGCCGGCGCCGGGCGGGGCGACGAGGACCGCTCTCGCGCCTGTGGAGAGCGCTCCGCGCAATTCGCCCAGAACGGCGTCGATGGGAAGCGGCGGCGCAAAGATCTGCATGGGCGCTGTGATGGCAGCTTGGCGCCCGGCGGACAAGACGGAAGGGCTACAAAGATCTCAGGCGCCCCCCAAGCGCCGTCGCGCCTCGATCAGCCCCGACGTCGATGAATCGAGGCCCGTCGTGGAGAGGTTCGCGTCGGCGACGATGGGGGTCAGCTTTACCGCCAGCTCCTTGCCGAGTTCGACGCCCCACTGGTCGTAGGAATTGATGTTCCAGATCACGCCTTGCACGAACACCTTGTGCTCGTAGAGCGCGATCAGCCGGCCGAGTGCGCGGGGGGTCAACCGCTGGTAGAGAAAAGTGCTCGACGGCCGGTTGCCCTCGAACAGCCGGTGCGGGGCGAGCGCCGCGATGGCTTCGGGACTCATCTTTTGCGCTTCGAGCCGGGCCGCGACCTCGTCGATCGAGCGGCCGAGCATGAACGCCTGTGATTGCGCAAGGCAATTGGCGAACAGCAGCTCGTGATGCTTCTCGTCGGCGGCGGTGGGCTCTGCGGCGATGAGGAAATCGATCGGCACGATTTCCGTGCCCTGATGCAGGAGCTGGAAAAAAGCGTGCTGGCCGTTGGTCCCTGGCTCGCCCCAGATGACGGGAGCGGTCGCGCGTCCCGTGCGTGCGCCGTCCAGCGTCGCGGTCTTGCCGTTCGATTCCATGTCGAGCTGCTGCAGATAGGCAGAAAAGCGCGCCATGCGCTGATCGTAGGGGATCACCGCGTGGGTCGCATAGCCCCAGAGATTGCGGTACCAGACGCCGAGCAGCGCCATCAGCACGGGGATGTTGCGCTCCAGCGGCGCCGCCGCGAAATGCCTGTCGATATCCTCGCCGCCGCGCAAAAATTCCTCGAAATTGTCCTTGCCGATGCCGATCGCCAGCGAAAGCCCGATCGCCGACCAGATCGAGTAGCGCCCGCCGACCCAATCCCAGAAGCCGAACACGCGATCGCTCCTGATGCCGAAGGCGGCGATCTTGTCGAGCTGGGTCGACACGGCGCAGAAATGATCCGGCACAGCCGTCTCGCCGAGCCGCGACGCGACGAATTTCCGCGCGGTCTCGGCATTGGTCATCGTCTCGATCGTCGTAAACGTCTTCGAGCAGACGACGAAAAGCGTCGTTTCGACAGGGACGCGCCGCATCGTGTCGGCGAAATCGGCGCCGTCGACATTGGCGACGAAATGCAGGGAGAGATGGTCGGCGATAAAGGGCGAGAGCGCACGGCCCGCCATGGCGGGGCCGAGGTCCGAGCCGCCGATGCCGAAATTGACGATGTCGGTGAAGCGCTGGCCGTTGGCGGCGGTGATTTCGCCGTTCCGCACGGCCTCGGCGAATTCAAATATTTTGCGCAGTTCAGCGAGAACGTCCGGCATGACATCGCGCCCGCCAGCGAACATCGGCGCGCCGGAGAGATTGCGCAGGGCCATGTGCAGCGCCGGGCGGCGCTCGGTGACGTTGACGGGCTCGCCGGCGAAGAGCGCGGCGCGCCGCGCCTCGACATTTGCGGCGCGGGCGAGATCGATCAGGAGGCCAAGCGTCTCGTCGTCGAGGCGATGCTTGGAGAAATCGAACAGGAGATCGTCCAGCAGGACATGGAAGCGGTCAAATCGATGCGGATCGGCGGCGAACAGATCCGCGATCGTGCGTGCGCACCAGCTTTGCCGATGCGTTTCGAGCGCGGCCCAGGCCTTCGCGATTTCACTGCTCGACATGTGACGCCTCCACTGACGCGATGGGGTTGTTTAGCCCATCTTATCGGCGCCACAAAGACGGACGCCGCCTTGCGCAAAGGATCATTGCGGTCTTGATGCAGATCCGCCGGACCTTTCGGCCCGGCGGATGATTTTGACGAGGGGCGGCGCGCGAGCGGCGGCCGCGATCGCTTACATGTTGTAGGCGCGCTCGCCGTGGGAGGTGATGTCGAGGCCTTCCATCTCCTCGTCCTTCTTGACCCGAAGCCCGATCACGAGATCGACGAGCTTATAGAGAATGAACGAGCCGACGCCGGACCAGAGCAGGGTGAACCCTACGGTTTTCGCCTGGATGATCAGCTGCGCGATCATGTCGTAATCGCCGGGCGCGCCGGTGCCGGGCACTTTCGTGTAGTCGGTGAGCCCGACGCCGCCGAGGAACGGCGCCACCAGAATGCCGGTGCTGAGCGCGCCGACGATGCCGCCGACGCAGTGCACGCCGAAGACGTCGAGGGAGTCGTCATAGCCGAACCACTTCTTCACGTAATCGACGAAGAAGAAGCAGATCGCGCCGACCCCGAGGCCAAGCACGACCGATCCCATCGGTCCGGCGTAACCCGAGGCCGGCGTCACGGCGACGAGGCCGGCGACGGCGCCCGAGATCATGCCGAGCAGCGAAGGTTTGCCCTTCAGCGCCCATTCGACGAACATCCACGAGAGGGTTGCGGCCGAGGTGGCGACGAAGGTGTTGACGAAGGCCAGCGCCGTCGTTCCGTTGGACTCCAGGTTCGAGCCGGCGTTGAAGCCGAACCAGCCGACCCACAGCAGGGAGGCGCCGATCATCGACATGGTCACCGAGTGAGGCGGCCCAACTTCGCGCGGGAAGCCGATGCGCTTGCCCATCACGAGACAGCCGACGAAGCCGGCGATGCCCGCATTGATGTGCACCACGGTGCCGCCGGCGAAATCGAGGGCGCCCATCTGATTGAAGAAACCGGCGTTGGCCGTCACCGCGTCGAGCGCGGCTTGCGCGGCGGCCTTGGTCGCGTCGTCCTTCGCAGCCGCCAGGGCTTTGGCGGCGTCGCCGATGGCGTCCGGGCCCGCCCAGTACCAAACCGCATGCGCGATCGGGAAATAGATGAACGTCACCCACAACGTTATGAAGGTGAGCAGCGCGGAGAACTTGATGCGCTCGGCGAAGGAGCCGATGATCAGGGCCGGCGTGATGCAGGCGAAGGTCATCTGAAACGCCATATAGGCGAATTCGGGAATGACGACGCCGTTGGAGAAGGTTGCAGCGGTTGAATTGGCGTCCATCCCTTTCAGGAAGAGCCTGTCAAATCCACCGACGAAAGCGTTCAGGTTTGTGCCGAGGAACGGAAGCGCGGCGTGCGATCCTTCGGTGAACGCGAGGGAGTAGCCGTAAACAACCCAGATGATCGACACCAGAGCGACGATGGCGAAAACCTGGGAGAGCACGGCCGCCATATTCTTGGTGCGCACCAGGCCACCGTAGAAAAGGGCGAGCCCGGGGATGGACATCATCAGCACGAGAGCCGTGGAGATGAGCATCCAGGCGGTGTCGCCCTTGTTCGGAACGGGCGCCGGCGGTGCGGCTGCGGCTGCGGCGGCTACGGTGGCGGCGGGTTCCTGCGCGAACGCGAGGCCCGCCGCGGCGCAAGCCACGAGCAGCCCGAGGCCGATCGTCCGGGCTCGGACCGGTGGTCGAAACGCAATATTCATCATGTTCTCCTGCGAATCCTAAAAAGAAGGGTCAAAGGGCGTCGGCGTCGCGTTCGCCAGTGCGAATGCGAACAGCTTGGTCGAGCCCGCTGACGAAGATTTTACCGTCTCCGATCTGGCCGGTTCGCGCAGCCGCCGAGATCGCCTCCACCGTCGCCGCGACGAGTTCCGAAGGAACGGCGACTTCGACTTTCAGTTTGGGTAAGAAACTGACCGCGTATTCCGCCCCACGGTAGATCTCCGTGTGGCCTTTCTGACGTCCGTAGCCTTTGACTTCCGTGACTGTCATCCCGTGCACGCCGAGGTTGGTCAGCGCGTCACGGACCTCGTCCAACTTGAACGGCTTTATGATCGCAACAACGATTTTCATGTGGATTTTCCCGTTTGCGTCTACCTGAGAGCCGCCGATTTGTCCGTGAGCCGGCCCGCCGCTAAACAGCAAGGCGCGTCATCGGCGCCAATGCATGCCATGCTTCTTAGCAAGCGTCGGGCCTTTTCAGGCGCCAGAGCCGCATTTTTTGCCGCGAAGGACCGATTTGCCATGTTCCAGCTGGCGGCGGGACGCCGCGCCGCGTCGCGGCCGGAGCGCAAAAATCGGAGTCATTACAATGGAAACGACGGATTTTCGGCGGTCAGGACGGCGCGTCTAGCGTTTTTGCGAGGTCCGCCGCACCACAAAATGACAAAATGCCTAAAAACAGGGCAGTCCTTGCGGCCGCAAGCCAGGGGAGCCGAATCTCGTCCCTTTCCCTCACGCCGGCGGCGGACGCATCAACCCTTCCTGCATGGACGAGGCGATGAGCCGGCCGTCGCGCGAAAACAGAAGACCGCGCGTCAGCCCCCGCGCGCCGCTTGAATTCGGGCTGTCCTGGACGTAGAGCAGCCATTCGTCGGCGCGAAAGGGCCGGTGGAACCACAAGGCGTGGTCGAGGCTCGCGATCTGGAGCTTGGCGTCGAACACATAATGACCGTGCCCGATCAGCGCCGTGTCGAGCAGGGTCATGTCGGAGAGGTAAGCCAGCACCGCGCGGTGGATCGCCGGATCGTCGGGCAGCGGCCCCGCCGCGCGCAGCCAGACGTCCTGCACTGGCGCGCCCGGATCATGCCGCACATAGCGGGAAGGATCGACCGGACGCGTCTCGATCGGGCGATCGCTGGCGAACCAGCGCCGGATCGGATCCGGCATGATCGCGCCGAATTCCGCCACGATCTCCGCTTCGCTCGGAAGCGTTTCGGGGAGCGGCACGTCGGGCATGGCGACGGCGTGTTCGAGGCCCTGCTCGTCGATCTGGAATGAGGCGGAAAGGGAGAAGATCGCCCGCCCGTGCTGGATCGCGTTGCAGCGCCGCGTCGTGAAGCTCTTGCCGTCGCGGAGCCGGTCGACCTCGTAGATGATCGGCGCCGACGGATCGCCGGGCAGCAGGAAATAGCCGTGCAGCGAATGCGGCGCGCGGCCCTCGACCGTGCGCGCCGAGGCGACGAGGGCCTGCGCGACGACGAGGCCGCCGAAGACCCGCTGCCAACCGACTGCGGGGCTGCGGCCGCGGAAGATATTCTTTTCGATCTTTTCGAGATCGAGCATGGTGAGGAGTTCGGCGACGGCCGTAGACGTAGTTTGTGTCATGGCGGGCATGTCATGGCGAGAACGATTCCCCTAGCCGCTATGACGTGACGGGCGCCGCCGCCTGCGTCAAGCCGCGAATGGCGCTTTTCGCCGGCGCACGTCAGCCGGTCACGGGGTCAGCGGCTTGATCACCTCCACGCCCTTCATCGAGATCGTCGCGATGTCCTTGGCGGTGGGATCGGCCTTGGTCAGGTCCACGGATCGGATTTGGCTGTTCTCATAGGTGCGGAAATAATAGCGCTTGGCCTTGAGGTCGCTGGCCGCCGTCCAGGTCGTATAGTCGGCGAGGATGTTGCCGTGCGCATCCTTCTCGCGTTCGCGCGCGGCGCCCTTTGGAATGTCGAAATTGTTAAGGATATGGAACGCTTCGAGCACCGCGTCGTCGCCGGTCTTCGACGGGAACACCGACTGGCTGAAGGCGACGGCGCGGACGAAACGCGAGGGCGGCGTGAAGTCGCCCGGCATCCCAAGCATCCCCGAGCCCTGGCCGAGCGGCTCGAGCGTGACAGATCCGAGCTTTACCGGCGGCGCATTGCTCAGCGAAAAATTCAGATAGTTGCGCAGATTGGTCATGTGCCAGTCGAAAGCCGGCGAGTTGGTGAAGACGCCGAGCGGGTTGTCGTAAACATTGAGCTTGCCGCCGGTGTATTCGATCACGATGCTACCGCCGGAGGCGTCTTGCACCTTGAAATGAACCTCCGGCGCGAAGCCCCATTGCGCGAAGACGACGGCCGGGACGACAATGTTTCCGATGTTGGCCTTGACCTCCTCGACGCTGGCGAAATTCTCCAGGATCCACGAGCCGAGCTCCCATGGCGCGAGAGTCTTGTCCGCGTCGGCCGCCGCATAGGGCATGTAGCCGGCCGAGGTCGGGAAGTAGAACAGCCCGGCGTAGAGGCCCTTCTCGTTGAAGCCGTCGAAGATGAACGGCAGGCCGACGCCATTGGCGCCGACGCTGGCGTATTTTGCCGTCCATTTCAGCCCTTCCTTTCCGTCCGGCGTCGTTCCGATCCGGGCGTAGCCGCGAGGAACGACGAGCACGTTGGATTGGAGGTCGATGGAGAATTCCAGCGTTCGCGCGGCGACGATGGTTCCGTCCTGAGCGGTAAGGCGGATGCCAGTGCAGGCGAAGGCCGCCGGCGCAAGAACGAACGTCGCCGCGAACGCGGCGGCGAGCCATCGATTGAACATCATGGCGTTCCCCCTTTTATGAATCGGCTTCGCTGGGCGAGCCTCTTTGACGAGCGAATCGTCTTATAGGCGAAGCCGCCTTGCTCCGAAACAAATCAAAGATAGTGCTTATCCCGCGCCGCACGCGGCGGGGCTGGGCCGCCGTGAGGCCTTTGGATGGGAGCCGGGCGAGGCGTCGCGATAATTCGCTATTTTGGCGGCGACGCCGCGCGAAGTTTTTCGCAGGCCAGTTCGGTTTCTTCGTCGAGCGGGAAGTAGCTCTCAATGAGCAGTTCCTCGAGAGTGACCTGTTGCGGCGCGGAGAATGCGGTTGCCGTGGTGAAAAATCGAAGAGTGAGCGGGCCGCGTTCGAGGACGAGCGAAAAGGTTGGCTCGTCGAGGCGCGAAAAATCCGGCTGGCGCCAATCGCGCGGCACGTCGGGATAGGCCAATACCCGGTCCAGCAAGGCCCTTAGCCGTGCGTCGCCTTCGCGATGCAACGCCTCCCGATGAAGGCGGGCGATCATATGGCGCCCCAATTGCGCCCAGTTCCGGATGAACGGGCGCGCCCGCCGCGGATCGAACACCTGGTCGAACAGATTTGGCGGCCCGCGCAAACGATCCGGCTCCGCCGTGAAGCGGGAAAAAATCGTCGCGGCGGCCTCGTTGGCGCGGATGATGTCGTAGCCCGCCGTCATCACCGCCAGCGGGAAGGGTTCTTGCTGACGCGCCATCCGGGCGATGGCCAAATCGATGGACGGATGGATCGCGTCCAGCCCGGGCTCCGCAAACCGGGCGGGAAAAGACGCGGCGAGCAAAATCCCGTTTTGGTCGCGTAACGGGACCTCAAGTGCGCTCACAGGCGCAACACCATCTCTTCGCTCGGGCGCGCGCGCCCGGATTCCAGGAAACTCACATGCCGCGCCGAGACGTCGGCCCCCAGCGCCAAATCGAGTTGCGACCAGCCGCGCCGTCGCCGCCAGTGTTTTAGCAGCGCGCCGAACAAGTTTTGCGTCATCCGCCAGATATAGCGCCCGCCGTCGGCGCGGGGCAATTACCGCGGCGGGTAATTGCCCGCGGTTCGGCGATTGACGATCATCGTCGAACCGGATGGAGGTTTCGCCGCTGCAAGCCTCGCGCAACCCATGGCAACGTGAGAGGCCAATTCATGGAAAATGCCGAACGACACGACATCATGGGATTTTATGTCGAATCCTGGTCCGAGACCGAGGCGCCGAAAAGATTGGAATTGCTCGGGCGATGCCTGAACCCGGATTGCGTCTACACCGACCCGGTCATTCAAGTTCATGGATGCAAGCCATTGTCAGACTATATGGCGCAATTCCAGCAAAGCGCGCCCGGCGGCGCTTTTGTCGCGACAAAATTCGCGACCCACCACGATCGCGCCCTGATGCATTGGAACATGGTCGACGGCAAGCAAAACGTGCTCGCGCAAGGCGTGAGTTATTTCTTGTACGGAGCCGATGGCCGCCTGACGCAAATGACAGGTTTCTTTGAGCTTCCCGCCTCTGACTGACGTTTTGCCCGCCGCGCCAAACGTGAGAATGCGTTTTGCGATTTTTGGAACCGTGCGTGAGAACGAGCTTTCGGGCGCGACAAGACAGCTGGAAGGAAGGTTCATGAGCCGGAAGATTTTTCTGACCCTGGCCGCTGTCGTCGCGCTAGGCGCCGGCGCGATCGCGGTCGCCTTCCCCGCTGAATTTCTCGCCAGTAAGGGAACGCTGCCAAGCGGAGCCGCCAATCTATGGATGCGCGAAACCGGCCTCCTGCTGGTGTGCATGGGAATCATCGTTCTGTCCGTGCGCAATCAACCTGATTCGCCGGCCATGGAAGCGCTGATGCTCGGAAATCTGCTGGCGCAACTCGGCCTGCTCGCGACCGAATTGGCCGGCTTCGCCGCTGGCGTGATCACAAAAATATCCGGTATCGCCCCAAATTTCGTTTTGCACATAGCGCTGGCGTCGGGCTTCGCTCATTTCTGGCGGCGCATCAAAATTCGGGAATAGCGGGCTCGTTGCTTCACCGCACGAGCCTGACCAAAAACTTCGTGACTTTCTGGGATCAAGCCCTAGCCTTGGAGCGGGCGCGCTTCCTCTGGCAGCATGATCGGAATGCCGTCGCGGATCGGATAGGCGAGCTTCGCGGCGCGGGAGATCAGCTCCTGATTCACCGCATCATACTCGAGCGTCGTCCGCGTGCGCGGGCAAACCAGAATCTCGAGAAGACGCGGATCGATGCGCGAAGCTTCGGGCGCCGGCCCCGGCTTTGTCGTCTTGTCACCCATCGGTCGATCCGTCCTTACTGCAGGGTTGGATGCGCGTTCTTGCCGCGCGCGAGTTCGAATTCGGTCATCGCGACGAGCACATCCGCGCGGCCTTTAAGATCCTTGGCCTCAAGCAGAGCCTGCTTTTCCTTGGCGCCGAACGGGCTCATCATCGACAGCGCATTGACGAGCGCTTCATTCGGCGCCTCGTGAATGCTCTCCCAGTCGAGCTGGAGATCGTTTGTGTCGGCAAAGCTGCGCAAGGTGCGCAACAGTCCGTCGCGATCGACGAGATCCTCGCCGGCGCGCGGGCTGAAGTCGACGGCGAAGGCTGAGAAATCGCCGCGCGCCTGGCGATAGGGGGTCAGGACCTCGATCTCTTCGATGATCCTGAATCTTGCGATGCCGGTCAGCGTCACGAGATAGCGCCCGTCGCCGGTCTCGGCGAGCTGGGTGATGCGCCCGGCGCAGCCAACCGGGAAAAGCCCCAGGGCGGCGTCCGGATTAGGCTGAATCATGCCGATGATGCGATTGTCCTTCAGGGCGTCGTCGATCATGGCGAGATAGCGCGGCTCGAAAATATTCAGCGGCAATTGCCCGCGCGGAAGCAGCAGAGCCTTGGCGAGCGGAAAGATCGGAAACGACGCAGGCAGCGCGTCCGGGTCGCCGTAGGTCTGGTTCAGGCTCATGTGCAGGTCCTCAGCCTCGTCGGACTTCGGCGCCGCAAGGGAAATCGCCCCGATCGACCGCCGAATGGGGCTTTATACTATGCTTGCGCACAAAAAACCACGTTCCGTCGAAGCGCGCGACTTCCATTTAGGTTCGGTTAGGAACTTTGGCGTCGGCAAGATCGCAGGCGATTTCGCCGCGCGATCGCCCGGCGGCGTCAGACGCGCGCGCCGTAAGCCAAGCGGCGGCGCGCGGTCAGGAGAACAGGATCGTCGAAAGTCTCTTGCGCGCGGCGATCGTCGCCGGATCGGCCGCGCCCCACGCTTGGAAGAATTGCAATAATTGCTTACGCGCGCCGTCGTCGTTGAAGGCGCGGTCGCGCCGGATGACGTCGAGCAGCGCGCTCGCGGCCTCATCGCGGCGGTTTTCCGCGTTGAGCGCAATCGCGTAGTCGAAGCGCGCCTGATGATCGTTCGGGTCCGCCTCCGACTTGCGCTTCAGCTCGGCGAGATCGCCGACGGCGCCGGCCTGTTCGGCGAGAGCGAGCGCAGCCCGCGCCGCGATGACGCCCTGATGCTGGTCGGCGCCCGCCGGCGCCGAAGCCAGAATTCCGCGCGCGGCTTCGAGATCGCCGGTCTCGACAGAGAGCCTTGCGAGCCCCGCGAGCGCTTCGAGATCGCCCGGGTTCTCCTCCAGAATCGAGGCGTAAATCTCCGCCGCCGCCACGGCGTCCCCCGCCGCGAGCAGCGTTTGCGCTTCGGCGATCAGGTCGCCAGCGCCGCCGATCGGACCGACGAGCCGCTCGATGAAGCCGCGCACCTCGGACTCAGGCAGCGCGCCCATGAAGCCATCGACCGGCTGGCCGCGCTGAAAGGCGATCACCGCCGGAATCGAGCGAATGCCGAGGCGCCCGGCGATTTCCGGCTGATCATCAATGTTCATCGTGACCAGCTTCACCTTGCCGTCGGCCATATCGACGATTTTTTCAAGAATCGGCGTCAGTTGCTTGCAGGGTTCGCACCAAGGCGCCCAGAAATCGACGAGAACCGGCTGGCGCGCGGATTCAGTAATGACATCGGCGCCGAAGTTCGCCGCCGTCGTCGCCTTGGCGGCCTGAGCCGCGCCGGCTCCATTCGGCTTGGCTTGTTCGGCGCCGAAGCCGTATAATTCCGCCATGTCCCGCTCTCCTCTGGCGATGCCGCCCGAACCCGGTCACAATCTCGATCTCCCGGCCAAAATGGAGCTTCGCCGCGTAAACCGCAACCCTCAACTCGCCATATCGCAACCGTCGCCGACGCGGGCCGGCCGCTTGACGTCGATGCCCGGACGATGTCTTGAAGCAAGGCTTTGCAATCAAGATCCGGCAACCAAGATCCGGCAAGCAAGATTTCGCCGGAACGCCTCTCGATCCGCACGTCCGCACTCCAAGCGTGAAGGGACCATCGGTGCACCCTCCTGACGTCGCCTCACTCGAGGTCGCTCGCCGCCTCGAGCAGCGTCTCGGCAAGATCCACGCGCGCCAGCGCATCGGCATCGAGGAGGATCACGAGGCGCAGGCCTTTGGACAGGGGCTGAATTTTTTTCATATCGAGAACTGGTATTCGGTGCATGCGATGATGCGCCTCACCTTGCGGCTCTGCGGTCTTTACGCGCGCGGCCAGCGCAACGCCGAGCGCGTGGAGCTAAGGCGCAATGCGATAGCCTCCGCGCGCCTGCCCCGCGCTTTCGAAGGCTTCACGATCCTCCACCTCAGCGATCTCCATGTCGAGATGAGCCGGGCCGCGATGGCGCGGGTCAGGGAGCTCGTCGCCGGGCTCGACTACGACCTCTGCGTCATGACCGGCGATTATCGCGCCGGCACATTCGGCCCCTATCAGGATTCGCTTGCGGCGATGGCGTCTCTGGTCGCCAGCCTTAAGGGGCCGGTTTACGGCGTGCTCGGCAATCACGATACGATCAAAATGGCGCCCGGCCTCGAAGACATGGGCGTCGCCATGCTGCTCAATGAATCGGTGCGGATCGAACGCGGCGGAGAGGCGATCCATCTCGCGGGGATCGACGACGCGCATTTCTTCCGCGTCGACAATATCGAGAAGGCCGCGTCCGACGTCCCCTTCGATGATTTCTCCATTCTGCTGTCGCATACGCCCGAAATCTACCGCCAGGCGGCGCACGCCGGATTCGACGCAATTCTCTGCGGCCACACGCATGGCGGTCAGATCTGCCTGCCGGGCTCGATCCCGATCACGCTCGATGCAAGCCTGCCGCGCGCCTACGGCGCCGGCGCCTGGAAATATAAGGCGATGAGCGGCTACACCTCGCGCGGCGCGGGCTCGAGCGTGCTGCCGGTCCGGCTCAACTGTCCGCCCGAGATCACGCTCCACACCCTGCACCGCGGCTGAAGCCTAATAGGGCCGCTCGCGGATCCTCAAGGTGAACAGCGCGCGGGAAAGGACCAGTTCGCCGATCCAGAACAGGATGGTCGCGAACAGGACGTCCGCGATGCCAAGCCCGAGCGGGCGCATGCAAGCGATGAGCGGGAGGAGGCTCTCGGGCGCCTGATCGATCCCCGGCGCCATGCTGTGGGGCGCCAGCTTCAGGCGGCGCTTGACGAAGCTCGACAAAAGATCGCCGGCCATTGCGGCGCCCGCCGCCAATGCACCGACCCGCCAGTCGAGGCCGAGCAAAGGCGCAGCCATCGAGGCGGCGAGAAGGCTGGCGAGGATGCCGCGAATGGTTTTCGAGCGCCCGAACAGCGGCTCGCCATCGAGCCAACGCACGCCAAAATCGAGCGGCGCCGCGCAAAATGCGCCAAAAAACCGCGTCGCCAGAACGGGCGCGCCATTCGCCACAAGGACGAGAATAAGTCCCTGAATGATAGGGACCAGATGCATCTCGATGCCTCCCTTTGGCCAAGCCCCGGCCATTCGGCTGCCGGGCTCAGGCCAATTTGATCGTTATCGAAATGAACGCGCCGGCCGCCGCCTGAGTTCCATCATGCAACCCTGGCGAGCATCAGCTCCAGATTCTGAAGCGCCGCGCCCGAGGCGCCCTTGCCGAGATTGTCGAGCTTCGCGATCAGCACCGCCTGACGCCGCGCTGCATTGGCGAAGACGCGCAGTTCGAGATCGTTCGTCCCGTTCAGCGACTGCGGCTCGATCCTGCCGCCCTCTTCGGCCGACGCCACGCGGACATATTTGCTCCCAGCGTAATGGGCGGCAAGCGCGCGCTCCAAGTCGGACGCGCCGAGCTTTCCGGGCAGATCGTCAAGAAACAACGGAATCGAGACCAGCATCCCTTGCGCGAAGTTTCCGACCGAAGGCGCAAACAGCGGCCGGCGCGAGAGGCCCGAATAAAGCTCGATCTCTGGCACATGCTTGTGCTCCAGCGCGAGCGCGTAGATCTCGAAGGCCGGTGCCTCACCCCGCTCGTACTCGGCGATCATCGCCTTGCCGCCGCCGGAGTAGCCCGAGACGGCGTTGATCGCGATTGGCCAGTCCGGCGGGATCAAGCGCGCGTCAACGAGCGGCCGCAGCAGCGCGATAGCGCCGGTTGCATAGCAGCCGGGATTGGAGACGAGCTTCGCCTTTCTGATCGCGTCGGTCTGGCCGGGCGTGAGTTCCGGAAAGCCATAAGTCCAGCCCTTGGCGACGCGATGGGCGGTCGAGGCGTCGAGAACGCGCGGCCCCTTGTCGCCGAGCGCTGCGACAATTCCCGCCGTCTCCCGCGCGGCCTCGTCCGGCAGGCAGAGAATAACGACATCGACGCCGGAAAGCAGCGCCTTCTTGGCTCCCGCGTCCTTGCGCAGTTCGGGCGCAAGGCTCGCGAGTTCGACACCGGATTGCGCCTGGAGGCGCGATTTGATGCCAAGCCCGGTCGTTCCGGCTTCGCCGTCGATGAATATCTTGCCGTGCATGGTTTTGGACTCGGGAGGATTGAGCAACCTTATATATCAACTTTTGTCGGGACGGCGATGCGCGCGCGACTTTGCCGGCTGCGAGCTCCCATTTGCCCCGAACGCGAGGACAGGGCAAGATGCCGGTCGCAGCGGATCCGGCGACCAATTCAGCCGCTTCGTCGATCGCGTTACCTCAGACGCGATAGTTCTCCTGGACCTTCTTCTGGATGGCTGCATTTTCATTCGCCCCCGCCGCCAGACTCTTTTCGGCAATAGGCGCAATCGCATTGGTCCACGCTTCCGGCGCAGCCTCGGCGGAGCGCCGGGATGATCGCCCGACGCCGGTTTCCGCCACTGACGCCGCGCCCACGCTCGGCGCAGAGGCGCTTGCGTTCTATCCATGTGGGGGCGTCGGGGGTCTCTCCACAGCTCCCGTCGCGACGGAAAACGCAGGCAGCGCGATCGTTGTCTGGGTGGGGAGAGGAAAGCTCGGCGCTTTCAGCGTGGCGACGAACCCGACTGACAACAAGCGCAACAGGTATGAATTGCTCGGATCGGTTCAAAATTATGCGCCGCTCTGGCCCAACTCCGGCGCAGCGGTCTGCGCGTCGCCGTCGGCCGCGGGCGGCGCCGGCCATGTCTTCACGGCCCCCATGCCCGCCGCTGACGAAATCACCCTCGCGGCCGTCGAGATCAAAAACGGCGGCGTCATTCAGGATTATAAATGGAGTAAGGCGCTCGCGGGTCAGGCGCAGACGAGCCTCAGCGTGACGACGACGGGACCGGCGACATTGATCGCTATCTGGACCGGCGATTCGGACGGAGATGCGACAGGCCATGTGATGGCCGTCCCCGATAATGGATTTCGCACGATCAACTCCCAGACATACGCCAAATGCGGGGTAGAAGTCGTGACCGCCGCGAAGGATGTCGCCGCGCCTGGCTCTTATGATGTCACATGGACCGCGACGCCTGTTCAAGGTGCGAATCTCTGGCTTATCGCCGTGCAAAAGGCCGCCAGATAGCCTCTCCCGAAGAGCATCTCCCCGCGCCTCGGCGTAGCCCGAACCTGCAAGATGCCGCTACCAGATGAAAGGCGCCAAGCGAAACTTCACTTTATCCCGATAGGCCGAATAGCCGGGCAGGTTCTTCGCGAGGAGCGTCTCCTCTTCGAAAAGCCGCCATATCAGCGCGGGCGTCGTGACGATGGCGACGCATAGTCCCCACCACGAGCCGAGCGCAAGCGGCACGCCCAGAAAATACATCAGGCCTCCGGCGTACATCGGGTGCCGAACGAGAGCATAAGGCCCGGTCGATATGACCTTCTGGTCGGCCGCGACTTCGATCGTCGCCGAAGCGAAGCTGTTTTCCCTGAATACGAAAAAGATGATCGCGTAGCCAAGAACCACAAGGATATTTCCCGCGATCGCAATGGAGGCCGGCGCCAGGGACCAGCGAAAGCGGTGGTCGAGGCCCGAGACGACGAGGATCGCGACGAAACCGAATGAGGCGAGCCACATGATGACCTTCTGGCTCGGCTCCTTCTCGGCGGTAGGGCCTCCGCGCATACGCCGCCGCAGCAGCTCCGGATCGTATTTCATGAGGTAGAGCGTGATGGCGAACGCCGCCGCGCCGAACACGGCGAGGAAGATCCACGCTTGCGGGTAATGGAGCGTCCCCGCGGCGAGAAACAAGATCGCCGCCATGACGACGATCATGATCGCAAGGCCCCGCAGCGCTCTTTTGCTTAAGTTCGTCATCGCGCGATCATAGCACGCGAGATGGCGCAGCTTCACCTGGCCAGCCCAAACCAGCGGCGGTCAAGCGGCGACAGGGTTTTGGCCTCCGTCATTGCGGCCCAATAGGCCCGCGCCTCCGCCTTGCGGCCGCTTTCGAGCAGGGCGCAGAAGTAGGTCTGGCGGAACAGGTCGACCTGCGCGTCGCTGCCCCCGACCAGCGTCACATGCGCGATCACAGGGTCGAGCAAGGCGGCGCAACGGGCCGCATCGTCCTGCGCATAGGCCGCGCAGGCTTGAATCAGCGCGGAGCCGACAGGCGCCCAGCTCCGCGCCGCCTCGGCGTCGCCCTGCGCGGCGCGCGCTCTGACCCGCGCCAGCAAGTTCTCCAGCGCCGCCGCGCGGCCGGTCCGCGCCAGCGCGAAGGCGAAATGCGCGTCGAGGAAGGGCATGTAGCGATCCTCGATATGCGTCTCCGCCCGGTCGGCCAGCGCCGCCCAGACATCGTCCTTGCGGCTATCGCCCGCCGCGCCCGCCATTTCGATCCGCCATAACAATGCAATGGCGTCGGCCTGCTCGACGACCAGCTCCGGCGTGATCCCCCAGACATGGCTCGCCAGAATCTCCAAAGCCCGCGCGCGGTTGAGTTCGGCGACATGAGCGACGCCGAGATGCCAGGCGTTGTGGCAGTGGATGACCCGCCCGACGCTCATCCAGACCGGCAAAAAGCCTTCCAGAATTTCAACGCCCTGATGCCTCTCGTCCCGGCGCAGATAGATGTGCGCGACGCAATGATGCGCCCAAGGGTTACGCGGCTCGATTGCGAGCGCGCGCTCCACCGTGCGCCGCGCAGCGTCCACATCGCCGCAGAGCTCGTGGGCGAACGCGTAGGTTGCGAGGAAGTCCGGATCATCGGCGTTGGCGTCAGCGAGCCGCGCCATATGGGCGCGAAAGCGCGGGCCTTCCTGCTGCTGGCCAAGCACATAATACAGGAACTCGGCGATCTTCGCCGCCAGCAGATCGCGCGGCCATCGCTGCGTCATCTCCTCAAGCGCCGCGACGGCGCCGAGATGGTCCTTGTCGGCCCAGAGCGCCAGGGCGTGATGCAACAGCGCTTCGCGTGGCGTGGCGGACGCCAGCAAAGGTTTTGCGGCGGAAAGATATGACGCGGCGGCCTTGTCGCTGGCGCCTATCTGCCCGAACAGGCAAAAAGCCGCAGCCCCCAGCTGCACCATCGGCGAGCCGGGAAAAGTTTTGGCGTCCTCCAAAATCGCCTCGGCCCCGCGATCGATCCGCGCCAGCCGCGCCGTGAACCAGTCAACCGAGGCGAGCTCCGCATCGGACGCGGCGGTCATCGGTAGGCCGCGTGCGTCGAGACGTGTGGTCATTGGGGCTCCGGCGTTGACGCGAAGGGGTGCCGCACACTTAGAGCAGCGCTGCGAGAACGGGAAGCCACGGCGGAGTTTTCTTCTCGCCTGGACTCTCCAGGGGTCCGTCAGGGCCTTAGGCGGCCATTCGTAATCGCCGCTGCCACCCCAACAAAAAAGGGCGGCCAATGGCCGCCCGTTCGTCGAATTTCCAAAAACCTTTAGCGCTTCGAGAACTGGAAGCTGCGGCGGGCTTTCTTCTTGCCGTATTTCTTGCGCTCCACCACGCGCGAATCGCGGGTGAGAAAACCTTCCTTCTTGAGCACGCCGCGCAGGTCCGGCTCGAAGGCGACGAGCGCCTTGGAAAGGCCGTGACGCACCGCGCCGGCCTGGCCCGAAAGCCCGCCGCCTGCAACGGTGACGGTCAGATCATATTGGTCGACGCGCTTCGCCACCCCCAGCGGCTGCTGCAGGATCATGCGCAGCACGGGGCGTGCGAAATAAACCTCGATCGGGCGGTCGTTGACGACGACCTTGCCGGAGCCCGGCTTGATCCAGACGCGGGCGACGGCGTCCTTGCGCTTGCCGGTGGCGTAGGCTCTTCCCTGCGCGTCTAGCTTTTGCACATAGTGCGGGGCTTCCGGCTGCGGCGCGGCGGTCGCGCCCTTCAAATCCTGAAGCGAAGACAAAGTCTCGGCCATTTAGACGGTCCTCGAATTCTTGCGGTTGAGACTGGCGATATCGAGCGTCGTCGGCTGCTGCGCCGCGTGCGGATGCTCGGCGCCCTTATAGACACGGAGATTACCGAGCTGCCGGCGGCCGAGCGGCCCGCGCGGGAGCATGCGCTCGACGGCCTTCTCGACGACGCGTTCGGGAAAGCGCCCGTCCAGAATAAACTTCGCCGTACGCTCCTTGATGCCGCCGGGATAGCCGGTGTGGTGGTAATAGACCTTCTGCTCGCGCTTGCGGCCGGTGAACACCACCTTCTCGGCGTTAATGACGACGATATTGTCGCCATCGTCCATATGCGGCGTGAAGGTCGCCTTGTGCTTGCCGCGCAGGCGCAGCGCGATCAGCGTCGCGAGCCGGCCGACGACGAGCCCGGAGGCGTCGATCAGCACCCATTTCTTTTCGATATCCGTTGGTTTGGCGGAATAGGTCTTGCCGAACATGGTCTGAAATTCCAGCGTGAAAAGCCGCGCAGCTGCGCGGTGGATGCGCTCTACTAGGGCGTCGGCGGCCCGCCGTCAAGCGGTTTGAATCGGACAGTAAAGGAGAAACATCAAAATGAACAGATGCTTAGCCTATACGGTACCATAATACCATAAGATTGACCGCTGCCAGGGGACCGCACATGCCTGATCTAGCCACTTCCGACGATTATCTGCGCGGCCTGCTGCGCAAGGTCAAAACCATCGCCGTCGTCGGCGTCTCGCCCAATCCGGCGCGGCCGTCCTATGAGGTGTTCGCCTTCTTGCTCTCGCGCGGTTATCGTCTCACCGGGGTCAATCCGGCGCTGGCCGGCAAGACGCTGCTCGGCGCGCCCTGCGTCGGGACGCTGAAGGATTTGCCCGGGCCGGCCGATATGATCGACGTGTTCCGCAATTCGGCCGCCGCCGGCGACGTCGTCACCGAGGTTCTGGCGCTCGACTGGCGCCCGCTCGTCATCTGGATGCAGCTTGGCGTGCGCAACGAGGCGGCGGCCGTACTCGCAGCCGCGCAGGGCATAGAGGTCGTCATGGACCGCTGCCCGAAGATCGAATATGGGCGGCTCAGCCTCGGGCGGGAGCGCGAGGGCGCGGCGTGAGCCGGTCCACACTCGCGCGTCATGCCCGGCCTTGAGCTGGGCATCCAGGCGTCGACGGCGGGAGCCTGGATGGCCGGGTCAAGCCCGGCCATGACGGCTACTCGGCGCGCGGTCAATCATCCCCGCGCGTTAGCGCCTGCGCATTGACGACCGCCATGCCGAGCACGAGCATCGCGAAAGCCTGGTGCAGTAGCCCGGCCCACAGGGGCACGGCGAGCACGAGCGTAGCGATCCCGATCGAAGCCTGTACCGCCACGAGGATGGCGAGCGCGCTCGCGCGGGCGCTGGCTGCGCCCGGCCCCAGCGTGTGCCAGACGGCGGCGGCCTGCGCCAGCGCAAAGGCCAGCACGGCGTAGGCGACCATCCGGTGCTGGAACTGCACGGTAAGCAAATTGTCGAGAACATTGCGCCAGAGCGGCGAGAGAAGCGCCAACTGATCGAGCGGCGGAATGAAGCGCCCCTCCATCAGCGGCCAGGTATTGTAAGCTCGGCCAGCCCGCAGGCCCGCGACGAGCGCGCCGAGCCCGATCTGCGTCAGCACGGCGAGCACGAAGATGTTGGCCGTGAGCCGCAGCGCGCGGGGCGCGCGGGCGCGCGTTCGCTGGCTTAGCGACGACGCCAGCCACACCAGAGCCACGAACAAGGCCGAGGCGAGCAGCAGATGAATGGCGAGGCGCTCCTGCGCCACCTCGATGCGGCCCGAGAGCCCCGATTTCACCATCCACCAGCCGATGAAGCCCTGCAGACCGCCGAGCGCGAGTACGCCCAAAAGTTTTATCTTGAGAGCTGGCGGAAGCGCGCCGCGAATCCAGAAAAAGACCAGCGGCAAGACGGTCGCAAGTCCGATCAGGCGGCCGAGCAGGCGGTGAGTCCATTCGAAGAAGAAGATGAACTTGAAGCCGGACAGATCCATGTCCGGAACGACGGCGGAATATTGCGGGATCTGTTTGTAGTTCTCGAACTCGGCCTGCCAGTCGGCGGCGCTGAGCGGCGGGATCACGCCGGTCAGGGGCTTCCATTGCGTGATCGAAAGACCGGACTCCGTAAGGCGCGTCGCGCCGCCGACGACGACCATCAGAAAGACGAGGGCGGCGAGGATCCAGAGCCAGACGGCGACCGCGCGGGTGCGCTCGGCCGCGGTGCGAAGAGCCGGCGCGCCAATGGGGAGCGGATCGTAAACCCAGGTCATGCGGCTCCTTCTCGTTCCCGCCGGCGGGGCGGTCTTTTAGGACATTTCCGGCAAATCGTCTAAATCGTCGGCATAGGGGCTTGCTCCGGCGGAGTCCATGCGCGGCCTGTCGCAGGCGCGCGGCGAATTTTGGAGAGGCGCATGCGCATGCGGACGCGCAAATTCATCGGCGCGGTGACGATGATCGGGTTTGTGGTGGTGTATTCGCTGATCGCCATGGCGTTGGCGCAGGCGCGTCCGCTGCATGAATCATCGCCCGCCGTGCAGTTCGTCGTCTATGCGATTTTGGGCCTCGCCTGGATCTTGCCCCTGATGCCGCTGATCCGCTGGATGCAGCGCCCCGACGCCTGAGGGTTTTACGCCGCATCCTGGCCGAGGCGCCGCCCGGCCGGGATCGGCGCGCCGATTACGAGGATGTTTCGTGCGCCGCTTTCGCGCAGCTCGCCTTGAGCCCTCGCGATCGCGCCGCCCTGCGGCTTCGGCGGCGCGGCGAGCACAAAGAAATCCGCCTCGGCTGCGAGGGTCCGCGCCATGTCGCCCGCATCGAGAGCCGGCGCAAGCAGCCAGATGAAATCATAAGTTCGCGCCAGCGCGTCGAGCACGCCGCCAAGCTCGCCCGCGTCGATCGGCTCGGGCTCCGGCTGGATTTCGGCGCTGGTTTCGTCCAACGATCCGCGCGGACCGGCCGGAATGACATGCAGCCGCGAGCGCGGATCGCGGCGGATCGCCTCGGCGAAGGAGGCGGTGGCGTTAATGAGATCGCGCACGCCCGGTTCGCCGCGCAAGGCGAGCGCTTCGGCGCCGCCGTCGGCGTCGTCGAGGCGGAGCAGAATTGAGCGCCCTTCGCCTCCGAGCCTTCGCGCCAGCGCCAGCATCAGATTGGACGCGGCGGCTCCGGGCGTCAGCCCAGCGCCGACGATGCGCAGCGCGCCGCCGTCGCGGCGCCCCGCGACGATCCGCGCAGCGACCTCATCGAGAGGGTCTGCGTCTTCGTCCGCATATCGCTTCGACGTCGCATTCTGGCCGGCCTGCGAGAGAGGGCGCCTTGGATTGCCGAGACGGACGAAAACCGGCGAGTCTCCGACCGTGCGGGGCGGCTCCATCGGCGCCTCATTCTCCATCCGGCGCCGGGGCGCGCGCCGCAACGCGCTGAAAGCCAGCGCCGCCAAACCGGCCGCGCCCGCGATGGCGAGCATGAGACGCCTCGCCGGCAGCAGGGGCCGGGCGGGCTTGACGGCGGGCGAAATCAACTGGGCGAGGACGGCGGGCTCGTCGGCGTCGCCCGCGCCGGGGGCTTGTCCGCGCAGATCGAGATAGAGCGCCGCGATGCGATTGGCCGCAGTGGCGGCGAAGGCGCGATCGCGTGAGCGGAATGCGATGTCGAGGGTCGTCCCAGACGCGCTGACTGCGAGGCGATCTTCAAAGGATTTGAGGATTCGCTCGTCCCGGCTTACGCGGGCGGGATCGGGCGCCAGCCCGAGAAAAATGAGCGCGCCCCCGATCGGCCCGACGCTCGCGGCGAGGGGATCGAATTCGGGCCGGGCGTCGATGCCAAGCTCTTTGACGGCGCGGCGGCCGAACTCGCGCGATGCGATGAGCCGGGCCTCCCCCCACGCGACCGGGGACGCGTTTTGCGCTTCGGCCGCGACGCCCGAGCTGGGCGGCCCCAGGGCGACGCGCGCCTCGGCGCGATATTCAAGCGGCGCGATCATGAGAAAGAGCGCGACGGCGAGGGGCGCGGCGAGGGCGCCCGCGAGAAGCCCTGCTTTGTGGGAGGCGAAGGCGTTGCGAAAGAGATCGAGCGGGCGGGAGCGCTCGGGATCGGGCGCTTCCGGGTCAAGCCGCAGATCAAGCCAATGCATCGGTCCGCTCCCGAATCCGCAACGCCCCATTATGAGACGCTCGCTATGGTTTCGGAGTGGTTAACGAGCGCGAATAAAGGGTGTGGATAAGAGCTTTGACCATGCCCGATCCGCAGACTTTACCCGTGGATTACTTGACGACATAGGCTTCGCTGGCCGTGACGATGATCCAGCACGCATACTGCAAAAGCGCCAGCCACCAACGCGGGTTATCGGGCTCAGTCCCGAAGCGGACATAGGTCGAGACCCAGGCGGCCGTCACCGGCAGAATCAATATCCAGAAGGGGGCGCCGTCTGTTGCGTTCAACAAGAGCACCGAAGCTAATAGCGCGGCCAGCATCGCGACCGCTTTCGCCGCGTCCGGCTTACGCGCGCCGAGCCAACCGAGCCCCGCGAGAGTCGCGAGCGCGAGAATGCCAAGCGCCCATGTCGGGAGCTGCGTCGCCAGCAAGGCCGCAACCAGACTCGTGACGAGAGCGGCGGCCGCAAAGGCGCCCGCCAGCGGCAGCGACGCGTCCTTGACGTTGGCCCATACCGCCCATCCCACCATTGCAAGCCCGAGAACGCCTAATATCGCGGGTTTGACGATCGCCCAGGCGGTGATTGGCAGATCATGAGCGGCATGTGGTCCGGAAACGGCGGACGCGATAAGCAGCGCGAGCCCTGACGCGACCGCCAAGGCGGCGGCAACTGCGGCCAGAAGGCGCCACCGCGCGACCAACTGCCGGGCGGCCCGCCTGAGAAGCAGGAAAAAAATACAGGCGATCGCAAATAGCGCGATGACCCCGGACCATATAGCTATCGACTCCAGCGCTTTGCTAATGCCCTCCGAGCGCAGGAATACGAACTGCTGCGCCGCCCAGAAAAGAGCCCAGGCGATTACGATGAATCCATTGATGGTCGGGGCCGTCTCAGCCGAGGGGTGACAGATCCATTGGTCGATCCGGCGGCTATGCTTGATGTCACCGGCCATGAGACCAGACTCGCCATTTCGGGGAGGCCGCGTTTTATAGGGCCGGACCCGCGCCAGGTAAAGGCGGCGGGTTGGTCAGGGCGCGCAGGGGTGGCGCGGCTGCAACAAGGCGTCGCCAGCCCCGTCGCAGATGGACGGTTTCAGCCGACGACGGCGATCGCATGGGCAAGGAGCAGCGTCATTCAGAAGTTTCGACCGGCCGTGTTCGGCGTCCTTCTTTGCTTACTCGCAACCCCCGTTCTGGCGGCGCCCGTCTGCACGCTTCTCATTGAGGCGGAGAGCGGTGAGGCGCTGGCGTGGCAAGGCGCGCAATGCGAGACCCGCAACAGCCCCGCCTCGACGTTCAAGATCGCGCTCGCTTTGATGGGCTATGACGCGGGTATCCTCAGCGAGGCGCACGCGCCGGCTCGGCGCCGGGCGTTTCCAGCGCTATGTCGACGATCCCAATTACGGCAATCGCGATCTATCCGGCGATCCGGGCGAAAACAACGGCCTCGCCAGCGCCTGGCTCAGCTCTTCGCTCAAGATCTCGCCGCTGGAGCAGACGGCCTTCCTGCGCAGGCTCCTGAGCCGCCAATTGCCGGTCTCGAAGGAGGCGATTGACCTGACGGAGGCGATCATGCCGCAATTTCCGCTGCCGGACGGATGGACCGTCTACGGCAAGACCGGCACTGGCTTTCAGCCGGGCCCGCTTGGCGCGCCCGACCATGATCGGCAATTCGGCTGGTTCGTCGGCTGGGCGCAAAAGGGCGCGCGCAGGGTCGTCTTCGCCCGGCTCTT
>Ga0181532_10001230_pt1 | contig 25112 bp, 27 predicted proteins | sample PEATcosm2014_Bin_33_FD_119768 | JGI IMG/M metagenome (GOLD analysis project Ga0181532, IMG submission 119768) | Peatland microbial communities from MTU Mesocosm Facility, Houghton, MI, USA - PEATcosm2014_Bin11_30_metaG | ecosystem: Environmental > Terrestrial > Soil > Wetlands > Peat | place... | reverse complement strand
TCTTGGATGAGGGCGCTGCGGGCAGAATGATGGGCTGCCCCAGGTTAGTGCCGGAACCAGACTCGATGGTCATCTCAGGAATCTCGATTTCTGAGACCATCGCCTCATCGGGTGCTTCGTGACTCGGCGTGGACATCGCAGGCCGCAGCTGCTGCAGACCGCGCCAGACTGAATCCGCAGACTCCCCGATTCCCTTGTTCTCCACCAGCTCGCGCGCCATGGCCGTGAGCATATCGTCGTCTCCGTCGATTGCCTGGAGACCTTCGGAAGTAAACTTCCCCTCCATGGCCAAGGCCACGAGGAGTTTCTTGCCCATCAAGCGAAGACAGACTTCCTGCATCGTCCCCTTGTAGGCAAAGAACTTGACCTCCACTGGACGTCTCTGTCCGATACGCCACGAGCGACGGCTCGCCTGGCGCAGAGTGTGCAGCGAATAACCTGTCTCGTGAAACAGGATGGTTGGAAAGTCCAGAAGATCCAGCCCGGTCTCGACGATCTTGGGATGGCAGAGTGCGACATCAATTCCACGGCGCAATTGTTCGCGGTACCAGGCTTCCCGCCTGTGAGTGGGAACGCTGGCCCGCAGGATCGCAGCCCGTATTCCCTCAGCGCGAAAAAGCTGTTCCAGACGCGCCGTTACGTCGTGCTTATTGGTGTAAACGGCAAATACCTGGCATTTGCGGCCGCGCGCGAGCTGGGCTTTGACTTCTTCGATCAGCGCCCGCTCTTTGGCGTAGGCTCCGCTCTTGTCCAGATCAACCGTTTCGGCAATTACAAACGATTCACGGCATTTGGTCTCCGGGTCGAATTCAGAGCCGTACAGAGTGCCAAAACCGTATGGATGGTCCGGCCAAGCCAGCAAGGCGTTCAGCATGGTGCTCGCCACGCTGCTGTTTCCACGATGCTCTTTCAGGCAGGCGGTGATCTCCTCTTCGAGCTCCTCATAGGCCGACTTCAGTGGCTCTTCCATCGCCACCGAAACGACTTCCTCCCGATAGCTTGGCAAACCGTCCGAGATGTCCTCTAGGCCAATGAACGCGCAGTGGTCCATCAGATACTTGCCGAACAGTAGCGGTGATGCACCGGGTTTACGTTTGATCGTGACCGTTTTCTTGGTTTTCTTCGAGCAGGCATTGTCTTCGACCGTGATGCGCTCAATGGTCTCGATCACGCCGAAGTCGCGGGTGAAGCGTTCCCGTCCGGTGGAGCCCCATTCGTAGCCGTCCTCGGTCATGTGCTTGGCATCGGTGCGGAACAGGGTGTTGAACAGATCATCCGCATAGCCAGAAAGTAGGGTTCCCGTTAGTCCGAGGAACCGTCTTGCCGTTTTGTTGAGCACGCCGAGAGCATTGCCCTGGGCCGTGTCGCCAGCGAGCTGGTGAATCTCATCCGCAATCGCGTAATCCCACCATTCCGGCATGAAGCGTCCCATGTACTCCGTCGGTGCCATGCGAACGATCTTGTTACCGTCTGCCTGCCAGAGTGGGGAGTATTTCGTCGTCCCTCCCTTCGCGTCCTCCACGATCTCGTTCAAGCGTTTCTTCTCGAAATCGATTGCGCCTAGTCGTACCCCATCGGTCTCGACCGGACAGCCGGTGTCCGGATTCGTAAGCGACCCGAGGTATCTTCCCGAACGGCTCTTGCCGTAACAGTGCTTCCAGAAATAGGAGAGCTTGGCTTTCTCTCGTCCAATGCAGAAGATCGTGGTTCCGGGACAGAGACTTCGCCACCCTCTCCGCCCCAGGCGCCGCAACTCAGCCAACGAGGTGTGGAGTCCCTCGCGCATGATATTGCCTCGCCGCAAGCGGACTTCGTTGATGCCATGTGGCTGTGTCGGATCGCCGCCATTGCGCATGTCGTCGATGAGAAATACCCGCACCTGAGGCAGTGTTAAGAATGTTTCCCGAGCCCACTTCTCGACCAAGTGCGGTGGCGCCATCACCAGGCCCGAAAATGGCCTGCCGGCGCTATGCACCAACATGCTTCCCAGCGCGATGAGCGTCTTGCCAGAGCCGCACTCCGCCACGACATTGGCGTTGCGACCCAACTGCCAACGCTTGCTCACGCCCATGATGGCCAGGGATTGGGCCGGATATGGAACGCGCACCATTCGGGAAAGTAGCGGAGAAGGGGCTTCGTCGGCGCCGTGCAGGGCTGGGTAAGACGAGAGAATTCGTTTTCCGATTTCATCAGAGTGAGACCTCAAATAATCGTGAATCGTATCTAGGCTCTGCATGGATTTCTCCGGACAGGAGGTGTGACTGCGTGGGTGGCAGGTCTATCGTCTATGCGTCAGAATGGAAGAGATGAAGCTGGAAGTGGATTGCTATTCCGGTCGAACAGCGGACGAAAGGCCGGTTCGGTTTCGGCTGGACGGGAACGAGTACATGGTCGAGGAAGTGCTCGATCAGTGGTACGGTCCGTCAGATGCCTTTTACAAAGTGCGCGCAGATGACGGCAATCTCTACATCCTGCGCCGGGAAACATCGACGCCCAACGGATCTTGGCACCTGGAGTCGTTCCGGCAACTGCCAGGGAATTGAAACTAGCGGTTGATCCCTGTGCCGTTCGAGCCCTCTTTGCGCCGGACGAGCGATCCTTTAAGAGTGGAAGCAGGCTTCTAGCCACAGTCTCAGCGTAAGATCGTGTCTTCTCTCGTTGGCGGGTAGTGTCTGAAAAGTGCGTTGGTGAATAACAGCGAACGGTTGCTTTTCGCCGACTGTCGCCTTACTCTGACGGCATGGCATCAAACCGCATGGAACTATTGCGATCGAGAATATGCTCTCTGAGATTGACCTGATCTTGGCTACTACGGAACTGCCACAGAATCGCACGGGCCGTTCCCGTGAATTGCTCCGCGCCGCGTTAGCTCTAACCGATGATCTGATCTCACAGTCCAAACTTGTCAGCCGCAAGCGTCATGGGGCGCAAAGGCGGCGCTGCGATGGCTAAGCGGGGAAGCGACTACTTTCGCAAGCTCGCGGCCCGGCGCAAGACCCACAGCGGCGGCAGACCTCCGAAAGAATCCACGCAAGAATGAGCCGCGCTCCTTCCGGCCAATTCCGCGTGATCGCTTGCGACACTTTCGAGGGGCCATTCACAGATGAGTTCGTCGGCGATTACAGCACTCTAGATGCAGCCATCGAAGCAGCGAAAGCCAATCTGTGCCCAATGACCGCCGTCTACGTATATGACGATACTGGCCAGTGCCGATTCCATGAGTACCAGCCAAGCCAACTCTGACTTACTTCTTTTTCGCTGGCTTGTTCTGCTCCAGCCGCCGATCCGCCGGAGTGCCTTTGCTGGGTTTTCCGCTCTGATCGCAATCTGCCACTCCGTCGGCTCCCGGTTCATGAATCGCCGCACTCAATCTTCCTCCGGCAACATAAACGTCATAACTGGTTCCCCCTCATCGCCAGGCCCAGAAACCGCCTTCAGCGTTACGAGTCGCATCCCTTCTCCTCCACTCCTGGCGGTCGCGTCGACCCTCTCGTTTGACCACAGTGCGGGATCAGCAACGATGCAGTAGAAGTCGAACAGCAGGTTGCACGGGTCAATGCGTCGGGCCGGGACTGTCCCCTTGACAGCGGCATGGAACATCCAGACGACATCCCAGAAGCGGCCTTCCAAACTCTGGCCTGGAGGCAGGTTTGCCTCCTCGTCTATTGGCCACACGTATCGGTGAAATGCGGTAGCGGTCATCGCCAGCGGCCACTTCAGAAGCTGGGTACGCATCTCGCCCATTGGCGCTTGCTCGCAATCGACCAGGATGCCGTCCTCAATTGCTTGTTGGCGGCCGTAAACGCTGATTACTTCGACAGATTCGTCGCCAATGCACGCCGGCTGGTGATGGCCGTTCATGCTTCCGCACGACGCACAGATGCGGTCCCCTGTATGTAGCAACGCCATAAGGCAGGTCCTCCCAGAACTGTTCAGCATGTGTGTGTGTAGGGCTTCCGCGAATGATTGGCCCGCCGCAATCGACGCAGACACTCGTTCACGCGGGAATCATGCAGTCTTCTTGATGAGCTGGATTTCGGGCCATTCGACGGCCCCATTTCGGGCAGGAAACGCGAGCCGATTGCTGCGCAGCCCCTTCCGAAGCAGCGCCAATAACTCTTTTCGTTTCGCCTTGACGGCGACCCCTGCGTATCCAAACGCGGGAAGAAGCTGAATACGCTTCTGTTGCTGCAATTGCGATATCATCCATGGCCCCCATTCCGGCGTGGCCGGCAAGCCGTAGTGACGCACCAGTGAAGACCAAATGAACAAATGGTCGTCGCTGATCAGGAGCAGCTTCCCATCCGAAGTTGCATCAGCCAATTCCTGCGAGCAACTTACAAGATGCCTCAGTGGCCGCTTCCGGCCGGGAACCACGATGGAGCCTCGGAAGCACAGCGGCTTCTCGCCCAGCGAGACGATACTTTCAGCACCGTAAGGATCTACCACGGTAAATGAGTCACCGTTGGCAAACGCTGCCGCAATGGCGCCGATCTCCACGTCGCCGCCAAGCACTGACACCAAATGGGCCTTGCCTCGGTCCTCTCCCACAAAGGCGTCCAGAAAAACGCGAAGGTTGGTGGCCGTCTTTTCTGACCGACGGCGATAGACGAGTTTGCCGAAACGTTCATGAGCGTTCTTCATCGCCAGGCTTGGCCTCCTTGGTCTCCTTCAGCTCGATGATCTGGCCACTTTCATAAGCGAGGGTCAGTTCGTGGCTGAACCGTTCACGTTTGCGAATGATGGTTTCCCCTTCGGCTTCACCTTCCTCGTTGAACTCATCGACGTACTTCACCGATCGCCAGTGGGCGATGTGCCGCGTCTCGCCTTCCCCGAAGAAGCCATTGAGCATGCCGCTGCAGGCCAGCAAACCTACGTGGCCTTTATGAAGCGGCGTCACCGGCCGGCCACTCATTTTCTGCTGCTTGCGGACGAGAATGCCGCGGGCGTTCTGCATCGCCACTGAGCGCTGAAGCGCGTCCTCAATCGCATCCAACGGCAATCCCGTGTAAGTGATCGTCGCCGGAGACGACGGTGGAATCGCATACCGCTCCACAACCTCTTGGTTGAGCACGGGAAGCAGATGTGGCTTGTACGCAATCCGGAGCAGGTCATCTGCTCCTTTGGGTTCGCCGCGCAGATGCGCTTTCTTTCGTTTGCCTAACACCACGACCTGGTTGAAGCGGACAGATTCCGGATGTCCGAGTCGAAAGACGCAAATCCGATCAAACTGGCTGGCCAGTAAACGTGCGCACGTGCCGACTGCGGGGGCCGGGACAACGAACACCAGCACTCCCTCGCTGGTCGCCCAGCGATAGCAGTGTTCGAGGAACACCAACTCCATCCTGATGTTACTGTGCGGCCCAAACTCGCTGTCATAGGGCGGATTCAGATACAGGAGCGAGCAGCATTCCGCTGGTACTCGGCAGTCAAACGCACTGCCGTGGACGGTCGCAATTCCCATCTCGGTGGCTGCCGCAGCTCTGTCCGCGTCGAGTTCAATGCCGGCCAGGTGGGCGCCAGTATCCTTGGTGATCTCAAGCAAGGCCGTACCGTCGCCGGCACACGGATCGATGGCCGAGTAAGGCGCAGAGGACATGAGCAAGGCGCGGATGTTTCGGGCTTCCTCTACCGGCAAGGGATAGTAACCGAGTTTGAGGCGACCAGCATTTCTCATTTCTTCCTCCACGGCGTAAGACTTATCGAGGGGTTACTGAAGCTGGGCGGATCTCACACCGAAAGCGGCTCTACACTGGCCTCGCTCGCGCAAGGTGTCGACCGTTCCATGGTCCAATTCGGAAAAGGGTTTCTGCTGGAACTCCTGAAGTCTTCGATTAGCCGACGGACTCTGCTGCGGCGGTCCAACAAGCAATCCAGCAAGCATTGCAGTTCGTCGCGTTCGCCATACCACTCGCATGGGATCTCGTCCGCAATCGTCCGCAACTGCTTCATGGAGAATCGTTCAATCCGGGACAGCCATGGATCAAAGTCGTTCCACGATTGGATCCTCTGATAGACATCATTGAAGCCATACACTCCTCGTAGCGGGGCGTCGGTGAAACTCCACTCGCCGGCATTGAAGCAGTAGCCAAAATCGATGAAGCTGGCGTTGTATTTCCGCTCGCGCATCTCTTTGTGGAATGCCACCTGCCGGCCGTCGGCATTGCAGGTCCACTTGTCAAAAGCAAGCAGGCCAGCAAACTCCCTCAAGTTTCTGACCCGCCCAAGCATCGTCCCGGGCCGCCAGTCCAAGACCTCGCCAGTCACCAGGGCAGAACCAAACTGAAGCCCTGGGCGCGCTGCAACCGCCCGGCCAGCATGGGTGAAGGTAATTTGCTGCTCAACGATCGTCTTCTCATCCACGAGAATAATGACCGGTTCCGGCACGCTGAGTCCGATCATCCGCGCCAGTCTGCACGCCAAGTAGTCATTGGCCAGTACCCTTGTGCATTGTGGGTTGCCCATGAGCTTGGTCACGTACTTCTCGCCGTTATCGGCCAGCATGATTCGCGCCTGCGAGCCGCCGCGAACCTGGGAGATGTGTGCGACTGCCTTGATAGACACGTTGCCGACTCCGTATGTTTTTTGTGGAGGTTTGTTGCGGACGACATTTCTGGCTGTGTTCAGGGAGCGGAGGGCACACGCATCCGTGTGCCCTCGCATTCGCGGTAGCGATATTGGTTAGGCTGCGTGGTGTTGGCCGGGATCAGCGAGTTCTTCGAGGCCGAAGACCACGTGTTGCAAAGTCTTCATGTCCGAAATCTCGCCCAACGGCGGGGCTTGCAGCTTGGCGAGAAGCGCCTCGACGGTCTTCGCGTCGAGCCGTTTGGTGACGGCGTCCAATCGCTCAAAACCGCGTGCTGCGGATTCGAGCATCTGCAGGACGGTTCGCTTAACGGCGGGGTCACGGATCAACTTTGGCTGGTTGACGCGCCCGCACTCGCGCAGGATGTTGCGGTACAACACTGTGCCAACTGTCTTTTCCAGGCACAGAATGCGCGCATCGAGGTCGTTGCCGTTGGCTCCGCTCGTGACGGCTCTGGTGTCTCCGGCCTGGGTGTGGCCGTTTCCAGCAACCTTAGAGGAGTTGCTCCCGATGCCTTGGCTTCGTCCATTTGCGCTGTTGGAAGGTGCGGGGGCGCCACCGTTACCATTCCTACCCGAAGGACGCATTCCCTTGCGCCAGTTCTCTGGGAGGGTCCAGGCGAACAACGCGGGTGTTCTCACCGGCTGGCGGTTCTGGTCCAGATCAACCCAGATCGCTTGGATATCGTAGAAATACCGGCCAAGACCAAAGCACGAACACGCCCGCTTGAAGGCCTGCGCATCGGCTGACGTCATACCGTTGTCATCGTCGGCCCATTCCTCGCCGGTACCTGAGTGCGACCCAATGCCAAGGATAGTGACCGTGCATGTGACCAGGACCTTACCAGAGATGATGCTCTCGCCCTTCTTTACGCGAGTAATGTTGCTCATCGTCTCGACCTTGTACTCGCGGGTCCAGCCCTGTGGCGTGAAGAGCGCGTTCAGGCGGTCAGTGTAGGCGCGGGAATCGGCATACGGCACGATCTGGCCGCGCTTCTTGTCGTTGGTTGTGTTGGTAACCCGCCACCGGACCTGGTCGGGTGAAAACGGGACTTCAAGCTCCAAGAGGAGCTTATTCGCATCCCGTCCCGAGGAAGATGTCGTTGCGTCTTCAGTTGGCATGGCGAGGTACCCTCCTTCAGGTACCTGAGGATCTGTTGAACTCGGTTGTGATTTGGGAATCCGAACGTTGTGTTGGCGGGATTCGGGTCAAAGTCGCGAGGCCCACTGATCGCTTCGGGTTGCTTCTCACATGGCAACCTACAAGCTCTCAACACCTTCGATGTGCCATTATGGATGCGGGATCCTCAGAGCGCGGCTTCTTGCAGCTGCTTATACTCCTCCCTCTCTTTGGCCCGCAAAATATCTGACGAGTGAAACAGCGGATACTTCGATTGAAGCGGTAGCAGAACAACAGGAGACGATGATGTATTACAGCAAAGGCAACTACGAGGCATTTGCACGTCCGCGTAAGCCTGCAAATATTGAGACCAAATCCGCTTATCTCGTGGGCGGCGGTCTGGCTTCACTGGCAGCTGCTGCCTTTCTCGTCCGCGATGGCCATATGTCCGGCGATCGCATCACGATCTTAGAGGCATCGACGATTGGCGGTGGCGCGCTGGACGGCGCCGGGAATGCACAGACCGGCTGGTTGATCCGCGGCGGCCGCGAGATGGAGGACCACTTTGAGTGTCTCTGGGATCTCTACCGATCGATCCCTTCGCTCGAGATAGAAGGCGCTTCGGTGCTCGATGAGTTTTACTGGCTCAATAAAGACGATCCAAACCGTTCGCTGCAGCGAGCCACAATCGAGCGAGGTCAGGATGCCAAGACCGGCATGGACTTCACGCTTACATCAAAAGCGCGCAGGGAGATTGTCGAACTCATTCTTGCGCTTCCCGAACAACTCTACGACAAGCGAATCAATGAAGTATTCGGCAAGGATGTCTTCGACTCGAACTTCTGGCTCTACTGGCGAACGATGTTTGCCTTCGAGGAATGGCATAGCGCGCTGGAGATGAAGCTCTACCTTCAGCGCTTCATTCATCACATCGATGGTCTGCCTGACTTCAGTACTCTGAAGTTCACCAGGTACAACCAGTACGAATCTCTGGTGCTGCCGCTGACCACCTGGCTACGTCAGCAGGGCGTCAAGGTTATGTTCGACACACAGGTGATGAATGTCGTCTTCGACATTGAACCAGATCACAAGGTCGCCCGGCGGATCGAGTGGATTCAGAACAAACAACAGGGTGGGATTGATCTCACCGAAGACGACCTGGTCTTTGTGACGAATGGCTCGCTGGTGGAGAACTCCAATTGGGGCGACCATCATACCGCGGCGAAATTTGACCCTATCGTCCATGACGGCGGTAGCTGGCATCTCTGGCGAAACATCGCCGCCCAGGACCCCTCGTTTGGCAGGCCCGACAAGTTCTGTACCAGGACCGAGGAGTCTCAGTGGGCTTCCGCCACAATAACGACCCTCGACTCTCGGATACCCGCTTACATTGAGAAGATCGCGAAGCGGCCGACCAGGACGGGCAAGGTGGTGACCGGCGGCATTGTCAGCGTGCGAGATTCGTCCTGGCTTCTAAGCTGGACTGTCAACCGTCAGCCACACTTCAAACAGCAGCCCGCGGATCAGACCGTCGTATGGTTCTATGCGCTCTTCACCGGCCGGCCCGGAGACTATGTCAAGAAGTCGATGCGAAACTGCACCGGCGAGGAGATTACAAAGGAATGGCTCTACCATCTCGGCGTGCCTGTTGATGAAATCGATCAGTTGGCCGCGGAAGGGGCCATCACGCGTCCTTGCATGATGCCCTTCATCACTGCCTTCTTCCTGCCGCGCAACGGTACTGACCGGCCAAAGGTCGTGCCCGACGCAGTGAAGAACTTCGCCTTCATCGGCCAGTTCGCAGAATCCACACGAGACTGCATCTTTACAACGGAATACTCGGTCCGGACCGCCATGGAAGCGGTGTATCAGCTTCTCAACGTAGAGCGTGGAGTTCCTGAGGTCTTCGGTTCCATCTACGATGTCCGCGAACTCATTAAGTCGACGGTGTTCCTGCGCGACCGTGAGAAGTTGCCAATACCATTGTTTGCCAAACATTGGGTGGAAAAGACGGCCATCGGACGGTTGCTTGAGGAGTACGGACTTATCTGAGTTGTTCCGCGAGCTCAAATACCGTCCGATCTGCTTCGAATGTCACTTCATGACATCGGTGCTTAGCACAGGCACTGAAAAGAGGGACGAGGAACCTGCATCGTTCGTCAGAACGGCACGTCCTGGTCCAGCGCTGTTGTCTCGTCGTAGGTGCCGCCCGTAGCCTCCGCAAGCCCGTTGCCCTTTGAATCCAGAAACTCGATTCTGTCGACATAGACGAGATCCTTGTAGTGCTTGCCACCCGTCTGCTTGTCGTCCCAGGATTCGGTACGTTTGCGGCCTTCGAGGTAAATGCGGGAACCTTTGTGAAGGTGTTCGCCGGCGATCTCTGCGAGGCGATTGAAGGCTTTCACGCCGAACCATTCCGTATGTTCCTGCGGTTTGCCGTCTTTGTCCTTCCATCGTTCCGTGGTTGCGGCGGAAAACTGCGCGATGGCTGTTCCTTGCGGACTGTACTTCACCTCGGGATCACGGCCGAGATACCCGATCAGCAGAACCTTCTGCATGGCAGTAAGCCTCCTTGTTGAGAATGTGAGATTGATTGCGAGCTTGGTAAGGCCAGGTATTTGACAACCAAACAGCGGTACTGACCCGGGGCACGCCGCCTTTGGCTTCATCATTGGTTCGTAATGCTGGTCAGGATGGATCGGCTGGAAGTATCAGGAAAGACCGTGCAATTCACGAACTGCGTAAACTCGACATAGCCTATAAAGACGCATTCTTGTCCGATGCGTCGAGACCTGACGGCTTTTAGGTGTCAGTATTTTCCTGCCTTCTTCAACGCGGCTTCAATTGTCGCAAGCGGCAACACCAGTGATAAGGGCGCATCCAGAAGCGGCAGCGCACCGTAGCTGGCATACCATTCTGCCACTCTTTCATTCTTGGCATCGATGACGAGCACAACGCCGCCAACCTCGGCCGAGGCCAACAGACAGCGTCTGCCCGCCGCGAGCAGGAGTTGTCCGCCAAGCCCCTTCCCTTGCAACCTTCTATCCACCGCCAGGCGAGCCAAGCGGAAGCCCGGCACGTCATGCCGTGCCAGTCCGCGCCGCACGATCTCCGGCGTCCTGGCATAGTCAACCGAGGCGGGGCTCAGACTGTAGAAGCCGAGAATGGCTTTATCGTCGGCATCGTCGATCGCCAGGAACGTTTTCGCGCCGCCTCGCTCGTGGCTCTTCCGGGCGTAACGGCGCAAGTATTCATTCAGCGCTTCTTCGCCGCAGTCGAATGCTTCTCGGTCGTGCTTCTTGTTGATCGGCTCTTCGTGCCACGCCTGCATGATTAACGCCACTTTGGCAAAGCCCGAGCGGCTGCCCGCAGTTTTGCATTCGGCGTAGGCGGATTCTCCAGCAGTTTCAGAACGCGCACGCTGTCCCTCGCCGATAGCTGCACATGGTCCGCCTCCTCGATAACGGCCTTGGCGGCACGCAAGGCGTGACGAATCACAAAATCCGTCAGGTCGGTGTGGTTTAGCGCCACCGCTCGCAAGAGCAGCGCTTTCTCTTCGGGCCGAATCCGCAAGGACATTCGACTGTTGTCTTCAACCGCTGTTCTCGGCATGGCAATGGCTCCCCACAACGCGTACGTATTCAATTAGTACATTAAGGGAGAACAACAGTCAACCTCTGTACGCATTAAATGCGTACATGATTGACAGGCCTAAGTGTGAAACTCCCTGAAAACGCCTCAATACACGCGCTAACCCATCAACATAGGCTGGCATTCCAAGGCTCAGCGACGTTCTGTGAGATGTAGCAGAGGATCGCTCCTTAGCTGGCTAGCGCCTCAAGAGCAGGCCAACGATTGGATAATCAGGATCGCTGGGCTGCACCCAACGGATCGGGATATTGCTGATCAATCAGGTAGGGCGTGACGGCCAATCTCAGCAGCGGTCCTCGTAAGAGCTCTCGCGAGTGAATGCCGAGGTTGGCACCTTCGGCAACTTCTCCGAACCCTCCGCGATTCCGGCGAGCATGGCGTGAAGTTCTCCAACAGAAATCTGTCCACGGGGCTCCGCGCGGTTGGCAATCGCCTCCCGCAGAAGGCGTTCCGCATACTCCTCCAACGCAATGCCGTGCGCTTCGGCTTCCGCAGCTAGCCGCTCCATGATTTCAGCGTTAAGTTCGATCCGGATCGTCATAGCGTCGGCACTTCTATCCCGTCATTATCCTTCCTTTTCGGCCGGCGAGTCGAACTTTATGCGATGCGTCTCAGCTTGACCTTCTTCCGCCCTACCGGCTTCGTCCCGGACCAGGGCTGTATCGGCGGCCGGCCACGCCGTGGATGGGTAGACGCGTAGACACCTGCATATTCCACCATCTCGCGCGTCAGCGAAGGGTACCCTTCCAGTATCTCGTCGATCGGCGTCCCCTGTTCGATCATGTCAGCAACCAGGCAACCGGCGATTCTCGTCCCACGAAACACCAGTGTGCCCGCCATCGTCTCAGGGTCGGACTGGACCATGCCTGCGGCCCTCTCTGGATTTTGACGCCCGCGGTTCACTTGTCTTCTAGCCTCAACACTTAAATGGGCTCTGTGCGTCAACTCCCGTTACGCAAGATGCGTAACGCAACATGCGTAATTCTAGCGCGATTCGCTACCGTGCCTCCCCCGCCTACTCCTCTCTTGTCCTGATTCGGAGGTTTCCTAAGAACACCCGCTGGTACTCCCGCACGTCATGCAGCGGTAGCATGTGCCGCTCCGCACCATTAGCGAACCGCAGATGTTACAGGCAGGTGCGTCCCCAATTTGAACGAATTCACCCAGCGCTTCGACCGCCCCTTTCCCCATTGCGGGCTGCACGGACGCAATAGACGTCGGTAGGGACCCGAATAGCTCCCCCTGCTCGTTCTTTAGAAACTTGAGCTCCATCCAACGGAACAGGTAATCCATGAGCGAGCTGGCATAGCCGATCTTCGGGTTCCCCGACCAGCCGCTGGGCTCGAAGCGGGTGTGACTGAACTTTGCACAGAGCACATCGAGGGGCACTCCATGCTGCAAAGCGAGCGAGACCACAGTTGCAAACGAATCCATAAGCCCAGAGATGGTCGAGCCCTGTTTCGCCATCCTGACGAAGATTTCTCCCGGTGAGCCGTCCTCGTATACGCCAACCGTGAGATATCCCTCATGGCCTGCAATGGAAAAATGGTGCGTGATCGCCCGTCGTTCATCTGGCAGGCGCCGGCGCAACGGACGCACAGTTTCCGGTCCGACCGACATGACCTCTGCCTGATCACTTTCGTTGATCGCAATGACCTGCTTTACCGCTGACATAACCTACCCTCGGTGCCGCTCTTGCGTCTCTCTTGCGTTATCGCCCGCCGTGAATTCTCTTGTACACCGCGTACCAATCAGCTGCGATTTGTTGCTGCGCCTCAGCTAACCGCATCGCGCCTGAACAAACTTGCTCGTGCAGGTAGCTCTCGACCTCGTCCTTTTCACTTGCGCCTGGGAATACACTCCGAGGTTCCGGCCAGAGGTTGGCTTCACATTTCGGGCAACCGCCCAGCTCCAGTGGGATCAGGTGATCCAGTTCGTAATCGTGGATGCTGCCGCTAACCCCATAAAGCCTCATCAGCCGATGTTTCATCGCATTGGTGTACTCGAAGGATGGTCTTACAGTCGCCGTGTAACCTGGCCGACAGATGGTGTTTCTGATGTTGCTTTGAGTAACGCGCGGATCCATCGCTCCTGGCGTCAGGTCGTGGCGCGGCAACACTCCAGGCGGCAGGTTCACTTCCGCCAATCCCCCTTGCGGACGATCCTTGTTTATCCCAGGAAGACGGTTCAGGAGTTCTCCGTTCCCGGCCGAATACATATGCCAGAGGTTCTTCCCAAGGAAGAACCCATAGTGCCTGAACAGGAAGGAGCTAAGAACGAGCAGTAGCAGCAGACGCAGCAGAAATCTCATGGTCGCTCGCGCAGTGGGACGATCTCGGAAGCGGATTCCTCTCTGCGCGCCTCCTCTCTCCGACATCGGGCATCGCACCAGCGATTGAAAGCAAAGATTACAAGCGGGGTACCGGACAGAGCACCAATGAAAGCCGCGCCCGGAGTCAGGTGCAGACTATTTCCAATGCTCACAAACAGAAAAACAAACAGGCAGATAACCAAAGCGTAGTTCTTCAGCCTTCCATGCATATCCCCTCGACTCCTTTCACGCCACCCTCAGCTGAGAGCAGGTTTTCCTCGCTGTTTTGACTTTCGGGCACGCCGCTCGCAGCGTGTATTTCGTCTCTCTTAGACCGTTTGGAAAAATGACAATGTGAACAGCCAATGCAGTTCACCGCTTTGGTAGTGGCACGAATTGCCTCGTGAAACCGTTTTGGGATTGTGATTTCTTCGCCGGCGAGCGAATAAAACGTCGGCAATACAGCACCGGCTCGGTTCTTGTCTTTGCCTGACAGATCCAAGTCCAGCCGCCCATGAATGCCACGAAACAGAACCTTCGTCTCCAGCGGAGGTCGCCTGCCGTTGCTGACGCTGCCCGGCCGATGCTGCGTAATCAGCAGTTCGTAGGTTCGTCCCTTGCGCATCATCTCGATTCTCACCAGTACCGGCGCCACCAGGACCGCATGAAGACCGTTCACTCCGATTGCCTCGACCGGATGCAGACGCTCAATCGCCTGGCCATCTTCTCGTGCGAAGGTCACGTATCGCCCCAGGTCTCCGACCGCCCCACCGGACTCCAGCCCACGCACCACATAGCGTTTCGCCAAATGCTGGTGTTCCAGGCTCACGGGCGAATGGGCAAAGATCCCTCGTTCTTTCAAGACTCGTAATGCCTGCCGAGAGAGCCTTAGCCCCATTTGGTCCAACACTCGCTTCTGCTTCATGCCAGCACTCTCCTTCTTCTTATGCAGAACTCCGAACGCGAATCGGGCAGCCAATGGCGGCTCGAATCATCTCCTTAGTGCAGCCGGCCCAGCATTTGTAAAAGCGGGGATCTTCGATCAGGATGGCCAGGTTGTCGCCGACGCGGTCGTGACCACTGTCCGCGCACGAGGGGCATCGCCCGATGTAATTCCGGCCGACCTTCCGTACCGTCCCTATGTGTTCCAAAATGCGAAAGTCCGACCCGCCACTCCCGTGTCTGCACTGAGTTAAAGTGCTCCTTCCCGGTGTCACGACGACCACCGACGGACGCTCTTTTCCGGCAATGAACCTCCGCAGTTCTTCCTCGGTGACTTTTCGCAGGCGGTTAAGGTAAGCGATCTGGTCCTCCAGCGTGTAATCGGCACCATAGAACCAGAATCGGCGATTGGCACCCCGATGAATTCCCAGCGGACCACGAATGGCGTTGCCAAACTCTCCGGGGCCGATAGCGTCGTGCTTGGGAAACACCTCGATGCCGTCTGCCAGGCCTGAGCCTTTCACCGGCACCCCCAGCCTCAGAGCAAGATCATGAATATAGATTCGGCACTCCTTGGCCAGCAGGGGCGTCGCCAGGAAGATCCAAAGATGCCCACCACGCTTGCTCATTTCCAGAGCCGGCTCCACCCTGTCCTGTGTGAGGTGGTACTGCAGCTTCAGCAAGTCCTCCATGGAGTTCTTGTAGTCGGCGTCGATGGCGACCCATTTACAGCGCTGGGTCGAGGGGTTGATGGCATACAGGCCCACCGTGATTTTGCCTTCCAAGTGCCGGCGAATGGTTTCCTCGGTCAGCATCAGGGGTACGTCTGTTGCTTCTTTGCTTGGCCGGAAGTAGTAATGCCGCCCGGTTTCCGGGTGCGGCCGCATGGACTGCATCGTGTACGCGCGGCGGTTCACGAACAGCCGTTGGTAATCCTCAACGACCTGCCGGGTTGCAGTGATTGTCGTTGCCATCACCCGGTACCTCCTTCCTTCAGACAATTTCGACGAGTCCGGGGGCTCTTCTTCGCCTTTACCCACACGGATTGCTTATGTGGGTGTTGGTAGATAACCCGGAATATTTTTTCTGTCAAACGGCCGCCTCGGGCCGCATTCCGGGCAACACGACCCACCGCAACCCGGCGCGCCAAAGTCCCGGGCGCTCAATGAGATCGAGAAAGTTACAGTCCTTCAGGAGCATTTCGAGTTGGCTTACGCTGTACCCGCCAAATTGTTCGTCTTCGAAGTCCACGGCGTACCAGGTTCCTTTCCTGCGGTCTAGGACATAGACCGCCCCAGAATCCGGATCTCCGGGCACGAGCAAGAACAGCAGAACAGACGCCGGAAACTCGATCCAGCGAACGATTTCGACCGTTTCGGTGACCTTCACAAGTGCGGCCATCGCTGATTGCAGATCGGCTCCAGGGTCAACCTGCACAAGGGGCTCAACCATCATCCGTCCAAACATTGCAGTTATCCTTTCCGGGCAATCCGCCCATGTCGTGTTGTGTTGAAAGCCAAGACGGGACCAATGGCGCACCCGTCGGCTCGCGCAGTGAGGGGGTAGGTGTATTTAAGGTGTTGTTTTGTTGGGGGCGCTAGGGCAGGGAGTTAGGTGAGAGCAGAACGAAGATCGTTAGGCAGGACGATCTCTATATAAAGGATGCAAGTCACCCGCCCAGGTTGATCACTACCCGGCGATGGCGCCGAGAGGTAATGTCTGAGCCACCAACAATGCCGCTGGTACCCCGGTTCGGCATCTCCCACAACCCGGTTTGGGGCCAACTTACTGTCGGCCGATCAGACACCCACAATCAGTGATGGGCCTTATGGGAGTCCTCTTTATGTGACGACAAACGACCAATTTATGCGAGGCTTTGTACTCGCGCTACTTCCGAGTTGCCAGTTTCCGACGGCGGCGCCGCGAGAGTGACTCTAAAGTCGTTTCGAGGTTTCTGCAGCAATGTCCTGGGAAGCGGCCGCAATCTTGACCGCTTCCCGTTCGATGCCGCGTAACATGCCACTGAACACAATGGAGTGGAATGGCAGCACGCTGTACCAGTACGCCAGGCCGAGTAGACCGCGCGGGCGGAATAGTGCCGACTGGTGCAAAACCGATTGGCGATCATTCAGCACCTCCACCCGGAACTCCAGCACCGCTTCACCCGGCAGCTTCATCTCAGCGCGTAACGCCAGGCGGCGGTCGCGCTCAAAACCAACCACCCGCCAAAAGTCCAGCACCTCACCATATTCCACGGTTTCCGGATTTCTCCGCCCTCGTCGTAACCCCGGGCCGCCAGCCAATTGATCCATCCAGCCGCGGATCTTCCAGAGAATGTCTGCGGCATACCATCCGTTCCCGCCACCGACACGGCACACAGCGCGAAAGACTGCCCAGTCAGGTGCTTGCACGGTAATTTCGCGAACGTCACGGAATACGGTCCCACCCGCCCAGTCCGAATCGCCTGGAATAGGCCCAGCCATCGACCAAGTCGTCTCGACACTGTGTTCCGCTATCCGGTTGAGAGCTGCGTGTATAGCTTCGCGCACACCGAGCAGTTCCTGGGGGATGAGACCGACAATGCGATTCTCGCGGCATACCACTGGATTCTTCAGTCCCTCCGCCAGAGGGATGGCAATGGTGTTACTCAGCGGAGTGATCAACTGAATCCAGTACGAGCTCAACCGCGGCGTCAGTACGGGGACAGGAATCACCAGGCGGCGGCGCAATCCCAACTCCTCCGCCATGATGCTCATGATGTCGCGATAACAGAACACGTCCGGGCCGCCAATGTCGAATATGCCGCCGACGGTTTCCGGCACCGCGAGGACGCCCACCAGGTACCCAATTACATTCTTGACCGCGATCGGCTGGCATGGCGTGCTCACCCATTTCGGGGTGACCATGACGGGCAACCGCTCCACCAGATAGCGCAGGATTTCGAAGGAGGCAGAACCTGACCCGATAATCATGGCCGCGCGCAATACCGTGACTGCAACGCCCGTTGAGGCCAGCGCGTCTTCGACTTCCCGCCGCGATGAGAGATGCTCGCTCAAATCCTGACCGGTCTCGCCCAGTCCGCCAAGATAGATGATCCGTTTGACCCCGGCATTTCTGGCGGCGCGCGCGAATGTCGAAGCCAGTTGACGATCGTGCTCAGCGTAATCCGATCCCGCGGACATCATAGAATGTACGAGATAATAGGCGGCCTCGCATCCTTGCAGTTCGCGAGTGAGAGACGATTCGTCTTCCAGGTTTGCTCGCCGGATCTCGACATTGGGATCTGTCGCCCACGGGCGATTCTGAAGCTTGGCTGGTGAGCGCACCAGACACCGAATTGCGCAGCCATGCTCGAGCAAACGGGGGGCAAGACGCCCCCCAATGTAGCCGGTGACTCCCGCTATTGCCACGCGTGACGATAAGGACACAAGACTCCTTCGCAGTCGAAAGACCTAAAGCACCCTCAGCGTAACTCTCACCCGGAACCATGAAGAGACGAACTTGGCCGAAAATCGCCTTGTGCATCAACTGACCTAAATGAGACGGTTCCAACGTAGAAGGGCATCTTGGTCGTCCAGAGCATTATCTCCGAATCCCGAACGACTCGGAATGTGCTGAGCCAAGACGGGACTTCGGTCGACCCGCAATCTCATGACTTCCGTTGCAACAAGGACACGGCCGTAGTTTGGAAGTTCGCACATCTGGTGCACATTCTCGTCGCAGCCGGAATCGACAGCCGCGTGCATTTGACGTGCATCCATGCGTCGCACTTTACACACGGCGGTGCAGGACACAACACCGTCTGACTTTCTAACGAGTGACACCTTGCCAGTCGGCCTGCACCGTTCCGTGCGCACGGCACGGCAACGACCAGCGCGTACGTAACAACAATAGGCAGCGGCTGTGCCCACCGATGCTGGTGGAGCACTCCACAACACAGCGCTGCGCCGCTCGAACGATAGCCGTGCACATTCATCGCCCAACCGCACCACCGCTGTACGCACAATTCACATCTGCCGGCACACCAGCTTGCGCAACTAGCGCGCACACTCGGGTGCAACTGCCGCAATACCGAGCGAAAATGAACCCGTACCAGACACAAGCACTGCTCCACCACGTCTGCACACGATGCATCCCAACAGGGCGAGCCAGTGTCACAGCTGCTCGGTCGTTTCTCGGAGATCGAGGATCTCAACAGGGTATAGTCAACCGATAACCGCTGGGCTATCAGGAGGTTGCAAGTGCTCCATTCAAGCCAATTTCACTCCAATCCCACCTCAAACCCACGTCAATGGGTAAATCGGGCTCCATTTTACGAAGCAGATGTGCGCCATCCACTCGGACGGGAGTGGCCATGCTCTAGCACGGCGAGAAAGGTGGTGGAAACAGGCGAGAGGTTGCTTTGGACTGACAGGCAGAGGCCCTCAGTGAGGAAATCCTGCCGTAGGCCGAAGTAAACCGGCCGGCGGCAGCCTTCGAATCTCTTCACGAGGAACAGCAACAGGTCATAGTTCGAAACAAGATACAAAAAGTGGCGGACGTCGGTCTCAGCTTGGATCCTCTTCTGGATCGCCAGGTATCGCACATTTGCTTTCTGGGTGCGTTCATACTCAAGGGCGAAGCGGTGCTCGTGTTCCTCAACGCGAACCGCGATCACTGCATCATAATCCTTCACGTATCCAATGCCCGTGAATTCGTTGCGCGACCGGACGTCAGACTCTGGCGTCCAGCGAACAAGCGTGCGTGTTTGCTTCAGGGCAAGATGAATGTCGTTCAATTCCAGAGCATGTTGCACGTGACCGTTGGACTCCCTGCCGATGTCCGTCGATCCCGAGTAATACTCTCCTCTGCCAACTAACTCCGACGCTCCAGTTCGCGATATCGAATACACCACACCGCGGTTCATGGTTGGAATCTCGTGCCGCACCAGCAGGTCGTGAGCCAGCAACCGTCGTAGCCGGTTGTCGAACGCATTGCGCGACGACGCGCAGTAGTCCAGCTTCATGAAGTCGTACAACTGAGCGGGGGTGACGAAACTACTGTGCAGTACACGGCGGAGCAGTGGGTAATCCCGTGCCTCACTCAGCGCGATCATGCCTTTCCGATAGCGCATGTGATTTACTCCTGCGACTCGGATGCCAGCACAAGCCGTGCGACCCATGGCCGCCGCGCATCCGGTTCCAGGACAAACCGGCCCAACTCGGTTTGCAGCCAGCTATGCGCCGGCATCAACAGCATGGCTTCCTGCTGGCCGTGAGATTCACTGAACGAGATGAACCAGGTGCCAGCTGACCTCCAATCAGTCCTGCCGATTGTCAGCTTGCCAACTAGCTGGGCCCGCACTACCACCAAGAAACCATCCGGCTTCTCTGGTGCGTTCAGGAGACGCTTGAAAAGGAGCTTGTTGTGCCCCTGCCAAACGCACGGTTCCGTGCATTGGAATACGCGGTCGATCATTTGCGAGGGACGATTCGGGTTGAATCCGCCACATCCGTCGAACCGGGCATAGCCGAGGATCTGGGGCCGCTGGCGTATAGTTCCCGCAATGTCGATGCCGGTTGTGTTGTAATACACGCTTCTTGCAAAACGTCGCGGGTCATCCAGGTTCTTGCCAAACCGCCAGCGCCACACGCTACCAAAATCGGTCACCGCAACCAACACTCTGCTATGCACCTTTCAACCGGCGGTTCTCCCGACGCTCCGCGTACAGTTGCTCCTGTAGATTGTTGATGAGTTGCACCAACTTCGGATCTGCCGCGCTCATGTCGACGGAACTTGTAGCAGAGTGACTTGGATCCGTCTTTCTCCCAATCGCATCAACGCGCAAAGACATCGCCGCTATCAGCTGTTCCTTTTCCTGCAAGTCACGCTTGAACAAATCTCGGTCGCGTTTATAGGAGTCCCTCTGCTCGACGACAGATGCCAGTTCACTCTTGAGGCTGGTCGCGTCCGAATCTGCTCCGGAGATAGACATGCCATGGTCAGCCGCCTCAATCGCACGGTTGCAGCGTTCAATGTGGTCGTTGTACTTCTGGATCGCCTCCCGCGCCACGCCCCGGGAATATGAGTCGTGGTTGTAGAGATCCGTCATCATCTCCGCCGTGATCCACATGGCGCGACGGTGGTCGATCCATTGCTTGCTGTACAGCATGGCCAACACCAGCAGCGCAATTGTCGTGCCCAAGCTGTACTTGAAGTACGGGTTACGTACGCTCTCATCCAGGAACACTTGGCGGCGTTCTTCCATCCACGCTCCGTAATCGAAATTGCTGGGATTGAACTGCTTGAGGAGGAACTCGTACCAGGTGTCGCTTCGTTGGTACATCGGACGCGCCGGCGGAGCTTGTCGTTGCCCCTGGGGTTGCGCCCGTCGTTGCCCATGTAACGCAACCGGAGATTGCGGCCGTTGCTGTGCGACGGCAGGACCGGCTGCGATCAGTCCCATCACTGCGAGTGTGACGATAGCGATCGTTCGCTTCATGGTCTTGTCAGCTCTCTTATCCACGACGGGCAAAACGGGTGGTTGCGGCCAGCTCAGGCGTTTTGAACCGCAGGTTCGCGCCAGCCGATTCCTCCACAAATTCCAGCAACCGCGGGTACAACTTCGGCTCGAAGTTTGGGAAGGTAACATCCAGTGGCGGGCGGACATGCAACAACTGGTGCAATGTGCCGCGCGTGTCATCCGTCATCAGAATTTCCATTTGTCCTTTGGGCAGGTTCTTGATGTGTTCATCGAGCGCGCGGGTCTCGCGGTCTTCGCTCTCCGTTGCCCGGTCTGTCGCCTCATACTTCTCGTAACCAAACATGCGCCAACGGTGCATCGATACGCTGCGCCGTGTCACGGTGTGTTCCGCCGAAGCCCTCAGGAAATAGCGGGCTGTCTCTTCGTCGCGGGTACGCAAGGTCAGGGTCGTATTGGGCGCCGAGGTTACATCTTCCTTAAAGCCCCGGCCAACTTGCATGAGTTGCGGCAGACTCTGCATTGAGAACAGAAACGCGGTGTGGGTGCCGCGCGCGGTCTGCAGGATCTGTGCGAAGTTGCGATATCCGAATGGCGCAAACTCGTCCAGCACCACGCTGAACATCGGCCGATTAGTACGCCGCCGCTGCTCCTCGCTCTCATACCGTTTGCCCACGACCAGTTGCAGATTCTGCAACAGCATCTTTCCCAGAGCGCGCACCGGCTCGGTGTTCTTGTTGACGTTCAATGTAACGAACAAAATCAGCTCCTGCTCGATCACCTCATCCAGCGACAACAGCTCCTCGTACGGACCTGTGATCACACTGAGTTCATCGTCAAGAAACGTCATACATTCGTTGACCAAACCCTGGATCTTCGGCACCCGCTCGCGGTCTCCAAACGACTGATAGAGGTTCTTGACCGACATCTCGAAGTTCAGGCGTCGCTGCACGGGGATGGACGTGTCATGTTCCAGGCGCTGGCGCGCCTTCTCGACCTGTTCCCGCAGCACCTGTTCGTCAATTGCCATGACCAGCACGTCGTAGAAATTGAACTTCTGGCCGGTGTGCACCAGCACGCGGACGATGTCAGCCAGGTAGTTCAACTGGTGCTTGGCGAAGAACTCGTCATGCAGGTTGAAGGACCCGAAGACCATGTTGACGACCGACATGTAATCTTCATCGCCGCAGTAGAAAGGGTTGTACCGGACAGAAATGTCCGGCCGTGCGGGATTCAGAACTCGCAGCTGATGCAATCGGCCGGCACGGTGCACGTGCGGCAGAAGGTCGTAAAAGAATTCGAGATCGCCCTTGCCATCAAAGATCACCATCGGCAACCGGTGCGGATCGCTCGGTGTGCCAACGACTCGCGCCATGTCCTGCGTGATGATGTTCTTCAAAAGGGTGGTCTTGCCGGAACCGGTCATGCCCAGCACAATGCCCTGCATGACGCGAACTCTGTCCGGCCAGTACCACGGCTTGCCATGGATGTCGTAGCCAAGAACCACGGCGTCTTGTTTCCAGGCATCGGCTGTAAACTGTTCGTCCCGTTTGCGGGCGACAACCATCGGTGGATGGGGCCACTGCTTCTCCCGCCGGGAACGTGCGGTTGCAATTAGCATGGCGGAGCCGAGGATGGCCAAGCCGCCGAGAGCCAGGTAGCAGGCCACCTCGGCAATCTGGCGGTTCGTGAAGTAGAAGCGCTCGCGGGCCACGTACCAGGCGAACCAGCACACCGTCATCAGGACCAGAGCAACCACGATCTCCAGGCTCTCCAGGACTGGCGGGTTCTGCTGCCGGTTGGCGTAAGAGTCGCGCATCATTATTATTGTGTCCTCTTGGGGCTAAACACCCAGCGCATCAGAAACCCCAAGGCGCCGCAGAACACGAATCCGCAGGAGAGGCCCAAGTGAAAGTCTTTGTTCTCCGGCCGGTAAAGATACAGCCACGCCAGGCGAGCCAAGCCGAACAGCAGAAAGGCCCAGAACAGAACCTCCCAGTCGCGAATCAGCTCTCGCGCATCGCTGCCCATCTCGCTTGGGGCGGGAGGTTTTACTTCGTTGGCATCGGTTTGTTCATCCATACTCTTCGCCTTTACAACAGATTGTTGAAGTAATTGAAGCAGCCGAAAACCAGAGCAGACACCAGAGAGAAGAGCACAAACCAGCGCCTGGGTGGCCTCGCGGCTTTTCGTTCAAACGGGTTGAAAGGTTCGAGCACACCGTCACGCATGGCCTTGCCCGCACCAATGTCCGCTCGATTGCCGATGTATTGGCTCAGCACGTTGTAAACCGGTTTGACGGTGAATGGATCTGTCATGTTTTAGCTTTGGCGCTTATCGCACGAGAAATGCTGCAATCTGAGTCTGTGGTCCATTGCTCAACCCGTCTTCCGATTGTTTGGAACCGGGAAACTGAAAGCGCAGAATCGTCGGGTTTGTGCTGGACGCCACCTCGATGGCCACCACGCCAACCGCTTCTTCGCCAGGAGCAATTCGCGCCGTTTGCATCTGTCCGTCCAACACCTTTACTGGTGTCTCTTGCTTGATCTTGAGTTTGGCGGCTTGCTCGTCGCCCAACTGCGAGTTTTGGAGACCATAGAGGGACTGGGCAGACCGCACCCCGTCCAACTGGTACACCAGTGGCGTGTCAATGGCGTATGGTTCGGTGCCGTGATTGCACACGGTATAACGGACCAGCAGGCGACCATCTTTCTCATAGAGATCGCTGATCCACACCTCTACCGGCTTTGAGGCACGCTGCTTCGACGGTAGAAGCCTGATCGGCCTTCCCGTGAGCAGCAGTTCAGTGATCGATGGCAAGACCGGAACTGGCGTAGTCGCAGCCGTTGGCTTTACCGGCTCCAGGTGAACTGGCGATTGGTCGACGGCAAAATCCATGTTTTTCACCGAATCGGCCGGTTCCAACTCATAATTCAGGCGCTGATTGGCCGTCCAGATGAACAAGTTGGTTGCGGCATCTGCTTCTGTGGGCTGGACAAATACCTTGTTTTCCCGCCACTCGACCTTGAACGAAGGGCTTCCGGCCGCCACCTGTACGACCGGTTCTGCGACTTCGATGACCGTGAGGTGGTTCAACGCCGTCTTCAGATGGACGATGCGGGTACGGTCACTGGTTTGGGTTTCAATCTTCTGCGCAACAGCCGGGACAAATACCGCGGCCAGCACTGCGAACATCAACACAATGCGTCTCATGGATAGTTTTTCCTTTCGTTGCTTCCAATGTTGTACGTCCAGGAGACTCCCTCCGAAGTCTCCTGGACGGCTGTGGGTTAGTTGGGTTCAAGCAGCGGCGCGACATTTCTCGTTGGGAGTTGCGGCCGCCATTGCGTATCGGGAAAAATCACCTTCCCGTTGCGTACTTCGCTGCGTCCCGCCTTGATCGGGAACTTCCGGACTCGCTCCAATACAATCGGCGAGCCTTTCTCGTCGCGGTCGGTGAACACTTCTCCCGCCTTCGTGACCTGCGCCATGAAGATCAGGCGTTCAACGATCTGGCCATCGGCCTGGGTGAAGGGTTGAATCAAGAAGATCCGCCCTTCCGAGTCGATTTCCACCTCGCCGTCGCACAGACTGGGAACTTCCACGGTGACGGGACGGCCACCGGTTCGCTCCGCGATCTGGTTAACGACCTCTTGCGGAAAGCTATAGAAGACGATCGATCCGGTCCCGGTCACCATGTTGGGGTCCGGGGCGCTCCGTCTTTCCCTGCAAACGATCGCGTGCAAGGCCGACAGATAGGACAATCGAGTCCCATTCTTGCTGCCGCTCCATTTCTGAAGCCCATTGATCAGTGCCTTCAGCTCTTCTCCCGCCCGTTTTTCGTAAGCGTTCAAGGCAGCGGAAGCCTGGTTGCGCCGGAAGAAAAGCTGTTTGCGAGCCTCGGCGTCGTGCTTGTTCGCCTCGATCTCGGCATTGGCTTTCTCCAGTTCCCCCAGAAGCTGTTGGCGACGGCCCATGATTTCGGTCACGCGGCCCCCGTAGTACCGGTTCACCACGAAGCACTCCTGATAAATCTCCGGGGT
>Ga0181532_10001219_pt1 | contig 25242 bp, 23 predicted proteins | sample PEATcosm2014_Bin_33_FD_119768 | JGI IMG/M metagenome (GOLD analysis project Ga0181532, IMG submission 119768) | Peatland microbial communities from MTU Mesocosm Facility, Houghton, MI, USA - PEATcosm2014_Bin11_30_metaG | ecosystem: Environmental > Terrestrial > Soil > Wetlands > Peat | place... | reverse complement strand
ATCTCGGGCTCCAGTGTGAGGCTGCGACCATCGATGAATTAATCCATATCATCCGAACCAAGTTCAAAGAACCGCTGCGAGCGTGCCATCCTCGGGACATTGTCAATCAGGTGCGCTGGGCGGCACGATACGAGAAAAGGGAGCCTGTCGTGGATCGGGAAGCCATCATGGTTGCGGTCAATACCTATTTTGTTTCTGACAGCGACGACCCGGATGACGACGGAGACAGCTAGCTGAAGTTTTCGCGCCAAAGGCTGCCGACGCTAATCGGCCAGTCACTCGCCAGGAACTTCGCGATGACTTCGTAAGCAGGGCCGGCCAATCTCCAGGGCCACGCCCGAGGTTCTGAGTTGACCAGACATTGCCCGCGTTGTCCTCGATAATCGAGGCCCAGGTCCTGCGGTCGGGATCGCCCCCGGCGGAACTCGTCCATCCACAGTGACCCTGCCTGGATTTTATCTACACTGCTATTCTTAACGCTTACATACAAGTCTCTGCGGAATTATCCCGTTATGAATTATGTGCCGATTCACGGTCTGCGGATGCTGGCAGTGGAAAGCTGCATTCTTCTGGCCGCATTCCTAGCCGGACTTGTCATCCTGCGCTTTGTGCCATCCTTCGGCCGTTCGAAATGGCTCGACAGGATCCTTGCTGTGAATTCGCGGTCTGTGCTGTTGGTCATTGCAGTTGCACTCGTCGGCCGGGCCCTGCTGCTGCCTTTCATAGGAATTCCCGAACCTCGCATTAATGATGAATACAGTTATCTGCTGATTGCTGACACTTTCTCCCATCACAGGCTTGCTAACCCAACCCCTCTGGCGTGGCAACATTTTGAGACGTTCCACGTAAACCTTACCCCTACCTATCACTCGAAGTATCCCGTTTCGCAGGGAATCGTATTAGCTTTTGGGAAGATTCTTTTCCATCAGCCATGGATCGGCATTTACCTGAGCACCGCCATCTTATGCGGCGCAATCTGCTGGACGCTGCAGGCCTTTCTGCCTCCGGGTTGGGCTCTGGTTGGCGGATTGCTGGCCGTGGTTCGCATCGCTCTTTTCTCGTATTGGATGAACTCGTACTGGGGTGGATCGATGGCCGCGCTTGGCGGTGCGCTCGCTCTCGGTTCTGTGGCACGTCTTTTTGACCAGCAAGAATCGGAGCGGAGTCGTCTGCTACTCGCGTCACTGTTTGCGGTCTCCTTATTGATCCTGGCCACGTCACGGCCCTACGAAGGCTTTGCATTCTCTATCCCGCTCCTGGTGTACTTCGTCTACAAGTCAGGACGAGCCGCGCATCGCCGGGAAGGGAAGCTTCGCTTCACGGTCATACCTGTGGTAGCCATCGGAGTAGCTGGGGTGGTCATGATGGGTTACTACAACCAGCGAACAACGGGCGATCCCTTCTTACTACCTCATATTCTCAATGAGCGCACGTATTCCCCACTGCCGTTGTTCCTGTGGCAGCAACCGAAACCCAACCCAACATTTCGGGACCCAGTCTTTGCGAAATTCTTTAAGCTTACGGAAGAGGAATATGGGTACCAGAAAACGAAATCGATTTCCGGGCTAATCAGTTTAGTGGGCTCGCGCTTTCTTTCCGATTGGTTTTTCTATGTCGGACCAGCTCTCACGTTCCCGGTATTTTTGGGCCTGATTTCAAGCGCCATCCAAGCGCGCCTGCGGATCGTGGTGTTTGCTACGCTGGCGACGGCCATTGCCCTTGCGCTGTGCATCTACACCATGCCGCATTATGCCGCGCCGGCGACAGTTGCTATCTACCTATTTGCGGCGGAAGGGCTGCGTTATCTCTGGCAGCAGGGAAGGAACGGAGAGCGGGCCTTCGTCGTTGCTGTGTGCCTCACGGTGGTTGTGACTTCGCTGACCAAACAGACTGGGAGTGCCGCCATTAATTCGACCTTTGCCCTCCCCGATACACGCAAGCTGATCTCCCAACAATTGGAGAGCAAGCCGGGTGAGCACTTGGTTGTGGTTTCCTACGACCTCGTACGCCATTATCCGGGAGATGAACTGGTGCACAACGGAGCAGATTTCAGTACGGAAAAGATTCTATGGGCGCGATCCAAGGGAGCCGAAAACGATAGAGAATTGTGCCAAGCGTATCCCGACAGGATCTTCTGGGGCGTGAAAACTGACGACGTCAACTTCTCGCTGGAGCCTCTCAGCCTCTGCAAACAGCCGTACGCAAATCCTTTTGGCGACAGTTGCACAAATTCAGCTCCGGCAATTCAACATTCGCGAACACAGCTAGCCACTGCAAAGGCACAACCTTCCTTGCACGTTTTCCATCACACGTATTACTTTGCTCTGCTTCGCCGTAATGTTCGCGCAGCGGCTGCCGAAGTAGTTTTAGGAGTGGGTTCCTGTCTCAGAGGTGCTCACCGCGATAACGAGTCTGAAAGCAAGGTAAAGCTATGTTGGAGAGCACTATCGGAGCGATTGAGAATCGTCCACGTCATTCGATACACCTGAACTCGAAATTCTTCCCCTTTATTGTCCTCGGCATACTGCAAGCTGGAGACCTGCTTTCCACCCGGTTGGCGCTGACCGTGCCCGGAGTGATGGAACTAAACCCGCTGGTGCGCGAGTTGGGGCTGTGGCCGGCAAAGTTGATCGTGTTCGGATTTATTGCCTTGCTGGTGTATCGGACGAAGAGCCTGAAACGGCTGTGGGCGGTGTGCGGAGTCTACGCCCTCATCGTAGCCTCCAATGTTCTGTTGTTTGTCACCCACGCTTGAATCTTGAAGCACGGCAGAAGCTACGCACTGCCTTCCTGCGCTTGGTCCTTGTTCTCGCGAACGAAATAGGAGTCAACCGCGGCCAGCAAGGCGTCCCGATCCACGCAAGGCTCGACCTCTTTGTAACGCGCCTTCCAACAGATCTGGTTCACCAGGTCCCGGGGATGGCAGGCCCGCAGCGGTTCGTTCAGTTCCCTCCGGATAACAGTGATCAACTCATCGATGACCCCAGTTTCACACTGAAGGTTGCAGGTGCCGCAAACCGCACGGAAGATCGCGTGGAATTGCTGCTCCGAAACTGCGCCCACTTTGATCTTGGTTTGAATTCTGCGCAGGAATGCCTCGTCGGCCAGCGTGGCCGGATCCAAATTGGTGGCAAATACAACGCAGGGCTCAAAAGGAATCTCGACTTTTTTTCCGCCTGCCAAACTGAGGAAGTCGATTCTGCGATCCAGGGGGACGACCCACCGGTTGAGCAGTTCTTCCGGGCGCAATCGCTGCCGTCCGAAGTCATCGATGATCAGGACGCCATTGTTGGCTTTCATCTGTACCGGAGCGGTATAGAACTTTGTAACTGCGTTAAACTGCAGTTCCAGCATTTCCAGGGTCAGCTCACCACCGACCAGGACCGTCGGACGATGACAGAGTACCCAACGCGCATCGCCAGTCTGCGAAACCGGGTCATCGATTCTTGCGTGAACGTGAGGGTCATAGACACCAATAATTTGACCGTCGATTTCTATCGCGTACGGTATCCATACCCGATCGACCGCAAGCACTTGCGCCAGCGCTGTCGCTATCGTGGTTTTTCCCGTGCCACTTGGTCCGTACAAGAAAATTGATGTACCCGAATTCAGGGCCGTTCCGAGTTTTTCCAGAATCTGGGCGTCGAGAACAAGATGGGCGAAAGCGCGCTCGACAGCAGGCGGATGTACATCCACATGCCGGACACTTTGTTCGTGAACCTGTTGCTTGTAATTGTCCAGGGAAACCGGAGCCGGACCCACATACTGGTTCAGGGACAACAGTTCCAAGGCTCGCGATCGACCCGGCGCGGTGATGGCGATCTGAGGAATATTCCCCGTCATTCCCGTAACTTCGCAGAACTGTTCGGAACGCATTCGACGAAGCAACTCGTTCACTACCGTAAATGGGAGCCGGGTATGCGCCACCAATTCGCGCAGTGACAAAGGACCCGATATAAACAGGGTCTTTAGCGCCAGATCCTCAAGCACGGCTTGGCGCACTCCAACTTCGGCAACCGAATCGGGAGCGTGCTGGGGGCCACGCCAGACCGCGCTCTTGGCCGCAGACGGATCATTCCCGACTGACGCCTGTGGGGCAACGGATCCGCTGGATTGCAGAGGCGTGCGCCGGATCCCGCTTCTGAGCCCGGACGAAGAATCCAGGCGTGCGGCCTGCGATGCAACGGATCCGGAAGTGTGAAGCGGCCCGGGCCGGAGCGCGCTCTTTACGGCCGACGAAGAATTCATGCCTGCCTCCTGTGCGGCGACGGACCCGGAAGTGTGCAGGGGGCCGCGTCGGAGCTCGCTTTTGACCGTAGATGGATGATCCATGTGTTCCCTCTTATATTGCCACTCGTTACCGGCACTAACTGTTATCGACCAGGCTTGGCGGGCCGCGTTCGCCCTGCTAGTCGGTTCCTTGCAGTTCCCGGATCGCCTGCGCCAGCTCTTCAATGCTTCGCAGGAATGGTTCCCAGCGCGGGTCGGAGCGGAAGGGATCGAGCGCGGGATTCACCGCAGCCGTTGCGAGGACCGCAAAACCCAGGTCTCGCGCTCGCTCCAGTTCCACAAACCCACGATCAAGGTCATCCAACGCACCATAGATCGTCGCGGTGACATAGGCGCCCTCCGGCAGTGCTGAGGAATCTACCTGGGCAAGAATGCTCTCTGCTTCCTCACGCTCTCCAGCGAGCGCGCCCACATAAGCCAGCGACAGCTCCCATACCGGGTCGGACTCCCTATTCAGGAGCTCATTGACCTGGTCGATAGCTTCGGAAAATCGCTCGGAGCGGGCCAGAGCAAGGGCGCGCACCGCCCGTGCCATCGAGAATTCCGGACGAATCTCCAGCGTATGTTGCAGCTGTGCCTCTGCCTCATACCACCGCCGTTGGTAGTACAGAAGCAATCCATAGCAGTAATTGATCGGCGCCATCAGAGGATCGATGGTGCAACCTTCCCGGGACTGTTCGATTGCATCGTCGAGCCGGCCACTGGCGGACAGCGCCTGCGCATAGGCGTAGCGCGCGATCGCCGAATCAGGGTTCAGCTCCAGCGCTCGCTCTCCCTGCCAAAGCGCTTCGGCGAGATTGAAATCACAGAATACTGCGGTGAGACTTAAGGCGGCGTGCGCTTCGGAGAGCGTCTCATCCAACTCAATCGCCCGCCGGGCACAAGCCTTGGCTTGGACAAACGCCTGCGCCGTATCCACTCTGCCCACCACCGTCAGCATGGTATGTGCAATCGCCATGCATGCATAGGCCGGAGCGTAGCGCGGATCGGCGTCGATGGCTTGCTGGTAAAACTCGATGCCACGCTGCAATCCTTCCGGAGTCCACTGAATCGCGTGATCGTTGCCAAGAAGGAACAGCTCATCCGCTGCATTGCGCACCGGCGCAGGGGAGGCCTTGCGCACAGCTTTCTTGCCCCCGACCGATGACGGTGCTCGCAGTCTATCGACCACCCGTCGGGCGATCTCCTCCTGAACGTTCGCCACATCGTTTACGCTGCAACTGAACTGCGAGCCCCACAGCTGCGTGTCCTTGGCCACGTCGATCACTTCCGCCCGGATGGATAGCAGATCGCTGCGCAGGGTTATACGGCCGCTTAGAACAGCGCGGACTCCGAGTTCCCGCCCCACGGCATGCAGGTCATCCGCGTGGTCACGGTGACGGAAGGCTTTACTGCGCGGTACTACGCGAAGTTTGGGCAGATGAGAAAGCCCGTCAATCACTCCTTCGGCTATCGCATCAGCCAGGTAGTCGAGTTCCGGATTACCCGTTGCATTAGCGAACGGCAGCACCGCCAGCGAATCGATGATCTTCCCGGCTTTGCGCGCTGCTGGGGGATTTGCCGAAGCAGTCTTGACCGGACTCCGGTCGCGCTGCAAGCGGCGCAGGTCCGCGACCACATCCGACGCACTCTGGTAGCGCAGCCGGCAGTCCTTCTCCAGCAGTTTGGTGACGATGTTGCCAAACGCGGGCGGGAGGGCCGCGTCATAGCGGGAAACGGGAATAGGGTCGCGATTCAGAATCGCATCGAAGATGAGCGCCGTGGTGGCGCCGGGAAAAGGCAGCTCCCCTGTCGCCATCTCGTACAACACTGCGCCCAGGGAGAACAGGTCGCTCCTGACATCCAGCTTCTGCCCACGTGCTTGCTCCGGTGACATGTAGGCGATGGTCCCGACGGTCTGGCCCGGACTGGTCAACTGAGAATCGACATTGCTGATGGGAGCTGCCGTAATCCCGTCCGAGGTGACGTCAAGCTTCGGTGATTGCTGCTTGGCCAAACCGAAATCCAGGACCTTGGCCTCGCCGCGGCGGGTTAGAAAGACGTTTGCCGGCTTGATGTCGCGATGAATAATGCTCTTCTTGTGCGCCGCATCGAGGGCATCGGCGACCTGGATGCCGATACGGACCAGTTCATCCGCTGGGATATGACCCTCTGCGATCCGCTCCCGCAGCGTCTCGCCCTCAAGCAGTTCCATCGTGATGAAATGATGCCCGTCGGCTTGATCAACTTCGTGGATGGTGCAGATATTCGGATGGTTCAGCGAGGAGGCAGATCGCGCCTCCCGCACCAGACGTTCCACCATCTGCGGATCGCCGGCGACTTCAGGGGGCAGACACTTCAGCGCCACCTCGCGGCCCAGACGAGTGTCTTCGGCCCGGTACACCACACCCATGCCGCCGGATCCCAGCTTGTCAAGCACCCGGTAGTGGGAAATCGTTGTTCCGAGCATCACTTAGGCCAATCGTACAGAGTAAAGTGTTGCGACTATATCATTGGTTGAGGTAAGAAACATGGGGCGGGCGTGGCCCCCTTAGTGGCACAATACTGCCCCTCAAGTGCCACACGGTGGTGCCGCCGCTCGATAGCTGACGAATATTTCGTGCCGCCGGATGCAAAGTCCACCATCGCGTCGGACTAGAGAATTGGCGGGTTCTAGCGGAAAGTCACAGGAAAAATGTCGCGACCGCGCTTGTGCAGCTCTAACCGGGACATGGCGGCGAAGTTCACTCGCGTTGCCGGTTTGCCTAACCGCCTGCGCAACTCTACAATAATTGTTTACCCTTCCGTGGAACCGAAATCATGATCCATTTTCCTGTCCCTGAGGCATTGACCTTCGATGACGTGTTGTTACTGCCCGCCAAGTCCGACGTTGTACCTGCCTTGGCGGACACCACTACTCGCCTAACCCGCAACATCGAGCTGCGCGTGCCGCTCATCAGCGCAGCCATGGACACTGTGACCGAATCGCGTATGGCTATAGCCATGGCGCAGCAGGGCGGGCTCGGCATCATCCATCGCAATCTCACCATCGAGCAGCAAGCCAGCGAAGTCGACAAGGTGAAGCGCTCGGAGAGCGGGATGATCGTCGATCCCATCACGGTATCGCCGGAGCAGAAGATCTCGGACGCCCTGGAGGTGATGCGCCATTACCGCATCTCTGGGGTGCCGGTCACCAAGAACAAGAAGCTGGTCGGCATCCTCACCAACCGCGATCTGCGCTTCGAAACCCGCACCGACATTCCCATCAGCGAAGTGATGACCAAGGAGAACCTGATCACGGTTCCGGTGGGCACCACGCTGACCGACGCCGAGGCGATCCTGCACACACATCGCATCGAGAAGCTGCTGGTGGTCGACGATCAGTACAACCTCAAGGGCTTGATTACGGTGAAGGATATCCAGAAGCGGCTGAAGTATCCCACCGCTGCCAAGGACGATCACGGCCGTCTGCGCGTTGGCGCGGCCGTCGGCGCCACCGGCGACTATCTGGAACGCGCGCAGGAGTTGGTACGTACAAAGGTCGACCTGCTGGCCATCGACAGCGCGCATGGGCATTCCACGCGTGTCATCGAAGCCATCCGCAAGATCAAGGCGACGCTGCCCCAGGTTGATCTGCTTGCCGGCAACGTCGGCACGTTCGACGGCGCCTGCGAATTGGCGCGCGCCGGTGCGGACGGCATCAAGGTCGGCATCGGGCCGGGTTCCATCTGCACTACGCGCGTGGTGACCGGAGCAGGCGTGCCGCAGATCACGGCCATCGCCGAGGCGGCCCGCGCCACTCGCGACAGCGACGTTTCGGTCATTGCCGACGGCGGCATCAAATACTCGGGCGACATCACCAAGGCAATTGCCGCGGGCGCGCACTGCGTGATGATCGGCTCGCTGCTGGCGGGTACGGAAGAAAGTCCGGGCGAAACGATTCTGTACCAGGGCCGCTCGTTCAAAGCCTATCGCGGCATGGGATCGCTGGCCGCAATGGCGCAAGGCTCCAGCGAGCGCTACTTCCAAAACACCGACTCGGATTCTTCGGTGCCAGTCCTCAGCGAAGACGGCAGTGACGGCAATCGGCTGGCGAAGCTGGTGCCCGAGGGCATCGAGGGCCGCGTGCCATATCGCGGCACTGTCGGCATGATCGTCTATCAACTGGTGGGCGGAGTGAAGAGCGGCATGGGTTATGTAGGCTGCGCCAGCATTGCGGAGCTGCAACAGAAAGCGCGCTTCGTGCGCATCAGCGGCGCAGGTCTTCGCGAAAGCCACGTGCACGATGTGATGATCACTCGCGAGGCCCCCAACTACCGGGTCGAATAACGGGCAGCTTTGAAGGGGCGCAGCTTCAGCCGCGCCGTGGCGTCTCTTATTCCTCATCTCGTGCCGGGCTTCAGCCCGCGCCGAAGCGGACTTGGCGGAAGCGTGTCCTCAGTGGGTAAAGCCGGCTTCCTGTTGTCTTAACGGCACGGCTGAAGGCGTGCCCCTTTAAAGCAGGCGTATATCAGGGATGGGATCGCCCTTCTCGCTCCATTCCAAGTCGCTTGCGGAGCATCTGATTTTATTGAAGCCTTCCTTTCGATCTCTGGTGCGCAACTGGTGGATGGTCGTCGTCTGGCTGGGAGTAATCCGGATGGAATCCACCGACACGGCATCAGCAGCCAATACAACGGTAGTCCTGTACAAGGTGATCGCGGTCGTCGCTCCCCATGTGAAGCCGTCATTCGTGCAGCAGCTCGACGAGGTTCTGCGCAAGAGCGGACACTTCCTGGGTTACGGAATCCTTAGCGGTCTTGTCTTTCTCGCGTTGCGCAACACCAATCGCGATCGGCTGCGGCCGCTCCTGCGACGCTCGTGGGGGATTTATCTCAGCGATCTGTGGCGAGCGGAATGGGTGCTCATCGGCATGTTGACGACGGTTGTCACCGCGTCATTCGATGAGATCCATCAGACATTTATTCCTTCGCGCACCGGGCGCTGGCAGGACGTCATGCTGGATACCGTTGGAGCGGCCGTCCTTCAGGTGGTCGTCTATCTCTTTTCAACGCAAGCTCTGAAGCGGCATCAAATCCCGGTTCCCCAGCCGGAATTTACCTCGACGCCCTGAGTGCCGCCGCAGGGTGCGGCGGAACAATTCCCTGAAAATTCTGGAAAGCTGATCCCTTGGCACCGAGGGGAGATGCTCAGTACAGCAGGTACTTCACGCGCACATCCATGAACTGATTGAGCTGCTCGCGCCAATCGGCGGCAATGCGGTTTGGGTCTTGTCCCGCCTGCAACGCGGCGAAGACCGCTTTATTCACCAGTAGTTGATTCATGTGGCTCAGGTCGTATCCCAAGGGAGAGAGCTTGTGCAGCGCTGCCGCCAACTCCAATCCCAACTCCGGCGCGTCGAGTTCCTCGCGATTGGTCACGATAATGTTCACCCCGAAGCATTCGCGGCGAACAAACGGTCCCGAGGTTGGAGTGAACGAGACGGGAACGAACCGCACTCCAGGAATGTTGCGGCCGTTCAGGTAGCTAGAGAGTTCTTTGGCGGTGAAGTAGGGCGAGCCCACTAGCTGGAACGGCATGTCGGTGCCGCGACCCACCGAAACGCTGGTGCCCTCGATCAGCGCCACTGCCGGATACAGAGTTGTCTGGTCGAGGTTGTGCAAGATGGGAGTTGGATTCACCCACGTGACTCCAGTGGAGTCAAACCAGTCGCCGCGCAGCCAGCCGCGCATCGGCACTACGGTGAGGTCAGCGTCGATGTGCTTCTCCTCATTGAACAGCTTTGCCAACTCGCCGATGGTCATGCCATGCCGCACCGGAAGCGGATAGTAGTTGACGAAGCTCTCCTGCCCGGCGTCGGACATCGGACCCTGCACGTAAGCTCCGGTGATGGGATTAGGACGATCGAGCACGACGATAGGCTTCTTCGCCTTGGCCGCGGCCTCCAGAAAATATCCCAGCGTGCTTTCGTAACTGGAGAAGCGAGCGCCAACGTCTTGCAGGTCGACGACCAGCACATCCAGCTTGCGGATCACATCGAGCGGCGGGCGACGCTTGGCATCGGATTCGCCGAAGACGCTGTAGATTGGAACACCGGTTGCGGCGTCCTTGGAGGTTGCGGCGTCGGCCGTGTCGGAGGTGCCCTGCAGTCCGTACTCGGGAGCAAAGATTGCAGCCAGTTGCATTCCCGGCGCGCGGGCCAGCACGTCGATGGTCCGCTTGCCGCGGCTGTCGATGCTGGTCTGGTTGGTGACCAGTCCGATGTGCGAAGTTGGGACGTTGGGAACTTTGAGCGGCTCGAATTGTCGCTCTTCCAGCGCGTCAATGCCAGTCAGCACTTTGCCATTGCGGACCACGATTCGCCGCTCGGCCATTTGCGTCTCGTTGTAGCCGGTGATGCGCGCCAGTCGCGTCTTCTGCTCTTGGCTTGGAGTCAGTTGCAGCGCCCCGGCAACCGCCGTCGCAATCTCGGTTCGCAACCCGATGACATTGCCATCCTTCAGCATGGTCGAATTGGTTAGGAGAATCACGTAGGTCTTCGTGGTCGGATCGATCCATAGCGATGTGCCGGTGAAACCGGTGTGGCCGAACGAGCCCACCGGCAGCAACTCACCGCGAGTGGACGAGAAGGGCGAGTCGATGTCCCATCCCAGGCCGCGCACGTTGGGCATATTGGACGGCTGCTGGGGCGTGGTCATCTTCTCCACGATGAGCGGCGACAGGATGGGCGTTCCGCTGTTGAGCATGGCTTGCGAGAATTTCGCCACGTCCTCGGCATTGGAGAAAACGCCGGCATCACCTGCCACTCCACCCATCTGGCGCGCCGTGGGATCGTGCACCGTTCCCCGCACCATCAAGCCGGTGTGCTCGTCGCGCTGCGTGGGCGCGATGTGCGGTCCCCACGACGGCGGAGGATTGAAGCGCGTCGAGGTCATGCCCAGCGGTCCGAAGACATAAGCTTGCGCGTACTGGTCCAGCGGCATGCCGCCGACTTTTTGCACCAGCTCGCCGAGGACCACGAATCCAACGTCACTGTACAGAAACGTCGAGCCCGGAGGATTGACCAGCTTCGTAGCGTTGGCGCGAGTGTAGCCTTCCTCCAATCCATTCCACGATTCCTTCAGGTCGAGGTCGGCGGGCAAGCCCGAATAGTGGGTCAACAACATCCGGATGGTGACGTCCTGTTTGCCGTTCTGCGCAAAGTCCGGAATGTACTTCGCAACCGGATCGTTGAGCTTGATCTGCCCCAACTGCTCCAGGCGCATGACGCAGGTTGTGGTGGCAATCACCTTGGTGAGCGATGCCAGATCGAAGATGGTGTCCGTCGTCATCGGCTCCGGGTTCTGCCCGGCCGTGCGATTGCCAAAAGCCTTCTGATAGACGATCAAGCCGTTGTGACCAACCACCAGAACTGCACCTGCGGCATTGCCGTTCTTTACCGCGCCTTTCAGCACCGTATCGAGGGGAGCAAACTTGCTCTGTTCTTCCTTCGGGGCCACGGGCAACGCGGAAGGGCTCGACGCGCCAGGACTTGTCATGCCCGAGGCAGCAGAAGGAGCCGGAGTTTTCGTGGCTCCGGACGCTCCCGATTGTTGCGCTACAGCGAGCGCGCTGACGAGAAGAACAAAGCAAACATAAACCAGCACGTTGGCTGGCCGGCGCACACGCAGGCTCAAGAGAATCTTTCCATGGATGGATTGTGACCCCGCACTTGTGCGGTAAAGCTATTATAAGTTGCGTTCTGATTTCGTTGCACGCAAGAGGACTACTTCTGAATTCGCCGCCGCCAGAACTCGTCTCGCCTCGTCACGCCTTCGAGCGGCAGGAGCGCCAATTCGCGTCGGCGTTCGCCATCATTCGTCAGGCCATCGCGGGGCGCGCTTTTCCCGGTGCGGCCCTGGCAATCACTTATCGTGGGGAGTTGGTTGCCGCGCAGGGCTTTGGGCGCTTTACTTATGACGAGAAGTCGCCAGCGGTTCAGCCTGACACGGTATTCGATCTCGCATCGTTAACCAAAGCCGTTGCGACGACCGCGGTTGCGATGTTGCTTTACGATCGCGGTGAGCTGTTGCTGGACGAGCCCGTGGCGCAGACGATGCCTGAATTCGTAGCCCTGGCGCCCAAGCATCAGCAGGCCAAACGCGAGGCCGTAACCGTTCGCATGCTGCTGGCTCACTCCAGCGGATTGCCGCCGTACGAGAAGCTGTTCGAATTTGCCACCACGCGCCAGGACCTGATCAATGCCGCGTTCACCACACGCCTCACCGCAGCGCCGGGCACTCGCGCCCTCTACAGCGACATTGGCTTCATTATTCTGGGAGACCTTCTGGCGCGGAAGGCTGGCACTGCGCTCGACTCGTTTGCTGTGCAAGAAATATTCGCTCCGCTTGGCATGAGGCACACGCGCTTCCAACCGCCGCCGCAGTGGAAGGCCGAGATCCCACCTACCGAGGACGATGGGAAGTTTCGCAAGCGGGTGATCCAGGGCGAAGTAAACGACGAGAACGCTTATGTGATGGGCGGGGTTGCCGGTCATGCCGGGCTCTTTGCGCCTGCAGCTGATACTGCCCGCTTTGCCGAATGCATGTTGCGCGGCGGCTCGCCGCTGTTCAGCAAAGACACGGTGAAGCTGTTCACTCATTGCCAGCCGTTGCCGCCCGGGACCACTCGGGCGTTAGGATGGGACACGCCTTCTCGCCCATATTCATCCTCGGGCAGATTGTTCTCGCTGTCGTCGTTCGGGCATCTCGGCTTCACCGGAACCTCGTTGTGGATCGATCCCGGCCGCAAGCTGTCGGTCGTGCTGTTAACCAATCGTACCTGGCCCGACCGTTCGTCGCAGCTGATTCGCGAAGTCCGCCCGCAGGTCCATGATGCGATCGTGGAAGCCTTGGAAGGCCGCTGAGAAATCGCGAGCTGGAAGTTCAAGGGATGTGTACTTTTCCGCTTCCTCCATCATCTAATTGTTGTGGGTAGCTGTGGAGGACGATATGTTGTCGCTAGGCGCCGCTTGGAGAAACTGGCGTCGGACCGAGGAGGTTCCGATGCGCCGCTGGTATGTGCCGCTCACTGTTCTAGGATTGGGAGGACTAAGTGCGTTCTTGCTCAGTGAGCGAGGACGAACTGTCCTACGCGCTATCTCCCAGCGCTTCCAGCACGCGCCCGGTCGGCTGCTGGAATTGAATGACAACTTGCAGAGCGAATTGGATCGTATTCAGGCAGCGCTGGACCAGATCGCCGACTCGCTCGACCCTCACCCCGAGCCGGGACGATAGCTTCAATCTGCTTCTTGTGCTGCACAACTCCTATTCTTCGATCACGTCCTCAAACAAGTCAGTCTCCAGCTTCGCCTCGCGGGGATCGCGAGTCGCGGCCAGGTGATACATCTCGATTGTGCCTTCCAGCCGCTGGGCGAAACTTTTCCGTACCCGCTCAAACAGCGGCTTCTGCGTGGTGTGCTGCCGGAAGGCCAAGTGCTTTTTCTCGAAGCGTTCCTTGCCAATCTCGATTCGCGCAGTGACTGTCGGAGGCGAGATGGGCTGTCGGTCTGGCAGAAGAAAATCCGCCGTATGGTAATACAGCTTCTGGGCGCGATGTGGTGCGACTCCCTGCCCAAGCTGCTCAGGAAAGCGATCCGGACGTCCAGCCCACTCGAATGCTATGGTCGCGAAAGTTCCCGCCATTGCGTGATCGATGTGACCGGTGAGCCCGCCATCAGGGCCGAAGGTGAGCATCACCTGCGGACGAATCTGTCGAATGTGCAGCACAATGTCGCCCACAGCCTGGTAGAGGTTAACCTGGTCGAGCTTGCCATCAGGATAGTCGAGCACCTCGCCGCGCGTGACGCCCAGCATTTTGCACGAGGCTGCGAATTCGGCGCGCCGCAGCTCGGCGAGGTCGTCATCCGTACGGGCTGTGCCGCGATTGCGCGCGGCGGTTCCGGCCGTCATGCAGACAACCGAGGTCTCGACTCCGCGCTCGTGATAGAGCAATAGCGTTCCGCCGAATCCTCCAGCTTCATCGTCGGGGTGAGCAGTGATACAAAGGAGTTTGCGCATAAGTCACTTGGATGAGACACCGATATGGCCAGTTTCAGATCCCGGACACTTCTCGGTTCCTACTGCAGGGTACAGCTTGCTTGCCAAAACCGATCCTATCCGCAATAATTGAAGAGTTGTTGCCTCCAGGTATGTGAGGTCCGATGAGCGCCTAAGCTGCGTTCATTGGGGTGCGGTAGCGACGCTGATCGCTGGAGCACCCATTTCGCCAAGCCCAACAGGAGCTTGGCGGGCCGGTCATCTCGCCTGAGGAAAGTTGCCGCCGGAGTTAAGCGTTCAGCTTCAACGTACTTATCGAGCAAGCGCCTGCCCGCGTGGCCGCTCATTTGCAGGAAAGGAAACATTCTCTGTGTTGATGATTCGTCTCTCGCGCCGCGGTGCGCGTAAACAACCGTATTACCGCATTGTGGTCATTGAAAAAGATCGGGCGCGCGATGGCCGCTCGGTGGAAGTGGTGGGCACCTATAACCCGCGGACCAATCCCGCCAGCGTGGAGCTTAAGCGCGAACGTATCGACTACTGGAAGTCGAAGGGCGCGCAGTTGTCGGACCGCGTGCGGAAGCTGGTGGAGAAGGCTCCGGCTGGCACACCGTTGCCTTCGACCGAAACTGCTACTGAGGCTCCGGCCTCAGTGTAATTGCGGTACGCCGGATTGCAGGAGAGTCCCACAATGTCGGATAGCAAGCCTGACATCATCGCGTTGATGCAATACCTGGCTAAGGTGCTGGTTGAGGCGCCCGACGAGGTCAACGTCGAGCCCTTCGAGGAAAACGGGCAGACGGTGCTGGAGCTGGTGGTTGCCGAGGAAGACGTGGGCCGCGTCATTGGCCGTCACGGACGGACCGCGCGCAGTCTGCGGACCATCCTGCACTCGGCCAGCCTGCGCACGCGCAAGCGCTATCAGTTGGAGATTCTGGAATAGCCGGCGAGTTCATCACGATCGCTCGCGTGCTGAAGCCGCAAGGACGGCGAGGCGAAGTTCTGGCCGACTTGCACACCGATTTTCCGCAACGCTTCGCCGAGCGCAGCGAGTTGTCGGGACTGGCGCCGAACGGCAACCGTCGCGAGCTGCAATTGCAGGAACATTGGTTCCACAAGGGCGGCGTGGTTCTGAAGTTTGCCGGCGTGGATAGCATCAGTGAGGCTGAGCAGCTCTCCGGCTTCGAGTTGCAGGTGCTGCAACAGCAGCGCAGCGAGTTGGAAGCAGGCTCGGCGTATGTGAGCGAGATCGTTGGCTGCGATGTCTGGGATGGTCAGAGGTTCTTGGGCCGCGTAAGCGATGTACAGTTTGGAGCGGGAGAAGCGCCGTTGTTGGTGGTGACCCTTCCAATCTGCGCGGCGCGAAGGGTGGGGCGCTGCGAGACAACCACAGAGCTCCTGGTGCCGTACGCCGAGGAGTTCGTGAAAAAGATGGACCTGCCGGCCAAACGGCTCGATATGGAGTTACCGGAGGGCCTGCTGGATCTGGATGCGCCGTTGAACAGCGAAGAAAAGCAGCGTCAGAAAACCGAAGCCGACGAAACAAGATCGGCCGGCGAACGACGCAAGCGCACTTAAAATTAGCGTGGTCCGAATGAAGTTCGAGATCATCACGATTTTTCCGGACTTTTTTCGCGGACCGCTGGATTACGGCATCGTGCGCCGGGCGCGCGAAGCCGGGCTGATTGAAATTGGTATACACGATCTGCGGGCCTTTGCTCACGACCGGCATCGCACTGTAGACGACAGGCCATTCGGCGGAGGTGAGGGCATGGTGCTCAAGCCGGAACCGATCTTCGAATGCCTGGAGTCGCTCGGTGTTGCCCCGCGCGCGCAACGTATCGACGAACGAGGGCGCGAATCGGTTGTGCTGCTGTCGCCGCAGGGCCAGATGTTCACCCAGGCGGCAGCGGAACAAATGATGAGTCGTGAGCGCGTGGTGCTCATCTGCGGGCGCTACGAGGGAGTTGATGAGCGCGTCAGCCAGCACCTTGCCGATCGTGAGATTTCCGTCGGCGACTTCGTGCTGAGTGGCGGCGAGTTGGCTGCAGCGCTCATCGTCGATACGATGACGCGGTTGGTTCCGGGATCGCTGGGCAATGCGGCGTCGTCGCAGCAGGAGTCGTTCACGGCGAGCCCAGCGGATGCTAAGGCGAGCCTGCCGGGCGAACCGCCAAGTTCGACGTGTGGTTCGGGCGGCTTGCTGGATTACCCGCACTACACGCGGCCGGCGGAGTTTCGTGGCATGCCGGTTCCCGAGGTGCTGGTGAACGGAAACCACGATGAGATTCGCAAGTGGCGCCGGCGTTGTGCGCTGCGTAAGACGCTGCATAACCGGCCTGATCTGTTGCGCGGGGCGCAGTTGAGCCAGGAAGATTGCAAATTGCTCGCGGAAATCGAGCGAGAATAACAGTGATCGGCTATTTTCCAGAGGCGCGAATGGCCCAAACAGTTGTTTGCTAAGAGCTAAATGCCAAAAGCTAGCTGCTAGTTGCTAATTGCTAGTCGCTAGTTCCGAAAGGAACACAATGTCGAATTCGCAAATCATTGACCGCCTGCTCGCTAAGACCAGGCGCACCGATATCCCCGACTTCAAGCCCGGCGACACCGTTCGGGTCCATGTGAAGATCAAGGAAGGCGACAAGGAACGTCTGCAGGCTTTTGAAGGAATCGTCATCGCCCGGAGCAAGGGCGCACAGCCCAGCTTCACCGTGCGTAAGATGAGCTTCGGCCAAGGCGTCGAGCGCATCTTCCCCATCAACTCCAAGGTCATCGACAGGATCGACGTCCTGCGTTCGGCGCATGTGCGCCGCGCCAAGTTGTATTATCTGCGCGCGCTGCGTGGCAAAGCCGCCCGACTGCGCGAAGTCGAAACCACGCGCAGCTAAGTCGTCGCGCAGATTGTCTGCCCGATCCCCAGCCCACCGTGACCGCCGATGCGCGGTGGGCGATCGTCCCAACAAAACGAAACCCCGCAGGAGGGAACGCGGGGTTTCGCATTCATCCGGCCAATGCACGCCGGGGCCTCGTTTTGCGCGACGTGTACTCGCGCTGGTTAGAACTTCGAGCTAAACCTTCGCAGCCAGCTCTAGCAATCCCAAAGCCATCACCATCCACAGGGCAAAGGCCACCGTGTTCAAGGTGACGCGGATCGCACCGTTGTCGATCAGCCAGTTGTATTTCGCGTCCATGATTGGTTCTCCTTTTAAAGTGGCTTCCGTCAACAATCTCAATGGGTGGTTGTTGAGGACCCTGGAGTTGTGCGTGAGTGCTCTTGCTCTCACAGGATCAACTTCTGCAGCTTTATACGGGCGAGACGGAAAAAGGTTCCGTGAACAATATATGAAAGCGGGACGGGATGCAGATGGGCAGCCCCAGATGCGGGGATCAGGGAGGCCGTCGCAATTCGGAGGCCTAAACCTGAAACCGCGTGGGCTGTGCGCTGAGAGCTGACGGCTGGTAGCGGATTGCGACCCGATTGCTACCCTGTACGCAGTGTTTCGCGCTGCTTAGTCTGCGGCGCAGCAGTCGGCGTAGTCACGTGTCCCGGAAGCACCTCGCGCAATGCCCACTCGATACGTTCCACCGAGCTGCGAATCATTTCGACGGATTCTTCGCTATCAGCAGCGGTCGCATAGGTGATGACCTGCAGGGCATTGCGGATGTGGTGGTTCATCTCGGCAATGGTGTTCAGGCGGTCGCGCACCAGCTTGCGCCGCAGGCGCTCGTTATTGGTGAGGCTGAAAAAGAAAAACCCGGCCACGAGGCCGGTGAGGGCGTTGGAAGTGAGCAAAATGTCGTTGCGGGTGACGCCGTCTTTCGCCAACAGGCGGTCAAAGCTGAAGCCTGCCATCCATACCAGCACCATGACACATACGCAGATAACAAGCAGTCGTGTTCTTGAGTCCCGACCCAGATCCATAGCTTCCACTCCGCCTAATCTGCTCCCGTCGTTTGAGACGCTTCAGCCGCCATTTCGTTTTTGCCAAAATGATGCAGAATTGCCTCCGCTTGCGATCGGCTCACCACGGACGCCAACGCCGCCGCATCTGCCGCCTTCACCGCCTGTAGGCTCCCGAAGTGCTGCAGGAGGCGCTTCGTCGTCCGCTCTCCGATGCCAGGAATCTCCAGCAGTTCCGTCTGGCGGTCGCGCATCTGCCGGCGCTTGCGGTGAAAGGTGACGGCGAAGCGGTGTGCCTCATCCCGCACCAACTGCACCAGATGCAGCACCGGGGAATGCCGATCGAGTACGATGGGCTCATCTTCCTGACCCTGTACGTAGATGATTTCTTCCCGCTTGGCGATGGATGCCAATGGCTGATTCACAATGCCCAGTTCCTCCAGCGCTTGCGCCGCCGCGTGCAGTTGTCCAATGCCGCCGTCGATCAGCACCAGGCTCGGCATCTTCTGTTGTTTGTCTTCCTGTACACGCTTGTAACGCCGCGTTACCACCTCGCGCATCGAGGCGAAATCGTCGACGCCCGAAACGCCCTTGATGATGAACTTGCGATAGTCGGATTTTTTGATCTTGCCTTCTTCCCAGACCACCATCGAGGCGACTGTCTCCGCGCCTTGGATGTGCGAAATGTCGAAGCACTCAATACGCTTTGGCAGTTCGGGGAGCATGAGTGCATCCTGCACTGCATCCTGGATCGCTTTTGTTGCTGGCTTCACCACTCGGAAGCGTTGGTCGTAGGCCTGCTTCGCATTCTGCCCCACCAGATCGACCAGCGAACGCTTGTCTCCACGTTGTGGTACGTGAATCTGCACGTGTCGCTTCTGGCCTTCTGACAGCATTTCCTCCAGGGTCGCGCGGTCTTCAAAATCCACTGGGACATAGATTGTGTGCGGCACGTACTGCTGGTCCAGATAAACCTGCTTCAGAAGCGTTGAGATGAATTCGCCGGGAGCGAAGCCCGCAGCGCCGATCATCTCGCTAAGGTCTTCCCAGAAGAACTCCCGCTTGTCGACGATCTTGCCGCGGCGCATGTGGAACAAGTTCACGGCCAGCATTTCGTTCTCGTAGTGATAGCCGAAGACATCGGCATCGTCTCCCTCGACGGCGGCAATGCGTTGCTTCTGCTCCAGCAAGTCGACGGTCGAAATCAGGTCGCGATACTTCGCCGCCAGCTCGAACTGCTCGCGCGCGGCCGCCGTACTCATTCGCTGCTGCAGCGAGCGCGACAAGTCCGCGCCGCGACCTTCCAGAAACAACTTCACGTCATGGACGGCTTCAGCATAGCGGTCGGGCGTTGTTAGTCCCTCGACGCACGGCCCCAGACATCTCCCGATGTAGTACTGCAAACAGGGCCGCGGGTAGTATCGGTTCAAATCGAGTTTGCAGGACGGAATCAGAAAGTGCCGGTGGATCAAATCCACCAGGCGATACGCCAGGCTCGTGGGGAAGTACGGGCCGAAGTACAGCGAGCCATCTTTTCGCAGTCGCCGCGTCGGAAACACTCGCGGGTAGCGCTCTCCGATCGTCAGCTTGATGTAGGGATAAGTCTTATCGTCGCGCAGAAGGATGTTATAGCGCGGCTTCTTCTGCTTGATCAGGTTGTTCTCGAGCGCCAGCGCTTCTTTCTCGTTGTCGACCACGACGTAGTCGAGATCGACCGCCTCGCGCAGCAGCGTGCCAGTCTTGGCGTTGGCCGCCGCGCCCTCCAGAAAATACGAACGCACTCGCGAGCGCAGGTTGTTCGCCTTGCCCACGTAGATGATCTGTCCCTCGGCGTTCTTGTACAGATACACGCCAGGCGAAGTCGGCAGGGTTCGAATTTTTTGGTGCAGGTCCATTCAATTCACAAATTGAGTGTAATCTCGAACGGAAACGGCCAGATTCTGGCCCGCCGGAGTCGAGGGAATCCGCAGCTGCAACTGGTAAAAATTCTACTCCCCGCGTCAGGATTATCCGGCAGCAACCTCCGGACCTGTTTTCCAAGCCAGACAGCACTCCTAACGGATTGAAAACGCACGTTTAGCCTCAACCTGTTCCCGTTTGCTTCTTGGCACCAGACTTGCACTCGTAGTTCAGGCCTAAGGCTGACCTCTCGCCGCGGCCGACAGTTTTCCAGGAGCCGTTTCCAATGAACCGATTTTCCGTGCTTGTCATGCTAGTGGCTGGCAGCCTGCTGACCGTGGGTTGTGCTACCAAGAACTACGTTCGCAACCAGACCACTCCTGTCATCAACAACGTTAATGAATTAGATGATCAGACAGCCCAAAATACTCGCGATATCAGGGATACCGACACTCGCGCTCAGCAGGGCATTACACAAGTGAATTCAAAGGCCGCGACCGCCGATCAGAAGGCGCTGGCCGCCGGGCAGACCGCGGACCAGGCCAACCAGAATGCGACTCAAGCTTCGAACCGTGTTACCAGCCTAGCCGGCACCGTTGAGAATCTCGACAATTACCAGGCCGTTGCCGACACCACGGTGCTATTCGGATTCGACAAGGCCGACCTGACGCACAAGGACAAGCAGACGCTCGATGATTTCGCCGCCCGATTTCCGAATCAGAGGCACTACATTGTCCAAGTCGAGGGCTACACCGATTCAACCGGTCCCGCCGATTACAACTACCAGCTCAGCCAGCGCCGCGCCGACGCCGTTATCCAGTACCTGGCGCAGAAGTACAACGTGCCGGCGCACAAGATTTTCCTCATCGGATTGGGCAAGGACAATCCGGTGGCGCAGAACACCAACTCGGCAGGTCGTGCCAAGAACCGCCGTGTGGATGTCCGCTTGATGACGAACAGTCTGACCGAGTCAGCGCAAACCAACTCTCCCAACCAGCAGCAGTCCGTGCAACAGCGATGACGCAGGGCGCGACCGCTCCACGCGGTCGCGCAGTTTAGCCAAGCTCTCCTCAGCCCGGAGCCAATGGCCACAGGCCCTTGGAGAAAAGGCCGTCCACAAGGGTGGGCGGCCTTTGCGCGTACAGCATCCTAATTTCCACGCTTGCATCTATGATCGATACAACCCACCATGAGCACGAAACTGCAACGCCTGATGCTGCGCGCTATCAACATCTGGCCGCCGATAATGGGCGCTGGTATCCGCGTAGAGTGGAGTCCCGATCACAAGTCCGTTGACGTCGAGATGAAGCTCCGCTTCTGGAACCGCAACTATGTCGGCACCCATTACGGCGGCTCGCTTTATTCCATGACCGATCCGTTTTACATGCTGATGCTGATGGAAAACCTCGGTCCCGGCTACATCGTCTGGGACAAGGCCGCTAGCATCCGTTTTCGCAAGCCGGGGAAGGGAAGAGTCAAGGCGGAATTTCGCCTGACCGACCAGCAGTTGGACGAAATTCGCGCGGAGCTGACGACGAAGCCAAAGCACGAGCCCACGTTCCTGGTCGAAGTGAGAGACGAAGCCGGCGACGTGGTCGCCGAGGTGCAAAAGGTGATCCACGTCCGCAAGAAATGAGCACAGGATTACTCCGACGATTCCGCTCTTGAAGGGACGGCTTTCAGGCCGTCTGTTAAATGCGGCAAAGTTGCTGCGGCTTTGGCCACTGAGGCACTGCACCGAGTCCCAATCAGGTTTCCCGGGTTCACATACAATATGAATGTGCGATTTCGGCGTCTTCTTCTCGCAATACTTTGCCTTTGGCTGGCCGGCGTGGCGGCAGCGCAAGACACCCCGCAGCAAGACACGTCGCCGCAAGACACCAAGCCAGTAGAACAACTCCCGGTCGACAAGTCGGCGCCTGCTCCCAAGGACAACCGCGCCAACCCTCCTCGCACCGACAATGTCCCCGCCGGCGAGAGCTCCAGCAAACAGACCCAAATCGACGTGTCTCCGCCGGCGAATGATGCCAAGGCCCATCCTGAAGCTGGGCTGAGTGACACCGGCGTCGATGAATTCACCCCTTACAACCCCATGAAGGCCATGAAGGATGTCGAGGTTGGAGACTTCTACTTCAAAAAGGAAAATTACAACGCTGCGATCAGCCGCTATCGTGAGGCACTGGAGTTTAAGCCCCACGACGCCGAGGCAACCTTCAAACTGGCGGAGGTTCTGAACAAAACCGGCGATGATGCCGGCGCCAGGGAGAACTACGAAGCGTATCTGAAGACCCTGCCGAAAGGGCCCTACGCCCAGAAAGCTCGGGAGGCCCTCAGTAAGTTGAAAGAGAAGACAGCGCAGCGCGGCGCGAAACCGTAGTTTCAAGTTTCGAAGTTTCGAGTTTCGAGTCTGGCTCCGGCTCGAAACTTCCTCTCACTGTTTTTTCTTCACCACCAGCGATTGGCGCAACGGTACGATCGCTCCGCGGCTGGCGTCGACACCGGCCTGATGCGCGCGGGCCATCACTTCACTACGAACATAGCTGACGAACTCCGCCATCTGGCGCTGCATTTCGTCCATGCGCTCACGCATCTGCAATATGATCGCGATTCCTGAAATATTCACGCCCAGTTCACGCGCCAGTGACAGGATCAACTCCAGCCGCTCCAGGTCTTCGTCGGTGTAGAGGCGTGTGTTGCCTTCGGTGCGCGACGGCTTCAGCAGCCCTTCGCGCTCATAAAGACGCAGCGTCTGCGGATGAATGCCGTACATCTCCGCCACCGCGCTGATCATGTACGCGCCTTGTTTCTTCCGTTTGGCCATGGCTCCCCGAACAACAACTAGCAATTAGATCTCGACCTTCGCGCTTCTCTTAACCTTCCAGCTTCCCGAGCTGCAACAATGCAAGCAGGATGCTGCCTCCGCTAGTTGCTAGTTGCTAGCTGCTAATTGCTAATTGCTAAACCTTCTTCCACAACTCTTCCCGCGGATCCTCCGGATTCAGCTTCGCCAGCTCCCGTAAGATCTCCTTCGACCGCTCGTCGCCAACCTTCGGCGTGACCGCTTGAATCTCGACGATCTCGTCGCCGCGCTGACCCTCGGTCACGGCTGAGGGCACGCCTTTCTCGCGCAGCCGCAGCTTCTGTCCGCATTGCGTGCCCGGCGGAATTCGCAGCAGGGCTCGGCCATCAATCGTGGGAACTTCAACCTTTGCTCCCAGAGCAGCCTCACTGAGGGTCACAGGAACGGTGAGGTGAATGTCGTCGCCCTCGCGCTTGAACACCGGGTGCTCGCCGGCCCGCACGATGATGTACAGATCGCCTGCAGCCGCGCCCAGCGTTCCGGCATTGCCGCGGCCGGGCAGGCGGATGCGCTGGCCGTCGCGCGTTCCAGGCTTGATGCGCACCTTCAGCGATTCGCTGCGCTCCAAACGTCCTTCGCCGTGGCACACGGGACAGACCGTGCGATTCTTGCCGCTGCCGCCGCAGCGCGCGCACGGCACGTTGAACTTCATGCTGCCGCTTTTCTGCGTGACCTGCCCTTTACCTTTGCATTCCGGACACTGGCCGGGACTTTCTATGTATCCCTGGCCGTGGCAATTTGTACAAACTTCCAGGCGCGGGATGGTGAGCTGCATCTCCGCACCTTTGATCGCCTGCCAGAAGCCGACGTTGACCTGATATTCCAGATCGCTGCCTGCCTCAGGCCGTTCCATCGTTTCGCCGCGTCCAGCCCCGCCAAAGATGCCGGAAAGAATGTCGCGGAATCCGCCGCCGGTGCCCGCTCGCCGCCCGGCTGCACCTGCGCCTTCGGAGAAATCGTTGAAGTCGAAGCCGCTGAAGTCGAACGGCACTTCCTGGGTGTGGGTACGCGTACCACCACCACCGCCGGCTTGCCCCGGTCCGCCGAATCCGCCTGCGCCAAAGCCGCCGCCGCGAGCATAAGCCTCAGCTGTTGCCGGGTCGATGTTGTCCGAGTAGAAGCCGAGCTGATCGTAGATCTTGCGCTTCTTCGGATCGCTGAGGACGTCGTTCGCCTCGGAGAGCGTCTTGAACTTCTCCTCGGCAGACTTGTCCCCAGGATTTACGTCGGGATGATATTTTCGCGCAAGTTTGCGGAACGCCTTGCGGATGTCCTCCGCCGAGGCGGTTTTCTTGACGCCGAGCGTGCCGTAATAATCTTTGTCCTTGTTGGTGGTTGTGGCCATGGTTAGCTATCAGCCGTCAGCTTTCAGCCTTCGCCAGAAATCGCAGTCGCCTTGAAGGGGCGCACCTTTAGGTGCGCCGCAATCCGCCATCTTAGTTAACGCCCGCCTGCCCCGTGTCGCCCATCGGGACGACGATGTTCGGGACGAACCCGAAGTCGTCGCTGATCACCGGAATTGCCTTCATCCGGCCGGTTATCTCGGACGTGATCAGATACCATCTTCCATCTTCGCGATTGAAACTCAACATGTACGATTGACTGTTTACTTCAAATCTCAACTTGTTCCTTCAATCTGGGGAGTTCCTTCTTGTTGCGCGGGGCTGAAGCCCTCGCTGTTCTTATGCCGTCCCTACGGGACTCGGGTTTATTGTCGACGCCTACCCAGCGTTGAAACGCTGGGCTATCATCTTCCGTCCCGCTTCGCGGGACTCGTTTTTAAGTGCTGCGAGCATCAAGGCGCCCTCGTACGTATTAGGCTCAGCTGGCCCTTGTAAGCAGGGGCGCTTGCGCGCCCCCAGCTAGCTGCTAATTGCTAGTTGCTAGTCACTTCTTATCTTCCACGTCCACGTACTCGGCGTCGATCACACCTTCGTCCTTCTTCGGCTCGGCGGCGCCTGGAGCGTGTCCGTTTGCTCCCGGGGCCGGGCCGCCCGGCGGAGGCGTCTGCGCCGAAGTCGCCTTATACATGGCTTCTGCCAGCTTGTGCGAAGCCGAAGTCAGGTTCTCGCGAGCCTTGGTCATCGCAGCCGCGTCGGTGCCTTCCAGCGCCTTCTTGGCGTCTGCGAGAGCATTCTCGACATCGCTGCGCTCCTGGCCGGAGATCTTGTCGCCATGTTCGCGCAGCATCTTCTCGATGCTGTAGACCATGCCGTCAAGCTGATTGCGGGCCTCGACCTCGTCGCGCTTCGCCTTGTCCTCGGCCGCGTGCGCGT
>Ga0181532_10001217_pt1 | contig 25252 bp, 22 predicted proteins | sample PEATcosm2014_Bin_33_FD_119768 | JGI IMG/M metagenome (GOLD analysis project Ga0181532, IMG submission 119768) | Peatland microbial communities from MTU Mesocosm Facility, Houghton, MI, USA - PEATcosm2014_Bin11_30_metaG | ecosystem: Environmental > Terrestrial > Soil > Wetlands > Peat | place... | reverse complement strand
CTGCTCGGTCATTGCCTTGCTCCTCTCGTCCCGCGCCGGCTCCGTGGTACGAGCGTGGCGCGCGCGTCTCTTGCCGTCGCTGCGACACATATTATTGTGGGGCAGGCATGCGGGGGCTACTACCGGTTCCGGCGCACCAAGAGTCTGTCCCTGCCGCCACCGGACTTCCGTAGGGGCTCGGTTTCGTGCCGTGACTCGCCTACCATGACTGTCGGGGCGCATGTCCCGTATCCCAAGGCTCGCCCGGCCTGGCGAAGACCGGCCGCCCGGGCACGCAGGGCCCGCTGGGCGCCGGTGGCCGTCAGCTCAGACAATCCGCGAGGAGCGCAACAAGAAGTGCCAGTCATCCTAGACAGCGTCCTTCGTGCTGGCGAAGGAAAGATACTTCGCAAGCTCAAGCGGATTGCCGGGCAGGTCAACTCCATCGAGGACGATTTCGTCGCGATGAGCGATGCTGAGCTGCGCAGCATGACCGACGAGCTCAAGCAGCGGTACGCGGGCGGCGAGTCGCTGGACGATCTGCTCCCGGAGGCGTTCGCCACCGTGCGCGAGGCCGCGAAGCGCACGCTCGGCCAGCGTCACTTCGACGTCCAGCTCATGGGCGGCGCGGCGATGCACATGGGAAACATCGCCGAGATGCGGACCGGTGAGGGCAAGACCCTGACGTCGGTCCTCCCGGCGTACCTGAACGCGCTGGCCGGCCAGGGCGTGCACGTCGTCACGGTCAACGACTACCTGGCCAAGCGCGACGCCGAGTGGATGGGCCGCGTGCACCAGTTCCTCGGGCTCGAGGTCGGTGTGATCCTTTCGGAGATGCCGCCCGAGGAACGCCGTAAGCAGTACGCGGCCGACGTGACCTACGGCACGAACAACGAGTTCGGCTTCGACTACCTGCGCGACAACATGGCGTGGAGCCTCGAGGATTGCGTCCAGCGCGGCCATCACTTCGCGATCGTGGACGAGGTTGACTCCATCCTCATCGACGAGGCGCGGACGCCCTTGATCATCAGCGGCCCCGCCGAGCAGAGCGCGCGGTGGTACGTCGAGTTCGCCAAGATCGCACCGCGGCTGCGCCGGGGTGAGGATGGCCAGGGGGACTACGAGGTCGACGAGAAGAAGAAGACCGTCGGCATCCTGGAGTCCGGCGTCGAGAAGGTCGAGGACACTCTCGGCATCGACAACCTCTACGACCCGGTGAACACCCCGCTGGTCAGCTTCCTCAACAACGCGATCAAGGCCAAGGAGTTGTACAAGCGGGACAAGGACTACGTCGTAATGAACGGCGAGGTCCTCATCGTCGACGAGTTCACCGGCCGCATCCTGCACGGCCGGCGCTACAACGAGGGCATGCACCAGGCCATCGAGGCCAAAGAAGGCGTGCAGATCAAGGACGAGAACCAGACCCTCGCCACGATTACGCTGCAGAACTACTTCCGGCTCTACGACAAGCTCGGCGGCATGACCGGCACGGCCATCACCGAGGCCAATGAGTTTCACCAGATCTACAAGCTCGGCGTGGTGCCGATCCCGACGAACAAGCCAATGATCCGGGCCGACGAGTCGGACGTTGTATACCAGACGGCGCAGGCCAAGTTCGAGGCGTGCGTCGAGGACATCGTGGAGCGGAACCACAGGGGCCAGCCGGTCCTGGTCGGCACGACCAGCGTGGAGAAGTCGGAGATCCTTTCTCAGATGCTGACGCGCCGCGGTGTCGTGCACGAGGTGCTGAACGCGAAGTACCACGAGCGTGAGGCGGCGATCGTGGCCATGGCCGGGCGCAAGGCCGCGGTCACCGTGGCCACCAACATGGCCGGCCGTGGCACCGACATCATGCTCGGCGGCAACCCCGACTTCATCGCCGACCTGGAACTCCACCAGCGTGGCCTGTCCCCGCTGGAGACGCCGGAAGACTACGAGGCCGCCTGGCCCGAGTCGGTCGCGAAGGCCAAGCGGGCCGTGACCGAGGAACACGAGGAGGTCGTCGCGGCCGGCGGCCTGTACGTGCTCGGCACCGAGCGCCACGAGTCACGCCGGATCGACAACCAGCTCCGCGGCCGTTCCGGCCGTCAGGGCGACCCGGGCGAGACGCGGTTTTACCTCTCGCTCGAAGACGACCTGATGCGGATGTTCAACTCCGCCCGGGTCGGGGCGATCATGGACCGGCTGAACATCCCGGCCGACGTGCCCGTCGAGTCCAAGGTGGTCACGCGCGCCATCCGGTCGGCGCAGACACAAGTGGAGCAGCAGAACTTCGAGATCCGCAAGGACGTCCTGAAGTACGACGACGTCCTGAACCGGCAGCGCCACGTCGTCTACGACGAGCGACGTCAGGTGCTGGAGGGCGCGGATCTGAAGGAGCAGATCCTCGGGATGACCAATGAGGTCATCGGGTCCTACGTCGACGGCGCGACCAGCGAGGGGTTCCCCGAGGAGTGGGACCTGGACAAGCTGTGGAAGGCATTCCGCCAGCTGTTCCCGATCACCCTGACCGTGGCCGACATGGAGGAAGAGGCCGGCGGCAAGGCGAACCTGTCGTCGGACCTCATCACCGAGGTCGTCACCGAGAACTCGCATGAGGCCTACGCGCGCCGCGAGGAAGAATTGACGCCCGACGTCATGCGGGTGCTGGAGCGCCAGGTCGTGCTGTCCGTCCTGGACCGCAAGTGGCGCGAGCATCTGTACGAGATGGACTACCTGCGTGAGGGCATCGGCCTGCGCGCCATGGCGCAGCGCGACCCGCTGGTGGAATACCAGCGCGAGGGTTTCGACATGTTCAACGCCATGATGGACGGCATCAAGGAAGAGTCGGCCGGGGCCCTGTTCAACCTTCAGGTGGAAGTCCAGCAAAACCCGATCACCGAAGAGGCCACCGACGCCAGTGCGGTGCCCGGGGCTCAGCCCGGCCTCGCCCCGGCGGGCCCGGGGACCCGGGCGGGCCCCGGGACCCCAGCGGGCGCGGTCGGCCCCGCGGGCGCGGCGCCCCAGGCGGGTGCGGCCCCGGCGGTCGGCGCCGGGGCAGGCGCGAGCGCGGGTGCCGCGACGGGCGCGGGCGCCTCGCGCACGGGCAACCGCAGGCGCAACAAGGCCGCGACCGCCTCCGGTGGCGCGACGGCTGGAGCCAGGGGCGCATCCGGGACCGCGAAGGGATCGGGGACCGCGGGTCGTACCGCGACCGGGTCCGGCGGGTCCGGCAGGTCCGGTGGCCGGCACCGGAGCGGTCCGGCGCCGGAGGCCGCCGACGGCAACGGCGCATCCCCCGTGCTTCCGCCGGGACTCACCCCGCGCCGGACGGGCGCGCTCCAGTACACCGCGCCCTCCGTCGACGGCGGCACCCACGTGGAAAGCCACATCGAAGGCGCCCCCACCGGGGACTTCGCCCACGCCGGGCGGAATGACCCGTGCCCGTGCGGTTCGGGCCGCAAGTACAAGCGCTGCCACGGCGACCCCCGCAACCGCGCGACCAGCTGACTCCACAACCGCCAGGCTGGTCCTAGCGACTGTGGCGGCCGCGCCAAGCTGACCTCGGCAATGGTACCGGCCGCGCCGGGCCGACCCCGGCGGCCCTGCCGGGCCGACCCCGGCGGCCCTGCCGGGCTGACCCGCAACCGGGAGACCATCCCGGCCGGGACCCGGCTGGCGCGGGCGGCCAGCCCGGCCGGGACCGGCTGGCGCGGGCGTGTCAGGCCGATTCGACCGCCGTGCAGAGCCAGCGTGCCTGGCGGGCAGGGCGGCCCAGCGTCGCCGCCTGCGGACCAGCCCGTTCCAGCCGGGCAGCCAAGGCGCGCGTCCGCGATCCGAACCCGACGATGACAGAGACTTCCACCACGTCCTCCACGGGGCGGGACGTCAGGACCCGTTGCACCCTGGGCCGCTGTTCGGCGGCCAGCACGGGACCGAGGCGGCGAATGTGCGCCCGCGCGCGTTCGGTGGTCCAGGGCGTTATCTGGCTGGCGGGCCGGGAACCCGCCAGCGTCTCCGCGAGAACCTGGGCGAACTGGCTCGGCCAACGGTCAGCGTCCGTATCCCCGTTCCCTCGTTCCCGGCGGCATTCGTTCTCCCCGCCGGCTCTGGGCTCCCCGGCTGCGTGCGTTCCCGCAGTTGCGTGCGTTCCGCCGGTCGCGTGCGCCGCCCCAGTCGGGGGCGCCGCCCCAGTTGCGTGCTGCGCCTGCGCTGCGTGCGCCTGCGCTGCGTGCGCCTCCGCGGCCCGTGAGGTTGCCGTCTGAAAGGCAGCGCCCAGCCCTGCCGTCGGCCCGGCGAAGACCTCATCGTCGTAGGGTGGCCACGCATCGGGCACTTCGGCGAGATGAATCGCCATCAGATCGGGCAACGGCCGCCCCGTCTCCGGAGACTGGCACGGGCCCAGCGGGACCTCCCCTGGTCGAAGGCCCCCGGCAGCGGGCGAGTCATCCATTGTTCCTCCGCAAAGATCACAGCGCGCGCCGCGTGACAACAACGCCGTCAAGCACCGCGCCGCCACGCTTTTCTGCTCGCGCCGCTTTTGCGGCACGTCCCCGTTCTAGCAGCAGCCAGTGACATTTCCGCCGCCGTGCACCGCCCTTGCCGGTAAGGGCCGGCCTCTCCATGCTCGTGGCGACTGTCACGTTGTGTGACCTTAGACTCTGCTTCCCGGTCATTTTGGCCCGGTCATTCCGACCCGATTTCCCGGTCATTCTGCTCTGAGCACCAGGATGCACGCTGCGTAGGGTCAGCCTAACTAAGAGCGAAATAAGGCTTCTCTCTGCGCTGGGGAAGGCAAGACAATGAAACTCAACAAGGTAGTCGCAATCCCGGCCATCGCACTTGCAGCCGGTATCAGCCTCGCAGCATGCGGCTCGGTCAAGGCCCCGGTGGGTGTCGTTACCCACACGGTCACAGCGCCCGCTGCACGGGCCGCCACCAAGTCGGCGGCCCCGGTTGCCACCACGCCGGCTCCGACGACTCCCGCTGCGACCACGCCAGCACCAGCCCAGGCTCCTGCCGCACCTGCCGCACCTGCCGCGCCCGCCGAGCCCGCGTACTTCACTAACAGCACGGCTGTCGTGCAGCAGTTCTACCAGGACATCAACGACGGGGATTATTCGGATGCATGGGCGCTCGGTGGCGACAACATCGGCGGCAGTGATTACGCCGGATGGGTGGCTGGCTATGACACGACCGTGAGCGTCTCTCTCGGCACCTTCAGTGCATTCGGCTCAGATCAGGTCCAGGCCAGCCTGTCAGCATTGCAGAGTGACGGCACCACGAAGACCTACGAGGGCACCTACACCGTTTCGGGTGGCGTCATCGTCGCCGCGAGCATCGTGCAGACCGGCTGATGATCACAATGAAACTCATCAAGCTCGCCGCAATCCCGGCCATCGGCTTCCGTTACCGGGGATCTAACACGACCTCGCTTAGTCAGTAATTTCCGGCGGCACGAGCGCGGTCATCAACCTGCAAGGTCTTCCGGGTCGTGGGCACGGTAGAACGCTGTGTCACGGAGGAGCAGTCGGGGGCCGCGCGCTGGCGGTCCGCCGCGCCGGCGCCGGGACCGTCAAACTCACCGAGCGGGACTGGCGCAAATAGTAAAGTTTCTTGCATACTAGGTGGGTCCGCCGAGAGCCGAGAGGAGCCGTGCGCGTTGGCCGAGATGCTGATCGAGGCCGAACGCATCGTGCCGGGCGACCTCACCACCATCGCGCCCGGCCACATCCTGGTTCGCGACGGCTTGATCGCAGCGGTGGGGGAGGGGCCGCCCCCGCGCCGGCCGGACGTGCGACTGGAAACCGGGGTTCTCGTCCCGGGCTTCGTCGATCTTCAGGTGAACGGATACTTCGGCGCTGAGCTTGAAGCGGTGCGGCTCGATGAGTGGCAGATGATCGCCGCCCGGCTCCCGGAGACCGGGACCACGGCGTTCATGCCAACGTTTATCACCGCCCCCGTCGCGCAACTCGCCAGCGCCCTCCGCCGGGCCGCCCCGCTGGCGCGCGAGCAGGCCCAGCGAGCCGGGCACGTCGGGCATCCCGGGCACGCCGGGCGCGTCCCGGGAGCCCGGGTGCTGGGCGTGCACCTGGAGGGGCCGTTCATCTCACCGCTCCGGCCGGGGGCCCATAACAAGGACTGGATGACCGATCCGGCGCCCGGCGCCATCGGCGAACTGCTCGACGCCGGCCACGGAGTCCTGAAGATCGTCACCCTGGCCCCGGAACTGCCCGGCGCCCTGGACGCTATCGCCCGCCTGGCCGAGGCGGGCGTCCTGGTCAGCGTCGGCCACACGGACGCGCTCGCCAGCCAGGTGGCGGCGGCCGCCGCCGCGGGGGCGCAGATGGTGACGCACCTGTTCAATGCCCAGCGCCCGCTGCACCATCGGGAGCCGGGGGTCCCGGGCCAAGCCCTGTCGGATCCCCGGCTGACCAGCGGGCTGATCGCGGACTTCCATCACGTCGCACCGGAGGTCTGCGCGCTCGCCTTCGCGGCCGCGCCGGGGCGGATCCACCTGGTCACGGACGCGGCGGCCTGCGCCGGGATGCCGCCGGGGACGTACCTACTGGGCGGTGAGCCGATCGAGGTGCCCGCCGGGTACGGGATGCCGCCGATCCGGGCCAGCGGAAGACTGGCGGGCTCGGCGCTGCGGATGGACGTGGCGGTGGCAAACATGGTCCGCGCGGGCGCGGGACTGCCCGCGACGGTCGCGGCCGCGACCCGGATACCCGCGGACCTCATCGGCCGGCCCGAGCTCGGCCGGATCGCCCTGGGCGCGCTGGCCGATCTGGCCTGGCTGGGCGAGGATCTGCGGGCCCGGGCCACCTGGGTGGCCGGCGACCTCGTCTACAGCCAATGACCCGAAATTGCCGGGCGCAACTGGTTCGAGTCCCTGTCCGGGCAGCGGAAGGGCCGCAAGGTGGGGCACGGCGCAAGGAGCAACTCGAGGCCCTGGGCGACGCGCCGGTGCAGCAGCCAGCGCTTGGGGGGGCTCACCTCCGCGTATGCGGTTTCGCGGAGCAAGTCGTGGGAGAAGTCGTAGCCGTCACGGAACTCGTGCAGGATCCTGCGCCGCCACAGCTCGTCGACCGCCCCCACTACGACGCCGGCGTCCAGGTCGCTGGCCTCAGTGAGCAGATCCAGGGTGAAGTTCGTCCCCACCGCGGCCGCGAGGCCAGCCACCTCCCGGGCAGCCAAGGTTGCCTGCGCGAGACGGTTGTGCAGCACCGCGGTGAGATCAGCGGTCGATCTCGGCGTGCTGCCGAGATCGACGCAGCTGCGGACTGCCTCGATGACGTACAAGGGAAAGCCCCCCGTCGCCGCCTGGAGCAAGCTCGTATCGGCCGCACCGAGGGGCCGCCCGGAGATCGCCTCGGCGAGACATGCTGTGTCGGTGACCTCGAGCGGGCTGAGGGAAAGTTCGGTTAGCAGTCCGGTGGCCCGCATCCTGACGGTCCAGCCCGCGAGTTCGGGGTCGTCATCAAGGTTGTCGTCGCGTAGCGTCCCGGCCACAAGGATCTGTGCGCTGGCAGACAGTCCCAGGCAGAACGTCAGGAATGCCAGGGTCTCCTGGTCGCACCATTGCATATTGTCCAGGACCAGCAGCATTGGACGGCCGACGGCCAGCAGCGCCCGTGCCAGGCCCTCGAAGAAGCGTAGCGTTGCCAAGCGTCGGCCATCGCCCTGGATCCGGCGCCGCGCTGTCCGCGGCTCCGGGACGGCACCAGCCTGTCGACTTCAACGCGCCACGCCGGGTTAATCGTCGCTGCCGCAGACTGGACGGCCGGATTTCGCACCCAGTCAGCCACCGGTGCCAGCGCCAGCCGCCCCGGCGTTCCGAAGCACTGGGCATTGGCCACAACTGCGCCTTGCAGCCGCGCCAGATCTGCTACCCCGGCCACCAGGCGGGTCTTGCCGACACCAGCGCTGCCGCAGACCAGCGCGAGACTGGGGCGACCTGCTGCGGCGGTGCGCCACAGCTCCTGGAGCAGACCGAGTTCGGCAGACCGGCCGACGAGCTGTGCTGAGGCGAACCCGGAACGGCCTGCTGCGGTCCCGGTCACCGGAGGGTCCGTCCCTGATGGATCCACCTGGGCCAGCAGGCGCTGGAGTGCCTGCCGCGTCGCCGGGTCCGGGACGATGCCGAGTTCACGCTCCAGGATCGAAGCGCAATGATGATAGGTGCTCACCGCGCCGGCCCGGTCGCCCAGGTCGGCCTGCAGCAGCATCAAGGTGCGATAGCCGACCTCCTCCAGCGGCTGCAGCTGGATCCGGCGGCGGGCGGCATCCGCCGCGCCGGTCAGGTCGCCCCGTCGCGCCTGTGTCTTGCAGAGAAGATCGCACAAGTCCACGCACTAGCGCTCAAGCTCCGATCTGGCGTCGAGCAGCCAGTCGTCGCACATGCCGGGCAGGAGCTCGCCCCGGAACTGCGCAATGGCACAGGCGGCGTGCGCCAGGATCCCCTCGCTGTCACCGGCCTCCGCTGCGGCCAGGGCAGCCCTGCGCTCGATGTCGAAGATGCGCACGTCGACGCGAGTCGTCTCGCTGTCGCGCCAGCACAGATCCCTGGACGTCACCACCAGAGCAGGCTCGTCTCCCAGAACGTGACGCAGGTTGTGCAGCTCCCGGCGCACGTTGGTCAGCGCCTGTGCGTCCGTCGAATCCGGCCAGAACAATCCAGCGATGCGCTGCCGCGCCTGGGGCGACCCGGCATGGAGGGCCAGAAAGGCGACCAGGGCAACCGTCCGCGACGAGCGCATCCGGACGCTGCCGGTCGCGTCGTCGGTGATTGCCTGCTCTCCCAACAGGGTCACGTAGAGCATTTCGACGCGGCCTCCTGGGACACCAGGTTAGACCCAAATGCCGCTCCGAAGGGAGACTCCCCCACCAGGGGTGCGCGCCGGGTGCGGGCTCAGCGCGCTCCGGGCGGTCAGGCGTGGACCAGTTGCGGGGACGGCGCCGCCGGAGGCGCCAATAGGCCGCGGCGGCGCAGTTCGGGGCGCACGCCCTCACCGAACCAGTAGGCCTCTTCTAGGTGCGGGTACCCGGAGAGGATGAACTCCGAGATGCCGAGCGAGGCGTACTCCTCGATCCGGTCCGCCACCTCCGCGTGGCTGCCGACCAGGGCGGTCCCCGCGCCGCCGCGTACCAGCCCGACCCCGGCCCACAGGTTCGGGTAGATCTCCAGCTCGGACGCGGAGCCGCTGCGGCGGAAGCTCTCATGCAGCGCCCGCATCCGCTGCTGGCCGACCGACTCGCTCGTGGCCAGAACCTGCTGAGCGTGTGCGACCTCCGCCGGGTCGAGGTAGCTGAGCAGCTTGTCCGCCTCCGCCCACGCTTCCCGGGCCGAGTCGCGCGTGATGACGTGCAGCCGGATGCCGAACCGCAGCGCCCGCCCCTCGCCGGCGGCCAGCTCGCGAATCCAGTCGATCTTCTGGACCACCTGAGCGGGCGGCTCACCCCACGTGAGGTAGACGTCCACGTGCTTGGCCGCGACCGGCCCCGCGGCCGCGGACGAGCCGCCGAAGTAGACGTCGGGGGGCGGCTCCGGCGGTGCCATCACGGTCGCCCCTTCGACCTGGTAGTAGTCCCCGCGGAAGTCGTACGGCGTGCCGCTCCACGCGCCGCGGACGATCGAGAGGAACTCGCCCGTGCGCTGGTAGCGCTCGTCGTGGGGCAGGTGATCACCGAACCGGCGCTGCTCGTCCGCCTGGCCCCCGGTGACCACGTTGAGCATCAGGCGGCCGCGGGAGATCCGCTGGTAGGTCGCGGCCATCTGCGCGGACAGTGTCGGTGAGGTCACCCCGGGCCGGAATGCGACAAGGAACTTCAGCCGCCGGGTTTCCCCGATCAGCGCCGCCGTCACCAGCCAGGCGTCCTCGCAGTGGGTGCCGGTGGGGGTGAGCACCCCGTCGAAGCCGTTGCGCTCCGCGGCCTGAGCGACCTGGGCCAGGTAGTCGATGTCCGGGGGCCGGATCGCGGTCGCCGCCGCCCCCGCGGCCGCGTGCGGCACCGGGTGACCAACGGACCCGACCGGCACGCTGTGCCCCCGGCCGATGATGGCCCGGCCGTCACCAGATGTGGGCAGGAACCAGTGCAGCTTCAGGCTCACGACGATCCTCCGGTCACGGTGCCGTTGTACGTGCTCACGATGTAGTTGCTCATGTTGACGTTGGTTGGGATCAGGCCTGCCTTGTAGAAGTTGGTCACCAGTTGCTGTTCGGCGGACACAACACTGCTGTTGATCGTGGCCGGTTTGGTCGCGTCGTCCACCGCAGCCTTGTCCATGATGCTGGCCGGCAGGCCGGTGGCGTCACCCCAGAACTTCGCCCACGTCGTGGTGTGGGTGCCAGCCCAGACGTAGGCCTGGTTCAGCAGCGTGAGGTAGTCGCGGATCGCGGCGGCCTTGGCCGGGTTGTTGAGCGCGGAACGGGAGGCCACCTCGAAGGAATAGTTGCTGCCGAACCCGCTGCCGTTCACGAGCACCCTGGCGTTGCCGGCGCCGACGACCTGCTCGATGTACGGTGACCAGATGTCCCATGCGTCGACGTGGCCGGAGTTGAACGCGGCCAGCGCGTCGGCGGGCTGCAGGTAGTCGAGGGTCACCTGCTTGGTGGTCAGGCCGGCCTTGTTCAGCACCGTGAGCAGGTGGTAGTCGGCCGAACTGCCCTGGGCCACCGCGATCTTCTTGCCCTTGAGCTGGGAGATCGAGGTGATCGCGGAGTTCTTGGATACGACGAGCGCGGACCCGTTGGGGCCGGCCGTGCGGGCGCCAACGATCGCGACCTGCTCCCCGCCGGACGCGGCGAAGACTGGGGGCGCGTCGCCGACGCCGCCGATGTCCACGGAACCGGAGCCCATGGCCTGCAGCATCGGCGGCCCCGAGGTGAAGTCGGACCAGTTGGCCTTGAACGGGAGCTTGCTGATCAGGCCGGCCGCCTGCAGCACCGCCTCGGCGCCGGTGCCCTTCTGGTCACCGATGTTGAGGGTCACCGACGAGACGTTGGTCGCGCCGCTCGAACTGGAGCCGGACGAGGAACTGGCCGCCGGGCTGGATGACGACGATGAGCACGCGGCCGCGGCGGTGAGGACCGCCGCGGTGCCCGCGACGGCGATCAGGACGCGTCCGTATCTGGGCCGTACTGGAGTAGTCATATGTGTTGTCCCTTATTTCTCAGTCCACGTCTCGGGTGGCCACGCCCAGCTCGGTGAGCAGGCGAATTCGCAGGGCCACGAGGTCGGGATGGTCCCGGTCCCGCGGCCGGTCCAGGGTGATGTCGGCGGAGTGCGCGATCTTGCCGTCCGCCAGCACCAGCACCCGGTCGGCGAGCGCCAGCGCCTCGTCCACGTCGTGCGTGACGAGCAGCACCGCCGGCCGGTGCCGCTCCCACAGCGACAGGACCAGGGCGTGCATGCTGATCCTGGTCAGCGCGTCGAGCGCGCTGAACGGCTCGTCGAGCAGCAGCAGCCCGGGATCGCGGACCAGGGCCCGGGCCAGCGCCGCGCGCTGGGCCTCGCCGCCGGACAGCGTGAGCGGCCACGCATCGGCGCGCGCGGCGAGCCCGACTTCGTCCAATGCCGAACGGGCCACGCCGCGAGGATCGCTGGCGCGCAGGCCCAGGCTGACGTTGGCCCCGACCCGCTTCCACGGCACCAGCCGCGGCTCCTGGAACACCACCGACACCGGAGCGCTGACGGTCAGGTCGCCGGTCACGTCCCGGTCCAGCCCGGCCAGGGCGCGCAGCAGGGTGGACTTTCCCGTCCCGCTGCGGCCGATCATGGCCAGGAACTTGCCGCTCCTGATCTCCAGATCCAGGTCGTCGAGGACGACGTGCCCGGCGAACGAACGGCTGAGCCCGCGCGTCTGGGCCACCACTCCGGGGGCCGCCACTTCAGGTGCGGCGACGGCTCCCGGCCCGGTGCGCTCGGCCGCTAGGTCTCCAGGATTCCGCGTCGCCACGTCAGTGCCCTCCTCTCGATCAGCCGGACGATGTAGTCGGTCAGCAGCCCGAGGATCAGGTAGACGAACAGCGCTACGAAGATCACGTTCTGCTGGAGGAAGGTCTCGCCCTGGTTGATGATGAAGCCGAGGCCGGCGTTGGCGTTGATCTGCTCGGCCACGACGAGCGCCAGCCAGGCCACGCCCAGGCTCTGCCGCAGCCCGACGAGGATCATCGGCAGCGCGCCGGGCAGCATGATGTCCCGGATCATTTCGCGCCGGCTCAGCCCGAGGACCTGCCCCAGCTCGGCGAGCTTGCCGTCGACGCCGCGGATGCCCGCGAAGGTGTTGAGGTAGAGCGGGATGGCCGCGCCGAGCGCGATGAGCGTGATCTTCGGCGTCTCGCCGATCCCGAACCACACGATGAACACCGGGATCAGGCCGAACAGCGGCAGCGTGCGCGCCGCCTGCATGACCGGGTCGACCGCGTTCTCACCGAACCGGCTGAGCCCCGCGATGACGGCCAGGATCACGGCAAGGCTGCCGCCGATCGCGAAGCCGACGGCCACCCGCTCGAGCGAGATGGCCATCGCGCCCTGCAGCGTCCCGTAGGTCGGTGAGGTCGTCGTGATCAGGCGGACCGCGGTGCTCCACAGCGTGGTCAGCGACGGAAGCTTCTGCTGCGACACGATGCCGGTCACGGAGATGATCTGCCACAGCGCGAGAACCACGATCGGGCTGATGAGGCGCAGCCAGCCCCTGTGCCGCCCCGCAGGCGCGCCCCGGCCGGGGCGCGCCTGCGGGGCGGCCGTGACGCCCGCGATGGGCAGGCTGCCCGCGCCCGCTGCCGGTTCGGCCGGGCTGCCGCGCCTGCTCGCGCTGGTCCCGGTGGATACGGACACGGGGGAACCTCTTCCGTGATGAATCAGAGCGGCGACCTTATAGTGTCCAGTTTTCCCTATTAAGTCAACGGGACATATAGGGAATGAGTCAGGATAACCGGGGCTTACGATCACAGATATGTCTCCACTCCTGCGCGGTGTCATCATCGACTGGGCCGGCGTGCTGACCAATCCGCTGCGCGGAACGGTGCGGGCCTGGGTCGAGGCGGAGGGTATCGACTGGGACAGCTACGCGGCCTGCATGCACTCGTGGCTGGACGACGCTTATCTCCCGGATGCCGTCGGCAATCCGGTGCACGCGCTGGAGCGCGGGGAATGCAGCGTCGCGGAGTTCGAGCAGACCCTCGCCTCGCGGCTGTTGCGGCTCGACGGCGGGACGGTCCTGGCCGAGGGCCTGCTGGAGCGGATGTTCGCGGCCAGCCTGACGGTCCCGGTCATGTACAACATGCTGCGCAAGATCCGTGCGGTCGGCATCCGCACCTGCCTGCTGTCGAATTCCTGGGGCCCCGGCGGTTATCCGCGCGAGGACTTCCCGGGGCTGTTCGACGCCGTCGTTATCTCGCACGAGGTCGGCATGCGCAAGCCCGAGCTGCGGATCTTCCGGCACGCGGCCGAGCTGATCGGCCTGCCGCCGCGCGAGTGCGTGTTCATCGACGACATCGAGGCCAACGTGACCGCGGCGCGCGAGTGCGGCATGACCGGCATCTGGCACGACAATCCCAGGAGCACCGCGGAGCGCCTGTCCGGCCTGCTCGGCATTTCCCTGGCCGCCCACTAGCCCGATCGGACAGCCCAGCCACGCTAGCCTTAGGCGCCATGGCGGACCAACCCGGGGCCCTCCGCCGGCCCGAGGCCCCCCGCTACCCGAAGGCCTCCAGCGAGGGCCGTTCGGCTAACATGCGCGCCATCCGGCGGACCGACACCAAACCCGAGCTGGCGCTGCGCCGGGCCCTGCACCGGATGGGGTACCGCTTCCGCAAGGACTACCGCCTCGACCTCGACACCGGCCAGCGGGTGCGGCCCGACGTCGCGTTCACCGCGCGCAAGGTCGCGGTCTTCGTGGACGGCTGCTTCTGGCACGCCTGCCCGGATCACGGTTCCAAGCCCTCGGTCAACCAGGGGTACTGGGCGCCGAAGCTGCTGCGCAACGTGGAACGGGACCGCGCCGCCGATACGGCGCTGGAACTGGCGGGCTGGCGGGTGGTCCGGCTGTGGGAGCACGTGCCGCTGGAGGCCGCGGTCGCCGCCGTGATCACCGCGCTGGGCGCCGCCAGCGCACAAAAGACCCAGGCGCCGCAGGTACCCCGCGAGCCGGGCCAGCAAAAGGCCAGCCAGGATGCCGGGCCACCGCCGGACCTGTCACACTCTTGATCGACTCGCCTCCGGGCTTGTTCCACTCGTGACCAATCGCAGCCGCGCGAGGAACCCATGCGTGTATACCTTCCGTCGACGCTCCCGGCGCTCACCGCCGCGCTCAAGGCCGGGCAGGTCGGGCCGGCCCCGATAGCGGCGTTCGCCGTAACGCCCGCGCTGCGCGAGGGGTACGCCAGCGGTGACCTGGAAGAGCTCGAGTACGTGGCGCTGATGGAAGCGGCCCGGGCCGCACTGCGCCTGCTGGCCGGGGATCCGGACGCGCCCGCGCGCCGCGTCGTCCTGGTCGCCGAGGTCTCCGGCGACGACGTCGGCCGGTCCGGTGATGAGGACCACGCGGCGGCCGTGCAGATCCTGAGCGCCATTCCGTTCACTGATGTGGCCGCGGGCCACATCGACGATCCGGACGCGGCCAGCGATGTGCGAGCCGCGGCCGCCGCCGTGCCGGCCGCCGACGAGGGCGATGACGACGCCCGGTTCACCATGGACGGCGCCGAAGGTCACGAGCTTCTCTGGTACGCCGGCCAGGAGCTGCGCTTTCTTTTCGAGTGACCCTCAAGGAGACGTCAGCGACTTACCCCTGGGCCCAGAAGCTGAACATCCGGAGCCCTTTTCCGCCGCTCCAGATCTCGAATCCGGCGGTGATGCTCTGCAGGTACCAGTTCTTGCTGACCAGCCGGCGCGATTCCGCGACCTTTATGAAGTCGTTGATATGGATGCCGCGCAGGTCATAGACCTGATGGACCTTCCGGAACTGGATGTAGTTCCACGAGCCTTTGGTGTTGCGGGCCCGCCAGTGGATGAACCAGTACAGCGCGCCATCGACCCGGACCTTGGGGTCCCCGGCCGTGGTACCGATGCCCGGTGTCTCGCGCGGCCAGATCATGATCTCGGCCCCATGCGGCTGGCCGCCCAGGTACGGCTTCAGCTCCAGCCAGATGTCGTAATTGGCGTTGTACATGCCCCGCGGGTGGCCGGCCGTGCTGACCGAAGCGCCGGGGTCACCGTCGTGCCTGATCCTGACCGGCAGGGCCCGGTGCGGCGAGCAGATGCCCCATGAGCAGCCGAAAAGGAAGTTCGGCGAGGCCAGGACACCGCCGTTGCGACGGGTCTGGGTCTGGACGGTGAAGTTGTCACCGTAACCGACGTTGGTCAGCACCATCGTCTCGTTGATACCGTCGGGGTTGATGAGGTACCGGTTGTCCACGTTGATGGTGTGCTTGCTGATCCAGTAGATCTTCGGTTTCCGGGCCGGCTTGTGTGTGGTGGTCGGCTTCGGCTCGGGTGTACTGCTGACGGTCGGCGCAGGCGTGGGCGTAGCGATCGCCGTCCCGGTGGGCGTGGTGCCGGAAGTGGGTGTGATGCTCGGGATGGGTGTGATGCTGGGGGTGAGCATGGTGCTCGGGGAGGGCGTGGTGCCGGGCGTAGGCGTGGTGGCCGGCACCGGCGTGCCGGTTGCCGTCGGGGAACTGGCCGCTCCGGCTGAGGCCGTCGGCGTCGCGCTGGCGGCTCGTGTGCCGCTCGCTGCGGGCGTGGCGGTCACCGCCGCGGCCAGTGCGCTCGCCGTGCCCGCCGAGGCCGCCGGCGCCACCGTGACTGCCCGGGGTGCCGTCGCCGCGCCGGCCGGAATGCTGAAAGCGACGGCGGCCCCCGCCGCGGCCAGTGAGACGACAATAGGCCGCGTCCTCTTAGCCGGCGAAATCTGTGCCCTTCTCGGTTGGATATGTCTCTTTGAGAATGACATACCGGCTCCGGATGTCCTAGGTTGTTTAAGGTCGTTCGCAATAATCTAAGACATCGATGTCAGGATCGGTGACAGCCCACCCCTTGTTAACCGCGTCCGTCTTTGAGCCCGCGGGCCCCGCCGCAGCGTTCGGGCTGGCCCAGCCCGCGAGGTAGCCTCCCAGCATCCGACCGAGAACCAGGGAGAACCCCTCATGGATGCCGTCACCACCGTGCCGGTCCCGGCCAACGAGCCGGTCCGAACCTATCAGCCGGGGAGCCACGAGCGGACCGCGCTGGAGAAGAAGATCAAGCAGCTCGCCGGTGAGCAGGCCGAGCTGTCCATGACCATTGGCGGCCGGGCCCGGATGGGCGGCGGCGACCGGATCGAAGTCGTCCAGCCGCACAACCACCGGCACGTCCTCGGGCAGTTCGGCAACGCCACGGACGAGGACGTGGCCGCCGCGATCGCCGCGGCGCGCGCGGCGGCCCCGGGCTGGCGGGCGCTGTCGTTCGACGACCGGGCCGCGGTCTTCCTGCGCGCGGCCGACCTGCTGGCCGGTCCCTGGCGCGCGACGCTGAACGCGGCCACCGTGCTCGGCCAGTCGAAATCGCCCCACCAGGCGGAGATCGACGCCGCCTGCGAGCTCATCGACTTCTTCCGGTTCAACGCGGGTTACGCCCGGCAGATCCTGGCCGAACAGCCGCAATCGGTGCCGGGCGCCTGGAACCGGATGGAGTACCGGCCACTGGAGGGGTTCGTCGTCGCGATCACCCCGTTCAACTTCACCTCGATCGCGGGCAACCTGCCGGCCGCCCCGGCGCTGATGGGCAACGTGGTCGTCTGGAAGCCGTCACCCACCCAGCAACTGGCCGCGCACTACACGATGCGCCTGCTGGAGGCGGCCGGACTGCCGCCGGGAGTGATCAACATGGTGACCGGCGACGGGCAGGCGGTGTCCCGCGTCGCGATCCCGCATCCCGGCCTGGCGGGCATCCACTTCACCGGCTCGACCGCGACGTTCCAGCACCTGTGGCGCACGGTGGGCGAGAACATCACCGGTTACCGCGGCTACCCACGGCTCGTCGGCGAGACCGGCGGCAAGGACTTCGTGGTCGTGCACCCTTCGGCCGATGAGGACATCCTGGCCACGACGCTGATCCGTGGCTCGTACGAGTACCAGGGCCAGAAGTGCTCCGCCTCGTCCCGGGCTTACGTGCCCCGCTCGATGTGGGAGCGGCACCGCGACGACTTCGTCGATCAGGTCGAGTCGCTGACCATGGGGGATGTATCCGCCGACCTGTCCCTGTTCATGGGGGCGGTGATCGACGCCCGGGCGCTGGCCAAGCACGCCGCCGCCTTCGAGCGGGCCCGCAGCCGTGCCGCGGTCACGGTGCTGACCGGCGGCCGGACCGACGACCGCGAGGGCTATTTCGTGCCGCCGACCGTGCTGGAGTGCACCGACCCGGCCGACGAGGTGTTCCGCACCGAGTACTTCGGCCCGATCCTGGCCGTCCACCCGTACCCGGACGACGCCTACGCGGACCTGCTGGCGCAAGCGGCGGACGTCGCCCCGTACGCGCTGACGGGGGCGATCCTGGCCCAGGACCGGACCGCGATCGCCGAGGCGGCCGAGAAGCTCAGGTTCTCCGCCGGGAACTTCTACGTCAACGACAAGCCCACCGGCGCGGTGGTCGGCCAGCAGCCGTTCGGCGGCGCGCGGGCCAGCGGCACCAACGACAAGGCCGGGTCGGTGTTCAACCTGATCCGCTGGGTGAGCCCGCGGGCCATCAAGGAACTGTTCGTGCCGCCGACCGACTACCGTTACCCCTATATGGGCTGACGGAACGGCGCCCAGTCGCCGCGGTCTTCATCCGGATCAGTCCCGAGCGGGAGCGGAGGTATCCATTCACCGCCTGGTGCTCTGGAACATCGACCTGACGCTCGTTGATGTGACACGGGTGACACGAGAGGCCTACGCGGACGCCTTCCGCGCCGTGACCGGTCGGCCGCTGGTCCAGTTGCCGCAGATGGCGGGGCGTTCGGAATCGGAGATCTTCTTCGACGCGCTCGCGCTCAACGGCGTGGACGTCAGTGCCGTTGGCCCCTCTGAGCAGTTGCTGGCCCCGTTCGGCAGCGAGCTGGCCACCGCGCTCGCCGCACGCCGGGACCTGCTGCACCGCAACGGCCACGCGATGCCCGGAGCCCGCGAGGCCCTGACCGCGGTCGGGAAGCTCGACGGGGTTATCCAGACCGTGCTGACCGGCACCAGCAAGCCGAACGCCCTGCTGAAACTGCGCAGCTTCGGGTTGGAGAGCTTCTTCGACTTCACCGTCGGCGGGTACGGCTCCGAGCCATACCCGAAGGGCGCTCTGGTCCGGGTGGCCCGGCAGCGCGCGGCGGAGAAGTACCACGTCACGCTGGGGGAGCACGCCTGCGTCTACATCGCCGACTCGGTCCGGGACGTGTCAGCGGCCCGGATGGGCGGTGCCGTCTCTGCGGCGGTCGCCAGCGGGCGCGCGACCGCTGCGGAGCTACGCGCGGCCGGCGCCGACATCGTGCTCGCTGACCTCACCGACGCGGACGAAGTGGCCGCCGAAGTCGATCGCCTGACGAGCTCCTGATCGCAACTGCACTTCCCGTACGTTACGGCCGATAATCGGCGGGTAGAGCCACCCGAGCGTAACGAAGGGTGGATTTTGATGGAACAGACCGCAGGGAACACCGGGCCGGCCGGCGCCCGGGAGCGCTCGGCCGGCGAACTGGTCAAGGAGCTATCCGAGCTGGTGCCCCGGCTCGTCCGCGACGAGCTCAAGCTCGCCCGGGTGGAGACGGCCCGCAACGGCAAGCAGATGGGCATCGGCGCCGGCGCGTTGGCCGGCAGCGGGGTCATTGCGCTGTATGCCGTCGGCTGTCTGCTAGCGTGCGCGATCATCGCGATCAGTGGGGTGGTCGCGGCGTGGCTGGCGGCGCTCATCGTGGGTGCCGCGCTCCTCGCCGTCTCCGGCGCTGCCGCCCTGGTCGGGAAGAGCCGGCTGCGCCAAGGCACACCGCCGGTGCCCAAGGAGGCCATCGGCAGCGTTCAGGCCGATGTCCACGAGGTGAAGGAGAAGGCACACCGATGACGGCAGATAGAACCGGGGGGACAGGCGCGCACTCCGCCGCGCCCGACGACCCCGAGCAAATCAGGCAGGAAATTGAGCGCACCCGCGAACAGCTCGGCGAGACCGTCGAAGCGCTCGTGGCCAAGACCGACGTCAGGGCGCGGGCCAAGGAGCGGGCCGGTCAGCTTTCGCAGGCGCTGAAGGAGAAGACCGCGCAGGCGAAGGAGCAGACGACCGCGCGTGCCGAGCAGGCGCGCGGCCAGCTCGCCGGCAAGACGGCCGGGGCCAGGAGTGCGGCCGAGCCGGCTCAGCGGGCCGCCCAGCAGGTGACGCAGCAGGTGAGGCAGCGTGCGTCGGCCGTGGGCGCCCCGCGCCTGGGGCTGGCCGCCGCGGCCGTCGCCGGTGCCGCCGTGGTGGGCATCGTCCTGGTCCGGTGGAGGAGACGGCGGTGATCATCATGAAGCTCCTTTACAAGCCGTTCGGCATCGTGGTGAGCGTGCTGGGCGGGGTGATCGCCGGCGCGATTTTCAAGCGTGTCTGGAAACTCGCGGCGCACGAAGACGAGGCCCCGGACGCGACCGACGCCCAGCGCGGCTGGGGTGAGGTGCTCATCGCCGCGACCGTCCAGGGCGCCATCTTCGCCCTGGTCAAGGCGGCGACCGACCGCGGCGCGGCGACCGCGACCCGCAAGCTCACCGGTTACTGGCCGGGTAAGGACGAAAACGCGGGCGAAAACGCGGGCGAGAACGCCAGCGCCTGACCGGGTGACGCACGCGGCGTTGCCAGCGTCACGCTCTGGCCTAATGCTTGGGTAATGGCCATCGACGATGAGGGCAGTACCACCGTGGGCGGCGCGACGACCGGAGAGCTGACCGAACCGGGGTACGGCGACGTTCTGTGGACCCCGGACGCGGCGGTCACCGAACGGGCCCGGATCACCGCGTACCGGCGCTGGCTGGCCAGCGAGCGGGGCATCGACGTCGACGGTTACGACGCGCTCTGGCGCTGGTCGACCAGCCATCCGGGGGACTTCTGGGCCAGCATCTGGGATTACTTCGACGTGCTCGGCGAGCGCGGGACGGGGCCGGTGCTGGCGGGCGGCCCCATGCCGGACGTGCGCTGGTTCAGCGGCGGATGCGTCAACTACGCCCGTAACGCGCTGCGGGCCGCACGGACCGATCCGGGCCGTGTCGCGCTGATTTACCGGTCCGAACGGGCCGACCGCGGAGCCCTCACCTATGGCGAGCTCGCCGCCGAGGTCGCCCGGGTGGCCGGCGGCCTGCGGGACCTCGGCGTGCGCACCGGGGACCGCGTGGCGGGACTGCTGCCGAACGGCCCGCACGCGATCATCGCGCTGCTGGCCGCGGCCAGCATCGGTGCCATCTGGTCCTCGTGCTCGCCCGACTTCGGCGCCGCCAGCGTGATCGACCGGTTCGCGCAGATCGAGCCCACCGTGCTCATCGCGGTGGCCGGCTACTCCTACGGCGGCAAGGAGTACCGCCGCGACGATGTGGTCCGCCAGATCGCGGCCGAGCTGCCCGGCCTGGCCGCGGTGGTGATGGTCGGTGGCGACGGCGTCCCTGCTCCCGATCGCGGCAGCCAAGACACCCCGCACAGGCCGCAACTGCTCGACTGGGACGCGCTGGGGGAGGCCGGCCACGCCGAACCGGACTACGAGGAGCTGCCGTTCGATCATCCGCTGTGGGTGCTGTACTCTTCGGGCACCACCGGCCTGCCCAAGCCGATCGTGCACGGTCACGGCGGCGTCATCCTGGAGCACCTCAAGACCCTGGCCTTCCACCAGGACCTGGGGCCCGGTGACGTGTTCTTCTGGTACACCACGACCGGCTGGATGATGTGGAATTTCCTGGCCGGTGCCCTGCTGGTCGGGGCGACGCTGGTGACCTACGACGGCAGCGCCACCTTTCCCGGCACCGATGCCCTGTGGCAGATCACCCAGCAGGAGGCCGTCACCTATTTCGGGGTGGGCGCGCCGTACCTGCTCGCGTGCACCAAGGCGGACCTGGCGCCCGGCCGTGACCTGGACCTGTCCGCGCTGCGCGGACTCGGCTCGACCGGGGCGCCGTTGCCGCCCGAGGGCTACCACTGGGTCTACGGGCAGGTCAAGGCCGACCTGATTCTCGGCTCCTTCTCCGGCGGCACCGACCTGTGCACTGGCTTCGTCGGGCCGTGCCCACTGCTGCCGGTCCGTTCCGGCGTGATCGCGGGCCGCTGCCTGGGGGCCAAGGTGGAGGCGTTCGACCCGGCCGGGCGTCCCGTCGTGGGCGAGGTGGGTGAACTGGTCATCACCGAGCCCATGCCCTCGATGCCGGTGGGCTTCTGGAACGACCCGGACCGCACGCGGTACTCCGGCAGCTACTACGCCGACTTCCCCGGCGTGTGGCGGCACGGAGACTGGATCAAGATCCTCCACGACGGCGGGTGCGTCATCTACGGCCGTTCGGACGCGACGCTGAACCGCGGCGGCGTGCGGATGGGCACCAGCGAGTTCTACCGCGTTGTCGAGGCGTTCCCCGAAGTGGCGGACAGCCTGGTGGTCGACACCGGTCAGCTCGGCCGCGAGGGGCGGCTCGTGCTGTACGTCACCCTCGCGCCGGGGCAGGAACTCGACGACGAGCTCACCAGCCGGCTGCGCGGGGCGCTCCGGGCCAAGCTGTCCCCGCGGCACGTCCCGGACGAAATTCATGCCGTCCCTGGCATACCGCGCACGCTTTCCGGTAAGAAGCTGGAAGTACCGGTGCGGAAGATTCTGCAGGGCACTCCGGTCGCCGCGGCCGCGGACCTGGACTCGCTGGTCAACCCGGATGTGCTGGTGCACTTCTCGCCCTCGCCCGCAGGCGAGGGCGAGAAAGGGAACGCCGGCGGCGGGATAGCCTAGGTGGCTGGGCAGCAGAAGGGCCCGCTGCCCTGCCGTCCCTGCCGTGTACCGGTCCAGGCCGGTTACATAGGGAAATCGGGTCGTAACGTGATGGGGCTACGGTGCTCGCCGGGCGGCAAGAAGGCGGTCCGGCGCAGGACCCGTGCTTGGCGGCCGGTCCCGCGCGAGGTACGAAAGTTACATATGCGGCCGAATGCAGCCGCGGGCCTGTAGGGAACAGACAGCGATGCCGGACAATACGGACAAGCCTCAGGACCCTGTGCTGGATGCGGCGGCACAGTCCATAGCGACAGCCTCCGGGGGAACCGGGGCGAGCGGCGGGACCGGGGCGACGGTCGGTGATCTGACCGGCTTCCTGCGCTCCTACTACCGGCACGTTGCCGCCGAGGACCTCGCCGTCTTCGGTGCCGAGCGGATCGCCGCGATCGCGTCCCGGCACGCGGCCCTCGCGGCGGAGCGCCCTCAGGGCCGGGCACTGGTCTGCGTGGTGGACGCGGTCACCGGGTCCAGCGGGGCCAGCGAGGCCAGCGGGCCCGGTGGGGCTAGCGGGCCCGGTGGGGCCAGCGGGCCCGGTGAGGCTAGCGGGCCCGGTGAGACTCGCGTGGGCGATGCCATCACGGCGCACAGTCCGGTGCGAGTGGTCATCGACATTGTCACCGACGACATGCCGTTCCTGGTCGATTCGGTGACGATGGAGCTGAACCGGCACCGGGCCGACATTAGCCTGCTCCTGCATCCCCGCCTCGTCGTGCGCCGCGACGTCACCGGCGCGCTGCATGGCGTGTCGGGCATCGTGAACAGTGCGCCGGCGGCTCCCGGTGAGATCACCGAATCGTGGATCCATATCGAGATCGCCGGGCTGGGCGACCGCGTGTCCCGGACCGCCCTGGAGGCCGGGCTGCGCCAGGTCCTGGACGACGTCCGGGTCACGGTCGAGGACCAGCCCAAGATGATCGCGGCCGCCGCCTCGCTGGCCATCAGCCTGGCCGGGGACGACGCGGGGGTGCCGCTGCCCGGGGGGACCGAGCCGCAGTCGCTGGACGGCCCCGACCAGGAGGCCGGCGAGCTGCTGAGCTGGCTGGCCGACGGGCATTTCATCTTTCTCGGCTACCGGGAGTACGACCTGATTCCGGGCGATGACGGCGAGGCGCTGCGCGCGGTGCCCGGCACCGGGCTCGGCTTCCTGCGTCATGACCGCCTGGGCTCCGATTCCTTCGCGGCCCTGCCCGCCGACATCAGGGCCAAGGCGCGCGAACCGCACCGCCTGGTCCTGGCCCAGGGCAACTCACGATCCACCGTCTACCGCAGCAAGTATCTCGACTACGTGTCGGTCAAGAAGCTCGGGCGGGACGGCCGGGTGATCGGCGAGTCGCGGTTCCTCGGCCTGTACACCCACTCCGCCTACACCGAGAGCATCGCCCGCATCCCGGTGCTGCGCGGCAAGCTCGCCGACGTGCTGACCGCCGCCGGGGTCACCCCCGACAGCCACGACGGGAACGACCTCATCGAGATCCTGGAGAACTACCCGCGCGAGGAGCTGTTCCAGATCTCGACCGGCCAGCTGACCGAGATCGCCACGGCCGTGCTGCGCCTGCGCGAGCGTAAGCAGACCCGGCTGTTCCTGCGCCGGGACGCCTACGGGCGTTACATGTCGTGCCTGGTGTACCTGCCGCGGGACCGCTACACGACCGCGGTCCGGCTGCATGTCCAGCAGATCCTGCGCGCGGCGCTGGATGGCGCCTCGGTCGACTACAGCGCGATGGTCGGGGATTCAGCGCTGGCCCGGCTGCATGTCGTCGTGCGGGGGATCCGGGGGCGGCCGCTGCCCGACGTGGACGCCGCGGCGCTGGAACGTCGGATCGCGGCGGCCGTCCGCACCTGGGACGAGGACCTCGAAGCCGACGCGCTGCGGACGCTGGGCCAGCCGCGGGCCGGGCTGGTCCTGGAGCAGTTCGGCGCCGCCATCCCGGAGACCTACAAGACCGACGTCATCGCGGCCGACGCCGTCGGCGACCTCGGCCGCATCCTGCAGCTGCACGAATCCGGCGAGTCGTTCGCGGTCCGGCTGCGCGACGACGGCCGCCCCGGTGGCCGCCAGTGGCGGCTGCGCGTGTACCGGTCGGGGACCCCCGTCATCTTGTCCAATGTGCTGCCCCAGTTGCAGCACATGGGCCTCGAGGTGGTCGACGAGCATCCCTATGAGTTCCGCGGGGCCGGTACGGAGCCGTTCTGGATCTATGACTTCGGGCTGCGCGCCGAGACGACGGCCTGGAAAAGGCGCCCCCCCAGCGAGGGTGAGAAGGAGCGGTTCGAGCAGGCGCTGTGCGCGCTGTGGCGGAACGAGATCGAGGATGACGGCTTCAACGCGCTGGTCCTCGACGCGGGCCTGACCTGGCGCGAGGTCGTGGTATTCCGGGCGTACGCCCGGTACCTGCGCCAGGCCGGGAACCGGTTCAGCCAGGGCTACATCCAGCGGGTGCTGCGCTCGAACACCACGGTGACCCGGCTGCTGGCCCGCCTGTTCGCCTCCCGCTTCGACCCGGCCCGCCAGCGCGGGGAGGCCGAGTGCAGCGAGGCGATCGTGGAGGAGATCCGCGGGGAGCTCGACGAGGTGGTCAGCCTGGACCACGACCGGATCCTCCGGTCCTACCTCGCGCTGATCGGCGCGACCCTGCGGACCAACTACTACCGGGCGGCTGGCCCGGATCCTGGTCCCGGTCGTGGCCCCGAGCCCGGCCCGGGCGCCGAGCCGGCCAGCGTCCCGCCCGCGAACGCGCCCTACCTGGTCATCAAGCTCGACCCGGGCCGGGTGGCCAGCCTGCCGGAACCACGGCCCAGGTTCGAGATCTTCGTCTACTCACCCCGGCTGGAGGCGGTGCACCTGCGGTTCGGCCGGGTCGCCCGCGGCGGGCTGCGCTGGTCGGACCGGCTGGAGGACTTCCGCACCGAGGTGCTCGGGCTGGTGAAGGCCCAGGAGGTGAAGAACGCGGTCATCGTCCCGTCCGGGGCCAAGGGCGGTTTCGTGTGCAAGCAGCTGCCCGGCCCCGCCGACCGCGAGGCGTATCTGGCCGAGGTGCTCGCCTGCTACAAGATGTTCATCAGCGCCATGCTCGACGTGACCGACAACGTGGACGGTGAGCAGATCTGCCCGCCGCGCGACGTGGTCCGGCACGACGGCGATGACCCCTACCTGGTCGTCGCGGCGGACAAGGGCACCGCGACCTTCTCCGACGTGGCCAACGAGATCGCCACCAGCTACCGGTTCTGGCTCGGTGACGCCTTCGCCTCCGGGGGCTCGGAGGGCTACGACCACAAGAAGATGGGCATCACCGCGCGCGGCGCCTGGGAATCGGT
>Ga0181532_10001214_pt1 | contig 25298 bp, 22 predicted proteins | sample PEATcosm2014_Bin_33_FD_119768 | JGI IMG/M metagenome (GOLD analysis project Ga0181532, IMG submission 119768) | Peatland microbial communities from MTU Mesocosm Facility, Houghton, MI, USA - PEATcosm2014_Bin11_30_metaG | ecosystem: Environmental > Terrestrial > Soil > Wetlands > Peat | place... | reverse complement strand
GAGACGCTCGTAAGAAAGGCCGAGCCGCTCCGCGAGCGTCTCGGCCTTTGCTGACAGTCTTGGCGAGACCGTCATTCGTGTGACTTAGGTGGATTGCCTAGCAGGCGGTATACGGTAGCCGTCTTGGTGGCACCCAGGTTGATGTAGTCTTCGGCGGCGTACTGCAGCGAGATGAAGAATGCTTCGGTACGGCGCAGCGCGTCCTTGCTGAGTTTGTCGCGGTCCTGGAAGCGGAACTGGTAGGCGAACTCGCCAATCAGCGGGCGGTGCTCGCCGCGGGTGCGCCAGATCGCGACGTTGGCCTTGCAGGACAGTCCGTCGCCGAAATCGAGCAGCCCAATGTCCTGGAGGACTTCCTCGATGATGGTGTCGCTCACCAACTTGATCTTCTCTCCCGGCTGCTTCCTCACTCGGGCGAGCACCGGAAAGATCTGGACAGCCGCATCCATGTCAAGCGCATTTTCCTGGCCAATCCGGCTAATACCGATCGCGGAGCGCGGAAACTGCACGTTGTGGGAGAAGAGCAGGCGGATGCCACCGAGCTTCTCCTTGAGCGGCAGGGCCTGGACCTTGAACTTGACGCGGTGATCGCCAAGGATGTTCGGCCGCATGTCGGTTTCCGCGCACATCTGCAAGTCGGGGTGCCGGAACTTGAAGACGATCTCGGGCTCGCCGATGGGGAAGCCGTCTTTATAGGGGATTCGACGGCGCAGAATGAAGGCGTTGTTGTACAAGCGGAAGTCATCGGTATCAACGAACAGCACTTCGCGGATCTTGACGGGCTGTTCCAGGAAGCCTTCGGTCGTGTACTTTACGCCATGTTCTTTCGCAGGCTCCTTAAAGACCTTGCCGAAATCGAAGAAGCTCTCGCGCGAGTGGAACTTGTTGGGCCGCAGGATGAGCTTGCAACAGATGTATTCGGGTTTATGGATGGGCATGCCGTCGGCATACTGGCTGGGCTTGAGCTGGGGAACTCGTCCCACCCAACTGGGGGTTGCAGATTCCCTCTTTGGAAGTGGCTTGCTGTCTTTGGGGCGGCTTGGTGCAGTGGCTGTAGCCGTTGGCATAGTCGTTCCTCAATGGCGAATATTTGCTGGTATGACAACTTTGCTTATATGCTTTTTACCCGCCACCTGCAATTCCTCGGAAATCTCCAGGCACTTTCACCCTCACTACCTGGTGAACGGCTTCGCTACTAGATTCGCGTTGAAGTATCGCGGATCGCCGGTGACCTCCTGACCAACCCAGCCAGGGAGCGTGACGGATTGGTGTTCGTCCTTCAGTTCAAGTTCGGCAGTAATCGGACCGTGGTTTCCACCGCGGAACTCATCGATTTCCTACACCAGGCGTCATCTATCTCCAACTGAGAAATACAAGCTAAAGACGAGTCCAAGCGCATTGACCCGTCGATTCGGAGAAGTGCCAGTTTCGTTTTGATGTTCGTAATAAGGCTCGAGTTCGTACCGCTTGCGGAAAGGAAAGATGCAGCCAGCCGTTTCGGCCGTCCTGCTCCATTTGTGAAAATTGCCGTCGTAGTAAGCTTCGGCCCGAAGATATGGAGTGAAGTGGTACGAACCTATAGAAACGGTACGTTCTGCCGATAGGCGGTTGCGGTATCGCCAGGCGAGTTCGCCGTCGATGAATCTCAAATCAAGGCGGTTTCGATCCGAGAGCAATACGCCCCTAACGAGCGGGTAGTTTCCCGTTATCTCCAATAGGCCGCGATGCTCCGTTGGCCCATCCGTTGATGGCATGTATCGATATCCTGCCCGGAGCATCAACAGCCTGCTTTTCGATGGATCCAGATCGAAGAGGGTGATCTTTTTCAGCTTAACGAGTGGCTTAAAGTAGAAATCAATGTTTGGTCCAAGCTCCGCACTGGTGCCCTCCCGGTTCTCCCGAGTCGCAGCAACAAAGAACGAAACCCGCACATCCGAATTCAAGCTGAGGTAAGTGTCGATCTCGGGCCAGCCTTGCAGGGATTGCGTTTGGGCCGCGAGTGGCGACGCAAGAATCGCCACTAGCAGTCCCATCGCCGCCGGCCATCCGAACCTGACAGAACAGCGCAGGACCAGCGGGAAATTAGGCGGCTCTTGCAACAGTGCCGGTGCAGCCATAGGAGACCTCAGTTCGTCTCCTCTCGCGGGTCACCCGCGCGCGAACCTTGCTGATCTTTGGACGTTGGCTTATGTTCCCGTGGATAAAGGAGCGTAAACTGCACGCTCAGTTGCCATCTTGGGAAGAGCTGACCCGCTGGTCGTATGGCGTTGTAGTACAGCGCGACGTTCGAGTCCACCGCCTGGTTGCGGATGTTGAAGGTTCTCCCCGCGCCTCCGCCGAAAGGTACCAGCCAGCGCTCCCCGGCCGCTTGCGTCCAGTCAGCATTGATCGTTGGAGCTGTGAGCAGATACCAACCACGCGGCAGGTTGTAGGACAACTGAGTCTCGATCTGTATTTGGTCCACCGTGGCCCGGCTACCATGTCCGGGAAGCGACCAGATATTTTGCACAACCACGCCGGCAAATCCCCATTCTGGCTCTACCAGCAGGGCGGCGGAAGGACCCAGGTCCCACTTGCCAGTACCCAGTTTGCTGTCTGTTGCCGTGGGGATGAGCAGCGATGGTCCCACAGCCCAAATCAATTTCCCAGCGTGAAACGGCGTGAAAAAGAAAGTCGCAATCGTGTCACCCGTGCCGGTCGTCCCACCGTGCGTGTGTGAGACGTCAGGTTCGTAGGCCACGGCTGTCGCTAGCTTCGGCAGCGGCACTGACGGGGTTTTTCCGGACTCCAGCCTGATCTTCGACGCCTCCGGTAATCTTTACGGCGCGACAGACCTTGGTGGCACTTATTACAACTGCCAGAGCGGCACTCTCACCTGCGGGACGGTGTTCGAGATCACACCTTAGCTTGAGTGCTCCAGCGGTATTTTTCAGACCCGGGTGCCCCACCCTTGTCGCTCGCAGTTGGCAACAGGGTGGAGAACTGGAAACTTGAAACTCCAAAACTCGCAACCGGGGAATACCGTTCAATAGGGGACTAATTCCCTGATAAGCGACTCTGAATTCCCTGATATGCCTCTAATAATTCCCTGTTCAATTTGAGGCCGGAGCTACCTCTTGAGACCAGAAACTATTGAGAATTAGGCATTTACCACGGCTAGCAGCCAGAATGAGCCGGCCGAATTCGTGAAATTCCCTGTATTATTCCCTGTTAGCAGGGAATTTCGGCGGAGAAGGGTTCGCACGTGACTGCGTCCTCCGCCATAACCATACTTGGATTCAATGGCTTAACAACTCCCCGCAGAGCTTCCTAATCACCGGCGCTCTGGTCCACTTCGAAGACTCCGAACGTATTAGCTTCCGAATCGATGTAATACCCCTGCCAGCATCGACCGGGCACCGCGAACTTTGGCAATGCGACGGTTCCACCAAGCCGGAGTATCTTTCGCTCGGTTGCGTTATAGCTTTCAACCTCAAACAGCAGACAAACGCATTCGTGCCGCACATAGCCGCAGGCTTCTGCGCTGGTCTGCGCAATAACCCTCCCTCCGAGCCGATCGCTGCTATTCGCCAATATTCGAACCGGAAAGCCGTTGATCGCGGAGAATTGCCATCCGAAAACTTCCGAGTAGAATTCCGCCGCGCGGGTCGGATCGTCAGCTTGAATCTCGAAATGTATGTTGCTGCGATTCGATGACATGGGATCTCCTAAATGCGCTGCAGTTCGGCAACGGTCCTCTCATTCTGAACGTTGCCGGTGTTGAGCGTGCTCTTGGGCTCCAGCAGCATCACCTGAGTTTCTTCGGCGGCGGACGGGAAGTGCTCAACGCCGCGCGGAATGATGATGAACTCGCCGGGACGAACCACGATCTCGCGCTCCGAGCCATCTTTCCGCACCTTCATGCGCATCTCGCCCTTGATGACGAAGAACAGCTCGTCTTCGTTGTCGTGGTGATGCCACATGAAGTCGCCCTGGAATTTCACCAGCTTGACGTACGAGTCATTCAGTTCGCCCACGATTTTCGGGCTGTATTGTTCAGAGAAAAGTGAGAACTTCTGCGCCAGATTGACTTTGTCCAAGTGAACCTCCGGAAGAAAATGTTCTGCCGAACTTACCTCAGCAGTTAAGCGGGGACGAACAGCCCATTTTGATGAGGTGCCAGCTCGATCAGGTTCAGGCCAAGTCGAGGTCAGTCAACGAAAGGGCGAAGCTGCGGCATCAAGCTCAAGTGCGCCAGGGAGCACTGATGAGGCCAAGACCCTCCGCCGAGGCTGCCCGAGGGACAGCGATTATTTTTCCCCAGGGCGTATTTCTGCTTTCCATTATTTGCGGGTTCGGAATATACTCGCCTTCGCTCCTCGCTCCCGGGGCAAGCGTTGGCCAATGCAGCCATGCTGGGGGCCGCTTGCGACGGCCACCGGGTTGCGGATATCCAGGACTTCAGCTTCGTGCTCGCCTGAGCGCTTAAATGGGGTGACGGATATGGAGTCCCTTGATAAGTCGCTCCTGGACTTTTCGGGGTGGTAGATACAGGAGTTCGCCCTCGCCGGCGATGTTGTTGCGTCCTTCAGTTACGACTCACAGGAGGCACTATGGCGACCATCCGCGACCTCATCAGCAATCGCACCATTCATTATGTGGAACCCGGTCAGACGGTGTTTGAAGCCGCCAACTACATGGTGAACTGCAATGTCGGCGCCGTGCCGGTGTTGGACGATACCAAACTGGTGGGCATCTTCTCCGAGCGTGACATCATGAAGCGCGTGGTCACCGAAGGACGTAATCCGCTCACCACACGCATCAGCGATGTAATGAGTACTGACGTGCGCATGGTCGGGCCCAGCGCCAGCTCGGAAGAAGCCATGTGCCTGATGCAAAGCCACGGTGTGCGTCATCTGCCGGTCTGTGACGGCCGCACCCTGGTGGGATTTCTGTCGCTGCGCGACCTGCTGCGTTGCCATCTCGACGAGAAGTCGGGAGAGGCGGATGCGATGCGCGCCTACATCCAGACATCGAGTTAGCGCGCTCCGCCGTTCGGACTTGCGCTCCCCGGCAGGATGAGGAATTTGCTGCAGCGCCGCGAATTTCCAGGTGCTACACTGACGCTGTGCTCACATGAACCTGCCTGGAGTCCTTGACGATCTCCGCAAGATTGTTGGCCGCGACGCTGTTCTTGACCGTCCTGAAGACCTAATGCTGTACGAGTACGACGCCGGGATTCGCAAGAGCACTCCTGGCGCCGTCGTCTTTCCCACAAATACCCAGCAGGTTTCTGACATTATGCGCCTGGCTTCGGCGAACCATATTCCCGTGGTCGGTCGTGGCGCGGGCACAGGGCTGAGCGGCGGTTCGATTTCCCAGGCAGGCGGCCTCGTCATCGCCTTCTCGCGCATGAACCGCATCCTGGAAGTTGATGTGGAGAACGCGCGTGCCGTCGTACAGCCGGGCGTCGTCAACCTGCAATTGTCGGAACACGTCTCGCATCTCGGGCTGTATTTTGCGCCCGATCCTTCCAGCCAGAAAGCTTGCACCATCGGCGGCAATGTTGCGGAGAATTCCGGCGGGCCGCACACGCTGTTACACGGCGTCACCGTCAATCATGTGACGGGCGTCGAAGTCGTCCTGCCTAGTGGTGAGATCGTGCAGTTCGGCGGTAAAGCTGCCGAATCCTATGGCTACGATCTGACAGGATTTTTCGTCGGCTCTGAAGGAACGGTCGGCATCACCACCGCGATCACGGTGAAGCTGCTGCCCAAAGCGGAGCAAGTGGCGACACTGCTGGGGGTTTTCGAGTCGGTAGACGATGCGGCGCGCACGGTTTCCGCCATTACGGCGGTCGGCATCACACCGGCGGCGTTGGAGATGCTGGACGGCTGGACGTTGCGCACCATCGAAGCTTTCTGCCATGCGGGATTTCCGCTGGATGCCGGTGCGGTATTGCTGATTGAACTGGAGGGACTACGCGAAGCGGTGGAAGAGCAGGCGGTTGCGGTGAACGAAGTCTGCATGCGCCAGAAGGCGCGCGAGGTACGGCGTGCCAAGACTGAAGACGAGCGCGCGCTGTTGTGGAAGGGCCGCAAGATGGCTTTCGCGGCGCTGGGGCGCGTCAGTCCTTCGTACTACACGCAGGACGGCGTGGTGCCGCGCAGCCAGATCCCTGGCGTGCTGCAGCACATTGGCGACGTCGGCAAGAAGTACGACCTGATCATCGGTAACGTCTTCCACGCGGGCGATGGCAACCTCCATCCGCTCATCCTCTTCGACATGCGCAATGCCGAGCAGTATGAAAGAGTGCTCGCCGCCAGCCGCGATATCCTCCAGTACTGCATCGATGTCGGTGGCTCCATCACCGGCGAGCACGGCGTTGGTATGGAAAAGCGCGACATGATGCGTCAGTTATTCACCGACGAAGAACTGGGCGTGATGATCAGCCTGCGGAACGCTTTCAATGGCGATGAAGTTTTGAATCCGGAGAAGATGCTGCCCATGCCGCGCATGTGCCGCGAAATTATGGGCGCATCTCAGAACGCCGTACTGGCGCGGGAGGGCATGTGAGTACCGCTGCCACGCCTGTGCGTTTCGCCCGCGAGTTGCGCGAAATTTGCGGCGTGGGCCATGTTATCGAAGATCCGGCCACCCTGGAACAAGCGCGGATACTGGGCGTGACTCCGGCGATCGCCGTGGAACCGGCGTCCGTCGAGGAAGTTGCGGCTGTCCTGTTATTTGCCAATGAGAATGGACTGAGCGTCGTCCCGGCCGGAGGATTCACTCAACAGCAGACTGGAAATACTCCCAACACAATCGATGTGCTGCTGTACACGAAGCGTCTCACCGATGTGGAACATTACGATCCCGGCGATCTTACCATCGGTATCGGCGCAGGTTGCACGGTGGCGCAACTGTTGTCGAAGGTCGCCGCGGACGGATTGCTTTTCGCCGGCGATGCGCCGATTCCAGAGCGGGCCACCGTCGGTGGGTTACTAGCCACCGGGATGACCGGACCTCTGCGACATGGGTATGGCGGGCTGCGCGATTACTGCATTGGAATAAAGTTTGTGACGGGTGATGGCCGCAAGGGCAAAGGCGGCGGCCGCGTGGTGAAGAACGTCGCCGGCTTCGACTTGATGAAGCTGCTGATCGGTAGCCAGGGAACGCTGGCGATCATCACCGGCGCCAGCTTCAAGTTGTTCCCCGCGCCACGCCAGACGCGCACCTTCGTTGCCGGGTTTGCCACCGCGGCCGAGGCGATCCAGTATCGCGACGCCGTGCTGCGCTCGCCGCTCTCGCCGATGTGCCTGGAACTGGTGTCGCCCCAGGCTGGCGCGCTGTTGCCCGGCGGGGGACGATCCGGCAAAGTTTGGTCACTCTACCTTCGCGCGGCGGGAAGCGACGCTGTGTTGGCCCGCTATCGCAGCGAACTCGGAACCGCGATCGCGCTTGAGATCGACGGCCACAATGAATACGGCGTGTGGCGCGCGATCGAGGATTTCTCGAACATTCTGCCTGAGCGCTACCCGAGTTCGGTGCTTATCTCGTTGTCGCTTCCGTTGGCTAACGTGCTACCCGTGCCGAACGAGCTGGAGTCCGTCGCCGTGTCGAACCAGCTGGCATACGCGGCTATCGGCACGGTGGGAGTTGGCCGTCTTCTGGCTGGGTTGTGGCCGGCAGGTGAGCAGGCGAACCTCGGCGCCGCGGTTTCCGCCTTCTGCAAACAGCTGCCGCGCGATGCTAGTGCAAGCATCCTTCACTGCCCAGAGGAAATGCGCCGTCAATCGTCAGCCTGGGCGAAAACGCCGACCCACTCCGACAGCATGAAGGCGGTCAAGCATGCTCTCGATGCGAAGGACATTTTGAATCGCGGGAGGTTTCTCTTCTGAGCTTCGCAACTCCCATCGTCGAAAGTCCCGTATCCAACTTCACGCCCGGCGAGAAGCCCAGTTGGGACCTGTACTCCAAGTGCGTGCACTGCGGCCTATGTCTGGACCAATGTCCAACCTATCGCGCGCTGGGCACGGAAATGGATTCGCCACGCGGCCGCATCTACCAGATGCTGCAGGTCGACGAGGGCCGGCTGGCGCTGGGGGATTCGTTCGTCACCCACATTGACCGATGTCTCGGCTGCCTCAACTGCCAGACCGCGTGTCCTTCCGGCGTGCAATATGGACATCTGCTGGAGGCCACGCGCGCGCAGATCGAACAGCACTATGAGCGCCCCTGGCTGCAGCGTAAGCTGCGCGAGCATTTCTATGCCCGTGTGCTGCCATCGTTCGGCAAGCTGTCGCGCTCGGCAAAGTTGCTGCGATTCTATCAGCGCTCGGGACTGCAAAGTCTGGCGCGCGCTACCGGACTGCTGAAGGCGCTTGGAGTCGCCGAACTCGATGAGCTCTCGCCGCGAATCGAGAGTGACTTCTCCTTCCGCGATCTGGGCAAAGTATTTCCGGCGGAGGGCGAACGTCGCGGGCGTGTGGCGCTGCTCATCGGGTGCGTCAGCAGCGTGGCCTTTGCGGAATTGAATCGCGCGACCATTCGCGTGCTCACCAAGAACGGCATTGAAGTTTGCATTCCCCAGGAACAGAGCTGCTGCGGCGCGCTGCACGCCCATGCGGGGTTTCTCGATCTGGCGCGAACCCAGGCCCGCAAGAACATCGATTCCATGCTCGGCCCCGAGTTCGATGCTGTCGTCAGCAACGCCGCCGGCTGCGGCGCGACCATGAAGGAATACGCCGCGCTGCTTGAGCACGATGCGAAGTATGCCGAGCGGGCGCGCGAGTTCGTCGCCAAAGTTCGCGATGTGACGGAATATCTGGCTGAAGTGGGATTGCGCGAGCCCAAGCGCAAACTGAAAACCCGTGTCACCTACTCCGATCCATGCCACCTGGCGCATGCGCAAGGCATTCGCAAGCAGCCGCGCACGCTGCTGAAAGCCATTGGCGCCGAGGTGGTCGAGATGCCTCGTGCCGACTCCTGCTGTGGCAGCGCCGGCGTCTACAACGTGGTGCAGAATGAAATCTCGATGAAGATCCTCGACGAGAAGATGGAGTTCGTTGCCATGGTCGAACCGGAGATTGTGGTGACCGCGAATGTCGGCTGTATGCTGCAGCTCTCGGCTGGAACCAGGCGCAAAGGCCTGCACGCTGACGTGAAGCACGTGATCGAGCTGCTGGACCAGGCCTTCTGAGCTGCTTTGAAAATCCGCAAGCTCTCCAGTTGAGTCATTCCGTTCTCTAAAGTTTTCGCCAGCTGCTACGGGATCGAGAACAGCTTCCAGCCATCGGCCTCGAGATTGAAGATGAAATCGATCAGCTTGCCGTTGGGGCAGCGATCGTTTGTGATTTGCGCGACCAGCACCGCCTGTTGCACTCCGTTGCGGGTCATCGCACTGGCTGCTGTGCGTACCTTTTTCGAATTCGTTAAGAGTTCGCGATAAGAGCAGGCGCGGGCGCTGTTGTCCAGATTGATGGGGGCATCGATGCAGGAGGAATCGAAGAGCCGGCAATACAGTCCGCGATGAGCGAGGAACTGCTGCTCCACTTCCACGCGAGTTGCATGTTGCGTTTGCGGTCCCAAATCCACGCCGCGTTCGGGGACATAGGACAACACCTTCCTGGTATTGCCTTCACGAATCGCGGCGAAAAAGTCCCGCTCCAGCGCGGTTGGCGTTGGAGCACTGCCTGACTTCCCAGAAGCCGGCGAAGACTGCGCCGAAATCGCTCCAGTGTGGCCAAAGAGAATGCCCGCTGCCAACGCACAAGATAAGAGCAGGCGATGGGCCCAGACAACCTTCATCTTTACTTGACCGCCTTCTTGGCGCGCGCCTTACTGGCAGGCTTTGCCTTCTTAGTCTTGCTGGCAGGACTTGCTTTTTTCGCTGCCGGCTTCGCGCCGCCCTGCAATTCCTGCTGCCGTTTCTTGGGGAGCCGCTCCCACACCAGGCGGTAGGACTCTGCGATCAGATCGCGCAGCTCCGGGTCGGGCAGGGTATTGAGCTGTTCCAGGCTGATCCACTGCGCGCGGGCCATGTAGGGCGCGGGCCGAACTCCGGGCCGCTCGCACAACTCGGCGAAGTTCTCGGGACTGCACTTGAACGACAATCGAACCGGCGCGGGCTCCAACGGCGTCACCAGAAACAGCTTGCCATCCACCTTGAAGCACAGGTCGCATCCCCATTGCACATTCTCGGTGGTATGAGGAAACTGAAGGCAATAGCGTCGTAGCGCTTCAATGTCCATGAGAGTCAGTCTCCTTGGCTGCCGGAGCGTCCGGCCATTCGCGCATCATGACAGTCTTGGTGTAGGCCAGGCGAAATCCCCGCCGCTCCATGTTGCGCTGCGAGCCGCTGCCGGGATTCGTGCTGACCACAGCATACTCGCAGCCGGCCAGCGCCGCCTCATGCAGCCGTTGCGCGATCAGCGCGCTCTGCACGCCGCGCCGGCGAAACTCCGGCAACGTTGCCGTGCCAAACAACGCGGCGATGCGAGCTTCCGCAATGATGCGGCCGCCGCAGCCTCCGACTACTTTGCCGTCGATGCGCGCGAGGAACGCCAAGGTTCCCGGCAGCACAGCGAATCCGCCAAACACCTCTTCGCTAACCGTGATGTCCTGCGCGAAGCCCTGCGCGATTGCGCGCATCCAGGGCTTTGCCGTTTCCGGCGTCACCCGCTCGATCACCACGCCGGGAGGCGACGTGAAAGGCTCCGACTCGGATATCCGCCGAATGAGAACGGAATTAAACTCTGCGATGCGGTATCCGCGCTCGCCAAGCAGAGTGCGCAACGATTCATCGGCAAGCGGCGAGAGTACGACCGTCGATGGCACCCTGCGGCTGCGGAAGAAGTGCTCCACGCGATCCATGTCGTCGCGGGTAACTTCTCCGTAAAGCCCCATGCCGACGATCTGGTTTGCGGGATAGGTTATGCCGCCGAAGAACGCAACACCTCCGGCGACCTCTACGGCTGCGATCGGGTCTGCCGGGCAGTAGCGTTGCAGGGCCTCGACGCAATCGGGCAGAATCGTTTCCGCCATCTCCAGACGGCGGGCGAAATCCAGGTCAACAAAATCGGGAAGCTGCTGTGCAGCAATAGCTGTCAATTCGGGCATTCGAAACTCCTGTGTCTTAGTGTGAACACCGTGAACAGAGTGGGACACTACGCCGCCATCGGCGGATTGCGGGAGCGGAAGCGGGTTAGCGGACGGCGATGGTCACAGGCAGCTCGCCGACTAGTGTAGCTGAGGTTTCCACCTGATGGGAAGACGTGTGTTAGCTTTTTGACATGACTCTAGCTGAACCCAAGTTGTCGCTCGATGGCAAGGTCGCTCTCATTACCGGAGGCTCGCGTGGAATCGGCGCAGCCGCTGTGCGGATGTTCGTAGGCGCGGGCGCTCGGGTTGCATTCAATTATCTGCGCGCGAAAACGGAAGCCGAGCGACTGGTGCAGAAATGCGGCGCCGATCGCTGTTACGCTGTGCGGGCCGATCTCACCGGCACATCTGGAGCCGAGGCATTGGTGCAAGTCGCAGTCGAGCGCTTCGGCGCGCTGGACGCGTTAGTCGTCAATCACGGCATCTGGCCGGCCGACGACACCGCTATCGATCAGATGAGCGACCAGCAGTGGCATACCACGGTCGCCACCAATCTTGACAGCACCTTCGCTCTCATCAAGCACTCCGTGGCGCAGATGAAGCTAAAGGGAAACGGCGGGAACATCGTGCTGGTCAGCTCGACGGCCGGTCAGCGCGGCGAGGCAGGCCACTGCGATTATGCGGCTACCAAAGGCGCCGTGATCAGCATGACCAAAGGACTTTCCACCGAGCTCGCGCCCTTCGGCATCCGCGTCAACTGCGTCGCTCCAGGCTGGGTCGAGACCGATATGACCGCCAGTACGCTTAGCGATCCTGAACGCTGCAAGAGAGTCTTCGCTGCTATTCCGGCTGGACGCGTGGGCACACCTGAGGAGATTGCCGCCCCCATCCTGTTCCTCTGCACCAGCCACGCGAGCTTCATTACCGGCGAAGTGTTGAACGTGAATGGAGGCGCGGTTTTGGTTGGCTAGGTGAAAGCGTTATCGCCACAGGCTTTAGTCGTGGGCTTGCGGGATGCGGTCGCTCAGAAAATCCAGAGACCTCTGTACGGGCGTGATTCGTCCGTCCTGCCCAAACTGGTAGGGTTCGCCGCGCCAGAGGAACTTGTTGCCGGTGAAGCTGGCGACCCAAGTACAGAAGCCCAGCAGGTCGCGCAGTGGATAGAGCCAGCACAGCCATAAGGAACGCGGGTCGCGCAGAATTCCCCAACCCACCACGAGGGCCAGCAGCATTCGGTTGAGCCATGCCATCGCCAACAGCGCCACCCCAGCATGAATTCTGTGTTGGTGACCCAACCCGAGCAACAGCGCCAGCAAGCCGAAGGGGACTGCATACGTCAGACCGGAACCAACATGTCCCAAGGGCCGCGAGAAGCGCGTGCTCTTCATCCAGCGCAACTGGTCGCCGAAGGTCCGCTGAAAAGACCGCACTGCGAGGACGTGGCCGACATGGTAGGGCGACAGTTCGACCTGGTAGCCGGCTCCGGCAATGCGGTTGCCGAGCACGAAATCGTCGGAGTAGAAGTCGGCGGTTTCGCGTATCCCGCCAATCGCCTCAATGGCGTCGCGACGCACGGTCACCGCCGCTCCCAGCGCGAACTTCATACCCTCAACCATGTCGGCCACCATCACGCCTGACGGCATCTCCACCGACATGCCCAGCGCCTCCAGTTGCGACCAGAATCCACTCGCCGGGATTCCCTGGTACAGGCAAGTAACCAGACCAACCTTAGGATTTAAGAGTGGTGGTATCACGTTGCGCAAAAAGTCCGGCCCAACCAGGACGTCGCTGTCGCCCATGACGAGATAATCGTTGTCCGACGAGGCGATCATTTTGGCCAGCGAAAAAACTTTGGCATTCGGCCAGGATGGTTCGCCGGAAATCACTACCTGAGTGCGGACGCCTGGATACTCGGCGCGAAGTCTTTCCACGACGACCAGAGCTTCGTTGTCCCGGCTACGCGCGCCAAAGATGATTTCGAAATCCGGGTAGTCTTGCCGAAAGAAGCTCTCCAGGTTTTCTTCCAGCTTGGGTTCCATTCCGTGAACGGGCTTCAGGACAGTTACGGGCGGAAGATTCTGCGTGGGAGTGGCCTGTGCCTGTGCTCGGAGGCGGCGCGACACCTGCCCATAACGGAAGGCTGCCACCATCACCATGCCGAAATAAACCGTGGAGGTAAAGGAGCCGAATACCGCTAGATACCACAAGAGGTGTCGAGCGGAATGTTCCAGAATTCCGGCGCCTGCCACAGTTAGGAATGTTACAAACATAGGAATTGGTATTGTACCTGCTCAAGGGCGGAATTCATCCGTCAAGCATCTCCTGCGCCAATCCCGGCGGGCCTTCCGGCCAACGCTGCCAGGGCTGCTTGTCCCAGGCTGATGCCACCATCGTTAGGCGGAACGGCGTGATTGGTCCAAATCGCCAGCGGCTCGCCGATCAGCAGATCTCGCACGTCAGACAACAGCAACTCGTTCTGGAAAACGCCGCCGGAGAGCACGACGGTATCTAATTGCTGCTCTTGGCAGAGCGCTTCTATCGCAGCACCCAGTCCCTGAGCGACCCCACGCTGAAATGCCCTCGCTATTTCTGGTTGATTTCGTCCGCATCTCCGGTCCTCGGCCACGGCTTGCAGTAACGGGCGAAAATCGAGTTCGGCGTTCTCGAAAGGGAAGGGATACGCTTCCGAGCCATCGGTCTTGCGAGCCAGGGCTTCCAACCACATCGCAGCTTGTCCTTCGAAGGTAATGGCGCGAGTAAAGCCCAGCAGGGCTGCGGCCGAATCGAAGAGCCGTCCGATCGAGGTGGTGGTAAAACTTCGTACTTCTTTGTGCACCAATTCAAGCGCGCGCTGGTAGCGCGAGGGGAAATCGAACGGTCCTGTGCTCAAGTCGGGTAATTCTCCGATCTGCGCCAGGAATCCGGCCGCAGCTTGCACCGGATGTTGCGCCGCCGCGTCGCCACCGGGCAGACTTGCTCGCCGGAGATGGGCCACGCGCTGGAATCCCTCGCGCACGCTTCCGGCGAAAAACTCGCCGCCCCAGATGCTGCCGTCATCGCCGTATCCGGTGCCATCGAAGCTCACTCCCAACACTCGTTTGTCCCATGCTCCGCGTTCGGCAAGCACCGAGCCCACGTGAGCGCGATGATGTTGCGCCGCGCGCTTTTCAACAGCAGGAAGGCTTTGACAATAGGTAGTCGAGAGGTACTGCGGGTGAGCGTCATGCACGACCAGCAGATCATCCCAACTCACGTCGTACATCGCGACCAGATCGCGGATCGTCTCCTGGAACGCCTGAAATGCCTGGTAATGGTCGAGGTCGCCAATGTGCTGGCTGACGAAGGCCTGGCCATCGACCACCAACGTAACGGAATTCTTTAGATCTGCACCGACGGCAAGAAGCGGACGCGCGATCGGCAGATTCGCCACCGCGCCGGGAGCATAGCCACGTGAACGCCGCAAGATCGCGGGACCGAATGTGCCGACGCGCGCGACAGAATCGTCGACACGCCGGGCGATAGGCCGCTCACCGACAAGGAACGCGTCGGCCACGCCAGCCAGCCGGTCGAAGGCGTCGTGCTCATCGTAGGCAATGGGTTCGCTCGACCGGTTGGCACTGGTCATCACCAGAACATCGGGCGCACCGGCCGCGAACAGCAGGTGATGTAACGGAGTATAGGGAAGCATGACGCCGAGATCGTCGTTGTCCGGCGCTACGCCCGGCAGCTCTGACTTCGCAGCAGCGAGAACAATTGGCCGTGCGGCGGAGGTAAGCAGTGTCTCAACCTCCGGCGAGACGTCGATCACGGTTCGCGCAGCTTCCAGATTCTTGACCATTACCGCGAACGGTTTCTCCTTGCGATACTTCCGCTCACGCATCGCGCCCACCGCCGCGGGGTTGCGAGCGTCGCAAGCCAGGTGATATCCACCGAGTCCCTTTACCGCGATGATCTTTCCCTGCCGCAGAAAGTCGACGGTGCCCTGGATTGCTTGATCATCGCCAAGCGTCGTACCTTCTGCATCCTTCAAGAAGTAGTGCGGGCCACATCGGGGACATGCGACCGGCTGAGCATGAAACCGCCGATTCGCAGGGTCGTAGTACTCGGCATCGCAATACGCATCAAGCGGCCACGGCTTCATGGTCGTGTTTGGTCGGTCGTAAGGCAGAGCCACAATGACGGTATAGCGCGGTCCGCAGTTGGTGCAGTTGATGTAAGGATATTGATAGCGCGGATTGGCCGGATCAGACAACTCTTGCAGGCATAGATCGCACACCGGCAGGTCCGGCGAGATGCGAACCGTAGGTCGCTCGCGTCGCTCACTTTCGCGAATGGTGAATCCAGTTAAGCCGCTGGGCTCGGCAGGCTGAACTTCGATTTCAGAGATGGCGGCGGCGGGAGGAGCCTGCGATCGTATCTGTTCAGTGAATGTACACAGTTTCTGTTCCGGACCCTCAGCATAAATCGCGACGCCTTCTTCGCCATTGAAGACCCAGCCGGCGAGTCCGTGCTCCTGCGCCAGGCGATAAACAAAGGGACGAAAGCCGACTCCCTGAACCACGCCGCGGACCCGAATGGAGCGGGCAGATATCATCCCGACATTTCCTCGAAAAAATTACCGGTCGAGTAACGGCTGATAGGGCAAGCGTTTGCCTTCGACAATCGCCTCCGGATTGTAGGTGACGAGGGCCTCCGCAACTTCCGGCCCCGCGAGCTCGGCCACTGCGTTGCGCGCCTGGGACATGACCGGTTTGCGACGAACCGGATCGTGAGCGTCGCTGGCAATAACGTGAACTGCCTCGCGTTGCAACAACCACTCGACCATTTTCCTGGAACGGCTGCCCCACCCGCCCGTCACGGCATTGGCAGTTACCTGAACCAGGCAGCCTTGCTCCACCAGCTTGAGCACCAGCTCGGGATTCTTCAGCAGCGGCTGATTGCGTTCGGGATGGGTGATGATAGGAACCATGCCCCTGCTGCTGATCATGAAGACATCCTGGATGACGCTAGGCGGAATGCCGTAGTCGCTGAACTCGATCAGAAGGTATTGTGAATCGCCGATGGTGTAACGCCGCGGATTCGCCAATGCGTCCTGAATGTTGTCGTAGGAGAAATGGAAATCGCAGCCCAGGCTGAAGGTCAGATTGCCTTCGGCAGCGTCATGAAGCTCCCCCAGCATCTCCGTGTAGCGCTCGCGATTGTACTCGTACATGTCATTGCTATGCGGCGTTGCCACGATGTGAGTGATGCCATCGCCCACGGCCAGGCGGCACATGTCGGCGGTCATTTCCCATGACTTCGAGCCGTCGTCGATTCCCGGCAGAATGTGGCAGTGAATATCGACCATCGGCGCTACTTGTACCGCTCCCTGATGAACTCGGTCATCGCGTCGTAGGCCGAGCTCAGCACTGGCTCCGGCGGCAGGAACACAATGCGGATGTGCCGCGTGCCCTGCTTCTCGCCAAATCCCGATCCATGCACTACCAGGACGTACTTCTGCTTTAATAACTCGGTGACGAATGTCAGGTCGTCTTCCGGAATGTGCAGCGTGGGATGCGCATAGAACGCCCCCTTCGGCGCGACCAGCTTCACATGCGGCGTACGCTTCGCCCACTGGACGGTGAGATCGGCACGTCGCCGCAGCTTGCGCAGCATTACATCAAGGTGGTCCTGCGGTCCTTCCAGTGCAGGCTTGATGGCGTACTGGAAAGGATGCGGCGCCGACAATCGCGCGCGCAGCAGGCGGTGCACGGCTTCCATATAAGGATGCAGCACCGCGCGCGGCCCGGTGGCGATGGCCCATCCGATGCGCCAGCCGGGAACCAGATAAGCCTTTGACAATCCGTTGAAGGTGACAACGGGCACATCGGTCGCTAAGGTCGCGATGGAGACATGCTTCTCCGCGGGATCGAAGATCAGCTTGTCATAAATCTCATCCGCGAAAATCATCAACCCGTGCTCTCGCGCCAGCTCCAGAATTTTCTCCAGCGTCCGCCTGGAGTACACCGCGCCGGTGGGATTGTTGGGCGTAATCAGCAAAATGGCGCGCGTGTGCGAGTTGATCTTGCGCGCAATGTCGTCTACGTCCGGCTCCCAGCCATTGTCTTCGTCGAGATCGTAGGCGTTCACCGGGCAGTCCAGCTTGGCCATAATCGCGCCGTACTGCGGATACTCAGGGCTCGGCGTCAGCACGTTGTCGCCGGGATTCAGGAGGGCGGTCAGGCAACTGTCGATGACCTCAGCGCTACCCATGCCGATGAAGATGCTCTGGATGTCGCGAAACCCGTTGCGCTCGGCCTGGTTGCGAATGGCCTCAACCGCCGAGGGTAGTCCAAGCGAGTGGGCATAGCCATTATGGCCATCGACCATCGCCTTCAGCACGGCCTCGATCATGTGCGGTGGAGTGTGGAAATCGAACTTGCAGGGGTCGCCGATGTTGAGGTAGAGAATTTCGTGGCCTTCGCGCGCCACTTCCTCGGCGGCTACAGCCAGATCGCGAATGGCGTACCGCACATTGATCATGCGGCTTGCGGCCATGACTTCCGCTACGGCTTTGGTGACCATAAAGGCGCTCCTGGTTTGAAAGGGCCCGCCTTCAGGCGTGCCGCTCAAGTCAGCCTACTCCGGCCGGTCGATCTGTGCCCGCTGCAACGTATCCGAATAATCCACGTACACCGACTTCCATTCGGTGTAGAAATCGATGGCGCCGATGCCGCCCTCGCGATGACCATTGCCCGTGGCCTTCGTGCCGCCGAACGGCAGATGCACCTCGGCGCCAATCGTCGGCGCGTTGATGTAGGTGATGCCGGCATAAAGATCGCGCATCGCCGTGAATGCCTTATTCACGTCTTTGGTATAAATCGACGACGACAATCCGTACTCGATGTCGTTGGCAATCTCGATCGCGCTCTCCAGTCCATCGCACGGAATTATCGATACCACCGGTCCAAAGATTTCTTCCTGCCCAATGCGCATCTTGGGGTCGACGTCGGCGAACACCGTCGGCGCAACGAACCAGCCGTGGTTGTACGCCTCGCCTTCCAGGCGATGGCCGCCGCACAGCATCTTCGCGCCTTCATCCTTGCCGATCTTGATGTACTTCAAGTCGGTCTCCATCTGAGCGGAGTTCACGGCCGGACCCATGTCCACGCTCTCGTCGAGGCCATTGCCGACCTTCAGCTTCTGCGCACGCGCCACCAGTTCGTCGACAAATTTCTTGTACACGCCTTTCTGCACGATGATGCGGCTGGTCGCGGTGCAGCGCTGTCCGGTGGTACCAAACGCGCCCCACAGCGCGCCTTCCAGCGCGAGCTCCAGGTTGGCGTCGTCCAGCACGATCATCGGGTTCTTGCCGCCCAGCTCCAGCGAGCAGTGCTTGAAGGTCTTGGCCGCTTCCGTTCCCACGACGCGCCCGACAGCCGTCGATCCCGTGAGCGAGACCGCGCGCACTTCGGGATGCTCGACCATCGGCGTGCCCACCTCACCGCCGAAACCGGTGACGATGTTGACCACGCCCGCAGGAATGCCGCCGTCGGTCAGCGCCTGCACAAAGTTCAGCGTCGACAGCGGGGTGTCCTGCGCGGGCTTGATCACGGCGGTGTTGCCGGCGACCAGGGCAGGGAAGAGCTTCCACGACGGAATCGCCATGGGGAAATTCCACGGCGTGATCATGGCGCAAACACCCAGCGGCTGGCGAATAGCCATCGCGAATTTGTTGGGCAGCTCCGACGGCACCGTCGGCCCGAACAGGCGGCGGCCTTCGCCGGCGGTGTAGTAGCCGCAATCGATGGCCTCCTGCACGTCGCCGCGCGTTTCCTTGATCACCTTGCCCATCTCGCGCGTCATCTGCTGCGCGTATTCTTCCTTGCGCGCGATCAGGATTTCCGATGCTTTGTAGAGCATCTCGGCGCGACGCGGCGCGGGCACCAGGCGCCACTTCTTGAACGCCTGTTTTGCGGTGTCGATGGCTGCGTTCACATCTTCTTTGTCGGATTTCTGGAAGATGCCGACTACCTCGCGCGTGTCGGCCGGATTCAGGTTCTCGAAGGTGCGGCCGGTGCGGCTCTCCACCCACTCGCCGGCAATGAAGTTCTTATAAGTGCGCGGCTGAGCACCGGTGCGAACGCTCGGCGCCTTTTGTTCCATGGTTGCCATTAATGACTGCCTCCTGCAATAAAGTCCAAGCTTTAATGCTAGCGGGAAGCGTGGAGGTTGTCACCCACGCCGCCGTCAGCCGTCGGCTATCCTCTCTGCCTCATTTCCGACTCTTCCAGTACTGTCAGCCCGAGTGGAGGGATCTGCGGTCCGACCGAGGAGCGAAGGGTTCTCCACAGTGTTCGCTTACCTACAGCACCCCCTCCCCTTTTTCGCTCGGAAGTTATTGAAACTACACAAAACCCTCCGCAAATATTTGAGCCCGTGGGACTTATACGGAAAAATTTGAGCGCCAAGGACTTAGAGGGGCAAAACGGCAGGACAAGATGACAGTTCGTGAGTTTCGACGTCAGGCGGTTGGCGACTACGGCTTCCAACTACGGACCCCCGGATACACAGGCAGGAGCGCCGGGGTGAAGACGCATCCTCCCTAACTGTCAGTATCCGCAGCTGTTCTTCTTCCTGTCAAGATTACGAAGGTGCCTTTCGCCGATCCCGTTCCCTAAATGGGAACAAACGCCGGGGAACGCGGCGCTTCATTAATACTGATGCCTCCTGCCTCACGCGGCATCCAATTGTAGTCACAACTTAATGAAGGGATTCTCTGCATGCGCAAAGTTCTTGGAATCGTAATTCTTATTGCCGCGGTCGCCCTCATCGCACCTCGGCTCACGCGGGCTGCCGCTGTCCCCGCAGTCGGCAGCACTGCGCCGGACTTCACCCTCAACTCGCAGGATGGAAAGCCGGTCACGCTGTCGCAGTATCGCGGCAAGTGGGTGGTGCTGTACTTCTATCCCAAGGACATGACCAGCGGCTGCACCATCGAGGCGCATAATTTCCAGCGCGACCAGGCGAAGTATGATGCCAAGAATGCCGTCGTGCTCGGCGTAAGCGTGCAGGACAGCCAGTCGCACCAGCAGTTCTGTACGAAAGAAGGCTTGACCTTCAAGCTGCTGGCCGACACCGATGACAAAGTTACCGAGGAGTACGGCTCGCTGAAGAACTATGGCGTGGCAAAGTTCGCCGCGCGTCACACCTTCCTGATCGATCCCCAGGGCAAGATCGTGAAGGAGTACATGGACGTCGATCCCAACAACCACAGTGAAGAGGTTCTGGCAGAGCTGACGGCGTTGCAGAAGTAGACCTCGCTTGATCTCTCCGGGCCGGTGCGAGCAGTTTTGGAAGCGGTAATGACCAACGCTCGCTTCATACCGGGATTGACACCGCCTGAGCGGGGTGAGGGATCGCGGAACTCCCGGGTCTCGAAACCGCGAGACCCAGGGCACCCGGCTCATTCGCCGCTTTTCGAATGAATGGGAGGTGTAAACCGACCATCTCGCCAGACGCGGGACCTCTTAAATGGTATAACAGTTATACTAATGCGCTTCCATTTTGACGGCGGCAAGAGTAAGAGTTTGAGGCAGAACCGCCAGCGAGGAATTGGTTTTGAAGAAGCCAGGAGATCTTCTCGCATCCCTATTATCTGGACCGCCGTTCAGATGTTCTCTCGCAATATCGGGCGATTGGTCGGGTGGGAGAACGGCTATACACGGTCGTCTTTGAGGTTAGGGAAGACGAAGAAGGCGAATACTACCACTTAGTAACTCTATGGAAAGCGACGAGACAGGAACAATGGCTATATGAAGAACATTCGTGATCGCAAGACAGCCGTTTCTGCAGAGGCAATTGCCCGCCTTGCAGATCGAGGGGAAGACGTCTCGCGCTTCTTCAGCAACGCCGGACGGATGATGCCGCCCATCCAGCGAGTGAACGTCGACTTCACCGCTCCTATGCTCAGCGAACTCGATGACGCCGCAAAGGAGTTGAACATTAGTCGGCAGGCACTGATTAAGACCTTAATCCGGCAAGCACTCGATCAGCGGTATCTGGCGCGCAATGTCGCCCCCCGGTCTAGACGAGCATAAGCCGCCGCAGTTATGGCCCCTATTCTCCCGCGTAATATCCCTCCCGCGTCTGCACGATGAGATCTTTGTTGGTCGTGGTCAGGGTGATTCTGTGGTAGCCGGGCGTGGCGTCGGCCTTGGCAGGCGTGAAGCCCAGGTTGTACTGATTGCGTAGCTCTTCTTCGATCTGGGTATAGATCTCATTGATTGGCTGCTTCTTGGTGACCTCGAAAAAGCGGCCCCCGGTTTCTTTGGAGATGCGCTGTAGGACTTTCTTGCCGTCGTGCGGCTGCTGCTGCTGCGGATAACCACCTCCGCCTCCACCGCCGGGATAACGGCCCATGCCGCCTCCGCCCATACCGCCGTGACGTCCCATTCCTGGACCGCCAAAGCTCGGATGTCCGTAAGCATCGGGGTCGGCATACAGAATGGAATACACCAGCGTGTTGGACTTCTGGGCGGCTTCGATGGCGCGGTCCAGGCTGACCTTACTGCCGATGTCGACGCCATCGGTGAGGAGAATCAGCGCCTTGCGGCCCTCCTGCTTGCGCATCAGCTCGTCGGAGGCGAGGAAGATCGCATCATACAATGTGGTACCTCCGCCGCTGCGGTGCCCACCACCTCCGCCGCCTCCACCACTGCCGCTGGCCTGATTGAACTGCGGCGTATCCAGCTTCTCTAGTGCGGCTTCCAGCTTCTCGTGGGAAGTGGTCAGGTCCTGAAGCAGTTCGATCTCCCAATCGAAGTGAATGACGAAAGCCTTGTCCTTGTCCACGCGCATCAGGTCGTTGAGAAAGCCATAGCTGGCAGTGCGCTCCTGATCGATGAGACGGCGCTGGCTCATGCTGGTGTCCACCAGCAGGCCGAGCGTAAGTGGGAGGTCGGTGTCCTTGGCGAAGTAGTGGATGGTCTGGGGATGGCCGTCCTGCTCCAGCTTGAAGTCGTCCTTGGTGAGGTTGCTGACGATCTGGCCCTTCTTGTCGCGCACCGTGGCCAGCACGTTCACCACTTTGACGTCGGAAGAAAAAGTGGGCGTCTGGGTCTGTTGGTCGGGCGTGGTCTGCTGACTTTGTGTCTTATCGTTTAGCGTCGGCTTTGTCGTTTGCTGGCTGGGCAATGTCGGGCTTGCCAGGAGCAGGAAAATCGCGGATAGGAACCAGCGTTGGTATGGTGCGACGGACACGGGTCTCCTTGTCAGGATTACTAGAAGAAATGGTGCTCGTTTGAGGCGCAGATTACAAGCAACAAGAACCCCGCTGAACTGGGGAAGTTGTCGAACGCAAGCGCATGAGAACTTTTGGAACTTTCAACAGCGAAAAAGTGAACAGCGCAGCACTGCGCTTCTATGCGATGATCCTTCTATAATCGTAGTTTCCCATGCCACTGACTGCTGCTCCTGTGCGCCCGCCAAAATCCAAAATCATCTTTCGCGCGGTAATTGCCGCTCTCGTACTGCTGTTGCTGGCGTTTCTCGGCTTTGACTTCTGGTTCTATCGCGCGGTGCGGGCGGCGCTGCCACAGCGGGACGGCACCGTCCGGCTCGCCGGGCTCACGGCTCCCGTGATCATTACTTACGATACGCTTGCCGTGCCCAACATCTCCGCCTCCAATCTGCCCGATCTCTTCTTTGCACAGGGATATATCACCGCGCAAGACCGTCTGTGGCAAATGGACATGACACGCCGCTTTGCGTCTGGCGACCTGGCGGTGATTCTCGGTCCGAAATATCTGAAGTACGACCGTGAGCAGCGCATCCTCGGCCTGCGGCAGGTTGCCGAGCAGGCGGCAGCTAACATGCTGCCGCTGGAGCGGGCCCAGTTCGAAGCTTACGCCGCCGGCGTGAATGCCTACATCGAACAGCACCGCAAGACTTTGCCGCTGGAGTTCCGCTTCCTGGGATACTCCCCGCACGTCTGGACCGTCGAAGACTCCCTGCTGGTCGGGCTGTCGATGACTGAATTTCTGAATCACGGTCTCTACCAGGACAAACTGGAGAAGGAGAAGATTCTGGCAAGGCTTGGTCCTGAGCTGACGGCTGACCTGTACGTCAACACGTCCTGGCGCGATCATCCTCCGGGTGCCGACAGCAGCTCCATGGAGCTTGAGACTCCACAGGAAACGACACCGGATGAGGAAGAGCAGTCGCCCCAAGGGCCTAATCAGAAGAGTGACGAAAAGCAGATCCCTCGCGGGCAAAGTAGTTTTCCGCAGGACCCGGGAAAGCAGATCCCTCGCTTCGCTCGTGATGACAAAACTTCTGGAGATCCGCAACACGCAGACGACCAGCACCTCCGTCCCGGCTCCAACAACTGGGTTATCTCCGGAGCTCATACGGCCTCAGGCAAGCCGCTGCTGTCGAACGATATGCATCTGGATCTCGAGATTCCGAACGTCTGGTACGAGGCCCATCTGACGGCCGGCGATTTCGACGTCGCGGGCGTGACGTTGCCCGGCGTGCCTTACGTCATCGTCGGACACAACCGGCGCATCGCGTGGGGCTTTACCAATCTCGGCCCCAACGTTGAAGATCTCTACATCGAGAAGTTCAACGACCAAGGTGAGTACCTGACGCCACAGGGCTGGGTGAATCCCGGGCATCGCCAGGAAATCATCCGCGTCATAGGCGCGCCTGAGGTGACGCTCGACGTGGTGAACACGCGCCATGGGCCCATCATCACGGACCTCATTCCCGGCGAGACGCGCAAGCTCGCCCTGAAGTGGACGGTGTACGACCCGCAGGCCACGCGCGTTCCTTTTTTCGCGATTGATTCGGCACAGAACTGGCAGGAGTTCGAGGCAGCATTTTCGCAATTCGGCGCGCCGGGGCAAAACGTTGTCTATGCCGATGTGGATGGACACATCGGCTATCAAGCGACTGGGCTGATACCGATTCGTGCCACGGGCGATGGATCGTTGCCCGTGCCGGGCGATGACGATGCTCACGAGTGGACCGGCTATGTCCCCTATGACAAGCTGCCGAGCGTCTACGATCCGCCCTCGGGGGTCATCGCCAGCGCCAATGGCCGCGTCACACGCGATGGATATCCCTACGAACTCGCCATCCAGTGGATGTCTCCCTACCGCACGCAGCGCATTTACAAGCTGCTGAACGCGCCAAAGAAGTTCACGCCGGCGGACATGCTGGCCATCCAGACCGACGTGGTCTCGCCCTTCGATCGCTTCTGCGCCGAACGCTTCGTCTATGCCGTCGACCACACTGCCCACGCATCTGCACGCGCAAAGTCAGCCGCGGAACTGATGCGCAATTGGGACGGCACCATGGACATTGATTCGCCCGCGGCCACCATCGCGGTCTTCTCGCGCGAGAAGCTGAAGGAACTACTGCTCCAACCGCGGCTGGGTGAAGGCTGGCAGGATTACAAGTGGTTCATGAGCTCGGTGTGGCTGGAGAATGTGATGGACCATCAGCCGCCGCGTTGGCTGCCGCCGGGCTATTCCGGCTACGACGAGCTGCTGACGCGGGCCGTCGAAGAGGCCGTCGACGACGCCAGTGCAACTCGCGCGCTCTCGCTGTGGAAGTGGGGACGGGTTCACCGCGTGGACATTCAGCATCCCTTCTGGAGCCACTTCCCAATCTTGAAAAAGGGCGCAGGGACTGGAAGCCTACCTCTCTCGGGAGATGAGGAGACGATCAAGCAGGTGGCGCCGCACTTTGGACCGTCAGAGCGCCTGACCGCCGATTTTTCCGACTTGGACACAACCACGCTCGACATCGTGAACGGCGAGTCGGGAAACATTTTCGACGACCACTACAACGACCAGTGGGATGCGTATTATCACGGACGGACGTTCGCGCTGCCGTTCTCGCAGAACGCCGTACAGCACGCCGGAGCGCATCATCTGCGGCTGGAACCACAGAGCAAATGATCGGTGGCTAGTGGCCAGTTGGATCTGCGAGCCTGCGCCTAATCCACCTGCACGATGCCATAGAGAGCGCCGACAAAGGTGATTTGAGTCCCCTGCAAGGTATCGGTGCTGCTGTCGTAGATGTGCAGATAACCGCCTTCAATTGCGTACACGACGTTGCGGCCGGTGATTGCCAGCAGTGCAGTTATCGCCCCTCGCGGCGGGAGCGCGGGATCCGCAGTGTCGTTGTTCACGTTAACCACGGAGAGGCAGCCGGTGGTGGTGTTGCTGCAT
>Ga0181532_10001212_pt1 | contig 25319 bp, 21 predicted proteins | sample PEATcosm2014_Bin_33_FD_119768 | JGI IMG/M metagenome (GOLD analysis project Ga0181532, IMG submission 119768) | Peatland microbial communities from MTU Mesocosm Facility, Houghton, MI, USA - PEATcosm2014_Bin11_30_metaG | ecosystem: Environmental > Terrestrial > Soil > Wetlands > Peat | place... | reverse complement strand
GGAGGCATGCACCGTCACAGCCCTTGATGCGATCACCGCTTTCGCGGTTCCAAACCCCAACTGCCCCTCGCAGAGCCGTCGGTTTTTTCAGGTCTGGCTGCTCTTCGGGTTGCCCCGCCGAGCCGACCACTCAGCCTACTTCGGACTCGCCGAATTTTATTTCGGCAAACCCTTTCAGCCTTCGACGGAGGTCACCCTAAACACTTCCTTCCGAACTGTCAATGCCGCTTTTCAGTGCAAAATCTGAACTTTAAGATCTCGCACACCGAGGACGCAATCCGTTGATTTGTTGACGCTTAGTAAACAGACACTTAAATTGTCCCGACTTCTCCACAGCTTAATTCACAACACACGGCAACAGCGAAGAGCCCGCCGCGGTCGGCGAAAGACAGTTTATCTGCTCCAGGGAGGAACACGGGGCGAGAGCAACTCAGAGCGTCGTCCTGCGTTTAAAATCATCCAAGAAAACCTATGCAGACTCGACATCTAGGCAACTCCGATTTAGAGATCACTCCCATCGGTATTGGCGCATGGGCGATGGGGGGCGGCGACTGGGCGTTCTCCTGGGGACGGCAAGAGGACGATGAATCGATTGCAGCGATTCACGCGGCGCTCGATGCGGGCGTCAACTGGATCGATACGGCGGCCGTGTACGGACTGGGGCACTCAGAGGAGGTTGTCGGCAAGGCGATCGCCGGACGCGCACACCGTCCTTACGTCTTTACCAAGTGCAGCCTCGTGTGGAATGACCAGCGCGAGATCGGGCACAGCCTGAAAGCTGCCTCCGTGCGCCGCGAACTGGAAGCAAGCTTGCGGCGGCTGAGTGTGGATGTGATCGATCTCTACCAGATCCACTGGCCTGATCCAGAACCCGAGATTGAAGAAGGTTGGCAGACGCTGGCCCAACTCCAAAAGGAAGGCAAGGTTCGTTACATTGGCGTATCGAACTTCAATGTCGCCCAGATGAAGCGGGTCGAGAGGATCGCACCCATCACCTCGCTGCAGCCGAACTACAACATCGTGACCCGTGACATCGAGAACGACGTTCTGCCATTTTGCCGTGAGCGGCAGATCGGCGTCATCGTGTACTCCCCCATGAAGTCGGGGCTGCTAACCGGCAAAATGACACGCGAACGCATCGCGTCGCTGCCACCAGACGACTTTCGCCCGAGAACCGCCAGCTTTAAGGAACCGCTGCTGAGTCGCAACCTTGGCGTGGTGGAAGTGCTACGCGGGATCGCTGAGCGTCACAACCTAACACCCGGCGAGGTCGCGGTTGCCTGGACTCTGCGTGAGCCAGCCGTTACCGGAGCGATTGTGGGTTTGCGTTCCGCCGAGCAGGCAAAGCAGATCGTGCGCTCGGCGGAATTCCGTCTGACTCCCGATGAGGTTCTCAAGATCGAGAAGTATCTCAAGGCGAATCCGGTTGCTGCATGAGTGTGGACAACTTGTGTCGAAGAAGCTAGCCATGAACGTGTTTGGGGCATTCGCATTTCTTGCAGGTTCCTTGCTGGCGCCACGGCACAGCTCTGCGCAAGCCACATCTACTTCTCCGCTGACCGCGGTGAACAATGTTGACCTCCGCCGCTACGCCGGCAAGTGGTACGAGATTGCTCGGTATCCGAACCGCTTCCAGCGTAACTGTCAATCCGACACGACTGCTGTCTACACCCTACGGGATGACGGAAGGGTCCAAGTCGTGAATGCGTGCCGCGAGAAGAATGGGAAGATAACAACCGCGCGGGGCACCGCCAAGGTCGTCGACAAAAAAACTAATGCCAAACTGAAAGTGACGTTCTTCTGGCCATTTTACGGCGACTACTGGGTCATTGGCTTGAGCCCAGACTACCAGTACGCGATTGTGGGTGAGCCTAGCCGGAAGTACCTGTGGATCCTGAGCCGTACACCCAGCATGGAGGAAACCACGTATCGGGAAGTTCTGCGTCTGGTTGAGACGCTGGGGTACCAGCCCGGGACGTTGCAGAAGACGAACCAATCCGTACGAGCAAACGTTCCGTCGCCTTCGTAGATGGCTTTGATTGTTACGGCCGTCCCCCGGCGAAGAAAGCCACGACACCTTGTCAGGGCATGGGTTGTCTGAACCTCGATCGAACTCTGCTAGAATACCCTCCCAAAATCTAAAGACCTTGGAGTCGCGAATGCGGCGATGGTTGGCAGTTTTGGCTGGGCTTCTCTTGACCGGAACATTCCTCTATTTCTCGCCTATCTCTTCCCTTCAGGCGAGTGCACCGGACGCAGAATTGAATGGTTCTTTCCGGCAACCGCAGAAGAATGGGTGGACATTCGTGCATCTCCAAGGGACGCCGCACCAAATCGGATTTCAGAACGGCTACTTGCTGGCGCCAGAGATTGAAGACACGCTGAAAGTCACAATTCTCGAACAAACACACGGTAGCAAGAAGGACTGGCAGTTCTTCCGCGATTCTGCGCAGACGATGCTGTGGCCTCGCATTGAGCAGGAATATCGGGAAGAGTTGCAAGGAATCGCCGATGGCGCCAATGCCCATGGCGTGAAGGTCGATCTGTGGGATGTGGTGGCTTTGAACGCCGCCGAGGAATGGAGCTATTACGTCAAGCAATATGACAAGGAACACGCGATCAAGTCCACGGCCTCGCTGGCGGTTCCCGAGCATTGCAGTGCGTTTGTTGCCACGGGCAGTTATACAAAAGATGGTAGGGTTGTGATCGCTCACAATAATTGGACGGGTTATTTAGACGGGGAGCGGTGGACAATCATTTACGACATCGCACCGGCCAAGGGCAAACGTATGCTCATGGATGGTCTGCCTGGTGTCATCCACAGTGCGGACGATTTCGTGATGAACTCGGCCGGTATCGTGATTACGGAAACCACAATTGGCCACTTCTCGGGATACGATCCAAACGGGATTCCCGAATTTATTCGGGCACGCAAGGCGGCACAGTATTCGGCTTCCATTGATGATTTTGCGAGCATCATGAAGGACGGCAATAACGGCGGCTACGCCAATACTTGGCTGCTTGCTGATATCAGGAAGAATGAGATCGGTCGCCTCGAACTAGGGTTAAAGAACGTTACGCTTGAGCGGAAAAACGACGGATATTTTGTGGGCTCGAATTTTCCGATTAGCGAAAAGCTCATCCGCGAAGAGACTGACTTCGACCCCCACAATATGAGCGAGAGCTCCAACGCCCGGCACCTGCGCTGGGAACAGCTAATGGCCGAGAATAGAGGCAAGATTGACGTAGCGGCGGCGCAGCGCTTTATGGCCGACCACTACGACACTTTCGAGAATAAAGAAGATGCCGACGAACGCACACTGGACGGGCACATCGACCTTTCGCCACGAGGCGATGGAGATTGGCAGCCACCTTTCGGAATGGCTGGGGCTGTCCAGAACAAGGCTGCCGATGCGAGCTTGGCAGCAGGAATGAGCTTTATTGCTGCCGCGGGTCATGCCTGTGGTATGGATTTCAAGGCGACTGATCATTTGCGTGCACACCCAGAGTTCTCTTGGCAGCAACCTCTCCAACGGGACATGAACTCGCATGCATGGACGACATTCAGCGTGGCAAAGTAGCCGGCCCTCAGGAAGCCCATTCTGCTGGGATTTGGCTGACCAGAGGTTCAGGTTTGTCGGCTGGGGCGTTTCAGAGGTGCAGGCAGCCTTTTGTACCACCATAGCGCCATGTGTGGCAGCACAGCTGGCGCGTGACGGTCGTCGCCCGGCGGAAAAGAGTCAGCAAGTTATAGTATGAGGTCGGCAGGCCGCATCCAGTGGAGGGATCCGATGGGCGAGATGATTCAATTCAAGCGACCGGACGGAAAGACCTGCCCTGGCTATCTCGCATCTCCCAAAGCAGGATCGAGCGCGCCCGGGTTTGTCGTCATCCAGGAATGGTGGGGACTAAACGATCAGATCAAGAAGACCGCTGATCGGCTCGCCGAAGTTGGCTACCGGGCGCTCGTGCCGGACTTTTACCGGGGCAAGGTGACCACGGCCGCCGACGAAGCAAACCACCTGATGACGAACCTCAACTTCCCCGATGCCGCCGGTCAAGACATCCGCGGCGCCGTGCAGTACTTGAAACAATCTTCGAAGAAGGTGGCCGTGGGCGGGTTCTGTATGGGCGGCGCGCTCACCATCCTGGCGGCGGTGCGGGTACCGGAGATGGACACTGGCGCCTGCTTCTATGGCATTCCGCCCCTCGACGCCGCCGATTTGAAGAAAATCAAAATTCCCCTGATTTGCCACTTCGCGAATAAGGACGACTGGTGCACGCCTGCCAAGGTCAATGACCTCGAGGCTGCGCTCAAGCAGTCGAAATCACAGTTCGAGATCTATCGCTACGACGCGCAGCACGCCTTCATGAACGAAGCCCGACCCGAGGTGTACGCCCCGGCATGCGCCAAGACAGCGTGGGAGCGAACGCTCAAGTTTCTGAAGACGGCACTCGCGTAACAGGTCGCCAACCTCGCGCGCCCAAACTGAATTTGGACCTCCGCCCCCCCCTAGTCCCGAATTCAGTAGAGTTAACAACTAACTCATAGGTCTGGTATCGCTTTACGAATCTTGAGTGCAAACTCAGTGGCACCCATGCACCCAATCGCCTTGCCCTTTGAAAGTCGGGGCTGGATTGACCGCCTTGAGGGTCCAGATCAGCTCAGTTGTTTCAATGCCACAGGCCTTTCGGGCCAGGTTCCGGTCGATCTTATGCAGCTGCTGTGCAGCTTCGTTGCTCGCCGATGAATGCATCCCCGTAGTCTGCCAGGCCTACTGATTAAGAGTTGTCGCACCTCAGCGGGTTGAAAACAACGATCACCATGTGAAATCAACCACTTGCCCACAACCTAGCCCGCACGGAAGCACTTTGTCGAAGTAGCGAAAAAGCCCATATTGGCGCATACCGGCTCGAAGCGTACGGCACATTCTGCGGCACACCTCGGTGGGGTGAGCTACCGCCGTGAAAGAACAACCACGATAAGGAAATACAACAACTTGCAAGAGGCGGGCGGCCACCTAAGTCCTTGCTAGTCCGTGCAGGCAGGAAGCTTTACGTACAGCAATCCGTACCGCCGATCGACGGCGTAAAAGTCCAGGAAGGAGATGTTACGCCACTCGCAACCGATCTTGTGATAGCCATTCGAGAAGTCCTTCAGGGGGACACATTTGTTTCTCCGTCATCACACAGCTAGGACTATGCGGCCACCATGTGGTTCCTGACGGCGTACTTGACCAACTCGGCGTTGCTTTTGGCGCCAAGGATTTCCATAATTCGGTACTTGTGGTAGGCAACGGTGCGGGTTGTCATGTGCAGGGTCCCGCCGATTTCCTTCATGACCTTACCCTCTGCCAGCAACTGTAAAACTTCACACTGGCGATCCGTCAGGCGTTCCTCTTCGCTGACCAGCCTTTTGTGTTGCCAACGCAGGGAATCGACCGCGTCACGGGAAAGGGCCTTCGACAAATAGGTCTTACCCAGGATCACATTACGAACCGCCAGCACCATCTCATTCGCGGCGCAGGTTTTCAGCAAGTAGCCAGAAGCTCCGCGAGCGAAGGCTTCAGCGGCCACATCGGCGTCGGGATTCATGGTTAGGTAGACTAACTTTACAGCGGGCAATATTTTCTTCACCTGCCGCCCCGCATCCAAGCCGTTCAAGATTGGCATGGCAATATCGAGCACGATTACGTCCGGTTTCAGTTCGCCCGCAGCACTCACCAGCGCACGTCCGTCGCTAACCATACCGATCACATCAAACTCGGTTTCGAGGAGTCGCTTGCACAACTCCGCCACTAGGTTGTGATCGTCGGCAATCAGAATTCGGGAACGATTGGGCATTGTTCTTGGGCCTCGCAGGATGTAAAACGCACGCGCTTCGGCCGCGCGGTTAATAGCTGAATTGGATCGCCTCAATTAAAACTTCTGTCCGAGTGCACTGTCTGTGATTTCAATCACGATCAGAGACTGATTGTTGCGACGCACCCCGCATAGGCACTCCGGCAGAATCGCAAAACCGAAAAGCCCCATTTTGTCGGGCTCAACCTCAGAGTTACAGGGGATTGCGCTCCGACCCGCACGGATTGCTTAGCGCAGGTCGGAGCGACTCAATTCACTTCAATCATCCCGTAAACGAGAGCACACACTAGCTAGGCCGCTACTCTCTCGCCCAACTTCTTGGCCACCTTGGTCTCGACGACGGTCCGAATCATGCGCCGCGTTCGTTCAACAAACGCGAGTTTGTCCGCCAAGCAGCTCTCCAGCAGGACGCCGACGCCATAGTGGCCGGTTACATCCGCTGCCGCGACCAAAGCTGCGTACTCCGCAATGCGAAGGTGGGTCAAGTGGATGGCCTTGGCCATGATGAACAGGTGCTTTGCGGCTGGGTTTTGTATCTCGGCAAGCTCTCTGCGAAAATCTTCGACAAAAATGTCATGGAGGCGTGAGCTGACCTTCGTAGGTTGTTCGCCGATGAGCTTGAAGCACTGGTCTTGTGTGGCGAGGACTTTCTGTGAGATGAAGGCCCGCGCTTCCAGGGCCTCTTTTAGATCGGGGTTCTCGGCAATCTGGCTAAGTTCCTGATAGAACTTTGTACTCTTCTCTGTGCCTTGGCGGAGACCGCTAAGCAACTGGACAAAGATTTCCCTGGGGTTTTGAACTGACATGAGTATCTCCTTATGATTGGCGTTTTCCAAAGGGAAACAACTTCAGATGGGCTGACTTAGTTCAGGAGACCTGAAATGAGGAGAAGAATTCTCACTCTACCCAACAGTTGCATTCGAGTGGCCCTCAGCGTCAACCGCGCAAGTTGTTGTTTCGATACGTCAACTAGCAGATATCCAAAGCCCGACTGGGGTTCTTGTCGTGTATTTTTGGCGGGCAGCACGCACAAAAGGCGACCTCTAAGAAAACCGGGGTGTTCTCAATTGGCGAAATAGTGCGCCGTGAAAGGCGCTGGACTTCAGCGGGTGCAAGTCCCGCCCGGGAACTGGTTCGCTCCACCCGGTAGCAATCGAAACGGCGGCGGAGGCAACGAAGCTGTCGGAGCTTTCGATGTAGAGGGTCGCTGGGCGACTCGGCGAGCGTGCAGGCCATAACGTGAGTGAACGCTGAGCAGGCCCCGAAACAATAATTGCAGGAGCCGACCTGACTTTTTCACAGGGAAGGCCGCTGACGAGGGAGAGAGACGAGCGAACAAGCTCCCTCGGACCTGCCGGGGTAATGGCGATGGCATGTAGGCATAGGAGACCAGACGCAACACGGGAAACCTCAGGCGGTGATCGCACTAGCGATCAACTAGCAACTCGTGAGAGATGGGCTGGGCCGCGTGAGGTGGCGGAGAGGCTCGCAGTACCGATGAGGCCGGGTAATTCTGGCGGAGGGAAGGGGCCTCAGTTAAAGACGCAAGAAGCAACGAAGGACATGGGGATTGACGATGAGTCTAGCCACCCCAGTTTGTGTTCAGAAGTTGCAGACGGCGTCACATGCTCCCTGCTCCAAGTTATGGAGTGTGTGTCTTTTCCGAGAGCCGGATGCGGGAAATCTGCCTGTCCGGTTCGATGAGCGGGTTGTGTCAAGAAGACGAGAAATCGTCGTGCTGTACGAAAGATGAAGGAGGGCCCTTCGAAGCCGCCTTGTAGGAGGAGGCTTCAAACTGCCATAAGCTGCTTCGGTGCAAAGACCGCGGTGGTGAACGTTATGGTTAAAAGGCGTGGCGAGAGATCACGTCATGTATGGATTAGAGAGACGAGCGTAAGCTATCCTCTGGCTAAAGCATCGAAATCGAACTCGGACGAACACCGAAAACCGGAGTTACCCGCTTGCTCCGGGAGCAGCATGGAGGTCACCTACTTACTGGCCATGCGGTGTTCCGGTGCATAGGAGGCGTGACTCTAATTCGGGCTTTCGTACGGAACTTGAGAACCGGGCCGGTGATGCCAAGGGAAAAGGCACAAGTGGAGGACCCATGAGGCCGAAAGTACCGATGCACTGGCCAGGGGCGCACTGCTGCGTAGTAGCGAGGAAGCGGGGTAATTCCCGTGGAGCGAAGGCGGCAGGCCACCCACGTCAGGATGGAGTCAACGGGTAACCGGAGGAACTCCTTGTCTTGATGGAAGGCGGCAGCCTTCTTTAGGGCGGCACGAGCCGGATGAATCGAGAGGTTCACGTCCGGATCTGTGGGAGGCTCGGGGCGAAATTCCCCGGGCCTACCCGGCAACAGGAAACAGAGTTACGCCAAACCGGATTGAGGCGGGTCGTGTGAAAGCACCCCAACAGCCACCGGGAGGCTAAAGCTACTGCGCCTGTTCTCGACTCTACTCATCGTCACACTCAAAATACCCGGAACAGGGATTCTGAGTGTAATGGAATGGCTGTTCACAACAGCTTGCCGCATCGTACGCGTAAAATGTGAACCGCCTTACCAATTCGGCGGCAGAAGCGGACAGTCCCCGTCGGCTTGAAAATCCGAAGTCATTTATTGCTTAAAGGAGAGGTAACCTATGAGTTCTCTCGCACTCAGCTTTATCGTGTTCGTGTGTGTGTTCGGAGGCGCCGTCTGTGGCTTCCTTCTTAGCCGCGCTTTGCCCCCACACCATCTGAGCGCTGAGTCGAAGGATGTCATAAGAATAAGCATGGGACTGGTCGTGACCATGGCTGCCCTTGTTCTCGGTCTGCTGATCTCTTCAGCAAAAAGCTTCTATGACACGCAGAGTACCGAACTGACGGAAATGTCCGCCAAGATCATCTTGTTGGACCGTCTCCTAGCCCATTATGGGCCGGAGACGAAGCAGGCCCGCGATTTGTTGCGCGCTACAGTTGCCGACAGTATCGATAGGGTCTGGCCCCACGAACGCACACAACCTTCGAAACCACCAGCGCCGTCCACCACCGGCGCTGACGCTCTCATTGGCAACATTCAGGCACTGTCGCCGAAGGACGATCAGCAGCGCTCGATCCAAGCCCAGGCGTTGAGTGTAGTGATGGGCCTCGCCCAAACCCGCTGGTTGATGTACGAACAGGGAGCCAACTCAGTTTCCAAGCCGATGCTCGCAATCTTGGTTTTCTGGCTTACCGTGATCTTCGTGAGCTTCGGACTGTTCGCGCCTCGTAATGCTACCGTTGTCACGGCTTTGTTCATCGCGGGGCTGTCAGTTTCTGGCGCGATCCTTCTGATAGTAGATCTGTATATGCCTTTCGGGGGACTGATTGAGATTTCGAGTGGCCCGCTCCGCGCCACTCTTACGCAGCTTGGCCAGTAAAGGTAAGCTGTTCTTCCAGAATTCCTCTGGATGAATCTCAACTGTCATCTTGGGCGTGCGGCCCGCGAAACCACATGAGAGTCGTGCCAGTAACTGTTTTGTTTTCAGCGCCGGGACCGTGACTTTCGAGCCTGTTGTAAGATCCCCGCGGAGATCAGAGCGATGCGAGTGCAATCTTGGGTCACGGAGTGCGACATCTTTAGCACTATCCTGGCTTAGGCATCACTTTTCCGGATACCGTTTGCCGGTCCCGCCAACGCGGTTTCTGGAATAGTAGATTTCCCGCGACCGCAATCCATGCAGACAGAAGCTTTGGAAATACCCAGACTGCGGACTGGTCCTGAAAGGCGCGTCTGAGCGATCCCCCGCTCTCCGTGCTGGGCGTCAATCCTTAGCTGATTCACGGCTCAGTTGGAATGTTCGCGCCGATCTACAATGGCGGAGCGTTGAGAGCAGGGATTAAGATCGCCACGGCACAAGAGGAGGAATCCATCGCACATTTTGCCGGCGTGGCACCTAGAACACTTGACGAAGTGGAAGTGGCGTTAACGAAGAAGGGTTGGGAGAACGCAAGAAAACTCTGATCATACCGAAGCCGTCCGGGTGGCAAACCTGCGGTACAAAGCCGGAAGTATGGATCTGCTGTCATGAGGCGATTTTTTACCAGTTTGCCTCCGTAAGTCTCTACGAGTGAATCAGTAATCGGATCGGGTCGAAGCGTCGCAAGCGAAAGAGCGAGCGGATCGATGCCAACAGGTTGGCACGATTGGGCGAGTGGATCCGCCAGTCTCCGGTCACTTGTTGCCAAAGGTCCAACTGAGTCCCGAGCTGGAGCCGTAATCGCTGCTGGATAAACCATTCGGTGGGCGATTATCCCAGCTGCCGTAGAACGAGATATTCCACGACAGATTGCCGGTGAGCTTAATGTAATAGGTCGCATTCGTGTTGAACTTCACACGACCGGGCTGAGTGAGCACCGGCAGAACTACAGCGGTGAGGTCTCCGTTGGTTTTGTTGAACCGAAAGAATTGCAGGTTCGCGCCGAGCAGAGCAGTCATCAGGTTTTGCGAGGCGATATTTCGTTGATACTGTGTGTTCTGCCCGGCAAGGCCGGCGATCACTGAAATGCGTGCGAGGTTCGTGTTTTTCAAGAAGCGTCCTACTCCACCCCCGGCGGTGGCTTGAGTGAGAATCCCCTGCTCCGAGCTCTGCAGGAAGGTCCCAAGGCCTTGGTAGAACCAATTGCTCCAGCGCAAGAGACGGAGGGCATTGACGTCCACCTGGTTTCGGGTGGAGGCGCTAGCGCCGGTACTGGCGGACAAGGTCGAGTTGAAACTGGCCCCCGCGGCCCAGCGTTCTCGCGGGTATTCGATCTGCGCACCTATGTTGTACTGAGTCGATTGGTTGCCCTTGGAATAGATGATACCCGTATTCACGCTGCCGTTGAATCGCTGGAAGAACTTCGCGGAGGTCATGTCCATTTCAACAATCCGGGATCTGTCGATCTTGACTTCTTGCTCGGGAGTCTCTGCGACCTCAATCTCCATGGGACGCCCGCTCGGTGTGTTTGCAGTGTTAAGCGTCCCGGTATACACCGCGCCATCCTCTGTCTTCACGAGGAACAGCTGCTTGCTTTCCAGCCGGGCTACCTCGGACCATTGAACCGAGCTTGTTCCGAGGATGTACTTCATGCTGACGTAGAGCACACCGGCTTTGAGACCTTTGATTTCGCCAGTGAGGTGGTCGCCATTCGTCATGACAATCACGTCTGTACTTTCTCGGGCGAATAGGGGGATCGTCAGAAGAATTGCATAACCCAGGACAACTGCTGGAATGTTCATCACCGATTTTGGTTTCATGATGTTTCTCCCCAAAGAACCAAGCGCAATACGTGCAATGTCACGCTGCCCGGCGCCCCTAGCGTTCGCGGCATCGCGGCAAAAGACAAACGGGGATGGCATCATGCGGGCGTAACGGAGGGTGAGCCCCAAGATAAGGCCGTGATCGATTTCATCACAAGGTCAATCGGATCACGACGATCACTTGGCGGCGTCCGTTTGCCATGCCCGGCGAGACGATACTGGAAGAAGCAGTAACTCCAGGGTTGTAATTCGACATACAGCCCCGACGCCGCCATCTCATTCCCGTCGCGGTCGTAGCTCGCGTCCGAAAGGGCGTCAATCAAATGCCAGGTTTCTCCTCGTACTTCTTCCCAGGGGACCCGCACACGGGCTTGAACGGTGCTGTCGCCGAGATTGACTGCAATGAGACGCAGATCATCGTCCTTCACCCAGCTCCAAGCCACCAGGTTCTGACAACTTTGATTGTCGGGCCATCCATGACGCTCGCACAGCTTCCATTCACCATCGCGAAATATCGGGGCATTAATGGCTGCCAGGAGTTTGCCGTAGAAAATCTGCAGTTCTTTGTTTACGGGCTCTGTGGAGCGTCTTCCCAGAAAGACCGGTACCCTTATTTTTCGGCCCTCGAATTGTCCTTCATGGAAGAGTCTTGCTCCCGGGAGTGAGGATATGGTGACTGCAGCAGCCTGCTCCTTTGCAGGCGAAAAAGTCGCTGCGGCCCGAGGCTCATCGTGGTTCTCGATGAAACGGAGCAGTTTTTGTTGGTAGGCAAGGTCAGCACTGAGATGAAGCAGAACACTCTCTACATTGTCATGCTCTAGCCGATCATAAAGCCGCTTGTCGTAGCAGAAGTCGAAGCCATGATGTTGCAGTTCCCACTCCGAGTCCCAATAAGCCTCGGCAATAAAGCAGGTGTTCGGATACGCTTTCTTAACGGCGGGGAAGACGTCGTCCCAGTACTCGATTGGCGGCCGTTGCCCTGCACGGCTGCCCCAGGTGCGTTCGAAGATCTGGTTCAGCAGGAGCATAGCCATATCGCAACGGACGCCATGACACTGGGCCGCGATACCGGAGACGGTTTCAACTACGGCTTGCCGAAGCCCATGTTGAAACGCACTCAGTTGAAGAACATCTGGCCAGGCGGGGAAGTAAGGATCCTTTCCGCAGGCGCAGATACTCCCTTGCACATCAATGTAGGATGCCGGGTCGTTCCTGGCGTCGTCGGCGTTCCCGCGAATAAAATACTCGGGGTGGTCGGTGACCCATGGGTAATCCGGCGCGACGTGGTTCGGCACGAAATCCAGAAGCAGTTTCATGCCTCGTTTCGCCAGTTCTCGCCGGGCAGTAGCAAGACCTTTGGGACCTCCAAGGTGTTCGTCAACCACGTAGCGTCTGATGCAGTATGGAGATCCGATATTGTCCTCCGGCTTGAAATCGGCCAGAGCTCGACAGAGATCATCGACGAGATTCTTGTTCTTATTCGCGATTGCAATGCCCGCAGGACTTCGCTCCCAAACTCCCATGAACCAGATGGCAACAACGTAGGATAATGCGGCCAGGTGGACATAGTTATTCCCCTTTCATTTCGCCTTCGCAAATGCGCCGGTGCTTGCTGTCACGTCCTTGGGGGTCACAAAGGTCGCAGTTCCCGCCAGGACGTCGGCTGCGTTCAGGTGTCCGAACATTTGGATCAAGTTCGCAACCGTGCCGGTCCAGCCGGTTTGATGGCTGGCGCCAATCCCAGCGCCATTATCGCCGTGGAAATACTCGTAGAACAGGATGTAGTCCCGCCAGTAGGGATCGTTCTGGAATTTTTGGTTTCCGCCGTAAACCGGTCGGCGGCCGTTCCCGTCACGCAAGAAGGTGCTTATTAAACGATTCGCAATCTCCTGGGCAACTTCAAAGAGGTTCATCAGCTTGCCGGAACCGGTAGGACACTCCACCCTGAAATCATCGCCGTAATACTGGTACAGGTTCAAGAGCGAACGGATGAGCAAGACGTTGATTGGCATCCACACCGGACCGCGCCAGTTGGAATTCCCGCCGAACATGCCAGTGTCCGATTCGGCCGGCACGTACTGCACGCGAAACTCCTGACCGCCGACACTGAACACATAAGGGTGATCGAGGTGATAGCGCGAGATCGAGCGAATGCCGTGCGGACCCAGGAATTCGGATTCGTCCAGCATTTTCGAAAGCACCCGGCGGTACCTTTCCTCATGCATCATGTCGAAAAGTCGGGTTCCGCCGACGCCGTCCTTCCGAGCGGACTCTATGGAAAGCGCTTTACTCAGCCTGGGGTGTTCCTCAACGAATTTAGACATCTTCTGCGCGGTGTGAGGCAGGTGCTTTCTGACCTCGCCGTGAAACACCGTTGCGGCGCAGAGTGGCAACAGACCCACGAGGGAGCGCACTTTCAGACGGGTGGTCGTGCCATCGGGCAGCCTGAGAGCGTCATAGAAAAACCCATCTTCCTCGTCCCACATGCTCTGGTGCCCGAGGTTTGCCATGGCTGAGCTGATCCACATGAAATGCTCGAAGTACGTCAATATCGCGGGCTCGTAGCTGGGATCGTGAACAGCCAACTCGAGAGCAATCTGCATCATGCATTGACTGTAAAAAACCATCCACGCTGTGCCATCGGCCTGTTCCAGATGGCCGCCAGTCGGCAGTGGGGCGCTCCGGTCGAAGACACCGATGTTGTCAAGACCGAGGAAACCGCCTCCAAACACGTTGTTGCCTTCAGGGTCTTTGCGGTTCACCCACCAGTTGAAATTGAGTGACAGCTTCTGAAATATCTCCGCGAGGAACTGGATGTCGCCGCTGCCCCGGGTTCTCTTCTCCAGCTCATAAACATAACGCGCAGCCCAGGCATGAACGGGCGGATTGACATCTCCAAAATTCCACTCGTAAGCCGGAATCTGCCCGCTTGGGTGCAAGTAGTCGCTGGCAACCAGCAGTTTCAACTGTTCCTTGGCGAAATCGAGATCCACGAGGGCCAACGCAACACTGTGGAAACCCAGATCCCAGTTTGCGTACCAGGGATATTCCCACTTGTCCGGCATGGAGATGATGTCATCGTTTATCATGTGAAACCACTCCCGGTTGCGGCCGGCATAGTTCTCTCCGTGCTCAGCCATCCAGCGATCGATGTCGTAGCTGTAGTACTGCTTGCTCCACAACATGCCGGCGAGGGCCTGCCGCATCACGCGGGCAGCGTCGTCGCCGACTGCGCTCGGCGTGATGGAGGCATAGAACTCGTCCGCTTCTTTCTGGCGGATTACCATAATTTGATCGAAGGACTTCACGAGTGCAGGCGATTCCCTAGGCGCAAGCGGAGTGAGCACCAAACGGATCACCTGGCTTTCGCCACCTGGCACCTCGAAGTAATAATGCGGGCTAGCCTTGGTCCCGTGGTTTTCGGGATTCACCCTGTTGGAGTGGCCTAGCAACACGCAGTCGTTGATCCCGTCTTTGACGTAGGTTGTCTTGTTCGGGACGCCGAACACGCGTTCCTCGTTTGTCTCGTTATCAGTGAAATGAATTGGTACGGAGCCTTCACAATAGAGATAGCGAACTCCCAGATCGGGATGGGAGGCCGCGATAACGAGAGCTCCATTCGGACCCTCCCTTTGTTCCAACAGGGGCTGTTGCGAACCTGGCCGCCAGGACCACGTGTTTCGGAACCACAAGGTGGGGAGCACATGCAAACACGCCTTGTCTGGTCCCCGGTTTGCCACAGTAATCTTGATGAGAATATCGTCGGGCGTGTTCTTCGCGTATTCGACGAATACGTCGAAATAGCGGTTCTGATCGAAGATGCCGGTGTCTATCAGTTCATATTCCATTTCTTGCCGGCTGCGCTGTTTGTTCGTGTTGATCAGGTCGCGATATGGGTATGCCGCCTGCGGGTACTTGTAGAGATATTTCATGTAGGAGTGCGTGGGCGTGCTGTCGAGATAGAAGTAGTACTCTTTCACATCCTCGCCGTGGTTGCCCTCGCTGTTCGTCAATCCGAAGAGCCGCTCCTTGAGGATTGGATCCTTGCCGTTCCAAAGGGCCAGCGCGAAGCAGAGTTGCTGTTTGTCGTCGGAAATGCCGGCCAGACCGTCTTCACCCCAGTGATAGGCGCGGGACCGTGCCTGATCGTGCGTGAAGTAACTCCAGGCGTCACCGCCTTCGCTATAGTCCTCGCGCACGGTTCCCCACTGTCGTTCGCTGAGGTAAGGGCCCCATTGTTTCCAGTTAGACGTTCCCTTTTGGGCTTCCTGCAGGCGGATCTGTTCTTGTGTCATAGCGGACTCTCTTTTCTCTAGGCGGATTTGGCTGCCAGTTCACTGGTCTTGTTGCTCAGCGTGGGTACTTTGAGCAACCCCTCGACTCTGGCTACAGTTGAGGGGGGAAACGGTGGCTAGGAAAACGGTTTGCGATGGAAGTGCAATCTCCCCCGACTCGATACACTCCATGATGCGGAAGAGAAGGGCTTCTTGAAGTTCGAGGAAAGTGATTCCAATCACTCGCCAAGATGTAAGCGAAAACTGCACATCAAGGGAATAGGGTCCGAAACAAAGTAAACGCACGTAAACCGCGTCGGCCTCGATCGACCGATTGTCCTCACTATCGGAAGTCCCCTCCGTTCCGTCAACTCCCAACCACCCTGTTCAGTTCAGCCTTTTCTTTGCGGACGAAATAAAGGTATGCGCCGACATTTAGAAAATTGATCAATACCGCGACCACGTTCCATGCGATCACAGGGCGCGAAAGAATCAACAAGCCGTAGTAAACCCATAGAACCTGGAAGGTACCCATGATTGCTGTCATGCGTGGGTTCATGCCCACACTAGACCTTCGCTTGAGCATTGCGACTAAGTCCGGTACAGCGGCAAAGGTCGTTCCAAACCCCGCCAGAATGCCGACGACCTCTGACCGCTGAAACTTCGGATCAAGTAAGCTCGGTGTGTCGTGTGGAACCAGGTCTTGACAGCCACAGAGCGTGATCATGCTCAGGAAGAGAACCGCGAGATAATAAATGGCACGTCTCGGTTCCATTTGGATCTCCTTCTTATTGCTGCGGGATTGGTCCGGGGATCAAACACATACCAGGCGACACTCGGACATCTCAAGCGATTCTCGCGCTCTGAGGATCAGTTAGAACCTGTCAGTTCTGTCAGTGAAGTGCTGGCTGCTCGATGCCTAACATGATGAAGACGTCGTGCCCGAGATTGACAACAGCCACTAGCCGCGTCCACAGTGACGCAACGGCTCTCGGCTCTGCGGTTCTTTTACACGCAGACGATCAGGAAGGCCTGGAGCGCGCCCGTGACACCTTATCCGAAGAAGACGCGCCCCCTGCCCAGCATCTTGAGCCCGGAAGAAGTGGCCCACCTCATCGATTCGTCCCCGACCCGGTCTCATCGCATGGTATTGATGACGCTCCATGGCACGGGGGTACCGCTCTGTCACAGCAGAATAATATTCCATGTGAGAGTCACCAGGAGAACGGTCCCAAGCAAAAGAATTGCGAGCGCCATCTGGAAATTCGGGTTACTGAAGAGATTCTCTTTCCTGCTCATCCGCTTCAATATCCGGGAGTACTGAATGATCATCATCAGTAGGGGGATGATTCCCACCACGAGCAGAAAGACCCCGATATTCCTTGGTGTCTGAGGCCGCATGATGCCTTTAATGAGAGAGTGCTCCTGCACGTACTTCAGGATATTGAAGATGGTGAATCCAAAGCCGATCAGTGCCATCGATGTGCGTACGCCGGCCAGCATGGTTCGGTCTGCTGCTAGAACTGTCCGCTCAATAGCAAGCCTGTCCGCCAGGTTCAGCTCTTGCCTGAATTCGTTCTCTTCTTTTCTTTCCCTTCCTACCACATGTTCTTCTGTGTCTAGCATTTTGCTCCTCCGCCAACTCATTGCAGCTTCGCGTATTCGGCCTTTGCTTCTTTCAGGATGGGGCCTCGGCTTTGTAGACCACATCCATCCCACCGCAGCCGAATTTCTGCAGGCGAAAGTGCAGCGGGGTTGTCCCGCTGAGGAAAGCGCTGCAGCCACACTTGATTGATTGCCATATGAGTCAGCTCCCTGAACGAGACTTACTTCGAGCACATTACGACCGACGCAGTCTTCCCAACCCGTACTTTCGTAAGGGCGGAAGCACTGCCGCAATTTTGTTGGGTCGCAACGCCGCTCCTTTGGCGAAATTGCTTGCGCCAAACATTAGGAGACTTACCAGCCCATGTGCGGAAAGCACGCGTGAAGGTGCTCGTTTCTGCGTATCCCAGTGCTTCAGCAATATCGTTGACCTTCAAGGACGTGTGCGTAAGAAATTGGGTCGCTAGTTGGAATCGTGCGCGACTGCGAAGATCTCGGAAGTTTGTGTGCTCCCTCAGCAATCGTCGACTCAGCGCCCTTGGGTGGATTCCAAGATCCCTCGCCACGTTGCGAAGCGTCGCATCACCGCACAGGTATCGCGTCAGGAGTATTCGGCCCACCAGCTCGCCGGAGTTGGGCTTATCCAGCTTCAAACAGTTGGAAACAGAATTTTCCAGATCGAAGGGAGCGCGAGGGTCAGGCTGCACCACGGTTTGCTTTGTTGTACTTGCCCGGTTCTTTAAGCTCTTTCCCATCCAAATCAGCTCTCAATACGACTCTTGGCTGAAGGGTCGGCGACTTGGAAACGCGGGACCCTCGATGCACCATGCCACACTGATTGCAATCAAGGCTTTGCATTTTCAGACAGTTCCCAGGGAAGATCATACTTTCGAGTGTTTCCAGCAGTTGTGTGGGCTGCTTTCGCCAAGTTGACGGCGGCTTGCTGGACCAGGAGTGAAATGCTCGCGTGAAGTCGCTTGTCTCCGCATAACCTAGTGCCAACGCGATGTCTGTAACATTCATGCGTGTGCCGGTGAGGAGTTGGCACGCTATTTCAAATCGTGCCTGATTGCGCAGATCCCGGAAGGATGTCCCCTCTTTTTGTAGCTTTCGGTTGAGTGCTTTGCTGTGAATCCCCAGGTCGCTTGCTACGTCGCTCAGCGCCCCAGTTCCGCACACGGATTGCGCGCGAAGTATTTGGACAACCCGTTCGCTGGTATTCGGCTGGGTCACGGCCCAATAACTTGCCACGGATTTCTCAAGCGCCATTCGAAGCTGGGGATTGGCCATCCGCACCGGGGATTCCAGGAGTTTTGACGAAAACACCAAGGCGTTTTGCTCGGCATCAAAGATGGGCATCTGTCCAAAGACTTTTCGATAGGGACCGACATTGTTCGGCGTACGGCGGGCGAGCCGGACTTGTCCAGGCGAAATGCCGGAAAGCTCAAGCATGATGTTGAGACCCATGACCGTCACTAGGTCGTAGACTTGTTGGATGGCTTGCATCTCGGGGAGGTGAATGCCGTAGCCCCAGTAAGCTACTTCCCCCTGGATCGACAAATACACAACAGATCCTTTTACATATCGTCGCTGGTTAACACATAAATCATATATCGCACGCCCTAGCGTCGGCGCATTACGCATCAACTGCCCCACAAGACCGAGGTTCTCGATCCCGCTCTGTTGTCCCACCATAAGGCCGAAATGACGGCACCTTGTAGCAATCACGCAGGCTTGAAGAAGCCGTCCCAGATCCAAGAACGAGATTGCATTTTCGGCGTCATCTAAAACGCTGGGCCTAACGCCAGTGCTTGCGATGACCTTCGCCGGATCCTGATCGAACTGTCTGAGAATTGAGGGAATGGCAGTTAACGGCCCCACACGCTGATAGCTTTCCATTTTCCGGTCCCTCCGGCGCTGACTTACAGATCGAACCCGGTGCGGGTCGGTGACTGGGATATCTGACTCCGGGAATTATTCATCGTCGGACCCTTCCTCCGAACGTCGCCCCACTCCAGACATACCGATACCCACAAGCAAGCGTATAAACACTATGCTGCCCCGCCAACTGGTAAAACTGTCAGTCAGTCCGTAGAGTACGGACAATCCTCTGAGCCTTTCGGAATCTCTCGCGAGCGACGCGCAAACTGGAAGTAGTCCACATCGAAAAGCCAGGCGGGAAGGGGGTTCTGGAGAGTTTGCGAAACCAGATTAACTCCTCCTTCGATGCAGGTCAGCGCATTTTACGCGCTTCGCGGTTGGCTCCGTTCCGCCTGTTATCAGTGCCTCTCCGTCGGGCTCCGGCGCTTCCCAGGTGTTAAATGTCCCAAAATGCCAAGACCTGGGAAATCTCCCATGGCATGATTCCCTTCGTAGCAGGACTCCTACCGTGGTGGTGTTCGTGCTCGGTTTGCTGCGCCGCAGCGCCATTGCTCGCCGGCACTCTGAAGTGGATGCCGTCAGCATCATGAGATGGGTAGGATTCACCGCTGCTGAGGATTACTCCGGCGATGGCGGCTGGCCTGTCCGATCACGTCTGGTTGCTTGCAGAAATTGTGCTTCTCGCTGGATAGGAGACTTCGTATGGTGAATATGCCTGATCTTTGTATGGTGAGTGTGCCTGATCTTCTTGCCGATTTCAAGTTTGCCAGTTACCGGGAACTTCGGTACACCCTCCAAGTGACCAGGAGGGATATCCGATATCGAGTAGAACTCTTCTACCATTATTCCAACAACACCAATCCGTGGGAGGCTGAGATTTGCTCGCTACAATCCGGCACGTGGAAAGTGGTCGAGATTTTCCCACACACGCAAGAGCGGGAAGAGGAATCGGCCCTCCGGGCTGCGCTGTCGTTTATTCAGCAGGGGAAAGCAAACTGAGACAGCCAGCCGATCGACCAGCGGCTCCTCTTTGCAAGTGATCGAACTCCATCTTCAATTGCGCCAGCAGCACGGCCAATGCGCCGGAGAGCTTGGCGCTGGCATCTTCCAGGATCCCGGGCAATGCACCGATATTGCGTCGCCCTTGGCGCAAAGTGATTCCACGTTCGAACAGCAAACCACGATTCTTGATTGATGACTGCTGTGCGACGCGCCACCCAAGCTCCCGTACGCGATGCAGGGACTGCAGATCGAGTTGGTCATCGCTCTTGATCCGTAAAAAGCGCATCTTCGGTCGCCCGACTGCCTCAGCAATCGCCTCGGTGTCAATCTAGTCGCTTTTGTTCGTCTTTACCTACGGTTTGACACACTGCGCCGGCATCGGCCGCACCTCGTGACCCTGCTCTCTCAAAGCCGAGCTAGAACGTGAGATCCTCCGCAGGCTTCAATACCAATTAACTTCACCAGCAGGTTGGCAGTGAAGTGCAGCAGTTGTTTGCTCGAAAACTACTTGCGCACCACCGCCTCGCACATCACGTTAAGCCCAACCAGATGAAAGACTGCCTTGCAGAGATCGATGCCGATCGTGTGTTGCTCCATGGGACGCCTCCTCCATTCGAGGTCGGCTCCGTTCCACCTGTCATCAGCGTCTCTCTGTCGGGCTCCGGCGCTACCCAGGTATTAAATTGTCCCAAAATGCCAAGACCTAAAAAATCTCGCGTGGCATGATTCCGTTCGTAGCAGGACTCCTAATGTGCAGGAGAACTGCACACCAATCATAGGAGGAAGATATGGCTCAAACTTTAACAGTCGAGGCCCCCAAGGGAGAGAAAGTAGTTTTGACAGGTATTGCCCGCTCGAAAGGAAAGGCGGCCGGCGAGGCGATGGTGTTCAGCCATCGATTTGGATGGGCGTTCAACCATGTCGGCAACGAGGACGGCAAAATCCTGACGGCTGGCTGGGACCACCACGGCGAATCTGTGGAGGGCAAGATCGTGGTCTACCCGACCGTCACCGGCTCCACCAGCGGCGCTATCAGCCTGTACTACAAGGTCAAACAGTCCAAGCACGGCCCCAAGGCCATCATCTGTCGGGAGATCTTCCCCTTCGATATCAGCGGCGCCATTGCCGCTGAGATTCCGGCCGTGGACAAGTGCGACCAGGACCCGATCACGACCATTAAGACCGGCGACTGGGTGGAAATCGACGCACCCAAGGCTGGGCAGAAAGCCACCGTCACCATCACCCGCAAGGCGGAGTGAATTGTAGAGATTCTGAACAAGAAAAATATCGAATGAGGAGACTTTGACAATGAAACTAACGAAGTTCCAACAAGAGATGCTCGACGGCAAGCATGGTGAAGCCAAGAAATTCTGCATGGACAAACTGACGGACTTCGGCGAAGCGGTCGAGGCCAAGGAAATGGTGGACCTCTCCCTCGTCCTTTGCGGATGTCCCATCTATTCGAAGAACCCCAGAGATCCGAAAACATTGGAGAAACTCAACGCCTACGACATTGGACACAGCCGGCTCTATGATCCGATCTTCGCGATGAAGGATGCGCACGTCGCCGACGAGACAGGGACCGTGTGCGGAGGCGATCCGTACTTCGTGCAGTTTGATAAGGTCAACGAGACGGGGTACCCGTGGAACTTTGAGATCCCGGGCAAGGGCAGCTTCAAGGTCGACAACGAAATGTTCCAGGGTCTCAAGGCGGGTTACGATAAGCAGATGGAGCATGGCTGGCTCCCCTGGTCCTCGTGCAACCCCTATTTGAACACCCGCATTCCCAAGATGGGCGAGTATTGCGCCAGCTCGGAGTCCAGTGCCGCGTGTTATATCAACACCGTGCTGGGTGCACGGTCCAATCGGGAATCCCCGGTCAACACCACTTACGCGGCCTACACCGGCTGCATGCCGAAATACGGCACCCACCTCGATGAGAACCGTGCGGCCAAGTGCATCGTCGAGATCGACGACGAGGTCCGCGACAACCTCAAGGGGATGGCTGATTGGGGCGCTTTGGGTGCCTGCATCGCTAACAAGGCGGAAAACCGCATCATGGCCGTGCTCAACCTGCCCATCACCAAGATGAGCGCGGGCGCGACCAAGAATCTGATCTCGTGCGCTTCGCCGGGCATGAACGACCCGATGCTCCATCTGATGGGCATCACGCCGGAATCGCCGACGCTGGAAGCGGCCTTCAAAGGCAAGATGCCCAAGAACCCGGAACGGTTCAAGGTGACGATGGAAGACATCACTGAGATGTACCGCTACCTCAACAGTCTTGCGCCAGCGCCCGGCCCCGACGGCGCTAAGCCGGTGGACGTCGTGATTATAGGTTGTCCGCACGCGACCTTAGACGAGGTCCGCGAGGTCGCCCGGTTGGTGAAGGGTAGGAAGGTCAAGCCGGGAGTGCTGCTCTGGGTGCAAACCGACACGCCCACCTACTTCATGGCCCACCACTACGGCGACGCCAAAATTATCGAAGATGCCGGCGGCAAGATCTACCACCAGACCTGCATGGCGTTTAACCCGTTCCGCCACTACCCGAAGAACCTAACCGTTGCCACGAGCAGCTTCAAGTACGTGAAGCTGTGCGCCGGCTTCGGAGCGGAGGGGACGACCTGGATCTACGCCAACCCGGTGGCCCTCGTCGATGCGGCGGTCAATGGCGTGTTCAAACCGACCGCGCGCTGGGACTACTGGAGCCAGCCAAAGGAGAAGCGTTTGGCCAGCGAGAGTGTTCAGCCGCTGTATGACGGAAGCCTCCCGATGGTCTCCTAGCAGCGGAGCCGTCTGGAGATGCGCCGGGCGCCCCTGGGAAACCAGGGGCGTCCGATTAGCTTGTTTTGCCCGTAGTCACCGTGGCCATTGCTTTTAGATTTTGCGCGAACTAGCTTCACCAGGAGAATCTCATATGTCTGCCATAGCCGACGTCGCATTGCCTGTTCAGGAAGTCGCATTGTCCGCTCAGGAAGAAGCAATCGCCAGCGGGAACAAACTCGTCAAGGGTTCCGTGACCGATCGCGTCTTGCGATTGTTCGAAGCGATTCGAGCCTATGGTCCGCCGCGAGCGAGTCTCGATCGTGCCGTGCTTTTTACCGAGACCTTCAAGCAGACCGAAGGCGAGCCCCTAGTGCTGCGCTGGGCCAAGGCGTTGAAGCTGTTCGCCGAGAAAGCCCCCGTCACGATCTTTCCTGACGAATTGATTGTGGGCCGGCCCAATAGCTGGCTTGGCCGCTGGGGATTGGTGTATCCCGAACTCGATGGCAGCGTCATGCCCGCCGGCGTGGAGATGTTTCGCAAGAACAAAGGGAAGGGCGGCGAAGTTGTTGTCACGGACGAGGACGCCGGGATCATCAATGACGTGCTCACTCCGTATTGGGCGGGAAAAGACTACTCGAGCAATTTTATTCATGAGTTGCCCGAGGAGACTCGATTCATGCTGATGGGACCGGACCCCAAGAACACCATTATGTACACCTGCGTGGTCGTTCCGACCTCGACCATGCGCCACTCACAAAACTGGACACCTGATTTTTCGAAGATCCTGACTCGCGGTGTTAAAGGCATCCGCGAGGAAGCGCAGGCAAAGCTCGCCGCGCTTACCGAACCGCGCGATCTTGTGTACAAGAAGCCGTTCCTTGAGGCCGTCATCCTCACCTGTGATGCGATGGTGACGTGGGCATCAAGATATGCGCAGCTAGCCAGCGAACTGGCCAAACAAGAAAAGGAACCCACGCGGCAGAAGGAACTGGAACAGATTGCGCAAATCTGCAGTTGGGTGCCCGAGAATCCGGCGCGCACATTCTACGAAGCAATCCATTCACAGTGGCTTAGTCAGATGTTCAACCGCATCGAGCAGACCAGCAGCGCCTTGGGGCAGGGCCGTTTCGATCAATACCTGTTGCCGTACTACAAAAAGGACATAGCCGAAGGAAGGCTTACGAGGGAGTCGGCAACGGAACTGTTGCATTGCCTGTGGCTGAATATGTTTCAGTGCGTGGAAATCAAACTGAACCCGATTGCCGCGGCTGGGATGGAGGGCTTCTCGAAGTTCGAGGACGTGGTCCTTGGCGGCCAGACGCCTGAGGGTCGTGACGCGACCAACGAATTGTCGTACCTGATTCTGGACTCCACACGGGCCCTCTCGATTCCAACTCCCGAACCGTGCGTCCGCATCCATGCCAATACCCCTGACCGTTTCCTTCACCACGTCGCTGAAGTGATTAAGGACGGCAAGGGTTTTCCGAAGCTTTGCAATGACGAGATGGTAGTGCCCTTTTATTTGGCCAATGGCGCAACTTTAAAGGAAGCCTTGGATTGGAACATCTCCGGTTGTTGCGAAAATCGCCTGATGAATCGCGAAACCAACGTCACCGCGAATGGCGGTATAAATTTCGGATCAGCGATAGAAATGACTTTCCGCAACGGCAAACTGAAAGTACTAAAAGATCTTCAATTCGGCGTCCAGACCGGTGATCCCCGCTCATGGACAAGTTTCGAGCATGTCTGGAAAGCGTTTTGCACACAACTCGCACACCTGGGCGAACACACACTCGTCCAGCAGTATGTGGCCTTGAGAATCAAGCCGCAGTATTTCGCTGCTCCCGCGACTTCGATGCTGCACGACCTGGCGATGAGCGAATGCCGGGACCTGCACACGCATGGTGAGTACTTCGCCGGAGCCATCGATCATTCCTGTTTCGAAGCCGTCGGCAAAGGCACCGCGATCGACAGCCTTGCCGCCGTCAAGCACCTCATCTTTGACACCAAAAGGCTAACCTGGGACCAACTTCTGCAGGCCATCGAGGACAACTGGCAAGGTCATGAAGCCATCCGCCAGTTGTGCCTGAACGCGCCCAAGTACGGGAATGGCATCGAGTGGGTGGACCAGATCGGCTGGGAGATCGAGCACTTCCTGCTGGAGTTCCTGCACGCGCGTCCAAAGCCGCACAACCAGGTATTTCTGCTGCGTCAAATTCCGATCACGATGCATGTTCCATTTGGAAGAGTGACGTGGGCCACTCCGAACGGACGGCCCGCCAGCGAGTACCTGTCCGAAGGCATCTCCGCTTCGCACGGAATGGACGTGAAGGGACCAACCGTCGCGTTGACTTCCATGGCGCACGCGCGCGACACAGCCTATCAGGAAAAGGGTGGCGATCTTATTAACCTGAAGTTCAGCCCTGCGAACGTTTCCGGTGAAGACGGCACTCAGCGCTTGATGCAGTTGATTCGTACCTGGAGCGCGATGAAGCACTGGCACGTGCAGTTCAACATCATTAACAAACAAACGCTACTTGCCGCACAGAAAGAGCCCGACAAGTATCGCAATTTGATCGTCAGAATCGCGGGTTACTCGGCTTATTTCGTGGACCTTTCCCCCATGCAGCAGGCGGAGATTATTGCCCGGACAGAAGAGCACGTCT
>Ga0181532_10001211_pt1 | contig 25324 bp, 17 predicted proteins | sample PEATcosm2014_Bin_33_FD_119768 | JGI IMG/M metagenome (GOLD analysis project Ga0181532, IMG submission 119768) | Peatland microbial communities from MTU Mesocosm Facility, Houghton, MI, USA - PEATcosm2014_Bin11_30_metaG | ecosystem: Environmental > Terrestrial > Soil > Wetlands > Peat | place... | reverse complement strand
GAGATCATAGATGGCAATCTCGTTCGTTTTGGCGTCGCCCATAATCCATTCGTTCGTGTAAAGGCCGTTGTTGCGAGTGCCGAGATAGCGCACCACGTCATCGATGTTGCTGCTGTATTGAATCGCCATGCGCGCACGGAAGGCCACCGGCGTTCCCTGGGGGTTGAAAGGCGTTTGTTCGATCGTGGTTTCGGTGAGTACGATGCCCGCATCGTTCTGGTACCAATCGGTGCCGCTTTCGATGCCGCCAGGATAACTCTGGATGAGCATGTGATGGCCGGCGGCGGGCTTGATGTCGAGCAGGACGTTGGTTTGCTCGGCGAGCGTCAGCGGCCACCAAGTGACATGCCCAATCACCATTTTGCCGTCCCGTGTGGCGGGCCCGGTGGCTGCAAACGCGCTGCAATGATCGAGCGCGGAATCGCGCCTGGCGTAGGGCGGCGTATCAAAGTTGAGGCCTTCCAGCCCTGTGGGCGTGGTGGCGACAGCGGAAGACAACTCGCCCATCTCGACCGTGGTGTTGGCCACGACGACGTCCAGCAAATCGATGCGCCGGTTCTGCCAGCGGGCGCCGGCGTCGGAAGCGCCTTCCGCGATGCCCCGCATCTCCTCCAGGATTTCGCGGTTGAAGCCGCGCAAAAAAAGAGCGTTGGCGGTGGTGCGATAGTCGTCCCAGCGTTCCTTGGCGCCGAGCGACGCTGCACACCGCTCCAGATACTCCGGAATCTCACGGGCCATGAGGTGCCCGTGCTGATAGCCGCGCTCGTAAGGCTGGCCTTCGATGTGGAGATAAATCCAACCGGCGGCGGGGTAGCGGTAAGCGGGGCCGAAGGTCTCGACGGCGTCCCGGACCGGCCACTCATCACTCGAGGACTTCTCCTCGAGGCGAACGCCTTCAAACCAGGCCTTGCCGCGAAATGATCCGCCATTGCCGACGGTGAGCAGGATATGGTCTTGCGCACTGCTGGCTACGAATCGAAGAGTGAGGTGCGTCCAGGGCTGAGTGCCGCCCAGTGAGGCTGAATGCACATCGAAGGGCATCGAAGCCATGGCCAGCGCCGCGCCAGTCGCGATGGGAGAACGGTCGAGGTCACGTACCTCGAGGCTTTCGGTTCGCGCCCAACCGCTCAATTCATATTCCTTGCCGATGCTGAGAGCGACGGGCGCCAGGCGCACACAGGCGTCCGGGGAGGCAACGTCGCGCTCCAGGCGAAGCGACTTGTGCCCCTCGTGGAGCACCGCGGAGTCAGCCGCAGTCGAACCGCGAACCACCGTCCAGTCCTGGCCTGGCTTCTCAAACGAAGTCTGGAATACGGGTTCAGCAGCCTGCGCCAGCGTCGCCACGAGCAGACAGCATGCGAGACGGAACATCGCTTCCCTCCTGTAAAAGACCGATTCCTGCGGACAGGAATCTGATGCCTGTTTGGACGGTCTACAAAGCCCTAGCTAATTCTATCACCAACTGTTTGTTGAGACGCGATCTCTATTGGGGTTGGTTTCGAAGGTCCAGCACTTCGCGCACCTTACGCACCAGGGTTTCAGGTGTGAAGGGTTTTAGGAGATAGGACGGTCCGGCTTCCAGAGTGCTGTGGTGGACAGAAGTGTCCTCTGTCCGCCCCGACATATAGAGGACTTTCGACTCCGGCCGTGAGGCTTGCAAGCAGTTGGCTAACTCTTTAGCACCCGTCTGGGGCATCACCAGGTCAGTCATGAGCAGATGAATCGGTTGGGAACTCTGCTCGATGATCGCCAAAGCTTGGACGGGCCCGTGCGCTTCCAAGACTTTATAGCCAAACGACTCAAGTGTTTTCCCGACGATGGACCGAGCTCCGTGCTCCTCGACGGCCAACAAAATAGTCTCCGACCCCGTGGGTAGGGCGGGACGTGGCTGAACCGGCTCCACCTTGGGCGCGGTCTCCTGAATGCGGGGAAGGTAGATCTTGAAGGCCGTTCCCTGTCCGGGAGCGGTTTGAATCCAAATGTGGCCGCCGCTCTGTTTAATGACGCCGAAGACATTTGCCAAGCCTAATCCTGCTCCCTTGCCCGCTCTCTTGGCTGTGAAAGGAGGCGGGAACGACGACGCTGGGGATTCGGCATCCGGTTTCGCACCCATGACGGTTACGGATACCATCACGTGCGGACCAGGACCGGCTCCGACGTGGGCTCGTGAATAAGCCTCATCCAGATAGACGTTGGCCGTCTCAATCGTGATTTTGCCGCCCGCGGGCATGGCGTCGCGTCCGTTCACGGCCAAATGCATGATCGCTTGCTCGATTTGTCCCCGGTCGGCCATCACGAGTCCCAAGTCTGCTTGTTGAATAGTCGCGAGTTCGATACCGCCGCCGACCAGGAGGCGCAGCATCTTCAACGTGTCGGACACGACCAAGTTCAAGTCCAGGGCCTCCGAGGCCAGGATTTGACCCCGGCTGAAGGAGAGTAATCGGCGTGTGAGTGCGGCCGCCCGTTCCGAAGCCTTCAGGATTTCCTCCACGGCACCCAGGCCTTCGGGATTCACTCGTCCCTGCAAGAGCTGTCCGTAACCGGAAATGATGGCGAGCAGGTTATTCAATTCATGGACCACTCCCCCCGCCAGACGCCCGACCGCCTCCACCGTTTGCACCCACTTTAGCTGCTGTTCGAGTTGGCGGCGGGTTGTCGCGTCCTGTTGAGTGGCGATGAAGTGGGTGACTTCTCCGCGAGGGTTGCACACCGGCGCAATGTGCATCTCCTCGGCATAAAAACTCCCGTCCTTGCGCCGGTTGATGAGCTCGCCGCGCCAGGACTCTCCGGTCAGAATGGTCTTCCAAAGCTCGCGATAAAGCTCCGGATTGTGCTCGCCGGATTTCAGGAGCCGGGGATTCTGCCCCACGGCCTCCTCGCGCGTGTACCCTGTAATGCGGGTGAATGCCGGATTGACGTATTCGATGTTGCCTCGGGCATCGGTGATGACCACGGATTCCGAAGATTGTTCGACGGCGGTAAAGAAAAGGTGCGGCAGGCTTTCAATCAAGGTCTCGGTAAGCGCCTTGTCCTCTCGCCCTCCCATTGTCTCCAGACTCATACATCTCCTTCTGACCAAACCTTGCGTTCCTGCTGTTTGAGCTCCAGGATTTCTCACACTGTCCTGGAGCACTCGTCAGCAGTGCGTTGTTGTTTTGCGCGGATGTCTTCTCCGTGTTCTCTGCGCCTCGAAAGACTGAACACAGAGCTCACCGAGATCCTCCGTGTTCTCAGTGTTGAGGCTTCGACGTCACAGAGGACACGGAGAAGTTCGTTTTGGTTGCGGCTTTGCCGCGCTGTGCTCTTAGCGCCCGCAAACAGCATGAAACGCGGAGAGGCGTATTTTGAAAACCGCTCGACCGTGTTGCAACCTCATTACTCTAATGACTGTCCCGTGTATCGGCTTCCGCCGGCGGGGCATTCGAATCGGGGCCAGGGCTCCGATGCTCTCGGTAAACGTGTTCCCCAAAACTCTGGAGCAGTTCCGCCACAGCTTCCTTCGGCGGCTGATTTCCAGGTAGATAGAATGGCTGCAAGCAATGCGAACAAAGATAATGCAGTGGTTGTGGACTATCTGAGCCACCGACGATGAGCTTCGGCTTTCCTTCCATGGTCGCCTTTTCCAGCGCCGGCATTGCCGCTTCCTTCATGCCGATGCACCAAGAGTTGCCGGTCCGCTTTGAGTTGTGCCCGCCTGCAGGACTGAGGAGCGGGCCTCGGAGGCCGGGGTTGGCTGTGTCGATACGATTGTGAATGTAGGTCATGCAGTCGCGCACTTTGCTTTTCAGGAGGAAGATGTAGATCCACGAAACGACCAAGGCCCCAATCGTGCCAATTAAAGACAACCGCTCCATCTCCCTGCTCTTTCTTAGTACTCCCGATGCGCTTTTTGCTCCGTTCCACTCGAGCCCTTTTCGGCGGGCGCCGGGGGTTTGTGAATCAGCCCGCTGAGCGCTTCTCTGGCTTCTGCGAATTCGGCCGACTTGTCGAAAAAGAATCGCGCCCCCATCTGCAAGCATTTTCTGCGATACTGCGGGAAGGCGAAGTTGGTCAGGACGATTGTGATCGTCGCCAGTTTCTCTTTCCTCATGCCTTCCAGCACGTCAATGCCGGTTCCGCCCGGCATTCTGATGTCCAGGATCACCACCTCAGGGCGCAGATCGCGGAGTGCCTGCAATGCCTCCGCACCCGTACGGGCGCGCCCGACAATCTCGACACCATTGATTTCGCCAAGCGCTTGAACCAAGCGCTGCACGAAAACCTCGGAGTCGTCAGCAATGAGAACTTTCAAATGTCGCCCCACGTATCAGTCTGTCTCATCCGCGGCAGGGACACTATCGCCGAAAGCTGGATATTGGCGTCGAGCGAACTGGACTTCGTTTGTCATCATTTCTCTGACACGTTAACTGCAAATGACGGGTTGGGGTTGTAGAGAAGCCCCAAGGGCATGCCCGGGGCAACCCTATGAAACTTGTCATCCTGGGCGGAGCGAAGGATCTCCGCGGTTGTTCATAAGCGACGGAACAGAGGGAAACTGAGGAGATCCTTCGCTCCGCCCAGGATGACAGGCGCTTAATTTTGGGCGAGAGAGGGGACGTGTCTGGCGGGCCGCGGCGAGATTGGGTCACTCTACTAAGCGGTTCTGGAAGGCGTAACGCATCAACTCCGCATTGGTGGCCATATTCATCTTCTCCAGAATCCGGGCCCGATAGGTGCTGATTGTAGCCACGCTCAGATGTAGCTCCCGGGCGATCTGGCTGATCGTTTTTCCTGCGCCAATCATGCGCAGCACTTCAAATTCACGGTCGGAAAGAGCCTCGTGGGGCAATCGCGCGTTGTCTTCGTTTAGGTCCCAAGCCAGTTTTTCCGCCAGCGCCGGACTTACATAGCGGCCGCCCGCCAGCACTTTGCGAATGGCCTTGATTAGTTCTTCCGGCGCGCTGTCCTTGTTCATGTAGCCGGAAGCGCCCGCTTTGAGCACCCGCTTGCCGTATTGGCCTTCGGGATGCATGCTGAGAACCAGGACGGGCAGTTTCGGATGTGTGCGTCTCAAGTCGCTAAGAATTTCGATGCCGCTGCGTCCGGGCATGCTGACATCCAAAATCACCAGATCCCAGGTTTGACTCCGGACCTGGTCAAGAACCTGCTGGGCATTCTCTGCTTCTCCACAAACGGGATTCTCGAGTTCGCGCGACAGAATCTCGACCAGGCCCCGGCGCACGATGGCGTGGTCGTCAGCGATCAGAACCCTGAGCATGGACTTCCTCGCTACGCGTGGCGGACTTCGGGAATCCGAATCCTTACGGTCGTGCCTTGACCCGGCTCGCCCCTGATGGTGAGAGTGCCTCCCAACAACAGGGCCCGCTCGCGCATTCCCAAAACTCCCAGCGAACTGGCGCTGGCCAGTTCATCCTCTCGGATCCCTCTGCCGTTGTCGTGGACTTCCAGCGTCAAATCCCCGTTTTCCTCGGCGAGACGTATCTTCACCTCGCTGGCGCTCGCGTGCCGCGCCACATTGGTGAGCGTCTCCTGGAAGATGCGGAATACCGCCGTAGCCGTCTCCGAATCGACTGAGAATTGTTCCGTGGCCAAATCCAGAAGGCATTTCGTGCCGGTTCGGCTCTCAAACTCCTCTGCCGCCCATTCCACCGTGGCCGCCAACCCCAGGTCGTCCAGCATTCCGGGCCGCAATTCGGTGGAGATCCGGCGCACGCTCTCAATTGTCTCATCGACCAGATGCAGGAGGGGGGCGCCCTTTTCCGACAGGGGGCTGGGAGCGGCCGGCAGCCCGCGAACCAGTGAGCTCAGGTCCAGTTTGATGGCGGTTAAAGCCTGGCCCAGTTGGTCGTGGATTTCGCGCGCCACTCTCTTTCGTTCTTCTTCGCGGATGCTCTGGAGGCGCGCCGCCAGGGCGCGCAATTGATCGAAGGAGCGCTGGCGCTCTTCTTGCAAGCGCTGCCGAGCCAGCGCGCTGGCGAAGACCTGGGCAACGAGTTGCAGCCGGTTCACGATTTCCTCTGGCCAGGCGTGCTCCGCTTGCGTCGAGCTAAAGGCCAACGCTCCCATGGGCGGCCGTCCCCCCGCTGCCAGCCCGATCGTCAAGACTGACTTGACGCCGTATTTGCTGTAGGTCTCGCGGTCGCGGGCAGCCTCCTCCGGCAATTCCGCCAAGGATGACACAGCGATCACATTTCGCTTTCCAGACATGACTTGTTGGTGGCTCCACGGGAAGTACTCCCCGCCGTCCATCTGGCTTGTACCCCGACCCGGTGGTCCTTCTGTACGTCGATGAGTATAGGTTAGCCTTAACAGCCTTGGAGCCTCCTCCGACGCCTGCCACAGCGTACACCCATCCAATCCCAAGCATTCGCAGACGCCGCGCAGGGCGCCTTCGATCTCCCCGCCCAACCGCTGCGACGTCACATCAGCAAATCGCGCCGAGAGATCGGTTAACAGGGTTTCAAAGCGTAGCCGATCCACTAATTCCATGTCCGCCCGCTTGCGCTCTGTGATATCCGTGAGGAAACCCACGCTGGCCTCACCGTCCGAGAGTTCTACCATGGCGATTGCCACTTCTACGGGGAACAGGGAGCCGTCTTTACGCTGCCCGGCTGCCTCATATCGCATGGGCACGGGCAGCCCGAGAGAACGCTGCCGGGCGCGTTCTTCCACCGTCGCCCGGCACTCTGCTGACCATTGTTCGCCGATGGAATGTCCGATGACCTCATCGACACTTTGGAAGCCATACATTTCCAGGTAGCGCTGGTTGACATACAAGGTCCGCCCGGACCGGCTGATGCTGATGGCCACCGGCGCCCTTTGTATGAGGGTGCGGAACCGCGCCTCGCTGGCTTCGAGCGCCTCCACTGCCCGTTTGCGCTCTGTGATGTCTTCCACCATGCCAACTCCGTACATGGCCTGACCATCCGTGCCCCTGACCAGTGAAGTGGTCAAGTGCCCCCACACGACTTGCCCATCTTTCTTGATGTAGCGCTTCTCGATCTCGTATTTTTCGCGTTTGCCTGTCAGCAGTTCTTGGTACAGCCCCCAGTCACGTTCCCGGTCATCAGGGTGGGTAAACTCGGTGAAGGGCATGCGGCGCAGTTCTTCGCCGCTATAGCCGAACATTCTCTGGAGTGCAGGGTTCGATTTCATGGGTCGGCCTTGCATGTCCACCAGAGCGACACCGATTCCGGCCGTCTCGAAAGTGGTACGAAAAAGCGCTTCGCTCTCGCGCAACGATCTTTCCGCCTGCTTGCGGTCAGTGATATCCCGCACGAGCGCGAGTAGAAGAACCTCGTCTTCTATTCCCAAGCGGCTCAGTGTGATCTCCGCTTCGAAGGCGGTTCCATCCAGGCGGAGAGCTCCCCACTCAAAGCAAAGCGTTTGGCCTTCGCGAGCTTGGTTCATTTTCTCGAGCGCTGCCTGGCGAGGATATGAACCATCCGGTTGTTCTGGCGGGTAGCGTCCAGCCACGGACTGTCCCAGAATGTCGTCGCGGGTGCATCGGTACATCTCGAGGGCCCTTTGATTGCAGTCGATATAGGTGTCTCCGCGTATAAGGAATATGGCATCGCCGGCAGTCTCGAACAGAACGCGATAACGGCGCTCGCTCTCCTTCAGGGCTTCCTCCACGCGTTTCCGCTCCGTCACGTCCCGTAACACGCCCCAAGCGCGGAGCAGATATCCCCCTTCCACAACGCCCAGGTAGGTGTTCATAAAGTGGTGAACCTTGCCCAGGCGGTCTTTGGCGAAGAATTCAGCGGCCTCCAGCCGATAGCCGGAGCGAATGAAAGTCTTCAGGTTTGCGATGGTACGCGGATCGAAGGCCGTCATACTCTTGACGCGCAGCCCAACCAGGTCGGAGGCGCGCTCGAACCCGAACATGCGAGCCATGGAGTCGTTGCATTCCGCCAGGTAGCCGAATTGCAGAACTTGGTCAACCTGCTCCTCGACCGGGAGTGCCGTGGAGACGGGCTTCTCGGTTTCCATGCGCCAAATGGCTTCCGTGCTATTGGCAACAAAGGCGTGATAGCGCTCCTCGGAGGCCTCTGCGTGGCGTTTGAGATCCAACACCGCTTGTTGTTGGCGGAGTTTTTCCTGAAGGTCCAGTATCGCCTGGTGCCGGTGTTGGATCAGGATGACGGAACCGAAGAGCAGGAGAGAGAGCCCCGCGGCCAGCCACTCCAACAGGGCTCGTTTGTGGAACTCGGCCAACGCCTCGTCCTTGTTAACCTTGCGAGCAAGGCTCGCGCCCGCCGCGGCGATGGGCCGGGCGACGCCGAAGACCCGAACGCCCCGATAATCGGTGAACTCGCCAAACTCCACATTGTGTTCGCGGGCCGCCTTCGATTCGAAGGCATTCCCGCCCAGCGGCTGCCGGAATAGCGATGCCATTCCCAGCGCATTCGGTTGGGGCGAAAAGCCCGCAGTTTCCGCTTCGTCCTGCCACACGATCTCAGTTTCCGCGAACCGGTCGGGTTTGCTCTTTTCCGCGAAAAAGCGGGAAACCGCCTTCCTCGGCTCTGAGATCATGACCGCGGCCCCGACTGCGGGGTGGAGAGTCTGAGAAACGCTCGATGCTCCCCCTCCCGCCGAAACCGGAACGGCCATGTTGATCAAGACGCGCTCAGGCTGCGGGTAAGACGCAACGACGCTGTAGGCTTGAGTGGTTTGGACCTCGCGGCAGGCCCTCTTGACGCCCTGCCTGGCCTCCGGAGGGACATCGACCTGCGCCAGGATCCGGCACTCCGTATCAGCAATGGCTCCGCCCAGGAAGCCGTTAATGCGCGCCATCTTGTCGATCACACCTTCAACCTCGCGCTGGGCTGCCTCCAACTTCTCCCCGCCCACACTCTCGTTAACCATGCGAATCGTAGCGGAATTGCTGGCAATGGCCTCGGTGTCCGTTCGTCTCTCGAGAAGCCAGAGGGTTTCAACGCTGGTCTGTTCGTCCGCGGAGTTGGATAGATTCGAATCCCAGGAGGTCAAGGTGTCTCGGTAGGCGGCGCGCAAGTCGTACCAGAGAAAACCGAGGACGACCACAAGCACCAGGATGAAGATCCAGAGGTGCACCGGCATGCGGCCCGGATCGGGTCCTCGTGCGGGACGGTCGTTATCGGGAGAAGAGGGAGGCAGGGTCGATTGAGGCACTTCGTGAGTCTGCCCCATATGCACCGCCGTCTATTCACTGAGCATTGCTGGCGCTCCTCCGGAATCAAGTGAATTCGCCAGTTTCACTCTTGGGTTATTCATTGTACACATCACAGACCGGTTTTCAAGTTGACCTCGTGCTCCTGTTGATACCTGCGCCGCCGAGACTGAACCCGCACCCGGAACTCAGAAGGTGGGAAAGACCCGGCTTGGCCCAAGGAGGGTTCTTCTCGCCTCCCCGTCAGTGCGACGTAAAGTCGCCTTTTTTCGACTGACTTCCCACCGATTTTTTCGTGACAACCCGAATATAAACTGCTATGTTAGTTTTGCAGTTTGTTGTTGTAATTCCGACGAGTATCGCAAGATCTACAAGGGCGGTTACCTTGGACCTTGCGGCGAGTGGCGTTACAGCGGATCGTCGGGCGTACCCGCCGTTGCCGTTTCCACAAATTGCAATCTCAATCCAATAAGGACACATCGCAGCATGAAAGAACAAGGTACAGTAAAGTGGTTTAACGCCGCAAAAGGCTACGGGTTCATCCAGCGTGAAAGCGGAGAGGACGTATTCGTTCATTTCTCGTCCATTGTGGGCAACGGATACCGGTCATTAGAGGAAGGCGCAAGGGTCAGCTTCGAAGTGAAGACCGGCCCTAAAGGGTTGCAAGCCGCGAACGTCGAGCGCGTGTAACTCATCCGGCACGCCGCCCCCGCCGGCGCCACACTGCGGGGAAACATTCTCACCTGACGACCCGAGCATGGTTCCTGCTCGCCGACTCAAAAGACCTTCAGTCTTCACGGTGGAGTGTGCGCATCGGAATTGTAGATGCGTCACTGATGGAGCACAGAGGCAGCCGAGAGGGATGCCCCTGCCTCATGTACCCTCACCAGGTCTTGGCGCTCCTGAGGCGCGGTGTGCCTTGGGCTTTCGCGCCAGTCTCTCAAAGGCCCGCTTGAATTGAGAATTCTCCGGGCTGAGGGTAGAGGCGATTCGGTATTCCCCCCGCGCTTCGTCTCGATCACCTTGCTTTTCCAACCAATAAGCCAGTGAATAATGGAGCTCGGGATTGTTCGGGTCAATGCGCAGAGCCGCGCGAGTTTCGCTAATGGCTGCGCCCAAGGTGCCTTTGGCCCCCAGGGCGATAGCGAGGTTGTAATGCGCCGAGTCATTCTGCGGGTTCAGGCGCAGGACTTCCTGGTACTCGGCTATTGCCGCGTCCAGATTCCCCTTCTTGTACAGCGCTGAGCCAAGGTTGACGTGGGCGCTTTCATTATCCGGCTTCAAGCGCAAGGCTTCGCGGAACTCCGCAATCGCGCCCTCCAGGTCGCCTTGGTCGACCAACGCCAGGCCGAGGTCGAGGTGGGCAATATCATTATTCGGATTAACGCGCAGGGCCTCGCGATACTCGAGGATCGCTGCGTCCAGGTTGCCTTTCATGTCCAGCGCCAAACCGCGGTTGATATGGACGTTGTCGTTGTTGGGGCTGGCGCGGAAGCTCTGGCGCGAGGCGTCGATGGCAGGCACACCATTCCCGCTGTCCTCGTGGACCTCGACATTGAACAGTTGGAATTTGGAAAAGATGTGTTCGTTCCGCAGGCGCTTGCGGCCCCACTCCACACTCACGGTGACGCGATAAGGGAGTAAGAAGGTGGCGGGTGAGCTCAGGAAGTGATACGGGCGATAGTCAATTTCGGAGGTCTCGCGCGTCAAGCTGATCCTTGAGATGGGATGAAGAAGGTCGGTGCGCAACCTCATGACGCGGTAATCGGGCGAGATCCAGGCAATTCCCTGGAGATAAAGCGGCGTGACGTTCCCTAGAGCCAGGACGAATCTGCCTAACGGGCTGGGACTCTCGGGTTTCTGGGCAAAGCCAACCACATACGTCGGCTGACCAGCCAGGGACTGCGAGCCCAGATAACGATAAGTGGTCTGGGTTTGAAACTCCGGATGGAGAATCATCAGGGTGCTCACAAACCCGGAAGTAACCATGAAGCCCCCTTCGGTTCTTCCCGGGCTCAAGGTGTGGCCTTCCTTGTTTCCACGATATTCATCGATCTGGGTGTGTCCATTTACATTGCGATGCACGAAGACATAACTGCACTCCAGGGAGCGCGCTAGCCGCGGCTTCCCGTTGCCGGCCAGTTGAGTTTGCCGGATTAGTTCCGAACTGACGGTGTTCGAGAAACCGCGCAAAGTCTCTTCGATGCTGCTTCCCACCTGCTTCAAGAACTCCTCCAACCCGCCGGGAGGGGGAGGACTCGAAGAGTCCAAACCCGTGAGCTCTCCTGCCGCCTCTTGGAGTTCCGCCACCGGCTGATTCATTACGTCCTCGACGGGCTGGATGGAACGATCCTGCAACCGCCTCTGGAGATCGGCAACGAACCCCTGAGCATCCGGCGGCAGACGATTTCGGCGCAAGTCCTGTGCAAGCACGTCCGCTTCGAGTGAGGCGCTTTCGAAATCGCCGAGAGCGATCATCGCCCGGGCCCGCAGGTAGTGCGCCTGGGGAGCCAGGGCACGCTTGTGCAGAGGCGGATCCAGCATGGCTGCGGCGGCAGACCAGTCCTCCGCCTGGACCGCCACGCGCCCCAATTCGAGTTCGATGAAGGCGCTGCGCGGGTCCATGGAGTGCGCCTGCTCGAGGTCCTGCCGGGCCTCATCGGTCCTGTGGAGGAAGCTCCAGCGCACCCCTCGAAGAACCAGTTCTTCGTTCGAGATGCCGGACGCGGGCGGGTTTGAGGCCAACACCTTTCCGGCTCCCTGCCAGCTTCCCATCCGCATCAGGGCCAGGGCCGCCAAGGGTCGAAACTGCGGCAGGGCGGATTGCCGCGTGGCGTCGAGAATCTGTGCCAATTCGGCCCAGTCCATAGGCCGCTTCCGGAAGCGGGCGAGCGTCTCGCGCAAAGCCCCGCATGTTGTCCTGGCTTGTGCGCGACAGTCGCGGGAGTGCGCCAGGCGCGGTATCAACCAAGCCTCGACCAGGTCCAGATTAGGCGCGTCGAGCTTCTCATCCAACTTTGGCAATAAAAGGCTCGATTTGACTACCGGCGCCAGCACGCTGCGATCGAGCAGTTCGCGCGCTTCAAGGCACTCCGGGTGACTAGCTCCCAGAATGACGGCGTTGGTGGCGGTTTGAGGGGACAAGGCGATGCTGAGCGAGTAATTCCCGTCGCTGTCCGTTTGAGTTGAAGATAAATGCTGGGTGGGAGAAGCGAAAGATGCCACCCAGACCGTGGCCCCCTCTAGAGGTTCTCCTTCAACCGAGGCGATCTTCCCTTGGACCTGCAATGTTCGTGGAGTTGGTTCTCCCGATCCCACCAGGAGATTTGAGGCAGCTTGGCCTGCGTGCGACACGGGGATATTGTTTTGCCCCGCCAGCGGGAAATTTTGAGAGAGCAGCCCCACCACGATGACGATCTGGGTGGCTGCCCGGACCATCCTACCCTCCTTCCGGGCGCACTTGCGCGCCGTGCGCCCTCTTGAAAATGCGGAGAGATTATACTCCCGGATGTCAATACCCCATCGGCAGTGGGCAATGGGCAGTGGGCAGTCGGCAGTCGGCAGATCGGCAGTCGGCCAGCGACCAAAGTAAGCGGTCCTTTGTTTTCTATAACATTCCCGGATCGTTCGTCGATTCTTGGCTGCCCCGGGGAAGCGGAGTGACAATCTGTCGTTGATTGTTCCCACCCCACAAAAATAGCGACATAAAGCCCTCTCCCCGGGGAGAGGGTGGCGCGCGGCGGCGCTTTCTTCAGCCGTCGCGGGCCGGGTGAGGGGTTTCTTCCGTTCTTGGTCGTACTTAGGGAAGAGCGAATGCAAACGGTAAATGGCAAACGGCAAAATTCAAATGGTTTGCAATTTACCGATGTTTCAAATGCTAAACCGTTTGCCATTTGACCTTTGCCCTTTGCCATTTGAACTGTTCTTGGTCTTCGCATTCAAATTCAAGGGCTGGCCTGATCTACGGCTCGCGCAACTGACCCCTTACCCGTCACGCTCCGGCTGATGACACCGCCTGAGCCTCACACCCCCTCCCCTCGGGAGAGGGCTGGTCGTTCGTGGGAGGGCTTCGCTGTCGGGGCAGCCTCGTTGGCTACACTGGTCGTGGGCTTGGGCGCCCACAAGAGGCGCTCCGACTTCGTTGGCGGGCGCCTCCACATCCTCGGCAGGCGCATCTATAAGGTCGTCGGCTCCGTCAAGTAAAAAAACGACGTGCGGCCTGGTGGGTTTAGCCTAACGGTGGCCAGGTTCCACCACACATCTACTCGATCCCGCGAGGGGACCATGATGGCTTATTCTGACTCCCTTCTCCGGTGCGAAGGGAGGCCGGTAGCTCAATCAGACTCTCGGTCATGGTTAGACCAGCGCCAGATCCCCGAGCATCCCGGCATGCGAACCTCGCCGACAAAACTCTGCATAATCGATCTTGTCCCGCAGCATGATGTAGAGGTGGATCAGCAGCTTCCTGGCGACCGCCACTTTGGCAATGGCCATGCCCTTGCGAAACACCAGGCGGCGATAAGTGCGTTGCAGTCCGGCGTCGTAGCGGCAAGCCGTCTGCGCTGCTTCCACCAGCAGAAAGCGCAGCAGGCGATTGCCTTGTTTCGTCAGGTGACCGAAGCGCTGCCGCCGAGCACTGGATTCCTCTTCGGGGATCATGCCCACATAGCTGGTGACCTGGCCGGTGCCGGGAAAGCGTTCCACGGGTCCCAGCACCAACACCGTGGTGAGGGCGGTGAGATCGCCCACGCCGGGATGAGTCAGCAGGAGCTGCGCTTGGGAACGCCTCACGACCTCTTCGGCAATGCGCTGGTCGAGTTCCTTCACCCAGGCGTTCAGTTGCGCGATCAGTTTCAGCAGGTCGGCTCGCCGCCGTGCCGGTCCTTCTCTTAGAGGAAGCTTTTGCAGTTTCTGCTCCCCCGCCTTGGTCCACAAGCGGCGGCGCAGGCGAACTCCGTAATTCAAAGCTACGGCCTGCAGGCCGTTCATGGCCCGCGTGCGCAACTGCACCAGTTGATGACGATGTTCGATCCGTACGCGCACGTCCCGCTCCTCGGCGCTGGGCAGCCAGAGCCGGGGGAAATCTCCCTTCACCCGCAGGTTTAGAATGTGCTCGGCATCGCGACGGTCATGCTTCTGCTTGCGCGTCTCCGTGGCCCGAATCTTCGCTGCGTCGCCCACCACTAATTCGTGTCCCAACTCACTCAGCATCTCGGCAAACCAACGCGTGTAACCGGTGCTCTCGATCCCTACCCGCGCCGGCTCAGTCAACCCCACGTAGAAGCTTCGCGCCTCACCGTTGTCGTGCTCCAGCGTTCGCTCCGTGAGCTCTCCCGTCTCCGTGTCCATCATCGCAATCTGCTGCATGCGCGTGTGAAAATCACAGCCTATAATCATCATGGTTCGGCTCCTCCTTCGGCTGAGAGTTCCTGGTCTTTCAGCAATTCCAGTCTACTCTCCCACCGAGGAGCCGACACCTTATGCCATCAGACCTGCCTTCCAAGGTCTGCGGCTCTTGCGTTTGGGCCGCTGCCTTGCGTAGGCTCAGCAGCAACTTGACCTTGCGATCAATCGCGCGGTCCAGCGACTCTTCCCGCCTCAGCAGCATCCGCCACTCTTCGCCCGCCGGAGCCAGGCACGCGTCGCGCTCGATGGCCGTCTTCTCCTCGTTCAGCTTCTCCTCGTACTCGAACTCCTGCTCGACGGCAGCCACCTCGTCCGCGAGCAACAGCACCAATTCGTTGTACCGCAGTTCATCCGCTGGTTCGGTTGCGTCGAAGGGGCGGCCCTTCTGGCCGGCTTCTTGGGTGGCCTCGGCGCCCCCCAGCGGCGCTTCCACATCAGCGTCTTCGTCGCCCTGCGCATCCGCGACGTGCGCACCTGCGTCACCCCGCGGCTGAGGCAAGTTGCTCCCCGCGAAGAGCGACAGCAGAAAGCACAACCGCGCTCCTCGCCAGCCGCTCTTCTTCCGGTAAAAGCCCTGGAGCGCGGCGGCCTGCCAGGCCAGGAAGTAGCGGCCGTGCACCTGCAAGCGAATCAGTGCCAGAAAGGAGAGCAGCAGGCGCAGGCGCGCGGCGGGGTCGGAGGGCGCCTCGAGCGTGACGTTGAGGGCTTGGCCGACCTCGATCGTGCAGTCTTCGATTTCCTTCCGGCGGCGGTGCTGCGCCTCTTCCAGCGCCAGCAGGGCGCGGCGCATCAGGCCGGTCTGCGAGCGCTCAAGACGATCGCACCGCCAGTAGAGCCGGGCCAGGTCGTCGACTTGCTTGTCGAAGAAGGCGTCGCCGGGGCCGAAGGAATCGCGCAGTTCCCGCTTCAGAGCTTCGAACCACGTCGGATCCTCGCCGAGCGCCCGCATCACGTTGTAGTGATTTTCGGGGTCGGAACGCTCACCGTGTTTGACGCCGTTCATTTTGGAATTCTCTTTACCGGCCGCGGTACACGGGCCGTGGGAGCGCCGGCCATTTAAGCGGGCGGCGTCCAGCAGTTGGGGAGTAAGCTGAAGCGATGTGCGAATAGACATAGGACCTCTCAGAAACAGAAATGGGATTTGCCGGGGGGGGGTGGACTTCCCCGGTAAAGCGTGGACATACTATATGCTAGCAGGGCTTAGCTGTTGTGTCAAGTATCTACGGAGCTAATAGCACGATCAGGACTAGCAGCGAGGCGGGCGAAAAACCCCTCACCCATTCACCCGAGGCAATGAAAATCAGCGTCGTCCCCGCGAAAGCGGGGACCCATTGTCGGTCCAATGGATTCCCGCTTGCGCGGGAATGACGTAACTTTCGCGGGTGGCGCATACGTTCCGACGGTCGTTGTCGGAATGTCTGCGCCCCTTTGGGATCGGTGGGGCGCAGACATGCCCAAGAACGGCACGTCGGCGCCACCCAAGGCCGCAAAGTTCAGATGCAAGACGGCTTTGGCTCGGCGCTGGGATTCAGATAAACTAGGTTCGTGAACTTAAATCTGAAGAGGAGTCACCGATGAGCCAATTTCGAACCACCTCACTGCGGATTGCGTGCTTTGTGGCGTTCACGGTACTGGCCGGCGTCGTGGCGCTGGAAGGAAAGGAACTTCCCACCGACGCCTGCACACTTTTGCCTGCTACCCAGGCGTCCAAGGTGCTGAATCAAACGTTCGGATCGCCGTCCAGGGTCTGGGCGCCCGTTGCAGCCCCCGGCACGGCCAGGGGCACCGACTGCAAATATCGAACCCAACGTGGAGGCGAGCTTTTGTTTCGGATTTATGTGGATCCGTCCGTAGACGTAGCCAAGGCGACGTTTACAAAACTCAGCACGCGCTTCGGGCCTAACAAGACAGTGGACGGAAATTGGGACGAAGCCTATTTCGATGCCCGGCACGGCCTTCACGTGCGCAAAGGCAAAGCACGCTATTTCCTGAGGCTCAACCCCTTGGGGACGGATGCGGACCAAGCCGAAAAACAACTGAAAAGCCTCGCCACGTCGGTGGCGGGACAACTCTGATGCGATGGTGTGAGGGTTCGGCGGGAAGGACCCCCTCCCGCGTACAATCGCTAGGATAAGCGTGTAGGAACGATGTCAAATGCCCGAAGGGCATTAAGATCATTAGCCGTAGGTGAAACCTACGGAGATGAGCCCCCACCTTTTGATATTCTCCGACCCCGCAGGGGTCGAATGTTCGACCCTTTCAGGGTCAGGCACTGTTCTTAGGCCCGCCCGCCCGTAGGTTTCACCTACGGCTAATGATCTTGGGTCCCTTCGGGACCCTTGCGGGTGGGTGAAATCAGGAAGATGGCGCCGGCGCCCAGGATTCCCGCCGCGGTAATGATCAGCCAGGCAAGATCGTAACTGTGCCGCAGGTCGGAAATTCGGCCCGCCATGACGGGCCCCAACGTCTGTCCCAGCGAGTCGGCCATGATCACCAGGGCGAGAATTTTTCCCAGCGCGGCAAGTCCGAAGCAATCGACCGCGACCAGGGGAATCAACATATAATCCGCGCCCATGGCGAATCCGAAAAGTATTGCGAAAGCCTGCACGGCCCGCACTTGGTGATGCAGGAACAACAAAGGAATCGCCAGGGCCAAGGTGAGATAGAAGAGGGCCATGATGTTCTTGCGGTTAAAACGGTCGGCAACGTAACCCACAATCACGCGACCCGCCAGGCTCGAAAACAATAGAATGCTGAGCGTTCGAGAAGCCCAGCCGGACGAATATCCTTCATCTTTCAGGAAGAGAATGAAATGCGAGATCACGGTTCCGATCACGCCGATGACGAGTGTGCTTCCGAGGAGGAGCAGCCAGAAGTTTGCCGTCCGAACCGCTTCGCTGGCGGTTCGCGAGGGCGCGGTTGTTTGCGTGGCCTCCGGATTGGGCGGACCGCCGTCGGGGAGTAATCCCAAATCGCGAGGCGCAGAGCGCGTTACCCAGATGCCGACGGGAAAGAGAATGGCGACGATCGCAACGCCAATCATTTCGAAGGCCCTGCGCCAGCCGGCCGTTTCGATCAGCCAATGGACGAGAAGCGGCGACACCGCGCCGCCGAAGCCGAGGCCCAGGTAGGCATAGCCCATGGCGCGGCCTCGCATTCTGCGAAACCAGTTGGCCACCAGGACCTGATTGGCGATGGGGCCGGCGGAGACGTATCCCAGCACCTCGGTGAAGCAGAGCAGGTAGTATTGAGTGAGTGTGTGGATGCTGCCCATCAAGAACAGTGAGGCGCCCACAAAACCCGTTCCGATCAGTATTGCCAACCGGGCACCCAGGCGGTCGATCAACGCTCCGACCAGCAACCCCAGAAGCGGCGCAGCTGCCGCAAAGCCCAGGAACATTCCCGTGGTGGCTTGCTGCCGCGACAGATGCAGCGACTCGATGAGGGAAGGGTAAAAGACCGGGAATCCGTAGAAGACAATGCCGACGGCGAAAAAGAGGTTCAGAAAGGCGGCGACGACAATCCACCAGCCATAGAAGACACGTTGAGGAGGGGAATCAGTCATCAGCAATGATCAGCAGGCCAGCTGGAAAATCGAGGCGCGTGTCATCCTGAGGAGCCCCGATCTGATCGGGGCGACGAAGGATCTCTGCAGTTGCTTGAACTCGAAAGTCCCGCCGAACTGCAGAGATCCTTCGCTGCGCTCAGGATGACAACCACCCCCCCGTGTTCAGCAGCCTGTCAGCCAAACTCCGGACCGAGAATCGCGCCCAGCAAATCACGCTGGCCCGGATGTGCGTTTTCGCCGCGGAACATTCTTGTCAGGCGGCGCGAAAACTGGAATCCGCGGGCGGCCAGAAGCACGGGCGCCCAAGCATTGTCTCTCAGCACGTCCACAAAGACAACCGGCCGATGGGAGCGGAGGAGAAAATCGTCGAAAACGGCGCGCGCCGCGGCAGCGTTGGCCGCCGCCCAGGGGCCGAGTTGGTCGGCGCGCGAGCCTTGACGGCCGAGCGCAAATGCCTCCACTGCGCCCCCGGCACTGTGGATGGCCACTAAGTCGGGGGCCGAGCTTGCGAGAGAGCGCAGGAGCACGCTGCGGTCAGCGCCGAAGACCTTGCGATCAAATTCCAGAAGCGGCTCGAAGTTCTCCGCGGCGGCTGCGGCCGTCTGCGTGCCGGAGTCTGCGGCGATCTCGCGGGTCAAGCCGTGCCGCTCGATTTCGTATTCGATCTGAAATCCCAGGCGAGTGTAAATGGGTTTGCCCTGCGGTGTGGCGTCGAGCTTCATGCAGGGGACCTTCCTAGCGTCAAGGTAGTCAATGGCTTTGAGGAGGAGGGCTGTGCCTATGCCCTTGCCGCGCACCTGCGGGTCAACCAGCACCATCCCGATCCACGCGAAGCGGTGCTCGTAGACGATCGTCGCCACCGTGCCCGCCACCTGTCCATTCCATTCCGCGACGAAACAGCCCTCGGGATCAGCCTCGAGGAATCGCTGCCAGTCCTCCTGGGTTTGGTTCCATCCCGCGATCTCCTTCAAGCGCATGCCGGCAGGGATGTCGGCAGGGGTCATGGTCCGGAGACGGCCGGAGAAAACATTCACCACAGAGTGCACGGAGGACACGGAGAATACCACCTCGAGTTTTGGAATAGAGGTATTGTACTCCAGTATCGTTCCCACATGACCTTTCCGCACTCCTGAAGTTAGGGAAGTCCTCTCCCCAAAAAGCTGTGAAAAAATCGTCCACCTGTCATCCTGAGCGAAGCGAAGGATCTCCGCAGTTTCTTGCGCTTCAGAGGCTTACGAACAACTGCAGAGATCCTTCGCTGCGCTCAGGATGACACATTCCGAAACTGTTCACACCTCCCAAGGGAGAGGGTTTTCTTCGCGGAGAAGCAGGACCGTGGTTGCTCGGTCTGCTTGACTTGGCGGCGAGGCATGTTCTAGATTTCAGGGCATGACAAATTTGATTCAGACGGAAATGGAACTGCAAGAACTCCTCAGCACTCCCTCCGCAGAGGACATCGCATTCTTCAGCAAGTTGGAAGGTAACCTCATCATCGTGGGCGTGGGCGGCAAGATCGGTCCGAGCCTGGCTCAGCGGGCTGGGCGCGCGGCACAAGCGGCGGGTGCGAAGATCCGTATTTTCGGGACGGACGTTCATTGCGAGGATTTGGACGCCGATCTCATGGAGGCCGCGGGGGTTGAGATCCTGTGCGTGAACTTACTGGACCCCTCAGATTTTGCCACCTTGCCTGACGCGCCGAATGTGATCTTCCTGGCGGGCCGCAAGTTCGGTTCGACGGGTCAAGAGAGCCTGACGTGGGCAATGAACGTTTACGTGCCGGCGCTCATCGCAGAGCGTTACCGCAACTCTCGCATCGTCGCCTTCTCGAGCGGCAACATCTATCCCTTCCTGCCCGTGATCACGGGCGGGGCCACGGAGGAGACCGTTCCCTCCCCAATCGGCGACTACGCGCAATCGGTGCTGGGGCGCGAGCGCATGTTCGAATATTTCTCGGCGCGATATGGAACGCTCGTCACGCTGCTGCGACTGAATTACGCCGTAGAGCTTCGGTACGGCGTGCTGGTGGATATCGCCACCAAGGTTTTTGAAGGCCGCAGCGTGGATGTGGCAGCGGGCGCCGCCAACGTGATCTGGCAGGGCGACGTCAGTTCCATCGCAATGCGCAGTCTTGCGCATTGCCAGTCTCCTCCCTTTATCCTGAACCTGACCGGGCCGGAGACGCTTTCGATTCGTGCCGTGGCCAAGCGCTTCGGCGAGGTCTTCGGTAAAGAGCCGATTCTGGAAGGACAGGAAGCGCCAACCGCCCTGCTCAATAACGCGGCGCGCTGTTTCCGCCTGTTCGGCTACCCTTCCGTGCCGGTCGAGCAAATGATTGACTGGATCGCGCACTGGATCAAGAGCGGCGGCGCTAACCTCGGCAAGCCCACGCACTTCGAGACGAGGGATGGGAAGTTCTGAGTGCAACAGCCATAAAGCGATTTCAAAGGGCAAATAGCAAAATTCAAATGGTTTACCATTTGCCATTTGACTTGTGGCATTTGCCATTTGAATTTGCTTTTAGAATTCTGACAGGAGGCTCGTGACACAACATCAGAAACTGTCCGTAGGCATTCTGGGGCTAAGCCATCTGCATCCGCGCAGCTATATGACTTTGTTCCGGGCCATTCCCGGGGTGGAAGTGATTGCAGCCTCGGAAGGCAATCCAGCCGTACTGGAAGGCTTTGTCAAAGATTTTCACGTGCGCGGCTACTCCGGCTGGCAGGAACTGCTGGAAAAAGAGCGGCTGGATTTGGCGGCCGTCTTTCTTCCTCATGCCGATTGCCCCGAGGCTGCCGTAGCCTGCGCGGAGCACGGCGCGCACGTGGTGGTAGAGAAGCCCATGGCTGTCTCCGCCGAGGGCGTGCGCCGCATGATCGCCGCCGCTCGCAAGGCGGGCAAAATCCTCTCAACCCCGTACGCCTGGCGATTCCATCCCGTCGCCCAGGAAATGAGGAGGCTCGTGGTGGGAGGAGTGACGGGCCGCATTGTGGCCTGCGAAGGACGCTGCGCCGCGGGACGCCTTTCACGCTACATTGACGGCAACGCGGGCTGGATGCTCGAGAAGGCGCGCAGCGGCGGCGGTCCCATGATGAACCTGGGGGTGCATTGGATCGACCTTTACCGCTGGATGCTTTCGGACGAAGTTGTGGAAGTAATCGGCAAAACCGTGCGCGTGAACCAGCAGTACGATATCGAAGACAATTCCTTCGCGTTTCTGACCTTCTCGCGCGGCACGGTGCTGGCCCTTGACATCAGCTACACCGTGCCGGATTCCTACCCTTTCGGCCGCGATCTTTATCTTGCCCTGCGCGGCACGGCCGGCGTGCTCTCCTGGAGCCCATCGTTTGAGGGCGTCAAAGAGCGCCTGTTCGTTTGCAGCGATTCGGGCGAGTACTCGCAGCCGGACCACCAGCACCTGGACTTCGAACTCCCGCCGCAGGCTGGCTACGCTGGCGTCATGGGGCTTCGCTTCCTCGCGGACCTGGTGGATTCAATCCGCAGGGGCAAGCCGCCCGCTATCACAGGATATGACGGGCTGAGGGCGCTCGAGGTCGCCGACGCCATCTATCAATCCGCAGAGAGTGGCCGCAGTGTAAAGCTATAACGGGCAGCCCTGCAGAGTAGACGAACAGCCCTCTTGCCAAGACGCTGCAAAAAAAACAATCGGCTGTCATCCTGAGCGAAGCAAAGGATCTCTGTAGTCGTTCGTAAGCCATTGAACCACGGGAAACTGCGGAGATCCTTCGCTTCGCTCAGGATGACAGGTAGTTGAATTTTTCACAGCTTCTTGGGGAGAGGGCTATTCATGCATTGGGGAGAGGCCTATTCGCTCGTTTGGGGATTCTGCGGTCGTCCCGGTTTTTGCCAGCTGGCCGTTGATTACGGTATAATGTTAGCTTGGGGTTGGACAGCCTCGCTGCTTGTTGGTTTGGCCCCATGAGGGGATAAACCCATGGGGAATGAGCTGAAAACTCTCTTTCTGAACCCGCCGAGCTTCGAGAACTTCGACGGCGGGGCCAGTTCCCGCTGGCCGGCGACACGCGAGATCGACTCCTTCTGGTATCCCGTGTGGCTCAGCTATCCGGCGGGGATGCTTCCCGGCAGCCGGCTGCTCGATGCTCCTCCGCACAAGGTCTCGGCGGCTGAGACCGTTCAAATCGCAGGCAATTATGAGTTCTTGGTGCTGTTCACCTCCACCGTGGGGTTTGACAGCGACTTGCAGATTATTCGCCGAATGAAAGAGGCGAAGCCCGATCTTAAGGTTGCCTTCGTCGGCCCCCCTGTTCAGATCAAGCCTGAGGAAAGCCTTATGGCGAGCCCGGACATCGATTTCATCGTCCGTGGCGAGTTTGATCATGCGGTGGTGGAGTTTGCGCAGGGCAAGCCCCTGGGGGAGATCGCCGGCGTCAGCTATCGAAAAAACGGCCAGGTGGTTCACAATCCATCGCGGCCGGCGCTGGAAACCGAAGAACTGGACCGGCTGCCATTCGCCACGGAAGTGTACAAGCGCGATCTGGTGATTGAGAATTACAACGTGCCGTTCCTGCTTCACCCCTACGTGGCTTTCTACACCAGCCGCGGCTGTCCGGCGCTCTGCACGTTCTGCCTCTGGCCGCAGACGCTTTCCGGGCACGCCTGGCGCGTGCGCTCCTCCGAAAATGTGGCGCGGGAGGTTCGCCAGGCCCTGAAGTTGTTTCCGCAGGCGAAAGAGTTTTTCTTTGATGACGACACCTTCAACATCCGCAAGGACCGCGTGCTGGAGCTTTGCGCGAAATTCAAGCCTCTGGCATTCCGCTGGTCGTGCACCGCGCGCGACCACAGCGATTATGAGACGCTGAAGGCCATGGCAGATGCGGGCGCCCGCTTGTTGATTGTGGGATTTGAGTCGGGCGATCCCCAGATCCTGAAGAACATCAAGAAAGGCGCCACCGTGGAGATGGCCCGGCGGTTCGCGAAGAACTGCAAGGAACTGGGCATCGCCATTCATGGCGACTACATCATCGGCCTGCCGGGAGAAACCAAGGAGTCCATCGAGCGCACCATCGAGTTCGCCAAAGAACTCGACTCGGAAACGATTCAGGTCTCCATCGCGCACGCTTATCCCGGAACTGAGTTCTACGACTATGCCGCGCAGCACAACTACCTGGCTGCCGAGGCATCGGCCGACTCGGCCGGGCATCAGCTTCCGCATATGAAGTATCCGGGCCTCGAGCTGGAAGATATGATGGCGGGTGTCAACCGCTTCTACGACGCCTACTACTTCCGGCGCAGGGTGGTGTGGCGCATCGTGCGTAAAGCGCTCTGGGACAACAGCGAACGCAAGCGCCTTTATCACGAGGCGGTGGAATTTCTTCGGCTGCGCGCGGAGCGCTGGAGATACGCGCGGAATCCCAAGGCCGGTTCGCGAACCCCGCCAACCGTGCCTGAAGCTCTGAAATGACCCGCTAAGAAACGGCTTCTCGCGAAGGCGCGAAGCACACCAAGGTCACAAAGATAGTCTCCATGCCTTCGTCGAGAAACCTGCTGGCAAAAACCATTCCGCTCCTGATCCTGGTGCCGGTTTTCGGCTCGCTGGGCAACGTGCTGCTTGGGAAAGGGATGCGGGGAATGGGTAAGATTCCAGACCTTTCAATCCCGAGCCTGGCGGCTTATCTGCTGAAGATTCTCAGCAGCGGCTGGATTTGGTTGGGCATCGGCTCGCTTTTGATTTTCTTCGTTTCCTACATGCTGGTGCTCTCCTGGGCTGACTACAGCTATGTCATGCCGATCACGGCCATCGGATATGTCTTGGCGCCGCTGCTTGCCCATATATTCCTGGGAGAAGTGGTTCCCGGTAAGCGCTGGGCGGGCGCGGTGTTTATCTTTCTGGGCGTGGCCGTGGTGGGCCGCACGCCCCCCAGCACGACGGGGCCGGTGTGAAGATGCGCACTTTCTTATTCCTTGCGATCGTGGTGCTCGCCGGGACCGGCGGAGATCTCGCGGTGACGCACGCCATGAAACAGATCGGAGAAGTGAAGAGCTTTTCCCCGCGCGCTCTCCTGGGGGTCATGTGGCGTGCCCTGAAGTCGAGTTGGATATGGCTGGGCATTGCGCTCATGACCGTGGCGTTTTTCGCCTTGCTGGCAGTGCTTTCGTGGGCGCCGGTCAGCTTCGTGGTGCCCGCGACGGCCGCGAATTATGTCGTAGGCGCCATGGGCGCGAGGTTCCTGCTGAAAGAACGCGTCAGCCAGACGCGCTGGGCGGGCTTGCTGCTGGTGACCGCCGGAGTGGTGCTGGTTTGCGCCGCACGGTGAGAGAATCGGAAATTGGAAACTGGAAAACGGAAACTGGAAAATGGAAAAAGGAAAAGGATGTCATTCTGAGCGAAGCGAAGTCCGATTTCGGGACCCCGACGGGGTCCATCGGACCCCAGAAATCGGGGAATCCCGGCAGTTGGGATTGACCCCTGACTCGGCCCGCGACGCCCGACTTACGAATTTTCAGTTTCCAATTTCCGGTTTCCAATTTCCGGTTTCGCTCTAGGACTTCACTCCATGTGTGGCATTGTCGGATTCACACACGAAGACCGGCCGGCTCCGCCTGAGGCGATCCGCGGGGCCACTTTCTCTCTGATCCATCGCGGTCCCGACCAGCAAGGTGTTTACGAATCCCCGCACATTTCATTGGGTGCCGTGCGGCTGACGATCATCGACCTGGTGGCCGGCGAGCAGCCCATGCGCAGCGAAAACGGCGATACAGTGCTGGTGTACAACGGCGAGGTGTACAACCATGCCGAACTGCGCGCCGAACTCGAGGCGCTAGGACATCGCTTCTTTACTCACAGCGACACGGAAGTAGTACTGCACGCCTTTCTGGAGTGGGACACGGAGTGTTTCCGCCGGCTGCGCGGCATGTTCGCGCTGGCGCTCTGGAGCGAGTCGCGACGACGACTGGTTCTGGCGCGAGACCGATTGGGCATCAAGCCACTTTATTTTTGCCGTAAGGGGCGCGATGTCTATTTCGGTTCCGAGCTGAAGGGGATCCTTTATCATCCGGAGATCGATCGCAATCTGGATTTAGACGGGCTGAATTGCTATCTGCGCGTGAATTACGTTCCTGCGCCGCTGACCCTTGTGCAGGGAATTGAGAAACTGCTTCCCGGACACATTCTCACCTGGCAGCGCGGTGAAATAAAAGTCGAGCGCTACTGGCGCATTCCT